>JAANMY010000384.1_pt1 | contig 62702 bp, 59 predicted proteins | sample 7279691 | NCBI WGS metagenome assembly JAANMY01 (sample SAMN14094543, study PRJNA606508) | bioreactor metagenome | isolation source: A lab-scale SPAN reactor treating ammonium-rich wastewater day 388 | place: Ireland: Galway | collected 2018-02-07 | reverse complement strand
ACGCGAGCCGCCGGACGGGGGTTCGGGGGCGGAGGAGCGTGTGTTTGGGACGGAGCCCCCGAGGGCCCGAGCGTCAGGCTCTGCCTGACGCGAGCCGCCCGACGTCCGGAGGGTAAGATCGCTCCGTGATCGCCCTGCGCCGCGCCACCGTGCTCGCCGTGGACGCGGCCTCCGTGGTCGGCGGTCGCGCCGCGCGGTACCTGTGGGGCGGGCTCGGGGCCGCCGACGCCGTGCACGTTCGCTGCGCGCTGCCGGCCTCCTCCGAGCCGCTGACCGCGGGCGACCAGGAGGCGCTGGCCGCCGCGCTGCGCGAGGCGGCTGCCCCGATCGTCCGCGGTGGCCGGCCGGTCGTCCTGCTGCCGGCGCACGTCGGTGCGTCGCTGGTGCTCGGACGCGAGCGCGGGGTGGACCCTGCCGAGCACGCGCGCTTCCGGCTGGCGGGGTCGCTCGACGCGCCTCCCGGAGAACTGGCGTCGCGCGTCGCGCCGGCTCCCGGCGGGCGCTGGCTCGCCGTCGCGATGCGGCGCGACACGCTGGCCAGCTACCAGGCCGCGCTCGCGACCGCCGGGCTGGCCGGGGCGCCGGTCAGCTTCGCCCTGTTCGCCGCCCTCGCCGCGCTGCCCGCGCCGTCCGCGCCGCGCTGCGTCGACCTGCTGCTCGGGGACGCGGCTGGCACCCTGCTGGGCTGGAGCGCGGGCGCGCTCGCCAGCGTCCGCTGCCGGCTCCGCGACGGCGGGCCGGAGGAGTCCGCCCGCTGGCACGACGAGATCCGCCGCACCGCGACGCTGCTCGGCGGCGAGCCGGGGGCGGTGCGCGTTCTGGGGCCTGGCGCGGTGCGGCTGGGCGCCGCCCTGGCTGCGCGCGGGCTCGACCTCGGCGTCGGCTTGCCGCGGCTGCGGGCCGACACCGCCGGCGTCGCGGGCGAAGAAATGCTGTGGCCGGGGGCGGTGGCGTGAGGCTGCCCGACTTCTCGTCGGCGCCGCGGGCGGATCGCACGCCGGCTCTGGCGGTGCTGGGTGCAGCCCTCGTGCTGGGCCTGGCCGCCGCCGACGCGTGGCTGGCCCGCACGCTCGAGACGCAGGCCGAGGCCGCCGTGGCCGCACTGAACGCGGACCTCGCGACGCAGCGCGCCCGCACCGACCGCCTGAGCGCGGCCGCGCGCCGGGGCGCCGACGCCCCGGCCCTGGGGGCGCTCGCGGTGCCCGCCGCGCGGGTCCTCGAGCACGTCGCCTCGCGGCTGCCCGGCGACGTGCGGTTGACGGACTTCCACGTCGTCTACCGCGACGCGGTCCGCGTCCGGCTGACCTGCGAGGCGCGGACCCCGGAGGCCTGGGACCGCTTCCTGGCCGCGCTCGCAGCCTCGCCCCACCTGCGCGAGTTGAGGCCGGACGGGGAACGCCGCGACGACGGAATGCGGGTCGCGGTGAACCTGGTGTGGCAGGAGGCCGAGCGGTGAGCCGCGGTGCCCTCGCCCTGCTGCTGCTCGCCGCCGCCCTCGGCCTCCACGCGGGCGTGGCGCGCCCTGCGCGCGAGCGGGCGCTCGCGCTGGGGAACGAGGAGGCGCGGCTGCACCGCGAGCTGCGCGGGCAGCGCCAGCGCGCGGCCGCCGCCTCGCGTGCGATGGTGCGGCTGGCCGCGGGACGCGAGCAGGTCGCCCAGGCTCCGCGGCTCGAGCCGGACGCGGCGCCGGCAGCGGTGCGGGCGGCGATCGTCGCCCGCCTCGGCGCGCTCGACGTCGACGACGTGAGGCTCGAGGTGCGGCCGGCCCGCGGCCAGGCCGTCGCGACCTTCGAGGTCTCCGGGCGCGCCGCCGACACCCGCGGGGCGCTGGCCGCGCTGGCCGCGCTTGGCGACCCGGCGGAGGCGCGGGTGGCGGCCGAGGTCTCCCTGCAGCCCGACGGCGCGGATCGCCGCTTCAGGGTCCGCGGCGTGCGGCTGCAGCCCGGCGATGGGGCCCGCCGGTGAGGCGGCTGGCGCTCGTCGCGGTGTCGCTGCTGGCCGCGGCCACGGCGTGGTGGGCGGCGCGACCGGCAGGACCGGTCGGGCCCGAGCCCCGGGCGACGCGCCCGCCCGAGCGCAGAGCCGCGCACCCGAGCCCGGCGAACGAGCCGCGCCCGGCCCGCGATCCGTTCGCGTTCGCGGACGCCGCGCGCGTGGTCGAGAAAGAGGCGGTCGAGCCGCTCGAGCATCCCGCGCCCCTGCTGCTGCCGCCTCCGCCGCCCCCCCCGCCGCCGCTGCGGCTGGCCGGCCTGGTCGAACGCGGCGGCCGGCTTCAGGCGGTGCTGGCGCGCGACGGCGAGGTGGCGCTGGTGGCGGTGGGCGAGGCCGCGTTCGGCTTCACCGTGGTCGAACTCGACCCGGTGGCCGGAGTGCTGCTGCGCGACGCCAGCGGCGAGACGCTGAAGCTGCGAGCAGAGCGCTGAACCCGGGCCTTCGTTGCTTCTGCCCGGCGGGCGGTGATAGATTGCCGCGTTCGTCACATTTCTTTTCAAATTCGAGGGTGGCGCGCCGATGACCAGGAAGGAAAAGTTCGGGAAGTTCGTCCTTCTGGAGGAGATCGAGAAGACCGGTCTCGGCGCCGAGTACCGCGCCGCCAAGCTCTCCGCGACGGGGCTCGAGAAGATCGTCACCCTGTTCCGCTTCGCGCCCGCGATCACCGCGAATGCCGACGCGGCGCGGCTGCTGATGGACCAGGCCAAGGCCGCGGCCCAGCTCCAGAACCCGAACGTCGTCAAGGTGCTGGGCATCGGCAAGGTCGAGTCCAGCTACTACGTCTCGTCGGAGTTCGTCGAGGCCAAGAGCCTGCGGGCGATCCTGCGGCGCGCGAAGCAGGACGGCTTCCCGTTCTCGGTCGACCACGCGCTGCTGGTGGCGAGCAAGGTGTGCGCCGCCCTCGAGTACGCCCACGGCCGTCGCGCCGAAGACGGCTCGCGCATGGTGCACGGGCTGATGGCGCCGGAGCACGTGCTGGTCAGCTACGAAGGCGAGGTGCGCAGCCGCGGCTTCGGGCTGTGGCCGGCGCAACTCCGCGAGTTCGGCCTGCTCGGGCCGGACGAGAGCGCGGCGCTGTCGCCGGAGCAGGCGGCCGGCGGCAAGGCCGACGCCCGCTCCGACGTGTTCGCGGTGGGCGCCCTGCTCTTCGAGGCGCTGACCGGACAGCACCCGTTCGCGAACGGCCGCACGGAGGACTTCGCGGGCCTGCTGGCCGCCGCCCGCCTCGCCAACCCGACCACCGACGACGACCGCATCCCGGCCCCGATCGCCGAGATCCTCGGCAAGTCGCTGGCGCCGGCCGCCGCGCGCTACGCCGACATGGCGGAGATGCGCAAGGCGATCGACACCCTGCTGTTCACCGGCGACTTCACGCCGACCACGTTCAACCTCGCCTTCTTCATGCACTCGCTGTTCCGCGAGGACATCGACCGCGAGTCGCGCGCGCTGAAGGAGGAACGCGAGTACGGCTACGCCGAGTACCTGGTGGAGGACAAGCCCGCGGCCCCGGTGGTCGTGCCGGCTCCGTCGGCGCCCGAGCCAGCGAGAGCCTACGCGCCGGAGTCCGCTCCCGCTCCCGCTCCCGTCCACCACACCCCGGCTTCGCCGGCCCCGTCGCAGCCGGCCATCGCCATCCCCGGCGGCGCCCAGCCGGCCGGCAAGAGCTCGATGCCGATGATCGTCGGGGGCCTGGCGGCGGTCGTCGTGATCGCCGTCGGCGCCTGGTTCATGCTCGGCCGCTCGACGCCCGAGGCCGCCGCTCCGGCGCCGACCACGCTGTCGCCCGAAGCGGCGGCCGCCATGCGCAAGGTGCAGGAGCTCGAGCAGAAGCTCGCCGCGCTCGAGGCCGAGAAGCAGGCCGAGGAACAACTGGCCGCCGAGGAGGCCGAGAAGAAGCTGAAGGCCCAGGCCGCCGCCAAGGGCCAGCAGGTCGATCCCGCTGCGCTGGCCAAGGCGCAGGAGGAGGCCCGCAAGAAGGCTGCCGCCGAGGCCGAGGCCCGCCAGCAGGCGGAACTGCAGCGGATCGCCGAGGAGAAGAAGGCGGAGGAGGCCCGTCTCGCCGAAGAGAAGCGACGCGCCGACGAGGCCGCGAAGGCGGCGGCGGCGGCCACCCCGCCGCCGACGACTGTCGCGGCCGCGCCCGTGACGCAGGCGCCTGCCACCCAGCCGGCCGCCGCGCCGGCCGCGCTCAAGCCGGGCACGCTGGTCAACCTCAGCGACCCGGGCGTGATCGAGCCGATCGTGGACCGCAGCCCGGCCCTCCACTACCCGCCGATCGCGCTGCGCCAGCGCGTCGAGGGCACGGTCGAGCTCAACGTCCTGGTCGACGAGAAGGGCAACGTCACCGACGCCCAGGTCGTCACGGGTGCCGGCGGCAAGGCCGGCCTCAACGAGGCCGCGATCGAGAACGTCAAGCGCCGCAAGTACCGGCCCGCGAGCAAGGACGGCGTGCCGGTCAAGGTCTGGGTGCCCGTGCGGGTGGTGTTCAAGCTGCCGTAACCCCGGCAGGCATGGCCCACCTGCGGCCGTACCCCTTCGCCGCCCTGGTCCGCCGCGCGCTGCGCGAGCTGGACCGGGGCGGTGACGTCTTCGACCTGCCGCGTGCGGCCCTGTACCGTCCCGCCCCGGGACTCGACCTGTCCGTCACGTTCCACGGCCATCGCGCGGCGACCCCGCTGGGCCCCGCCGCCGGGCCGCAGTCGCAGATGGCGCAGAACCTCGCGCTGTGCTGGCTGACCGGTTCTCGCATCTTCGAGCTGAAGACCGTGCAGGTGAAGGACGACCTGCAGATTCCGCGGCCGTGCATCGACATGGCGACGGTCGGCTACAACGTCGAGTGGAGCCAGGAGCTGCGGCTGCCCGAGTCGCTCGCCGAGTACGTCAAGGGCCGCATGCTGATCGAGGTGATGCGCGAGCACCTCGGGCTCGAGCCCGAGACGGACCCGCTGGTCTTCGACCTGAGCGTCGGCTACGACCTGGCGGGCCTGCGCAGCGAGCCGGTGCAGGGCTTCCTGCGCGGCATGCGCGACGCGACCCGGCTGGTCGACGCGCTGCGGCGCGAGATCCCCGCCGAGTGGGCGCGCTACCGCGACCTCGACTTCCCGGCCGCGATCTCCGACACCGTCACCCTCAGCACCTTCCACGGCTGCCCGCCCGACGAGATCGAGCGGATGATCCTGTTCCTGCTCGAGCAGGGCTTTCACGCGGTCGTCAAGCTGAACCCGATGCTGCTCGGGCCCGCGCGCACCCGCGAGCTGCTCCACGACGTCATGGGTTACGCGGACCTGCGGGTGCCCGACACGGCGTTCGAGCGCGACACGCGCTGGGAGCAGATGGCGGGCTTCGTCGATCGCCTCGGCCGCCGGGCGGCCGGGCTGGGCCGCGGCTTCGGCGTCAAGTTCTCGAACACCCTCATCGTCCACAACCACCGCTCGTTCTTCCCGGCCTCCGAGAAGGAGATGTACCTCTCGGGCCCGCCGCTCTTCGTGCTGGCCACCAACCTGGTGCAGCGCTTCCGCGCGGAGTTCGGCGCCCGCTTCCCGATCTCGTACTCGGCGGGCATCGACCGCGGCAACTTCGCGGACGCCGTGGCGCTCGGCCTGGTGCCCGTCACGGTCTGCTCGGACCTGCTGAAGCCGCGCGGCTACGCCCGGGCCGCGGGCTACCTGGAGGCGCTCGCGGAGCGGATGCGCGCAGTCGACGCGGGCCACGTCGGCGACTTCGTGATCCGCGCGTTCGGCCACGGCGCCGAAGCACTCGACCGCGTGCCCGGGCTCGACCCGGTCGCGCGCGAGCGGGCGCTCGCCGCGCTGGCGAGCGGGGGCGACCTGCGCGCGGCCGTGGGCGAGGCGGCCCACGTCGCGTGGCGGGACCACGCGGCGCTGCTCAACACCGACGACTACGTCCCGCGCGCGACCCGCGACCCGCGCTACGCCGCCGCGGCGCACGCGAAGCCGCCGAAGAAGCTCGGCTCGCAGCTCGCGCTGTTCGACTGCGTCACCTGCCACAAGTGCGTGCCGGTGTGCCCCAACGACGCCAACTTCGCGTTCGTGCTGCCGAAGCTGGAACAGCCGATCGTCAAGCTGAGCGCCCGGGCGGACGGCGGCTTCGAGGCCCGCGAGGAGGGCCGCCTGGCGATCGCCCGCAAGGCGCAGTACGCCAACTTCGCGGACTTCTGCAACGAGTGCGGCAACTGCGACGTGTTCTGCCCCGAGGACGGAGGGCCCTACCTCGTCAAGCCCCGCTTCTTCGGCGCGGTGGCCGACTGGCGTGCCCAGGAGACGCTCGACGGCTTCGCGCTCGACCCCGCGAGCGGCACCCTCCACGGCCGCGTCTCGGGCCGCGAGTACGCGCTCGCCCCCGCGGGCGAACGCGAGCGCTACTCGGGCCGCGGATTCTCCCTGCTGCTCGATCCCGCCGATCCCGCGGCCGACCCGCGCGGCGAGGCCGCCGTCGAGGTCGACCTGGCGCCGTATCACATCCTGCGCTGGATCCGCGCCGGGGTGTACGCTTCCGGGCAGGCCAACTACCTGACGGAGCTGGCCGGAGTCGGAGGACGGGAATGAAGCTGGACCGGCTGGCGATTCGCGGGGCGCGGCTCTCGGACCGCCTGTCCGAACTGGCGAAGATCGGCGCGATCGAGGGTGGCGGCTGCTGCCGCCTGGCGCTGACCGACGAGGACCGGCAGGGTCGCGACCTCGTGGTGTCGTGGATGAAGGCGCTCGGCCTCGCCGTCACGGTCGACCGCATCGGCAACGTGGTCGGCGTGCGCAGCGGACGCACCGCGGGCGCGCCGGTGATGGTCGGGTCCCACATCGACACCGTGCGCACCGGTGGCCGCTACGACGGCAACCTCGGCGTGCTGGCCGGGCTCGAGGTGGTGGAGGCGCTGAACGAGGCGGACGTCGTCACGGAGAAGCCGCTGGCCGTGGCCTTCTTCACCAACGAGGAGGGCGCCCGCTTCGCGCCCGACATGATGGGCAGCGCCGTGCACCAGGGCGCGCTGGCGCTGGACGCGGCGCTGGCGGCGGTCGGCATCGACGGCGAGAGCGTCGGCGCCTGCCTCGAGCGGATCGGCTACGCGGGACCCGAGCCCGTCGGCACGATGCGCGCCGCGGCCTACGTCGAGCTGCACATCGAGCAGGGCCCGGTGCTCGAGCGCGAAGGAGTCCAGATCGGTGCCGTCACCGGCGTGCAGGGCATCTCGTGGGCGGAGCTGACCGTGAAGGGCGTTTCCTGCCACGCGGGCACGACCCCGATGTCGATGCGCCACGACGCGGGCTACGCGGCCGCCGAGATCGCCTGCTTCGTGCGACGGCTGGCCCACAAGATCGGCGGCGCCCAGGTGGGCACCGTGGGCTTCCTCGAGCTGGCCCCGAACCTCGTCAACGTCGTCGCCAACCGCGCGCGGCTGACGGTCGACCTGCGCCACACCGACGACGGCGTGCTGCGGCTGGCCGAGCGCGAGACGGCCGCGTTCCTCGACGAGCTGGCCGCTCGCGAGGGCGTCGAGATCGAGCGCCGCTCGCTGGCCCGCTTCGCGCCGGTCGACTTCGCGGCGGAGATGATCGCGATGGTCGAGGAGGAGGCGCGGGCGCTGGGCCTGTCCACGATGCGCATGCCCTCGGGCGCGGGCCACGACGCGCAGATGTTCGCGCCGCACTGCCCGACGGGGATGATCTTCGTCCCCAGCCACAAGGGGCTCAGCCACAACGTCGCGGAGTACACGGCCCCGGAGCAGCTCGAGGCCGGGGCCAACGTCCTGTTGAACGTCGTCCGCCGCCTGGCCGGATAGACCACGCCCGAGCGTCGCGGGCGCAGAACTTGCACGCGTGCCCCGCATGGCACGCGATGCGATCGACCCGGCAACTCTGGCGTCCCTGCACGGCCGCAGCCTGCTGCTGACGCAAGACTGGACCACTCCGGAACTGGACGCGCTGCTGGGGCTGGCGCAGCGGTTCGCCGCCCTCGACCGGGCGGGCCGGCCGTCGGCCCTGCTCCCCTCGCAACTGGCATACGCCCTGTTCTTCGACAACTCCACGCGCACCAAGTCCGCCTGGGCCGGGGCGGCCGCCCGGCTGGGGCTGGCGCCGGTCATCGTCGACGGCTCCTCGACCCAGGTCGCCCACGGCGAGACCGCGGCCGAGACCGGGGCGATGCTGGGCATGAACGCCCACGCGCTCGGCATCCGCCACGACCTGATCCTCGGCGAGGGCAACCGCTTCATGCGCGAGGTGAAGTCGGGCATCGACGGCTACCTGGCGGCGACCGGCGACCCGCGCGTGGTGCCGATCGTCAACCTGCAGTGCGACGTCGACCACCCGACCCAGACCCTCGCCGACCTGCTGTGGCTGCGCGAGAAGCTGGGTGACCTGCGCGGGAAGAAGATCGCCGTGTCGTGGGCCTACTCGCCCTCGTACGCGAAGCCGCTGTCGGTGCCGCAGGGCCTGATCACGCTGCTGACCCGCTTCGGCGCGCACGTCACGCTGGCCCAGCCCGAGGGCTACCGGCTTATGGACGAGCCGATGGCCGCCGCTGCCGCCAACGCCGCCGCCTCGGGCGGGTCCTTCCGCGCCGTGTCGTCGATGGACGAGGCGTTCGCGGGCGCCCACGCCGTGTACCCGAAGTCGTGGGGTCCGTGGGACCTGATGGTCGAGCGGGTCGAGGCCAACCGCGCGGGCGACAAGGCGCGCATGGGCGACATCGAGAAGCGCGCGCTGTCGCGCAACGCGGGCCACAAGGACTGGATCTGCGACGAGCGGCGGATGGCGCTGACCGCGGACGCGCTCTATCTGCACTGCCTGCCCGCGGACATCGGCGCCGAGGTCAGCCCCGGCGTGATGGACCGCTTCCGCGTCGACGTGGCGCGCGAGGCCAACTGGAAGGTGTACGTGGTGATGGCGCTGCTGGCCGCGGCCAAGGTGGACGACCTGCCCGCGCGGCTCGCGGCGCTCGACAAGTGAAGGCGCAGGAGAACCCGATGACGCCCGACACCCTCGACCAGCGGATCGCCGCGCTCGCGGCCCGCGACCTGCCGCTCGCCACCCGCATCCTGCGCGAGGCGATCCGCATCCCTGCCGACTACGTCGACAGGCCCGTGGAGCAGGGCGGCGACCCGCTCTGCGGCCTCTCCAACCACGAGGGGCCGCGGATGGAGTACCTGAGGCGGATGGTGGTCGAGGCCGGCGCGGTGCGCCGTCCCGGGGACGTCGACTTCGACGCCTACGGCAACCTCGTCTGGTCGGTGCAGGACGAGAGCGACGGCATCCCGGCCCGGGACAAGAAGGTCGTCTACCTCGACGGCCACGCCGACACGGTGCGCGCGCTGCGCTCCGACTGGCGCGACAAGACGAACGGCGGCATCGACGCGTACGACGGCGTGGTCGATCTCGCCCGCGTCGACCGCGACGTGCTGCGCGGCCTGCTCGGCTACCTGCCGCCCGACGACGAGTGGGGCCACCTGCTGTTCGGCCGCGGCTCCGCGGACCAGCTCGCGGGCGTCGTCTCGCAGATCGTCGCCACCCGCATCCTGCTCGAGCTGGCCCCCGAGGGCGCGCTGCGCGGCGTGATCGTGCGCTCCTACGCGACCGCCGCGGAGGAGGACAACGACGGCGGCGGCCCGCTGCACCTCGTCAACCACGTGTTGCCCGGCGCGGGCCCCGAGCTGGTCCCCGACGTCGTGATCCTGACCGAGGGCACGGGCGACGCGAACAAGGGCGCGCTCGGCATCTACCGCGGCCAGCGCGGGCGGATGCAGATCGAGGTCGTGGTCACCGGCCGCTCGTGCCACGGCTCGATGCCGTGGGAGGGGCTAAACCCGTTCGAGCACGGCGGCGCGATCGTCGCCGAGGCCGCGCGGCGCTACGAGGCGCGCGACGGCTTCCTCGACCACCCCTTCCTCGGCCACGGCACGCGCACGGCGTCGTGGGCGAAGCTCGACACGCCGTCGGACTGCGCGGTGCCCGAGAAGCTGACGCTCCGCTTCGACCGCCGGCTGACCGTGGGCGAGACGCCGGAGCGGGCGCTCGCGGACGTCGAGGCGCTCGACTCGGTGCGGGCCGCGCGGGCGGCGGGGCTCAAGGTCGAGATCTCGGTGCCGCCGTACCGCGAGAAGACCTGGCGCGGCTACCTCGCCGACAACCCGCAGATCTACCGCGGCTGGCTGACGCCGGAAGACCACCCGGCGATCCGCGCGGCGGTGGCAGCCTATCGCGGCGTGGTCACGCCGCACGTCGTGGAGCCGGCCGGCGGCGCGCAGAAGGCGACGCTGCGCCGCGAGCCGCGGGTCGACCGCTGGATCTTCTCCACCGACGGCGTCGGCTTCCCGATCCCATTGGGTTCCGACGCCGGGCAGAGCCCGTCGTCGGTCCCATGGAGGCTCCGTCGCGAACAGAGCGACTCCGCCCCCAAGCCCCCAGCCGCCGACACCCGGATCAAGGTGCCGGAATCCAAGCGCTGGATCACGTCCGGCGACGTCAAGCACCCGGCGATGTTCGGCATCGGCGCGGGAGTGGAGCAGAACACCCACCGCGTCGGCGAGAACGTCGACCTGCGCGAGCTGCAGCACGCGATCGCCGTGATCGCCCGCTTCCCGAGCGCGTTCGTCGCGACGGCCTGAGCCGGGCGCCTCAGCGACAGGGCAGCCGCGGGCGGACGACGTCGGCGAGGGCCGCGGCGGCCGTCGCCTGGCCGTGGGCGTTCCAGTGCGAGTCGGTCTCGAAGAAGACCGGGGTGCGGCGGCTCGCGCCGGACTTCAGCGCCGCCGTGAAGTCGAGCTCGGGCACACCCACCCGGCGCGCGATCTGGAGCACGCGCTCGGCCACTGCCGAACGCCGGTACGTCTCGTCGAGCGCGTAGCGAACCTGGGTCAGCTCCCAGGAGGCGTCGTCGACTTCCATCCGGCTCGGGATGTAGGCGAGGAGCAGTTCGCCGCCGTCGTCGCGCACCGCGCGAGCCAGGGACTGCAGCGTCCACGTGAACGCGGACCACGCGGGCCGCAGGTGGCCCAGCTCGGGCACCCGGTAGAGCCGCATCTCCTCGTTGAGCTCGAGGGTGCGCAGCGGCTCCCACAGGCCCAGTGCGGCGAGCCGGTTGTACTGGCGCGCCGAGACGCGCTCGAGGTGGTTCTTGACGAACTCCAGCAGGTACGAGGGAGGCTTCGGCTGTGCGACCGGCGTCGCCCGCGGCGGCGGTTCGTACCGCGGCAGCGGGAAGTTGGTCACGCGGGGGCCGGCGTCCTCGAAGGCCAGCCGCGGCTTCGGATAGGGCCCGTACTCCTCCTGCACGAGGTAGGGGATATCGTTGTGATAGACGAAGAGCACGACGAGGTCCGCCCGGTAGCGGCGGCCCTCCTCGCGGTAGAAGAGGAACTCCTGGTCGGTGCTGTAGCCCACCGTGCCGCCGTTGACGACCTCCGTGCGGCAGCCGCGCTGCGCCAGCTCGGCCTGGAGGCGCGCGGTGACGGTGCTGGCGTCGTCGACCATGAACGCCTCGACGAACGAGTCGCCCAGCGCCAGCACGCGCGCCACCCCCGGGGAGCGCTCGTGGGCGAACTCCGGTCCGCGCAGCCCGCGGCTGTTGACGCGGTAGCGGGTCTGGAAGTCGCGGCGGTCGTAGCGGGCCTCGGCCCCCGGGATCTTGCGCCAGCCGAGCAGCGGGTCGGGCTCCGTGTAGACGTTGCGCTCCTGCTGTTCCTTGCCGCCGCGCGCCGGTCCCGAGAGCGCGATCCGCAGGGCCAGCTCCGCCAGCAGCAGGCAGATCGCGACGCTGCAGGCCGACAGCGCCAGATTGACGGCGAGGCTGCGCAGCCGTGAGAGCAGGGTGGGCGGGAGCATGGCGGCCGCAGCCGATGATAGGAGATCAGTATCAGTAGATGTCGGGGCGCTGGTCGCGCGGCAGGTTCCAGCCCGACGGGTCGGGGCGAACCCGCTCGTCGAGGTCGAGGTCGGCGACGACGAGCTCCGGCGGCGTCCCGGGCAGCCGCGGGAGCGCGCCGTTGGGCCCGACGAAGTAGCTCTGGCCGAAGTACTCCTGGTTCCACGGCTTCTCGACGCCGCGGCGGTTGGAGCCTCCGAAGAAGACGTTGTGGCGCGCGGCGTCGGTCGGGAACTCGAGGTCCCACATCCGCCGCGACTTGGCGCCGAAGGTGACGGCCGGGCACAGGATCAGCTCGGCGCCGTTCTGCGCCACGGCCTGGACCGCGTCGGGGAAGTGGCGGTCGTAGCAGATCAGGATGCCCAGCCGCACGAGCGGTGTCTGGAACACGGGGAAGTAGGGGTTCTTCGACACGTTGGCGGGCCAGTCGCCGAGCTGCCCGTCGCTGCGCTCGTAGTAGGCCGTCTCGGTGAACGAGCCCTGCTCGTTGGTGCCCTCGGGGATGTGGGTCTTGCGGTAGCGGCCGAGCACGGCGCCGTCGGGGCCGAACACCACCGCCGTGTTGAAGTAGCGGCCGGTGCGCGGGTCCTCCTCGTAGATCGGCGCCACCAGCGTCATCCGGTGGCGCTCCGCCAGCGGCCGCATGCGCTGCGCGGTGGGCCCCTCGAGCGCGTCCTCCGAGAGCATCCGCCACATCGGGTCCCGGGTCAGCGCGAAGTAGGGCGCGGCGAACAGCTCGCCCATGCAGAGCACCTGGACGCCCAGGCGCGCCGCCTCGTCGATCAGGGCAGCGTGGTGGTCGAGGTTGGCGTCGCGCACGTCGTCGAGCCGCCCGGCCAGCGAGTGCAGGTCGGCCAGCGACTCGGGCATGTGCGGGTACGCGTTGCAGGTCTCGGTCAGCGCCACGCGCAGGGGGCGGGTCATCGTCTCGCTCCTGTGAAGAGGACGGCGAGCGCCTCGCCGGTGCCGATCGCGCCGGTCGCCTCGAGGGCCAGCAGGCCGGCCAGGCCCGCCGTGCCGGTGGCATCGGCGGGCACGCCGGTCAGGTGCTCGCCTTCGTCGCGAGCGCGCAGCAGCATGGCCTCGTCGACCGTCACGGGCCAGCCGCCGGTCTCGGTCATGCCGCGCACCACCACACGCCAGTCGTAGGTCTCGTCGTCGAGGATGCCGGTGGCGACGCTCGCACCCGGCGTGGCCACGGGACGCATGTACTCCGTGCGGTGGCTCGCGGCGTGGGCCCTCTCGGCAGCGCCCGCCGGGCCGCGGGCGTGCGCGCGCAGCGCCGGGCCCAGCTCGGCGTCGGAAGCGTCCGGGTCTATCGGACGACCCCGGGCTGCAAGTCGCCGCGCGATGCCCTGGGCGAAGCGCCGCCAGGCGCGGCGCAGCGGGGCCACGGCCGTGGTCTGCACGGCGTGCAGCGCCGGCAGTTGCGGCAGCGCGCCGAGGTCGGCAGCGAGTTGCAGGGCCTGCACCGTCGCGCTGGCCAGGGCGCCGCCGCCGACCTGCACGAACAGCCGGTCGGGCGTGGCTCCCGCGGCGCGCCACTGGTCCGCGAGCTCGAGGCCGAGGGTGAGCCCGCCGTCGATCGTGAGGCCGTTCTCCGAGCCCTGGCACGTGAAGGGCCAGGCCCCTTCCGCGACGCGGGCCCGGAAGCGGTGGAAGCACGGGTCGCCCGGCGGGTCGCCAGGGGCGCGCTCGCACACCTCGAGCTCGGCGCCGAGCGCCTGCAGCCGGGCCACCACGTGGGGATCGGCCCAGGCCGGGATCGCGACGAGCAGGCGCCTGTCGCAGGCGCGGGCGACGACGGCCGCGGCCAGCGCGGCGTTGCCGCAGCTCGCGATCGCCAGCGGCCGCGCCCGGTCGACCTCCGCGGTGGCCTCCTCGACCGCGGCGACCAGCGCCAGCCCCATCAGGTGGCGGGCCTTGTGCGAGCCGGCGACGTTGCCCGTCTCGTCCTTGACCCAGAGCGGCCCGGTCGCGCCCGCTTCGCGCCCGGGCGACGCGGCGCGCAGCAGCGGCGTGACCGCGAAGCCGTGACCGTCGACCATCGCGATGCGGGCATCGAGGCGGCCGACGGCGTCGACGTACCAGGCGTCGGACAGGCCGCGGTGGCGGGCCAGCGCGTAGCTGTAGAGCAGCGAGCGATAGCGCACGAACGGGTGGGCTTCGCCGCCGCTCGGCCACGCCGCGTCCTCGCGCAGCGCGGGCCGCGCCACCACGTGATCGACGTCGTCGCCTGGCCGCGCCTGCGGACACCGCACGCGCAACGGGCTCTCGTGGCCCAGCACGCGCCCGCAACCGGTGCAGGCGAGGGCGAGGCCGGGTTCCGCGGAGAGCGTCACCGAGCCGTGCCCACTCCCGCCTCGGCGTTGAAGCGCTCGATCAGGGCGTCCCAGACCGGGACGAACTCGCGCAGGCCGATCCAGAAGTCCTGGCGGCGGCGGGCCTCGAACTCGGCGAGCGACAGCTTCTGCTGCTCGACCCAGGTGAAGTAGCCGAGGTTGAAGACGCGGTCGCGGTCGCGCGGAGACAGCGCCAGCACGTGGTCGGTGTCGGCCCCGAACAGGTGGGTGTCCAGCGTGGCCTCCGCGTCCGCCCGCGCGAAGCGGCCGCCGAACAGCTTCGCGCGCGCCTTGTCCAGCTCGCTCGTGTACAGCTCGGACCCGTCGGTGGCGACGGTGATCAGCGCGTCGTCGGGCCCGAGCCCCAGGGCCCTGGCGGTCTTGACCGCGGTCAGCACGTTGCAGATCGAGGACAGGCCGAGGTGGGGCAGCGCGGCGATCACGTCGTCGCCGACGCCGCGCGCGCGCAGCGCCTCGTGGCCGGGCGCGGAGTTGAAGGCGAGGTGCAGCGCGTCCGTCGCGCGGTCGGAGATGGCGACCACGACGTCGGTGTTGGTGACGTTGTGGATCAGCGGAACGTGCTTGTCGCCGATGCCCTGGATGTTGTGCTCGCCGAAGCCGTTGTACAGCAGGGTCGGGCACTCGAGAGCCTCGGCGGCCACGATCCGCGCGCCGTGGCGCTCCTTCAGGTAGTCGCCTGCGCCGAGCGTGCCGGCCGAGCCCGAGGCCGACGTGAACGCCGCCAGGCGCAGTCCCGGCCGCTTCGCCCGCACGGCCTCGAAGGCGGTCGAGAGCGCGTGGCCGGTGCACGAGTAGTGCACGAGGTGGTTCCCGAACTCGCAGAACTGGTTGAAGATCACGTTCGCCGGATCCCGTTCCAGCTCGGCGCACTTGTCGTAGATCTCCTTGACGTTGCTCTCGGTGCCGACCGTGCGCACGATGTCCCCGCGGTCGCCGACCCACTGCTCGAGCCAGTGGAAGCGCTCGTCGCTCATGCCCTCCGGCAGCACGGCGACGCCGCGGCAGCCCAGGATGCGGGAGATGGCGACGCCGCCGCGGCAGTAGTTGCCCGTCGACGGCCACACGGCGCGATGGCGGGTGGGGTCGAACTGGCCGGTGACCAGCCGCGGCACCAGGCAGCCGTAGGCCGCGAGGACCTTGTGGGCGTGGATCATCGGGAAGCGGTTGCCGAAAGCGACCACGATCGGGCTCGCGACACCCGTGAGTTCCGAAGGCAGCACGACGTGCCCCGGGACGTCGGCCAGGCTGCGCCGGTCGGCCGCGTTGAACCAGTGCACGCGGAACAGGTTGCCGGCGTCTGCCGCGTCGGGATCGAGGCCGGCCAGCGCCGCGCGGGCCGCGTCGCCCATCTTCGCCGGCTCGCGCAGCTCGGCCAGCGTGGGCAGCACGATGCGGCGCTCGCGGAACAGCGCCAGCGTGCGCTCGCGGGCCTGCCGGTCGACGATCTCGCGTTCCAGTCCCAGTCGGTTCATCTCGGCTGTCTCCCTATCGCGGCAGTTCCCGCATCCGGCGCCAGAGGCGCTCCGCTTCGACGATCGCCCGCTCGCGCACCGCGGCGCGGCGCGGCGCGGCCCGTTCCCGAGCCCGCTCCCAGGCGGCCCGGTCGGCCTCGCCGAAGGGCCCCCCGAAGCGCTCGGCCAGCAGCCGCTCGCCGGCCGCCGGCCGACCTCGTGCGTGCCCGGGGTCGTCGCCGTGCTCCTCCGCAGCGGCCAGCAGGACGCGTTGCTCCTCCGCCATGTCGGCGGGGTAGCCGTCGGTGCCCAGCGCGACCCGCGCCGAGTGGCACAGCGCCTTCGGGTAGCCGACGCGGTTGCCGTGGTTCGAGCGCGGGTTCTGGACCAGCCAGCAGCCGGCGTCGCCGACGCGCGCAACCTCGTCGGCCGCCAGGTGCACGCCGTGGGCGAGGATCGAGCCCGGCACCAGGGCCCCCAGGCGGTCGAGGCGGTCCACGACGCCCGCGTAGCCGCGGCGCCGCGCGTCGGCGACGTCGGCCGCGTCTTCCGCGACGTGCACGTGGAGCACGCTGCCGTGTTCGCGGGCCAGGGCCGCGGCCTCGCGGATCGTCTCGTCCGACACGGTGAACGAGGCGTGGAGCCCCACCGCGCCGCGCACCAGCGGCCGGCGGTTCTCGCGCAGGAAGCGGTCGCACTCGGCCAGCCCGGCCTTCGCCTCCGCCCGCGAGCCGTTGCGCTCGGAGGCGCCGTAGCAGAGCACGGCGCGCAGGCCGGCGGCCTGGCAGGCGTCGGCCAGCACGTCGAGCGAGCCGTCGACGAACGACGGCGACTCGTGGTGGTCGACGAGGCCGAAGCAGCCGAGAGCGAGCGCCTCGCTCGCGTAGAACTCGGCGCTGGCCGCGAGGCTGCGCTCGTCGAGGCAGCGATCGAGCCGCCACCACAGCCGGCCGAGGATCTGCAGGAAGTTCTCGGGCGGCGGCTCGGGCGCGGGCATCCCCAGCGGCGCCAGGCCGCTGTAGAGATGGGTGTGGGCGTCGACCGCGAGCAAGGGCCTCAGGCGGGGCCGCGCCGCTTGAGCTTGCCGACGCTCATCGCGCGCGCCGCCGGCGAGTCCTTCATCGGCAGCGTGTAGCGGCGGATGCCGTCGAAGGCGTGGAGCGCGCTGGCCACCGCGCCAGCCGTCGGCACCAGGCCGATCTCGCCGACGCCCTTGGCCCCGAACGGGCCCTCGGGCTCGGGCTCCTCGACCAGGATCGTCTCCACCTCCGGCATGTCGCGCGCGCGCAGCACGCCGATGTCGCGCAGCTTGAAGGTGACCGGCATGCCGTCCTCGCAAGGCAGTTCTTCGGTCAGCGCGTAGCCCAGGCCCATGTGCACGGAGCCCTCGATCTGGCCCGCGCACAGCGCCGGGTTGACCGCGCGGCCGACGTCGTGGGCGGCGACGAACGTCTCCACGCGCCCTTCGGCATCGAGGATGCACATCTGGGTCGCGAAGCCGAATGCGGTGTGGGTCTTGATCTTGCCGCTCTTGTTCACGGCCCCGGGCGGCGTCGTGTCGTCGACCACGACGTCGGCGGGGAACACCTCGCCCGCGAGGTCCGCCAGCGTGCGGCCCGCGTCGAGCGCCGCCCGCAGCTTCGCCGCCGCGCTCTTCACCGCGTTGCCGCCGAACAGCGTGGCGCGCGAGCCGGTCGTCTGTCCGCAGCCGAGCGCGAAGGTCGAGTCGACCTTCGGGTGGAACACGGACGCGGGCAGGCCCGTGACCTCGACCGCGAACTGGATCAGCACCGTGAGCAGACCCTGGCCCATCTCGGTGTAGCCGTTGTAGACGGACACCGTGCCGTCGCGCTCGACCACCAGCCGCGCCTTGCCCCACTCGACCGCGCCGTTGCCGATGCCGCTGTTCTTGATCCCGCAGGCGATGCCCACGGCGCGTCCCGCGGCGCGCTCGGCGTAGTAGCGGTCCTTGACCGCCAGCAGCGTCTTCTTGAGCCCGACCGACTTCTCGAACACCTGGCCGCTGGCGAACGTGTCGCCGACGTCGACCGCGTTGCGCCAGCGCATCTCCCAGCCGTCGAGGCCGACCTTCTCGGCCAGCAGGTCCATCGCGCCCTCGATCGCGAAGGCGGCCTGGTTGGCGCCGAAGCCGCGCATCGCGCCGCACGGCGGATTGTTGGTGTAGGCCGCGACCGCGTCGACCGAGACGTTCTCCACCTTGTAGGGCCCGCACGCGTGGCCCGCGCAGCGCTCGAGCACCTTGGCGCCGACCGACGCGTACGCGCCCGAGTCGCCGAGCATCTCGGCCTTCACGGCCGTCAGCCGGCCCTTGGCGTCGCAGCCGACCTTGTAGCGCAGGCGAATCGGGTGGCGCTTGGGGTGGACCCGGATCGACTCCTCGCGGTTCAGGGTGATCCGCACTGGCCGGCCCGTCTTCTGCGCGAGCAGCGCCGCGTGGGCCTGGATCGACATGTCCTCCTTGCCGCCGAAGGCGCCGCCGTTGGGCACCAGCTCCACGTCGAGGTCGTCCTCCGCCAGGCCGAGGAAGGCCGCCACCTGGCGGCGGTCGTCGAACACGCCCTGGCCCTGGGTGTAGAGGCGGAACGTGCCGGGCCGCGGCCCCGGCTCGCACAGCGCGCTCTCGGGCTCGAGGTAGAGGTGCTCGATGCGCTGGGTCTGCCACTCGCCCTCGACGACGTGGGCGCTGCGCGCGAACGCGGCGTCGACGTCGCCACGGCGGATCACCGTGTGCGAGAGCTGGTTGGCGTGCTTCGGGTTGACCTGCGGTGCGCCCGGGGCGATCGACTGCTCGGCATCGAGCACCGGCGGCAGCGGCTCGTACTCGACCTCGACCAGGGCGGCGGCGGCGCGCGCCGTCGGCTCGTCGACCGCGGCCACGGCGGCCAGGAAGTCGCCGACGCAGCGCACCTCTTCGCCACAGGCGACGAAGCCCGGCCAGTCCTTGTAGATCAGCCCGTACCAGCGCTCGCCGGGCACGTCCTTCGCCGTCACCACCGCGACGACGCCGGGATGGGCGGCAGCCCTCGTCGTGTCCACCTTCAGCACCCGGGCGCGGGCGTGGCGCGAGAGCACGACGGCGCCGTGCAGCAGTCCCTCGCGCTCGAGGTCGCAGACGTACGGCCGGTCGCCGAGGGCCAGGGCGCGGCCCTGGTAGCGTTCGAGGTTCGTGCCGACGCCGCCGTCGACGAGCGGCGGCGGCAGGGCTTCGCCGCGCCGGGCCCGCGCCAGCAACTCGATCGCATCGAGGATCTTGGTGTAGCCCGTGCAGCGGCAGAGGTGGACGTCGATCGCCTTCGCGATGTCCCCGCGCGAGGGCTGGGGCGTCTTGTCGAGCAGGTGCTTGGCGCGCAGCGCGATCCCGGGGATGCAGAAGCCGCACTGCAGGCCCGCGGCCGAGGCGAAGGCATCGGCGGTCATCTGCCGCTCGCGTTCCGAGACGCCCTCGAGGGTCAGGATGTCGGCGCCGTCGGCCCTGGCCACGGGCATCGCGCAGGTGACCACCGCGCGCCCGCCGACGATCGCCAGGCAGCAGCCGCACTGGCCCTGCGGCGAGCAGCCGTCCTTGGTCGAGCGGATGCCGAAGCGGTCGCGCAGCGCCTGCAGGACGGACTCGCCGGGCCGCGGCACGAAGCTCGCCTCGCGCCCGTTGACCGTGAGCCGGATCGTCGCGCCCGGGGGGGCCGCAGTCGCCATCCGAACCTTCCTTCCGAGGGCCGCAGTCTAGACGACCGGGCCCGCGCCGGCACGCCGCAAAACGAAAACGGGGGAGGCCGAAGCCTCCCCCGATGAGCGTGGCCGCGAGCCCGAGGCCCGCGACCGGTCGCTCTCTGGACTAGTACATGCCCGGCGCGCCACCGCCGCCCATGTTCGGGGCGTCGGACTTCTCCTCCGGGATCTCGGAGACGAGGGCCTCGGTGGTCAGCAGCAGCGACGCGATCGACGAGGCGTTCTGCAGCGCAGAGCGGACGACCTTGGTCGGGTCGATGACGCCGGCGTCGACCAGGTTCTCGTACTTGTCGGAGAGGGCGTTGAAGCCCTCCTCGTCCTTCATCTCGCGGACCTTGGACACGACCACGGCGCCCTCGAACCCGGCGTTGGCCGAGATCTGGCGCAGCGGCTCCTCGATCGCGCGGCGGATCAGGTTGATGCCGACCTGCATGTCGCCGTCGGCCTTCAGCTTGTCCAGCACGCGCTGCGAGCGGAGCAGCGCGACGCCGCCGCCGGGCACGATGCCTTCTTCGACCGCCGCCTTGGTCGCGTGCATCGCGTCCTCGACGCGCGCCTTCTTCTCCTTCATCTCGGTCTCGGTGGCCGCACCGACCTTGATGACGGCGACGCCGCCGACGAGCTTCGCCAGCCGCTCCTGCAGCTTCTCGCGGTCGTAGTCGGAGGTGGTCTCCTCGACCTGGTTGCGGATCTGCTTGACGCGGCCCTCGATGTCCTTGGCCTTGCCCGAGCCCTCGACGATCGTGGTGTTGTCCTTGTCGATCACGATCTTCTTGGCCTTGCCGAGGTCGTCGAGCTTGACGTTCTCGAGCTTGATGCCGAGGTCCTCGGTGATCGCCTTGCCGCCGGTGAGGATCGCGATGTCCTCGAGCATCGCCTTGCGGCGATCGCCGTAGCCCGGGGCCTTGACGGCGGCCACGTGCAGCGTGCCGCGCAGCTTGTTGACGACCAGCGTCGCCAGCGCCTCGCCCTCGATGTCCTCGGCGATGATCACCAGCGGACGGCCGAGCTTGGCCACCTGCTCGAGCACGGGCAGCAGGTCCTTCATGTTCGAGATCTTCTTCTCGTGGATCAGCACGAGCGCGTTCTCGAGCACGACCTCCATCCGCTCGGGGTCGGTCACGAAGTAGGGCGAGAGGTAGCCGCGGTCGAACTGCATGCCCTCGACGACCTCGAGGGTCGTCTCCATGGCCTTGGCTTCCTCGACGGTGATGACGCCGTCCTTGCCGACCTTCTCCATCGCCTCGGCGATGATCTTGCCGATCGTCTCGTCGTTGTTGGCGGAGATGGTGCCGACCTGGGCGATCATCTTGCCCTTGACCGGCTTGCTGAGCTTCTTCAGCTCCTCGGTCACGGCCGCGACGGCCTTCTCGATGCCCTTCTTCAGCTCCATCGGGTTGGCGCCGGCGGTGACGTTCTTGATGCCCTCGCGGTAGATCGCCTGGGCCAGGACCGTCGCCGTGGTGGTGCCGTCACCCGCGATGTCGGAGGTCTTGGACGCGACCTCGCGCACCATCTGGGCACCCATGTTCTCGAGCGGCTCCTTGAGCTCGATCTCCTTGGCGACGGTGACGCCGTCCTTGGTGATCAGCGGGGAACCGAACTTCTTGTCGAGGACGACGTTGCGGCCCTTGGGGCCGAGCGTGACCTTGACCGCGTCCGCGAGGCGGTTGACGCCGCGGAGGACCGCCTGCCGCGACTCGTCACCGTACGTGATCTGCTTCGCCATAGTGCGTCAGTTCTCCTTACAGAACCCTGGGGATCAGCCGATGACCGCGAGGACTTCGTCCTCGCGCAGGATCAGCACCTCTTCGCCGTCGACCTTGATGTCCGTGCCGGCGTACTTGCCGAACAGGATCTTGTCGCCGACCTTGACGTCCATCGAGAGCTTGGTGCCGTTGTCGAGAACCTTCCCGGTGCCCACGGCGAGCACCTCGCCCTCCTGGGGCTTCTCCTTGGCCGTGTCGGGGATGATGATCCCGCCCTTGACGGTCTCCTTCTCCTCGATCCGGCGGACCAGCAGGCGGTCGTGCAGCGGACGAACCTTCATCGTCTCGTCATCTCCTTGAGAACAAAGAACTTGGACACCGAAAGCGCTTTCTCAGGGGGAGCGCCGCTCGGACCTGGCACTCGACCCCGTCGACTGCTAAATCTAGAGGGCGCTTAGCACTCTGTCAAGTCGAGCGCCAGCGGCCGCCCGGCTGCTACCCGATCTTGTATTCGGTGATCTTCTTGCCGAGCGTGTTGCGGTGGATGCGCAGCTCGCCGGCGGCGCGGCTGAGGTTGCCGCCGTGGCGCTGGAGCACGCGGGCGATGAAGCGCTTCTCGAACTCGCGGCGCGCCTCGGCGAACCGGATGCCGCGGTCCACCATCTGGGTGATCAGCGCGTCCATCTCCTGCTTCATCGGTCTCTAGTCCAGTTCCCGGCCCGTGAGGCGGCGGAACGCCTCGCGGTACTTGTCGCGCGTGCGGGCGACGACATCGGCTGGCAGCTCGGGGGCCGGCGGGCGCTTGTCCCACCGCTGCGCCTCCAGCCAGTCGCGCACGTACTGCTTGTCGAAGGACGGTTGCGGCCCGCCGGGAGCGTAGCCGTCCCGGGGCCAGAAACGCGAGGAGTCGGGCGTCAGCGCCTCGTCGATCCAGATCAGGCGCGCCTCTTCGCCCGTACCCCCCAGCAGCCCGAACTCGAACTTGGTGTCGGCCAGCAGGATGCCGCAGTCGGCCGCGTGGCGGCGGGCGCGCTCGAACAACGCGAGGCTGGTCTCGCGCAACTGCGCCGCGCGCCGCACGCCGACCGTCGCGGCCATCGCCTCGAAGGAGATGTTCTCGTCGTGTCCGACGTCGGCCTTGGTCGCCGGCGTGAAGATCGCCGGCTCGAGGAGGTCGGCCTCGCGCAGGCCCGCGGGCAGCGGGATGCCGCAGACGTGGCCGGTCGCCTGGTAGTCCTTCCAGCCGGAACCCGCCAGGTGCCCGCGGACGACGCACTCGACAGGCAGCGGCTCGGTGCGGGCGACCAGCATCGAGCGGCCCTCGAGCTGATCGCGGAACGGTCGCAGCGAGGCGGGGTAGTCGTCGACCTCGGCGCTGATCACGTGATTGACCACGACGTCCGCGAGCAGCCGGAACCAGAACAGCGAGATCTGGGTCAGCACCCGGCCCTTGTCGGGGATCGGCGTCGGCAGCACCACGTCGAAGGCGCTGAGGCGGTCGGTGGCGACCACCAGCAGCCGGTCGCCGAGGTCGTAGACGTCGCGCACCTTGCCGCGCCGCCACAGCGTGTGGCCGGGCAGGTGGGTCTCGAACAGGGCGGGCCGACCCGCGGCGTCTTCGTGCGACATCGTCCTTGGGAGCTTTCCGTGGCCGCCGCGTTCCAGCACCCGGCAGGGCGCGGAGTCTACTGGATCGCCGCGCGCGGGCGCAAGACGGAAAGTCTAACGCTGCGCCTCGGGGGCCGGGGGCAGCCGCACGGTGACGTCGCCGTGGCGGCTCGCGACGCGCAGCGTGGGGCCGCCCGCGCCCACGCGTCCCGCCACACGGGATCGCGTCCGCTCGGAGGCGTCGAATCCGGGCAGGTCGACCTCGATCTCGCCCTGGCTCGCGTCCAGTTCGAGTTGTGCACCGGCACCGGCGGGCAGCACCAGGACGACGCTGCCGTGCTCGGATTGGATCGAGGCCTCCGCGAGCGGGGCCGCCGGGGCCACCCGCACGCGGGCGCGCCGCGAGTCGACCTGGAGGACGCCTTCCACGCCGTCGATCGCGACGTCGTCGCCGGAGACGCGCGCGACGAGCCCGCCGCGCACGCGGCTCGCCTGCAGGCCCCCGTGCTCGATCTCGACCTCGGCGCCGCCGCCCACATCCTCGAGTTCCACCCGGTCGTGGGTCGCGCTGGCGAAGACCTTCCCGCTCACGCGCTCGACGCGGGTCCGGCCGTGGGTCACCCTCACGTCCGCCTGCGCGGCGCCCACGACGGCCGCGCTCCCGATCTCGACGCTGACGGTGGCGGCGCCGCCGACGTCCCGCACGTCCACGTCGCCGTGCCGCGCCCGCAGCCCGAGGGCGCCGGCGACGCGTTCCGCGCTGGTGTCGCCCTGTTCGACCTCGGCATCGAGCGCCGCCACCCGAAGCACGGCGAGACCGCCGTGCTCGACGACCGCGCGCGTCACGCCCGCGTCCTCGATGCTGGCCCGGCCGAAACGGCAGGCGAGGTCGAGGCCGCCGGCGACCCGCCGCGCGACCGCGTCGCCGTGGCGCACGGAGAGCCGCGCGTCACCCGCGACGTCCTCCAGCCGGCCCGCGTCGTGGCTGGTCTCGACGTCGGCCGCCGCGACCGCGATCGCCTCGGCCGCGCCGTGTTCGTTGCGGACCCGGACCCGGGTGGAGCGCGGCACCTCGACCGTGAAGTGGGTCGCGACCCCGATCCGCCGCGAGGCCTCGCCTTCGACCTTCGCCGTCAGTCGCAGCACCTCGCCCGAGCGATCGGAGACGAGGCGGACCGCCTGCGCCGCCTTCGCGGCCTCCTGCGGGTCGGCCGCGAACACCTGCTTGCGCAGGCGCACGACGATCACGGGAGCGTCGGTGCCGCGCACGGCGACCGAGCCGAAGCGGTTGTCGATCTCGATCTCGGCGGCGGCCTCGAGGTCGCGGCTCTCCTCGAACGAGTGGGACGGACCCTCGAAGCGGCCGAACACGGTCCAGCCTGTCCACGACGAGTAGCCGACCCGCTCGCGGATCTGCCAGGCGGCCTCGGTGCCGAGGCCGAGCAGCAGCAGCGCGCCCAGCACGAACGCGCGGCGCAGGAAGCGCACGGCCTACTCCCGGCCCTCGCGGGCGAGCCGGGCCGCCCGCGCGTCGCGGGCGTGCACGACCTCGAGGGCACCCCACAGCACCAGCGACAGCGGCCACCAGCGGCGGATCAGCGGCAGCGCCTCGACCACCCCGAACGAGGCCAGGGTGCCGACGACGCCGAGGGCGAGCAGCGTGATCCCGAGGGCCAGGCCCTCGGGGCTGAAACGGGCGCCCATGGCGCCCTCAGCTCGCGCGCCGCTGCAGCGACGCGCGGATGAACCAGGCGCCGAGCGCGATCAGCGCCACCGGCCAGAAGCGGCGCACGAAGTGCACGTCGAGCCAGCCCAGGTTGTTGAGCAGCAGCAGCACGCCGAGGGCGATCAGCCCCACGCCCCAGGCCGGCGACTCGAACGCCTCCTGCTCCAGCATCGCCGCCGCCTCGCCGCCCGCGTTGACGGCGTGGGCGGAGCGGTAGGCGTCGACGAGATTGAAGAAGTACAGGAACGGGATGAGAGGCGCGAACGGCAGCGGGTGGATCTCGCCCGCGGCCCAGGCGGCGCCGATCAGGCCGAAGAAGAACGCGAACGCCTTGGCCGGCTGGCCGTTGTAGATCTGGCCGACGCCCGGAAACAGCGACAGGAACGTGGCCAGGCCCGGCGACTTGGCGAGCCGCACGGGCGCGGCGGGCGCGGTCCAGGCCGGAGGCGGGGGAGGCAGCGCGGGGGCCGCCTGCGGCGGCTGCGGCGCCGGTTCCACGGCGGACAGGCCGGGGTCGGTCTTGGCCTCGGAGAACAAGGAAGTGGGATCGCTGCTCATCGCGCTCGCTCCTTACGCCCGGGTCGGGCGGCGGGGCGGGACGACCTGTCCCGCACCCACTGCTACGGGAGCGGGGCCGCCGAAGTTCTCGAATGAGAGGTCGGTCTCCGGGCGGGCCGGGGCCGGCTCCCGCCGGCGCGCGGGGGCGCCGACCAGGCGGCGGTAGTCCTCGAGCTGCTCCTGGATCCGCTCGACGCGCGAGGAAAAGGCCCCGCGCACCACCAGGCGCAGAGCGCCGACGTCCTCCATCAGCCGCTCGCGGTGCTCGGCGAACATCTCGCGGGCGGTGGCGCCGCGCTCCAGCAGCCGCCGCGCCGGGTCAGGCAGGCGCTCCGCGGGCAGCGCCAGCAGCGCCGCGCCGCCGAGCGCCACGGCCAGCGTCGCGGCGAGCGGCAGCGGGGCGAGCCGCCAGGCCTCGCGCCAGCGCAGCCAGCCTGCCCACGGCGGGGCGGGCGCGACAGCGGCGTCCTGGAGCGGGAGGTGCGCCGGGAGCGCGCGCGCGGCGATCCGTTCCTCGAAGCCTGCCGCCGGCTCCGGCACCGGCACGCGCAGCAGGGCGAGCACCTCGCCCAGCGCCTCGTCCAGCGCGGCGCACTCTTCGCAGGCGCGGAGGTGTCCGGCGACGCGGCTGCGCCACGGCTCCTCGAGCGCGCCTTCGCGGAAGTCGCCGAGCCGCAGGGCGACGGCCTCGCAGTCGCGCGGGTCGTGCGGCATCACGCGAACCCCAGGTCCTTGCGGCGCCGCATCAGCCGCCGCGCCAGCTCGGTGCGGCCGCGGTTGATGCGGCTCTTGACGGTGCCGAGCGGCAGGCCCAGCGTGTGCGCGATCTCGTCGTAGGGCAGCCCGCGCAGGTCGCACAGGATCAGCGGCTCGCGCAGCTCGGCGGGCAGCGCGGCCAGGCCGGCCCGCACGATCTCCGCCCGCTCCTTGCGCACGACGTCCTCGAGCGGGCCGGCCGCGGCGTCGGCCATCACGTCGAGGATCGCCGGGTCGTCCGCGCGCCGCACGCGCTCCTCGCGCCGCTTCCGGTAGTTGTCGATCGCGTGGTTGCGCGCGACGCGCATCAGCCAGGCGGGAAACTGGCCGCTCTGCGGGTCGAAGCGGGAGAGCTGCTGGTACACCTTGACGAAGATCTCCTGGGTCAGGTCCTCGGCCTCGTCCGAGCGCCCCGTGAACCGCCACGCCACGGAGAACACCTTCCGCGCGTGGCGGGCCACGAGCGCCGACCAGGCCGCCTGGTCCCCGCTTCGGCACCGCTCCAGGAGTTCGTTGTCCGTCAAGTTCGAGGCCGGGCCTCTCGCGGGGGCCACTCTCGCCTCCTGTAACGGAAGCCGGAGGGCCCGGGTTCTCGGGGCTTTCCGCATTGACGCCGTTTGACGCGTGGCGAAAGTGTAGTAGAGTCGCGCGGCGCCATCAAGTACATGAGAGGAAAGAAGTTGCGACGAAGGGGCGAGAGCGGGTGGTGAAAGGTCGCGGGCGCCTCGCCATCGGCTTCCTGGTCGCCGGCGTGCTCCTCTTCTTCTTCTTCCGGGGCGTGCACTGGGGCGAGATCCTCGACGCCTTCTCGCGCGCCGATCCCTGGCTGCTCACGGGCGTCGTGGTGACGACGGTGATCACCTACCTGCTGCGGGCCTGGCGCTGGGGCTACCTGCTGGCGACGCTGGCCCGGGTGCCGTATCCGCACCTCGTGAGCGCGACCTTCGTCGGCTTCATGTCCGGCCTGCTGATCCCGCGCGCCGGCGAGGTCGTGCGGCCCTACCTGGTCGCCCGCCGGCACAACACCGACACGGCGGCGGCGTTCGCCTCGATCATCCTGGAGCGGCTGGTCGATCTGCTGACGGTACTGAGCCTGTTCGGCGCGTACCTGTGGCTGCTGCCGCTGCCGGCCGAGCAGCGCGGCGGCGCGCTGCTCGCCGGGCTGAAGACCGCCGGCGCCTTCGCGGCGCTGGGCGCGGCGGCGATCCTGGTCGCGTTGTACGCCTTCCACGCCCGGGCCGAGCAGGCGCTGGCGCTGTGCGGGCGGTTGTTCGGCTTCCTGCCGGCGGGCCTCGCGGGCGCGCTGAACCGGCTGCTCGCCTCGTTCGCCGCGGGCCTCGGCGTGCTGCGGGCGCCGCTGCCGCACATGCTGGCCATCCTCGGCCAGTCGGCGCTGGTGTGGGCCTCGATCTGCCTCGGGCTCTACTGGAACAACCGCGCGTTCGGCGTCGACCTGCCGCCGCACTCCACGTTCCTGATGCTCGGCTTCCTGACCGTCGGCGTCGCGGTGCCGACGCCGGGCATGGTCGGCGGCTTCCACGAGTCGTACCTGCTTTCGCTGACGGAAGCGTTCGGGGTCGACAAGAACACCGCGGTCGCGGCCGGCATCGCGGCCCACGCGCTGACCAACCTGCCGGTGCTGCTGATCGGGCTCGCCTGCCTGCCGGGCGAGGGGCTGACGCTGGGGCGGGTCACGGAGATGGCGGAGGAGGAGGGGGCGGCGCCCCCGGGGGGAGGGCCGTCGCGATGAAGTGTCCCTTCTGTTCGCACCTCGAGGACAAGGTCGTCGACTCGCGCGAGAGCAAGGAGGGCGAGGTGATCCGCCGCCGCCGCGAGTGCCTGGCCTGCGGCAAGCGCTTCACCTCCTACGAGCGGATCGACCAGATCCCGCACGTCGTCGTCAAGAAGGACGGGCGCCGCGAGCGCTTCGACCGCGAGAAGGTGCTGGCCGGCCTGATGAAGGCCTGCGAGAAGCGGCCGGTGCCGATGAAGGCCCTGGAAGCCGTCGCCGACCGCATCGAGGCGCTGGTCCACGAGAGCCCCGACCGCGAGGTGCCGTCGGTCCTGATCGGCGAGCAGTTGATGGAGCACCTGCGCGAGCTGGACAAGGTCGCGTTCGTGCGCTTCGCCTCCGTCTACCGCGACTTCAAGGACGTCGACCAGTTCATGAACACGCTGAAGGGCCTGCTCGAAACCCGCGAGTAGAGAGACTCTGGAGTCGCCGAGCCGCCTTTCGGCGTCTCCGCGCTCCCGGGTCTGGGCGGAGGAGCGAAGCGACGGAGCCCAGCGGCCCGAGCGCCGGAATTCACTTCCGGCGCGAGCCGCCGTCGGGGGCTCCGTCGGACGACGAAGCCTCCTCCGCCCCCGAACCCCCCTACTTCCCGAAGCGGACGAACTCGAGGAGGGTTTCGCCGAGGCGGAGGACGTCGTTGTTCTGAAGTTCGTGGCGGGCGGCGCGGCGCTCGTTGACGAAGGTGCCGTTGGTGCTCTGCAGGTCGTGGACGACGAACACGCCTTCTTCGACCCGGATCCGCGCGTGCTGGCCCGACACCGCGTCGTCCTCCAGCACGATGTCGTTGCCCGGGCTGCGGCCGAGCGAGATCGCCGTCTGCTCCGACAACTCCAGCAGCAGGCCCGCGCCGGGGCCGTTCTTGACGCGCAGCATCGGGGTCTGCTTCAGCACGACCGTGCCGCCCGCGCCGCCGACCTGGGGCAGGCGGGTGAGCAGCGTCGCCCCCTCGCGCTCCGCGTCGGGCCGGGGCCCGGAGAGCGACGGCAGGGTGCTGCCGGTGTCGCGCGCCGGCATCCCGCCGGTGGCCGCCACGCCGCGCACCGGCGGCGGCGCGGGAGGGCGCGGCGCGGGGGGCGCGGCGTTCTGTCGGCGCCACATCACGAGCGCGCCGACCGCCAGGGCGAAGCCGAGCGCCGCGAGCGCCGCCGCCCCGATCCGCTCGAGGCCGACCGGCGAAGAAGCCGCAGGCTCCGCCGGGCCGCCCTGGGGCACCGTGGGCGTGGCCGCCGGCTCCGCGGGGCGGGGCGCGCGCGCCGGCAACTGCGCGATCAGCCCCGCGACATCCTCTCCCCGGGCCGCGGCCAGCGGCTCGTAGCGGCCGTCGGTCAGCTTGGCGATCCGTCGCAGGCTCTTCTCGTCGACGCGCCCGAGGCCGACCGCGAACACCGGAATCGCCTCGACCTGGGCGATCTGCAGGCCGTCCTCGACGTTGACCGCCGAGTTCTCGTCGCGGCCGTCCGAGAGCAGCAGGATCGCGCGCCGCTGGGCGTCGGAGTCGCGCAGCAGGCGCGAGGCGTCGAACAGCGCGTCGTGGAGCGCGGTGTAGCGGCCGGCCCGCGTCGCGGTGGCGAGCGCGCGGTCGACGGCCTCGGGGTCCGCCGTCGCGGCCTGCAGCACGCGCGACTCGTCGTCGAACGAGAGCACGGCCAGCCGGCTGCCCGGCGGCAGCGCCGCGAACACGGCGCGGGCCAGGGCCCGCGTCGCCTCCAGGTCCTCGGGGCGCAACGAGCCCGAGGTGTCGAGCAGCACCGCGACGTCCGCGGGAGCGGGGCCCGCCGGCGCCGCGGGAAGCGCCGTTGGCGTCGCGGCCGCTTCGGCGGGTGCCTCCGCAGCCGTGGCAGGTTCCACCGGCGCGGGCGTGCCTTCCTGGGCTGCGGCCGAGGCGCACAACAGCAGGCTGACGATGGCGAAGGAGCGCACGCTGGATGCTAAGTATCACGCGCCGGGGCCACCTTCAACACGCGGGGCGCCGGCGAGCCGGCCTCGGGCCTAGAATCAAGGTCCCCCGATGTCGCGGCCCGCCTTCAAGAACGACGCTCGACTCGTGCTCGCGTCGACGCTGGCCGCGGGCGGCGTGTTCCTGCTGCTCGAGGCGCTGCTGCGCAAGAGCCGCGACTTCTCGCCCGACTTCCTGTCGTCGGTCCTGCTCTACGCGCTGACCGTGCTCAACCTGGCGCTGCTGCTGGTGCTGGGCGTGATGCTCTCGCGCAACCTGGTCAAGGTCTTCGTCGAGGGCCGGCGCGGGGTGCTGGGGGCGCGGCTGCGGCTGCGGCTGGCGCTCGCGCTGCTGGCGATGGCGCTGGTGCCCTCCGGGCTGCTGGTGCTGGTCGGCTCCGACCTGATCCGGCAGACGGTCGACCGCTGGTTCTCCGTCGACGTCGAGCGGCTGCTGGCCGCCTCGCGGGCGCTGGGCGAGGGATTGCGCGAGCGCGAGCTGGAGGAAGCGCGCCGCCACGCGCGGCTGCTGGCGCGCGAGATCGGGGCGCGGCGGCTGCTGGAGCCCGGGCTGCGGGGCGGCCTGCGCCGCACGATCGAGATCCGCGCCCGCGACCTCGGCCTCGACCTCGTCAACGTCTACGGGCCCGACGGCGAGTGGCTGGCCGTGGCCAGCCCGACGCTGCCGCAGGCCCCGTACGACCCGGCCTCGGCTGAGCCGCTCGCGGAGGCCGCGCTGGTCGGGCGCGAGAGCACCGCCGAGACGCCGTTCGCCGGCGGAGCGCTGCTGCGCGTCGGGGTGCCGGTGCCGGGCGGTCGCGGGCGGCCCGGCGGCGCCGTCGTCGTCTCGTCGTTCGTGCCGCCCGAGCTGATGGCGGAGGCGCGCGAGGTGCGCGAGCGCTTCGAGAAGTTCCGCCAGACCGAGGCCGCCCGCGAGCCGATCAAGGCGGTCTACCTCTCGATCTTCCTGTTCGCCGCGCTGCTCGTCCTGTTCGGCGCCGTGTGGCTGGCGCTGTACCTCGCGCGCCGCATCACCACGCCACTGCGGCTCGTCGCCCAGGGCGCCGAGCGGATCGCGGCCGGCGAGCGCGGCGTGCGCGTCGACTTCCCGGCCGGCGCCGACGAGTTCGGCGCCCTGATCGCCTCCTTCAACCGGATGTCGGAGCGCCTCGCCCGCAGCGAGGAGGAGGTCGAGCACGGCCGCCGCGGCCTGCTGCGCAAGAACGAGGAGCTCGAGGGGCGGCGCCGGCTGATGGAGACCGTGCTCGAGACGGTCGGCACGGGCGTCGTCGTGATCGACGCCGAAGGCACGCTGACGGCCGTCAATGCCGCCGCTTGCCGCCTGCTCGACGTCGACGCGACGGAGGCGGTGGGGCGGCTGCTCGAGGACGGGCTCGGGCGCGGGCCCGGGCGCGACGACGTGGTCGCCCTCGCGCGCCGCCAGCTCGCCGGCCGCGGCACCCGCCAGGAGCGCGAGGTGCGGCTGCCGCTGCAGGGCCGCGATCGCCACCTCGCCGTGACGGTCGTGTCGCTGCCCGGCGCCCCGGGCATGCCGCCCGGCGCCGTGCTGGTGCTCGACGACCTGACGCCGCTGATGCGGGCGCAGAAGGTGGCGGCCTGGGGCGAGGTGGCGCGCAAGCTGGCCCACGAGATCAAGAACCCGCTGACCCCGATCCAGCTCTCCGCCCAGCGCGTGCGCAAGGCCCACCTGCGGCAGTCGCCCGACCTCGACCGCATCGTGAACGAGGCGACCGGCGCGATCGAGCAGGAGGTGGAGGCGCTCAAGAACCTCGTCGACGAGTTCGCGCAGTTCGCGCGGCTGCCCGCGGCCAGCCTGGCGCCGGCCTCGCTGCACGAGGTGATCGAGCAGGCCTTCTCGCTCTACGAGGGCCTGTTCCCCGAGGTGACGCTGGGCCGCGAGCTGGCGGCCGACCTGCCGCCGCTGCGGATCGACGCCGAGCAGATCAAGCGCGTCGTCGTCAACCTGGTCGACAACGCGATCGAGGCCGTCGAGCGCCGCGGCCGGGTGCGGGTGTCGACGGCCTGGGACCGGGCCCAGGCCCGCGCCCGGCTGGTCGTGGAGGACGACGGACCCGGCGTGCCGGCGGAGGACCGCGAGCGGCTGTTCGTGCCGTCGTTCTCGACCAAGCGCCGCGGCAGCGGGCTCGGGCTCGCGATCGTGGCGCGCATCGTCCAGGAGCACAATGGCACGATCCGCGTCGAGGACGCGGAGCCGCGCGGCGCCCGTTTCGTCGTGGAGCTGCCGGCGTAGGAAAGTGGGGGCATGAGACCGACGATCCTGGTCGTGGACGACGAGAGCGGCGTGCGCTCCTCGCTCTCCGGCGTGCTGTCGGACGAGGGCTACCACGTCGAGGCGGTGGCCAGCGGCGAGGCCTGCCTGCAGGCGCTGGAGGGCCGCAGCTACGACCTGATCCTGCTCGACGTGTGGCTGCCCGGGCTCGACGGGCTGCAGACGCTGGAGCGGCTGCGCGCCGTCGACGCCCAGGTGCCGGTGATCGTGATCTCCGGCCACGGCAACATCGAGACCGCGGTCAAGGCCGTGCGGATGGGCGCCCTCGACTTCGTCGAGAAGCCGCTCTCGCTGGAGAAGACGCTGCTGGTCGTGCGCAACGCGCTGCGCCAGGGTCAGCTCGAGGCCGAGAACGAGGCGCTGCGGGCGCAGGTCTCGCAGAAGTTCGCGATGGTCGGAGAGAGCCCGCGGATCCGCGCGCTGCGCGCCCAGATCGCGCAGGCGGCGCCGTCCAACGGCCGGGTCCTGATCTACGGCGAGAACGGCACCGGCAAGGAGCTGGTCGCCCGCCAGATCCACCTGCAGAGCCGGCGCGCGTCGGGCCCCTTCGTCGAGGTCAACTGCGCCGCCATCCCCGAGGAGCTGATCGAGTCCGAGCTGTTCGGTCACGTCAAGGGCGCCTTCACCGGCGCGCTGACCGCGCGCAAGGGCAAGTTCGAGCTGGCCGACGGCGGCACCCTGTTCCTCGACGAGATCGGGGACATGACGCTCAAGACCCAGGCCAAGGTGCTGCGCGCGCTGCAGGAGCAGCGGGTCGAGCCGGTCGGCGGCGCCGCCTCGGTCGACGTCGACGTGCGGGTGATCGCCGCCACCAACAAGCGGCTCGAGGACGAGATCCGCAAGGGTGCTTTCCGCGAGGACCTGTTCTTCCGGCTCAACGTGCTGCCGTTCGAGGTCCCGGCGCTGCGCGAGCGCAGCGAGGACGTGCCGGTGCTGGCCCGCCACTTCGTCCGCGAACTGTCGGCCGAGTACGGTCGCCGGCCCCGCGAGATCGCGCCCGAGGCGATCTCCGCGCTGCAGGCCCACGCCTGGCCCGGCAACGTGCGCGAGCTGCGCAACGTGATCGAGCGGATGGTGATCATGGCGCCCGGCGAGAGGATCGAGGCGGCGGACCTGCCCGCGCCGCTGGGCGCCGTCGCCATCTCCGGCGGCGCGCAGGCCGGAGAGCGGCTGCGCGACTTCCCGTCGCTGGCCGCGGCCCGCGACGACTTCGAGAAGCGCTACATCCTCCAGAAGTACGAGGAGTGCGGCGGGAACATGAGCCGCACCGCCGAGGCGCTGCAGGTGGAGCGTTCCAACTTGTACCGGAAGATGAAGGGGTTCGGGCTGCTGCCCGCGCGCCGCGGCGAGCCGTGACGCGTTTCGTCCTTGAACCCGCGGCAACCGCTCGCGCATAATCGGCGCGTCGGCCAGGAGGCGATTCCACACCCTTGACACCGCAGGACGAGAGCGCCGTCGACGGGCGCGCCCGCGAGGCCCGCCTGCTCCTCGACCAGGGACGCCCCGCCGAGGCCGCGAACGCGCTCGAGCGGCTGCTGCTGAGCAATCCCGGCGACGCCCGGGCGCGCGAGACGCTGGCGCTGGCGCGGGCCGAGCTGGCCGAGCAGCGCCGGGCCGCGGAGGCCGCCCTCGACGAGGCGTTCGCCGCCGTGGAGATCGGCGATCTGGCGCGCGCCGAGGCGTGCGCGGCCCGCGCCGAGGCCGCCGACCCCGCGCGCCTGGCGCTGCTGCGTGACCGCCTCGACGTTCGCCGCGGGCATGCCTCGTTCGATCCCGGCCTCTCGGCCGCCGACCTCGCCGTCGCCGCCGCCCGCCCCGCGGCCTTCGCCTGGTCGCGGCGGGCGCTCGGCGTGGGCTTCGCGCTCGCGCTTGGCGTCGGGTTGCTGTTCGCCTCCGCGGGATGGGAACGCTTCGTCGACTCGCTGGTGGGACCGCCGCGGCCTCGCGCCCGCGCGGTCGCCCTGCCTTCGCTGGCCCGCTCGACGCCGGCCCCGGCGCCTGCCGCGGCCGCGGCCGCGGCGCTGCGATGAGCCGCCGGGACGTCCACTCCCTCCGACGCATGAAGACGGAGCGGACGTGGAAGGACGAGGTCCAGGAGCGGGTGCAGAAGCGCCGCACCGAGCGGGCCGCCGGCGCCGAGCCGCTGCCGCTGTTCCCGGAAGACGTCACGGACGGCGCGGAAGAGGTGCCCGCGCCGCCCGCACCTCCGGCACCGGTCTCGCGCTCGGGGTCCGTGCCCGTCGTGCCGCTGCGCCCGGCGCGGCCCTCCGCGTCGGAGGTGTCGCCCGTCGCCGCGCCTCCCCTGCGGGCCGAGGTCGACGAGGTCGACCTCCGGGCGCCGCGCGGCGCGCCGCCGGCGCCGGGCTCGCCGCTCGACCTGCCGCTGCAGGCGGACCCGCCGCCGGCTGCGGAAGCCGTGATCGAGGGCCCGCTCGAACCCGGGCCCGAGGTGGCCCCCGCGCCGGTGCTGCTGCTCGACGACCCCGAGCCCGTCGCGGAACCACTGCAGCGCCCGCGGCTCGACTGGGGACCCGCCCCGGAGCCGGAGTCCTGGCCCGGGCCAGGCGCCGAGGAGGACGAACTGCCGGTGGTCGAGCGGCCGGCGACGCCCGAGGAGAGGCTGAACGCCGCCTTGCTCGACACTCTCGTGATCGTCGCCTTCTGGCTGCCGGCCGTCTACCTCGCGGGTCGCGCCGCCCAGGTCGAGTTGCTCGGGTTGCTGCCGGCCTGGCCGGGCCTGCTCGGTTTCCTCGCCCTGCTCGGGCTCGTCTACGCGGGGTGGTTCACCGGCTCGACCGGGCAGACGCCGGGCAAGATGCTCGTCGGCCTGCGCGTCGTCGACCGCCACGGCGCCCCGCTCGGCGTCGCGCGCGCGCTGGCCCGCGCGGCCCTCGGCGTGGTCGGCACGGCCCTGGTCGGCGCCGGGCTCTGGCCGATGCTGTTCGACCCCGCCCGCCGCGCCCTCCACGACCGCGCCCTGCAGTCCCGCGTCATCCGCGGCTGAAGCCCGTGGCGTGCGGGACGGAGGCTACTCCAGAAGGCCCGTGTCGCGACTCCTGCCTGGGGGTGCGGGGGCGGAGGAGGCTGCGTTGTCCGACGTAGCGCCGACGGCGCTCGCGCCGGAAGTGAATTCCGGCGCTCGGGCCGCTGGGCTCCGTCGCTCCGCTCCTCCGCCCAGACCCGCGGAGCGCGGAGGCGCCCCCTGGCGCCTCCGCGACTCCTGAATGGACTCGCTCACGATCGATCGGCTGATCGGGGAGGTGCTTCCGTTCGTCGTCGGGCGACGGATCGAGAAGGTGCGGGCGGGGAACCGCGTCGTCGTGCTCGAGCTGGCGCGCCAGAAGGAGCGGCTGCTGCTCAGCGCCTGGCCGCGTTGCGCGGGCGCGTGGCGCGTCTCGCGCGAGGCCGCGCGGGGCGGGACCGCGTCGCCGCCGGGCGGGCGCGACGGGCACGCGCTGCTGCTCCTGCGCAAGCACCTCGAGGGCGCCCGCGTGGTCGGGCTCGAGCGCGTCGCCGGCGAGCGCTCGCTTCGGATCGAGACCACCGGCGGCACCCTCGCACTGCGCCCTTCCGGCGCCGCGCCGTCGATCAGCCTCGCGCGCCCCGGCGAGCCCGTCGCGACGCTGTTCGGCGAAGACGCCTGGCCGCTGCCCGAACCGCGCCCCGGCGCCGGCGAGTGGTGGCAGGCGCCGCCGCCGGCGGGCGCGTCGGCGGGCGAGCGCCTGCGCGCGTGCCCGGGGCTCGGGCCGTGGCTGGCGCGCGCGTGGGACGGGGAGGCCGGAAGCTGGCAGCGCTGGCAGCGCGCGGCGGCCACAGCAGCGCCGCACGTGGTCTCGCGCGCGCCGCTGGCCCGTCGCGACGCCGGGGCCGCAGCCGCCGACCCGCCCGAGCTGTGGCCGATCGAGCCGCCGGACGGCCGCTGCGCCGAGGCCGCCGCGAGCTGGAGCGAGGCGGCGCAGCGCGTGTTCGAGGAGCGCCGGCGTGGCGAGTCCTTCGCCGCTGCCCGCCAGGACGCCCTGAAGGCCGCCCGCGAGAAGCGCCGGCGGCTTTCGCAACTCCTCGCCCACCTGGAGCGCGACCGCGACCGGCTGGAGCCGGAGGAGCGCCTGCGCCACGCCGCCGAAGCGCTGCTCGCCGATCCCGGCGCCGTGACGCCCGGCGCCGCGGAGGCCACGCTGGCCGATCCGCGCGGCGGCCCGCCGCTTCACCTGAAGCTGGACCCGCGCCTGCGCGCGGTGGACAACGCCAATCGGCTGTTCGACCGCGCGCGGCGCAACGCGGGAGCGCGCGAGCGGATCGCGGCCCGCATCGCGCAGGCGCGCGCGGACCTCGCGGCGGCTGTCGACCGCGAGCGGGCGCTGGGCGAGGCGCGGTCCGGCGCGGAGCTGCCGGCCACCCCGGTCCGCGAGCCCGCCCGCGAGGACGCCGCGCCGCGCCGCTACCTGACCAGCGGCGGCCTGCTGCTCCACGTCGGACGTGGCGCGAAGGAGAACCACCAGCTCACCTTCGGCCTCGCCCGCCCCGAGGACCTCTGGTTCCACGCCCGCGACGTGCCCGGCGCCCACGTGATCCTGCGCGACCCCGAGGGCCGCGCCGCGGCTCCCGACCTGCGCGAGGCCGCCGAGGTCGCGGCGTACCACAGCGCCGCGCGCGAGGCGGCCGCGGTCGACGTCCACGTCGCCCGCCGCAAGCACCTGCGCGCGCTGCGCGGCGCCGCCGGCCGCGTGCAGGTGGGCCACTCGGAGACGCTGCGCGTGGCCCCGCGCGACCCCGAAGGCCGGCTGCGCCGGCGCTGAACGGGCCGCACGGCGGCGCGGTTACCATGAACGGGCCATGACACTCGGAAGACGCGCCGCGCTGGTGCTGGCCACGGGCTTCGGCTCGGGCTACTCGCCGGTGGCGCCCGGCACGGCCGGCTCGGCCGTCGGGGTGCTGCTGTTCCTGCCACTCGTCCACGCGCCGCTCTGGGTGCAGCTGGCCGCCGTGGTCGTCGTCTACCTGCTGGGCGTGGCCGCCTCGAAGGTCGCCGCCGAGGTGGCCGGCCGCAAGGACCCCGGGATCGCCGTCGTGGACGAGATCGTGGGACAGTGGATCACCTACCTGGCGCTGCCGTTCACGCCGGCGACCGCGCTCGCCGGCTTCGTCCTGTTCCGGGTGATGGACGTGGTCAAGCCGTGGCCGGCGCGCCAGCTCGAGGCGCTGCCCGGCGGCTGGGGCATCATGACCGACGACGTGTTCGCCGGGATCTGGGCCAACCTCGCGCTGCGCGCGGCCCTCGTGGTGGTCCCCTTCGCGTGAAGGCCGAGATCCTCGCCCTCGGCAGCGAGTTGCTGACGCCGCTGCGCCAGGACACCAACGCGCTGTGGCTGACCGACCGGCTGCTGGAGATCGGCATCGAGACCGTCGCCCGCCAGACGATCGCCGACGACCGCGCCGCCCTCGTGCGCGGCTTCCGCGTCGCCCTCGAGCGGGCCGACGTCGTGATCGCGACCGGCGGCCTGGGCCCGACGGAGGACGACCTGACCCGCGAGGCGGCCGCCGAGGCGGCGGGCCGCGGGCTCGTCCGCGACGAGACCTACGTGGGGTTCCTGCGCGAGCGCTTCGCCGGCTTCGGCCGCGTGATGCCCGAGGTCAACACCAGGCAGGGCGACGTGATCGAGGGCGGGACGCTGGTCAGGAACCCGCGCGGCACCGCGCCCGCGCAGTGGGTCGAGGTCGACGGCCGGCTGCTGTTCCTGCTGCCCGGGCCGCCCCACGAGATGAAGCCGCTGTTCGCGGGCGAGTTCCTGCCGCTGCTGCGCGCGCGGGCGGGGCAGCGGGTCGTGAAGACCCGGATCCTGCGCATCGCCGGCATGGGCGAGAGCGACGTCGAGCAGAAGGCGGCGCCGGTCTACACGCGGTTCGCCAACCCGCGCACGACGATCCTCGGTGCCGCCGGCCAGGTCGAGCTGCACCTCGTGGCCGAGGCCGCGGACGACGCGGCGGCCGAGGCGCTGATCGAGTCGCTGGCCGCGCCCCTGCGCGAGGCGCTGCCCGGCCGCGTCTACTCCGAGGACGGCCGCGAGCTGCCCGAGGTGGTGGCCGCGCTGCTCGCCGAGCGCGGGCTTACGCTGGCCGTCGCCGAGTCGTGCACCGCGGGCATGCTGTGCGCGGCGCTGACCGACGCCCCGGGTGCCTCGCGTTTCTTCGAGCGCGGCTTCGTCACCTACTCGAACGCGGCGAAGATCGAGGAGCTGGGCGTCGACGCCGCCCAGATCGAGGCCCACGGCGCCGTCAGCGAGGAGGTGGCGCGGGCGATGGCGCGCGGCGCGCTGCGGGTGGCGGGCGCGGACCTCGGCGTCGCGGTCACCGGCGTCGCGGGGCCGGATGGCGGCAGCGCCGACAAGCCGGTCGGCACGGTGCACCTCGCGATCGCGGGCGCGCTCGGCGAGCACCACCGGCTGGCGCGTTTCCCCGGCGATCGCTGGCGGGTGCGCACGCAGAGCGTGCGGCTCGCGCTCGAGCTGCTGCGCCGCGCCCTGCTGGGGCTGTCGCAGGGCTGACGCCGTGGCCGACGCCACGACGCTGCGCGCCTTCGCCGCCCTCGAGGTGGGCGCGGACCTGCACGCGGCGCTCGTGGAACTGCTCGCCGGGCCGGTCGCGGGGTTCCGGGGCCTCAGGCGGGTGCGCCCCGAGGGGCTCCACCTGACCCTGCGCTTCTTCGGCGCGACCCGCGCCGACCAGGTCGAGGACCTGGCCGCGGCGCTCGCGCCCGCCGCCGCGGCCTGCCCGGCCGCCGCCGCAGCCGCAACCGGGCTCGGCGTGTTTCCGGGCCGTGGCGCGCCGCGCGTGCTGTGGGTCGGGCTGGACCTGCCCGAGCCCGTGCGCACGCTGCAGGCGGCCTGCGAACGGGCGGCGCGCGCCGCCGGCTTCGCCCCCGAGCGGCGTCCGTTCGCGCCCCACGTCACCCTCGGCCGGTGGCGCGAGCACGCGCCCTCCCCGCGCCTGCCCGCGGTGTCGCTGCCGCCCGCGCGACTGTCGGAGCTGGTGCTGTTCCGCAGCGACCTCGAGCCCGGCGGCGCGCGCTACACCGCGCTGCGCCGGCTGCCGCTCGGCGTCACGCCCCCGCGCGGCCCGGCTGGCCCCCGATATACTCCCGCCGCTCCATGATGCCCCTCGCTGCCCTGGTCGCCGCCTACCTGCTCGGCGCCATCCCCTTCAGCTTCGTCGTCGCGCGGCTGTGGGGCGTGCGCGACGTGCGCGAGGTCGGCAGCGGCAACGTCGGCGCGACCAACGTCATGCGCAACGCGGGCAAGGTGCCGGGGGCGATCGCGTTCGTGCTCGACTCGGGAAAGGGGGCGCTGGCCGCGTGGCTCGCGCTCCAGGCCGGGGGGCCGGACTGGCTGCCGCCCGCGTGCGCGGCCGCGGCGGTCGCGGGGCACCTCTACCCGGTGTTCCTCGGCTTCCGCGGCGGCAAGGGCGTCGCCACCGGCGCCGGCGCCTTCCTGCCGCTCGCGCCGTGGGCGACCCTCTCCGCGGTCGTCGTGTTCGTGGTCGTCGCCGCGGCCACCCGCTACGTCTCGATCGGCTCGATCGTCGGCGCCGTGGCACTCGCGGTCGGCGCGTGGGCCGGCGGCGCGCCGCGGTCGACGTGGGTCGCGGCGGCGCTGGTCGGCGCCGTCGTGATCTGGAAGCACCGCAGCAACCTGGCGCGCCTCGCGGCGGGGAGCGAGCGGAAGCTGGGGGCGCCGAAGCCGGAGGGCGCGCGGCCGTGAAGTGCGCGGTGCTCGGCGGCGGCGCCTGGGGCACGGCGCTGGCCGCGCAGTTCGCGCGCGCGGGGCATGCCGTGGGGCTGTGGCTGCGCGAACCCGAGATCGCGGCCGAGCTCCGCGAGCGCCGCACCAACTCGCTCTACCTCGGCGACGTGGTGCTGCCCGAGGGCATCGCGCCCACGCTCGACCTGGCTGCCGCCCTGGCGGGCGCGGAGGCCGTCGTCGTCGCCATCCCGTCGCAGTTCGCGCGCGGCGTCTACGCGCAGGCCGTCCCGCACCTCGCGCCGGGCGCCGTGCTGGTGTCGGCCACCAAGGGCTTCGAGCTCGACACGCTGCTGCGCATGACCGAGGTGGCCGCGGCGGAGGCCCCGGGCCGCCCGCTGGCCGTGCTCTCGGGCCCCAGCTTCGCGGTCGAGGTCGCGCACGGGCTGCCCACCGCGGTGGTCGTCGCGAGCGCCGACCGCGCTGCCGCCGAGGCGATCCAGCGCGCGATCTCGACCCGCAGCTTCCGCGCCTACACGAGCGACGACGTCGTCGGCGTCGAGCTGGCCGGGGCGCTCAAGAACGTCGTTGCGATCGCCGCCGGCATCCTCGACGGGCTCGGCTACGGCCACAACACGACCGCGGCGCTGATCACCCGCGGGCTGGCGGAGATCGCGCGCCTGGTGGCGGCTCGCGGCGGGCGCGCCGACACGGTCGCCGGGCTGGCCGGGCTCGGCGACCTCGTGCTCACCTGCACGGGCGCCCTGTCGCGCAACCGCCGGCTCGGCCAGGCGCTCGGCGCGGGGCGCAGCCTGGCCGAGGCGCAGGAGCCGCACCAGGTCGCCGAGGGCGTGCGCACGACGCTCGCGGCGTGTGCGATGGCGCAGGACTCCGGCGTCGAACTGCCGATCTGCGAGCGCATGCGGGCCGTGCTCTACGAGGGCCAGCCGCCGCGCGAAGCGCTCGAGGCGCTGATGCTGCGCAGCCTCAAAAGAGAGTAGACTTTTCCCCCGGTGTCCCTGCGCCGATCCCAGCCCACACGAGAGGACGCTTAGCGAGCATGTGGCGACTCGATTACGTCGATCAGGACGTCCCCCACACCTACGACGTCAAGACCGGCGAGGTCGTGATCGGGCGGTCCCCCGAGTGCCAGGTCGTGCTGAAGGACTTCGGCATCTCGCGCCAGCACGCCAAGATCGTGGTCGACCACGACGGGCCGCGGGTGATCGACCTCAAGTCCAAGAACGGCACCCAGGTCAACGGCGTGCCGGTCGTCGAGGCCAAGCTCAAGGACGGCGACAAGATCCTGCTCGGCAAGTTCCAGATCGCCTTCTCCAAGGCGATCGAGGGCCAGGTCGTCCTCGACGAGGCCAAGCCGCTGCAGGAAGAGGGCGGCACCATCATCCGCTCGATCGGCGAGCTGCAGAAGCTGTTCGGCACCGGCGACACCGCCGGCGCCGGCGCCGCGGCGGCCAAGCCGGCCTCGGTCGACGAGATCGAGAAGTCGAACCGCATCCTCAAGGTGCTGACCAAGGTCGCGGAGACGCTGATCGCGGTGCGCCCGGTCGAGGAGGTGCTCGAGCAGGTGCTCGACATCGTGTTCGAGAACATGCCGGCCGACCGCGGCTCGCTGATGCTGATCGAAGACGGACAACTGGTGCCGATGGCCCGCAAGTTCCGCAACCCGAAGACCGGGTCCGACCAGAAGATCGTCATCTCCAAGACGATCGCCGACAAGGTGATCAAGGACCGGGTCGCGATCCTGACCTCCGACGCCCAGGTCGACTCCCGCTTCTCCGCCGGCGACTCGATCCGCTTCCACGGCATCCGCAGCGCGATGTGCGCGCCGCTGTGGAACCGCGAAGAAGTGATCGGCATCATCAACGTCGACTCGCCGTTCCTCACCAACAGCTTCACCTCCAACGACCTCGACATGCTGTCGGCGCTCGCCAACTACGCCGCGGTCGCGGTCGAGCGGGCGCGCCTCAACCAGCGCATCCAGGCCGAGGAGAAGAAGCGCGAGCGGCTGGGCCGCTTCCTCTCGCCGCAGGTGGCGAGCCGCATCCTGGCCCAGTCCGACGCCTCGACCGACACCCTCGGCGCGCCCGAGGTGCGCGAGGTGAGCATCCTGTTCGCCGACGTCGTCGGCTTCACCTCGATGTCCGAGAAGATGAGCCCGGCGGCCGTCGCCTACGTGCTCAACGACTACCTGTCGCGGATGACGGACGTCATCTTCCGGCACGAGGGCACGCTCGACAAGTACATCGGCGACGCGATCATGGCGGTCTTCGGCGCCCCGCTCGACATGCCCGACCACGCGGCGCGGGCGATCAAGACGGCGCTCGAGATGCGCGACCGGCTCGAGGAGTGGAACGCCGAGCGCCGCGAGGGCCCGACGCTGCGCATCCGCATCGGCATCAACTCCGGCAAGGCGGTCGCGGGCGAGATCGGCTCGATCAACAAGAAGGAGTACACGGTGCTCGGCGACACCGTGAACACCGCCAGCCGCCTCGAGAGCTCGGTGGCCAAGCCGATGATGGTCGTGGTCGGCGACAACACCTACCAGGCGACCAAGGACCAGTTCCGCTTCGAGTTCCTGGGCGAGGTCAGCCTCAAGGGCAAGGAGATCAAGGTCCCCGTCTACGCCGTGCTCGGGCACCTCGGCACCGAGACCCGCGACCTGACCCCCGTGCCCGGCGGCGCGGCCGGGCCCGGAGCCTGATGCCCGACCGTCGCCGCCGCGGGCGGATCCTCCTCTCGCTGCTCGGGCTGCTGTTCCTGGTCGGCGTGGTGCCGCTGCTGTGGACGTCGTGGTACCTGGTGTCCCAGGCGCGCACGGACCTCGAGGTCGACCAGCGCACGCTGCAGCTCTCCAAGGCCAAGGGCCTCGCGCAGCAGGTGGCGATCTACAACCGCTCGCTGCACAACGAGATCGCCGCCATCGCCCGGACCCTGGAACTGGACCCCGCGGCCTCGTTCGCCGCGCGCCTCGACCGCGTGCGCGCGCAGCGGGCGCTCGAGCGCTACGTCGGTCCCGACTCGAAGTTCCTCTACATGACCCTGGTCGACGCGGAGGGCGGCGGCCCCAGTTCCGGCTTCGCGTTCCGCGAGGACGCGGTCGAGGAACTGCTGGCCGAGGGCTGGCGGCGCGGGATGCAGGGCACGCGCATGGTCAGCCACCCGCTGGTCTCGACCTCGCTGGAAGGCGAGCCGGTCGTGGTGCTGGCCGAGCCTGTGCGCTCCGACCCGCAGCGGCCGCCGCAGGGCGTGCTGCTGGCCGTCGCCAGCCTGGGCCCCGTGTGGACGATGACGGGCGAGACCGGCGAGGCGGGCCTGATCGAGGCCTACGTGGTCGACGTGCGCGGGCGGGTCGTCGCCCACTCCGACCCCGGCAGGGTGAGCGCGGGCAGCGACTTCTCCGACGTCGAGATCGTCAAGCAGTTCCTGGAGACCCGCGGCCGCGCCGCCGCCACCGCCCCGTTCCGGCTGCAGGCCGAGGGCGGCCGCGTGCTGCAGATGCTCGGGACCTACCAGGGGCTCGGCGACGACTCGGGCTGGGGAGTGATCGTCCAGGTCGACGAGGAGAAGGCCTACTACTCCGCGATCCAGATGCGCCGCGACGCCGCGATCGTGGTCGGCATCGTGGTACTGCTGGGCGCGGGGCTCGGCGGCGCCGTCTCCGGCCAGATCACGCAGCCGATCCGCGAGCTGGCGCGCGGTGCCCTGCAGCTCGCGCAGGGCGACTACGCCACCCGGGTCCGGGTCCGCAGCGGCAACGAGGTCGGCACCCTGGCCGACGCCTTCAACCAGATGGGCGAGGAGATCCAGAAGGCGATCGCCCAGATCCGGGAGGCGGCGGAGGTCAACAAGGAGCTGTTCATGGGCTCCATCCGCATGCTGGCCAACGCGATCGACGAGAAGGACCCCTACACCCGCGGCCACTCCGAGCGGGTCGCCTTCTACTCGGCGATCACCGCCAAGTACATGGGCATGCCGCCCGACGAGGTCGAGCGCGTGCACCTGTCGGGGATCATCCACGACGTCGGCAAGATCGGCATCGAGGACAAGATCCTGCGCAAGCCGGCGGCGCTGACCGACGAGGAGTTCGAGATCATGAAGCAGCACCCGACCAAGGGGCTGCACATCCTCGAGGCCGTGCCGCGGCTCAAGGAGATCGCGGGCGCGGGGCTGATGCACCACGAGAACTACGACGGCAGCGGCTACCCGGAGGGCCTCAAGGGCGAGGACATCCCGTTGCTGGGCCGCATCGTCAGCGTCGCCGACGCCTTCGACGCGATGACCACCGATCGCCCCTACTCCAAGGCGATGACGTTCGAGGCGGCGGTCGCCCGGCTGCGGCACCTCGCGGGCAAGAAGTTCGACGAGACGTGCGTGGCCGCCTTCGAGGCGGCCTTTGCGGCGGGCGAATTGACGCCGGCCAAGGCCCGGCTGGCGGCGGTGGCCGCGCGCAAGGCGATGGCTCCGTCGGCGGCCAACTGAGCGGGGGCGCGGGAGGGGACCGTGAGGGTGCTTTTGCGATTCGTGTTTTCCCTGGTGGCGCTGCTCTCGGCCGCGGCCGTGACGGCCCAGGTCACCAGCGACCCCGAGGTCCGCTTCAACATGGGCCTCACCCACCTGCGCGAGGGGCGCATCGACATGGCGCTGGAGGACATCCAGCAGGCGGTGCGCGCCGACGGGAAGAACCCCTACTTCCAGAAGGGCTACGGCCAGGCGCTGGCCGCCAAGGGACGCTTCGATGACGCGATCAAGGCCTTTCGCAGGGCGCTCGAGCTGAACCCGTTCTACGTCGACGTGCGCAACGACCTCGGCGTCGCGCTGCTGGCCGCGGGCAAGCGCGAGGACGGGCGCCGCGAGCTGATGACCGTCTTCAACGACCCGACGAACCCGACGCCGGAGCGTACCGCCTACAACATCGGCTGGAGCCTGTTCGAGGAGCGCCGCTACGACGAGGCCCTCACCTGGTACCAGACGAGCCTGGCCCGCTCGCGTGGCGAGGTCGGCCCCTACGTCGCGATCGCCGACACGCTGACCGCGCTGGGCCGGTCCACGGAGGCGATCGCCCAACTCGAACAGGCGCTCAAGGTGGAGCCGGAGTCGGCGCTCGTCGCCGTGGAGCTCGGCGCGGCCTGCTATCGGGCCGGCCGCTTCGCCGAGGCGCGCAAGCACCTCGAGGAGGCGGCCCGCCGCGACCCCGCCGGGCCCGTCGGGCGCCGCGCCGCGGAACTGCTCCGGAAGTTCTCCCAGTAGCGAAGCCCGGGCTCCGCCGGCTCCGACCCCCCGATGCCCTACCAGAAGCTGCTCGAGTCCCTGCTCGCCTCGCTGCCCGGGGCCCACGGCGCCCTGCTGCTCGACCAGGAAGGCGAGCGCGTGGTCGAGGCCGGGGCCGCCGACTACCGGCACCGCCTGATCGGCGCCTACCAGGGCATCGCGCTGCAGACGGCACGGGCCACGGCGCGGCGCTGGGGCAGCGGGGAGATCCGGCGCGTGGCCTGCCGCTACGAACACGGCCAGCTGATCCTGCTGCCGCTCAAGGACGGCTACTACATGCTGCTGAGCGTGTCCGAGGACACCCCGCTCGCGCTGGCCGTCGAGCGCGCGGCGGCGGTGCGCGACGCGCTCGACGAGGAGATCTGAGGTGGCCCTGTTCGACCGGCTGAAGCAGGGCCTGGCGCGCACCCGCCGCGTGCTGGAGACGCCGGTCGAGGACCTGGTCCGCGGCCGCCGCGTGCTGGAGAGCGCCGACCTCGACGCCGTCGAGGAGGCGCTGATCGCGGCCGATCTCGGCATGCCCGCGGTCGCCCATGCGATGGAGCGGCTGCGCGAGCGCAGCCGCGAGATCGCCGAAGGCGGCGCGCCGGCGATGCGCGAGTTGCTGGCCGCCGAGTTCCGCGAGGCGCTCACTCCCGCGTCGCCGCTGCAGCCGTTCGCCAGCCGTCCGTGGGTCGTGTTCGTGACCGGCGTCAACGGCGCCGGCAAGACCACCAGCATCGGCAAGCTGGCGGCCGCGTGGAAGGCCGAGGGGCGCAGCGTGCTGCTGTGCGCGGCCGACACGTTCCGGGCCGCCGCGGCCGAGCAGCTCGAGGTGTGGGCGACGCGCACTGGCGTCGCGTTCCACCGCGGCCCCGAGGGCGCCGACCCGTCCTCCGTGCTGACCGACGCGGTGCGCATGGCGAAGGCGCGGGGGATCGACGCGGTGCTGGTCGACACCGCGGGCCGGTTGCACACCAAGGGCAACCTGATGGCGGAGCTCTCCAAGATGGTCCGGGTCGCCGGCCGCGAGCTGCCCGGGGCGCCGCACGAGACGCTGCTGGTGCTGGACGCCACCGTCGGCAGCAACGGCCTCGCCCAGGGCCGCGAGTTCGCCAAGGCGGCCGGCGTCACCGGCCTGGTGCTGACCAAGCTCGACGGCACCGCGAAAGGCGGCGTGGCCGTGGCCGTCGTGCGCGACCTCGGCGTGCCGATCCGCTACGTCGGGGTCGGCGAGGCCGTCGAGGACCTGCTGCCGTTCGACGCCCAGGCCTTCGCGGAGTCGCTGTTCGGCGAGCAGGGGTAGCCGCGGTGGACGTCGACGAGCGGCTGATGGCGCGGGCGCTGGCACTGGCGGCGCGCGGCGTGGGCGAGACCCAGCCCAACCCGGCAGTCGGCTGCGTGATCGCCCGAGGCGGGCGGGTCGTCGGCCAGGGCTGGCACCGCCGCGCCGGCGGTCCCCACGCCGAGGTCTTCGCGCTGCGCGAGGCGGGCTCGCGAGCCCGCGGCGCCACGGCGTACGTGACGCTCGAGCCGTGCGCCCACCAGGGCCGCACCGGGCCCTGTGCGCCGCTGCTGGCGGCCGCGGGGATCGCGCGGGTCGTGGTCGCGCTGCGCGACCCGAACCCGCGCGTCGGCGGCCGCGGCCTGCGCCTGTTGCGGGCCGCGGGGGTCGCGGTCGAGGTGGGACCGGGCGCGGCCGAGGCGCGGCGGCTCAACGAGCCGTTCCTGGGGGCGATGCGCCTCGAGCGGCCGTGGATCGCGCTGAAGGCGGCGCCGACGCTCGACGGTCGGATCGCGACCCCGGCGGGCGAGTCGAAGTGGCTGACGAGCCCGGCCCAGCGCCGGGAGGCGCGCCGGCTGCGGCGCCGCTACGACGGCCTGCTGGTCGGCATCGGCACCGCTCTCGCCGACGACCCGCTGCTGCTGCCCGAGCCGCGGACCCGGCGCCCGTACCATCGCGTGGTGCTCGACTCGGCGGCGCGCCTGCCGGTGGCTGGCCGGCTGGCGCGCAGCGCCGGGGAGCACCCCCTGTGGGTCGTGACGCGCGAGGATGCGGGCGCCGTCCGCGCCCGCGCGCTCGAGGCCGCCGGCGTCCGCGTGCTGCGCGTCGCGGGTGGCGCCGACGGGCGCGTGGCGCTGGCCCCAGCGCTGCGCGCGCTGCGCGACGCCGGCCTGCTCAGCCTGCTGGTCGAAGGCGGGGGCGAGGTGCTCGGCGCGCTGGTCCGGGAGCGGTTGTTCGACGAACTGCGGCTGTTCCGCGCGCCGCTGCTGATGGGCGGGCGCGGGAGCCGCCCGGCGTTCGGCGGTCCCGACCCCGCGTCGCTGGCCGAGGCCGTGCGCCTGCGCCGTGGCGACCCCGGCCCGGGCTTCACCCACGAGCTCTGGTACCCTGAGCGGGGACGCGCGTCCTAGGCACCAGGGAAGGCAGGACACCATGTTCACGGGGATCGTCGAGGCGACGGGCACGGTGCGCAGCGCCGAGCGACAGGGCGACGTGATGCGGGCCTGGATCGCCTGCCCGTTCGCCGCCGAGCTCCACGCCGGCGCCTCGGTGGCGGTCAGCGGCTGCTGCCTGACGGCCGCCGAGGTGTCCGCGGACGCTTTCCGCTGCGACCTGCACCAGGAGACGCTCGACCGCACGGCCTTCGACCGCCGGCTGGTGCCGGGCGCGCTCGTCAACCTGGAGCGGCCGATGCGGGCCGACGGCCGCTTCGACGGCCACATCGTGCAGGGCCACGTCGACGGCGTGGGCATCGTGCGCGAGCTCTCGTGGCTTGGGGAGTCCGCGCGGCTGCTCGTCGCTCCGCCCCCGGAGCTCGCCCGCTACCTCGTGCACAAGGGCTCGATCGCCGTCGACGGCGTGTCGCTGACGATCGCCGCGCTGCGCGCGGACGTCTTCGAGATCGCGCTGATCCCGTTCACGCTGCAGGTGACCTCGCTGCGCGAGGCCGGCCCCGGCAGCCTCGTCAACCTCGAGGCGGACGTCGTCGCCAAGTACGTGGAGCGCCTGCTGGGCGCGGCCGCGGGCCGCCAGGACGGCTGAGAGAACCCGATGTCGAAGCACGATTCGCCTTTCGCCTCGATCCCCGACGCGATCGAGGACATCCGCGCCGGCAAGATGGTCGTCGTCGTCGACGACGAGGACCGCGAGAACGAGGGCGACCTCACCATCGCGGCCGAGAAGATCACCCCCGAGGCGATCAACTTCATGGCCCGCCACGGCCGCGGCCTGATCTGCCTGCCGATGACCGCCGAGCGGCTCGACGAGCTGCGCATCCCGCTGATGGTCCAGGACGACGCCAACAGCGCCCGCTTCGGCACCGCCTTCTGCGTGCCGATCGAGGCCCGCCACGGCACCACGACCGGGATCTCGGCCGCGGACCGGGCGCGCACGGTGCTGGCGGCGATCGACCCCGCGACGAAACCCGAGGACCTGTCGCGCCCCGGCCACATGTTCCCGCTGCGCGCGCGGCCCGGTGGCGTGCTGCAGCGCTCGGGGCAGACCGAGGCCGCAGTGGACCTCGCCCGGCTCGCCGGGCTGACGCCGGCCGGCGTCATCTGCGAGATCATGGACGAGGACGGGACCATGATGCGGGTCCCGAAGCTGCGCCACTTCTGCCGCGAGCACGGACTCAAGATGATCACGGTCGCGGCCCTGATCCGTCACCGCATGCAGACCGAGCGGCTGGTGCGGAAGATGGCCGAGGCCCAGCTTCCCATGCGCGAGGGCGGCTTCGTGATCCACGCCTTCGAGGGCGTCGTCGACGGCCAGGGCCACGTCGCGCTCACCCTCGGCGACGTGCGCGGCGGCGAGCCGGTGCTGGTCCGCGTCCACTCCCAGTGCCTGACCGGCGACATCTTCGGCTCCACCCGCTGCGACTGCGGGGACCAGCTCCACGAGGCGCTGCGGCGGATCAGCGAGGCGGGCCGCGGGGTGCTGCTCTACCTGCGGCAGGAGGGGCGCGGGATCGGCCTGATCCACAAGATCCGGGCCTACGAGATCCAGGACCGTGAGGGCAAGGACACGGTCGAGGCCAACCTCGCGCTCGGCTTCCAGGCCGACCAGCGCGAGTACGGCATCGGCGCCCAGATCCTGGCCGAGCTGGGGCTGAAGCGGATCCTGCTGATGACCAACAACCCGCGCAAGTTCGTCGGCCTCGAGGGCTACGGGCTGGAGATCGTCGAGCGGGTGCCGCTCGAGGTGCCGGCCTCCGACCGCAACGTCCACTACCTCAAGACCAAGAAGGAAAAGCTGGGCCACCTGCTGCGGGGGGTCTGACCCGCAGCCCGTCCCCGGCTTTACTCCTCGGGCAAGCTGCCCTAAACTCGCGGTTTACGTCGCCCGGGAGAGGTGTGTGCAAGGCCGCCTCCCTCCCCGTGCGCATTGGGGAAGAGTTCTCCCGGGCCGCCAGAAGTCCTCATGTTCGAGTCACTCTCCGAAAAGCTGCAGGGCGTGTTCCGCTCCCTCCGGGGGCAGGGCGTGCTCTCGGAGGCGCAGGTCGAGGCCGCGCTGCGGGAGATCCGGCTCGCCCTGCTGGAGGCCGACGTCCACTTCAAGGTGGCCAAGGACTTCCTCGACCGCGTGCGGCCGCGGGCCACGGGCGCGGACATCCTCAAGAGCCTGACTCCCGACCAGGCCGTGCTGCGGATCGTGCGCGACGAGATGATCGCGACCCTCGGCGGCACCACCCCGGCCCGCTTCGAACGCGCCGGCAAGCCGCCGACGATCGTGCTGATGGCCGGCCTCCAGGGCTCGGGCAAGACCACGACCAGCGCCAAGCTCGGCAAGTGGCTGGCCGGCCAGGGCCACCACCCGATGGCCGTGTCCACCGACGTCTACCGCCCGGCCGCTCGCGAGCAGCTCACGTCCGCCGGCGCCAGGGCGGGCCTGAAGGTGTTCCGGCCCGCGAGCGACGCCCCGCTGGAGATCGCGAGGCTGGCGCTGGCCGAGGCCCGCGCCGTCGGCCACGACGTGCTGATCGTCGACACCGCCGGCCGGCTCCACGTCGACGACGAGCTGATGGCCGAGCTGAAGGCGCTGAAGGAGCTGCTGCAGCCGACCGAGGTGCTCTACGTCGCCGACGCGATGACGGGCCAGGACGCGGTGCGCAGCGCGACCGAGTTCCACTCCCGGGTCGGCGTCACCGGTGTCGTGCTGAGCAAGCTCGACGGCGACGCCCGCGGCGGCGCCGCGCTGTCGGTCGCGGCGGTGACGGGCGCCCCGGTCAAGTTCGCCGGCGTGGGCGAGCGGGTCGACGAGTTCGAGCTGTTCGACCCCGCGCGCATGGTCTCGCGCATCCTCGGCCTCGGCGACGTGATCGCCCTGATCGAGCGCGCCGAGCAGGCGGTCGACCTCGAGCAGGCCGAGGCCTTCGCCCGCAAGCTGCGCAAGAACGAGTTCACGCTCGAGGACTTCCGCGACCAGCTCGTGCAACTGCGCAAGATGGGGCCGCTGGACCAGGTGCTGTCGATGCTGCCCGGCATGGGCCAGGTCAAGGGCCTCGACACCGCCCAGGGCGAGCGCGAGATGAAGCGCACGATCGCGATCGTCGACTCGATGACGCCCGCCGAGCGGCGCGACCCGTCGGTGCTCAACGGCAGCCGCCGCAAGCGCATCGCGCGCGGCAGCGGCACCGGCGTGGAAGACGTCAACCGCCTGCTCAAGCAGTACGTGCAGGCCCGCAAGATGATGAAGTCCCTGGGCGGCCCCGGCGGCAAGGCGATGAAGCGCCTGGCCGCCCGCCTCCCGCAGTTCCGCTAGAAACGAAGGAAACCAACGATGCTCTCGATCCGTCTCCGCCGCATGGGCTCGGCCAAGCGCCCCTTCTACCGCGTCGTCGTCGCCGACTCGCGCGACTGGCGCGACGGCCGCTTCCTGGAAGTGCTCGGCCACTACGACCCGCGCCAGAACCCCGCCGCCGTCAAGATCGACGCCGAGCGCGCCCAGTACTGGATCACCAAGGGCGCCAAGGCCTCGGACACGGTCCGCAGCCTGCTGAAGAAGCAGCCCGCGGCGGCCCCGGCGGCGCAGTAGCGGCCCGGGCAGGAGACGAGCGTGCGTCAGTTCCTGACGGAGGTCGTGCGCGGGCTGGTGTCGGAGCCCGGCCGCGTCTCCGTCCACGAGAGCCGCGACCGCGACGTGGTCGTGCTCGAGCTGTCGGTGGCCCCCGGCGACCGCGGGCGCGTGATCGGCCGCCAGGGCGCGACCGCGGACGCGCTGCGCACGCTGCTCTCGGCGATCGGCCACGAGCAGGGTGTGGCCGTCGAGCTGGAGATCCTCGACTGATGACGACGACGTCGCGCGCGTGGGACGGGCTGGTGGCGATCGGCCGCATCGTCAAGCCGCAGGGGCGGCATGGCGAGGTCGCGGTCGAACTGCTGTCCGACCGCCCCGACCGCTTTCCGACCCTGTCGCGGGCGTTCCTGCCCGCGGCGCAGGGCGGCGCGCGCGAGGTCGCGGTCGAGCGGGCCTGGCCCCACAAGGGCCGCTTCGTGGTCAAGCTGAAGGGCGTCGACTCGATCGACGCCGCCGAGACCCTGCGCGGCCAGGAGCTGCGCATCGGCGAAGAGGAGCTGGCGCCGCTGCCGGCCGACACCTACTACCACCACCAGCTCGTCGGCCTGCGCGGGATCGACGCCCGCCGCGGCGAGGTCGGCACCGTCAGTTCGCTGATGGAGACGGGCGCCGGCGCTGTCGTGCTGGTGCTGAAGGGGACGGCGGGGGAGACGCTGGTGCCGCTGGCCGCGAACTTCGTCGCCGCGGTGGACCTCGCGGCCGGCGTGCTGCGGCTGACCCTGCCCGACGAGGTCGAGGCCGGTCCGGAGCCGGGGCGATGCTGAAGGTCGACGTCGTCAGCATCTTCCCGCAGATGCTCGCGGGCCCGATCGGCGACAGCATCGTGCGCCGCGCCGTGGACAAGGGCCTGTGCTCGATCGCGCTGCACGACCTGCGCGAGCACACCGACGACCGCCACCGCACCACCGACGACGCGCCCTTCGGCGGCGGGCCCGGCATGGTGATGAAGGCGGAGCCGTTCGCGCGCGCCGTCGAGGCCCTGCTGCCGCAGGGACCGGGCCCGGGCGACGCGGTCGTGCTGCTGTCGCCGCGCGGCCGCCGCTTCGACCAGGCGACGGCGCGGCGTTACGCGGCGCTCGAGCGGCTGGTGCTGCTGTGCGGCCGCTACGAGGGCATCGACGAGCGGGTGGCGCGACACGTGGCGACCGAGGAGCTGAGCCTCGGCGACTTCGTGCTGACCGGCGGCGAGGTGGCCGCGGCCGCGGTGATTGAGGCCGCGGTGCGGCTGCTGCCCGGCGCGCTCGGCGACGAGGGCTCGGCCGCGGCCGACTCCTTCGGCGACGGCCTGCTCGACTGCCCGCACTACACGCGGCCCGCGGTGTGGCGCGGGCACCCGGTGCCCGAGGTGCTGATGTCGGGACACCACGCGGAGATCGCGCGCTGGCGGCGCGAGCAGTCGCTGCGCCAGACCGCGGAGCGGCGGCCGGACCTGCTGGCCGCGGCCGCGCTGGGCGAGGCCGACCGCGCGCTGCTCTCCGCGGCGAAACAGACGATGGCGGGGGCGCGCCCCTAGCGAGGGCGCCACTGGTCCCCCGGACGTGGACGGAATTTCAGGAAGAGAGACGAAGGAACCATGAACCGCTTGGACAACATCGAAGCCGGGGAGCTCAAGAAGGGCCTGCCCCAGATCGTCCCGGGCGACACCGTCAAGGTGCACGTCAAGGTCAAGGAGACCACGATCAAGGAGGAGAAGGGCCGCAAGGCCAAGGAGACCGAGCGCGAGCGCGTGCAGGTCTTCGAGGGCGTGGTGATCGGCCTGCGCGGCTCCGGCACGCGGGCGACGATGACCGTGCGCAAGGTCTCCTACGGCCAGGGCGTCGAGCGCATCTTCCCGCTGCACGCCCGCACGATCGAGAAGATCGAGGTCGTCAAGCGCGCCCACGTGCGCCGCGCCAAGCTCTACTACCTGCGCGACCTCAAGGGCAAGGCCAGCCGCATGCGGGAGAAGCGCCTCACGCCGCAGGCCTAGAGCCGGCCGCCCGTGGCCGACGCGGTGTCCCGCTCGCGGTCCCGTGCGCCGCTCGTCTACCAGGGCGAAGCCCTCGCCTGCGACCGCGCCTTCGAGGACGCGGCCCGGGCCGAGGGCTTCGCTGCCGTGGCCGGCCTCGACGAGGTCGGCCGCGGCGCCCTCTGCGGCCCCGTGTTCGCCGCGGCCGTCGTGCTCGGCGACGACTTTCCGACCGACGGCCTCGACGACTCGAAGCGGCTCACCGCGCGCCAGCGCGAGAGGCTGGCCGCGCGGGTCCGCGAGCGGGCCCGGGCCTTCGCGCTGGGCCGGGCCGAGGCCGAGGAGATCGACCGCCTCGACATCCTGCGCGCGACCCACCTCGCCCTGCGCCGGGCGGTCGAGGCGCTGCCGCTCCGCCCCGACCTGCTGCTGGTCGACGGCCTGCCGGTCGCGGGCCTGCCCGCCCCGCAGCGGGCGATCGTCAAGGGCGACGCCCGCTCGGTGTCGATCGCGGCAGCTTCGATCCTGGCCAAGGTCGAGCGCGACGCGCTGATGGCCGCCCTGGACCGCCGGCATCCCGGGTACGGACTGGCCGGAAACAAGGGCTACGGGTCGGGCGAACATCTGGCCGCCCTTCGGCGGCTGGGCCCCTCCCCCCAGCACCGGCGCAGCTTTTCGGGCGGCCGGCAACTTCTGATGTTCGAATAGCCCAGGTCGGCGGGGCAGGGCAGCCTCGCCTTTTGGCTCGGTCTGATGCAGAATTCCGCTCCGGTATCTCAAGCGGATTCGCAGGGGTCCTTCCGTGGCTTCCAAGATCAACCCGGTCAAGGTCAAGCAGGACGCCGACAAGCTCGAGAAGGCCGGTCGCATCGACCAGGCGATCGACCTCTTCAGGCAGCTCGTCGACGACAACCCGCGTGACTGGAACACGATCAACAAGATCGGGGACCTCTATGCCCGCCTGGGCAAGAACCGCGAGGCGTCCGAGCAGTACGCCAAGGTGGCCGACTTCTACGCGAAGGACGGCTTCCTGCTGAAGGCGATCGCGATCTGGAAGAAGATCGACAAGCTCGACGCCACCGCCCTCGAGCCGAAGGTCAACCTCGGCGAGCTGTACGCCAAGCAGGGCCTCATGATGGAGGCCAAGGGCCAGTACCAGGTCGTGGTCGACGAGTACGTCAAGCGCGGACGCGCCCGCGACGCCGCCGACGTGCTGCGCAAGATGGTCGAGATCGACCCCTCCGACCTGAAGACCCGGTCCAAGCTGGCCGACCTCTACACGCGCGAGGGCAGCACGGCCAAGGCCGTCGAGGAGTACGTCGCGATCGCCGACGAGCTCAACAAGAAGGGCCACCTGGCGGAAGGACTGCAGGTCCTCGAGAAGGGGCTGAAGCTCGACCCCAAGAGCCAGCGCCTGCGCGAGGAGCTGGCCCGCATCCACCTCGTCCAGAAGAACTACGACAAGGCCGCCCACTTCCTCGAGGAGGCCGCCCGCCAGTCGCCGCAGGACGCGGCGATCCTCGGCCGCCTCGGCGAGGCCTACCTCGGGTCTCGCAAGATCGAGGAGGCCGAGGCGATCTTCAAGCGCCTGCTCGAGCTGAACCCGAAGGACAACGACGCCCGGCTCCAGATGGGCCGCGTCCACGTCATGCAGGGTCACCTCGACAAGGCCTTCGACGAGCTGGCGCCGGTGGTCGACGCGATGGTCGAGAAGCGCGAGCACGACCGCGCCGCCTCGATCCTGCAGCAACTCGTCCAGAAGAACCCGAGCCACGTCAAGAGCCTGGTCAAGCTGGTCGAGGTCCACCGCCAGGCCAAGAACGACCGCGCGGTCGCCCAGGCCTACTCCCAGCTCGCCGAGGCCTACATCCAGAAGAACGAGCTGGAGCAGGCCGCCTCCGTGCTCGAGATCCTGGTCGGCATGGAGCCGCAGAGCCAGCAGTACCAGAGCAAGCTCCAGTTCGTGCGCGACAAGATGACGCGCACGGCACCCGCCGCCGCGCCGCCGCCGCCGCCGCCGCCGCCGCGCCCGGCGCCGGCGGCTGCCGCCCCGGTGCCCGTGGTCGAGGAGTTCGAGGTCTCGCTCGAGGACCAGACGGCCCCCGTGCCCCCTTCGCGCGCGGGAGGCGGGATCCAGCCCTCGGGCCCGCTCGGCCCCGAGGACCGCGAGTTCGTCGAGGAGCACCTCGCCGAGGGCCGCGTGTTCCGCAAGTACGGCCTGATCGACAAGGCCGTCGAGCAGTTCGAGTCGGTGGTCGCCCGCTTCCCCGACAACGCCGAGGCCCGCCAGGAGCTGCGCGACGTCTACGAGGAGAAGGGGCAGCCGCAGCAGGCCGGCGAGCAGGCGCTGGCGCTGATCGAGATCGCGAAGCTCACCGGCGACGCCCAGCTCGCCGAGGACAACCTCGAGTACCTGAAGAACGTCGCGCCCGACCTCGTGCCCGCCGAGGCTCCGCCCGCGGCCGAAGAGCCGGTCGAGCTCGGCGCCGCCGAGGAGGAGCTCGCGCTCGGCGTGTCGGTCGAAGAAGAGCTGCCGCTGGCCCTCGACGAGGAGGCGCCCGTGGCGCCGCCGCCCGCCGCGCCGCCGGCCGAAGAGGTCGAGATCCCGCTCGACGCCGGGGGAGCCCTCGAGCTGGGCGCGGCCGAGCCGGTTGCTGCCGAAGAACTGCCCGCCTTCGCTGAGGAGGCGGCGCCCCCCCCGTTCGGGGAGGAGCTGCCCGCCCTCGGCGAAGAGCTGCCCGCGCTGGGCGAAGAGCTGCCCGCGCTGGGCGAAGGACTGCCGGCGTTCGGGGAGGAGTTGCCCGCGCTGGGCGAGGAGCTGCCGCCTGCGCCCGCGCCGGACGTCCCGCCGCTCGATCTCGGAGGCTTCGCCGCGCCCGAAGAGCCGGCCCTGGACCTCGGCGCGCTGGCCGAACCGGCGCTGCCCGACGTGCCGGAGCCGCTCGCGCGCAAGCTGTCGGAGGCCGAGGAGTTCGTCTCGCTGGGCTTCGTCGACGACGCCCGCGAGGCCCTGCGCCAGGCGTCGGCCCGGTTCCCCGAGCACCCGGCCCTGCTCGACACCCTCGGGCGACTCGGTCTCGACCTCGCCGCGCCGGAACCGAGTCTCGAGGACCTGGCCGCGGCGGCGCCCGTGGCGGAGGACGCCTTCGGCGGCCTCGACCTGCCCGAGCCGCCGGCGCCCGAGCCCGCACCGCTCGCCGACGAGGGCGGGATGATCGATCTCGGTGCCGAGCTCTCCGACCTCTTCGGCGCCCAGTCGGCGGTCGAGGCGCCGCCGCCCGCCGACGCCGGCACCGACCTCGGCGACGCCGGCCTGTCGGAGATCTTCCGCGAGTTCCGCAAGGGCGTGGACAAGCAGCTCGGCAAGGAGGACTACGACACCCGCTACAACCTCGGCATCGCCTACAAGGAGATGGGGCTGATCGACGAGGCGATCGCGGAGTTCCAGCTCGCGGCGAAGGACGAGACGCGCCTGCTCGAGTGCTCGAGCATGCTCGGCATCTGCTTCGTCGAGAAGGGCATGCCGAAGCTGGCCGTGAAGTGGTTCGAGAAGGGCCTGGCCGTTCCGGGCCGCACGCCGGAGGAGTACCAGGGCCTGCGCTACGACCTGGCGGCGGCGCACGAGGCGGACGGCGACACCGCGCGCGCGCTCGCGCTGTACACCGAGCTGTTCGGCCAGGACGCCACGTTCCGCGACGTGGCCGCGAAGGTGCGCGAGCTCGGCGGCTAGGGCCGCGCGATTGGCCCACGTCCTCTCGGTCGCGAGTTCCGTGCTGGTCGGCCTGATCCTGACAGTGGCGCCGTGGACGTCGCTGTGGGAGGCGCACCAGTGGTTCGGGCCCCACACCGCGGTCCGCGCCTTGCTGACGAACCCGTTCGTGCGCGGCGCCGTCAGCGGCCTGGGACTCGTCAACCTGGTGCTGGCCGCCGCCGAGATCCACGACCTGCTGCGCCGGGAATGACCGCCGAGGCGCTCCTCGCGCGCGCCCGGTCCCTCGCCCCGGGCCCGGCCGCCGCGCGGGAGTTCCTCGATTCCGCCGACGACACGGCCGCGCTGGCCAGCGTCCTGCGCCACCCGTTGCCACCGGCGTTGCTGGAGGCGGCGGCCCACCACGCGCGCTCGCGCGACGCGCGGGTCGCCGGCGCGCTGGCGTGCAACCCCCGCACGCCGCGGGCTGCGGCGCTGAAGCTGATCCCCGGCCTGCGCCACGCCGACCTCGCCCACGCCGCGGGCGACGCCCGGCTGGCTGCAGCGATCCGCCACCGCGCCGAAGGCGCGCTGTTCGACCGCCTGCGCGACCTGGTCGCGGGCGAGTTGCTGGCGATCGCGCGGCTCGCGACCGGGCGCGTGCTCGAGACCCTGTTGCGCCACGACGACGTGCGGATCGTCGACGCCGCGCTGGAGTCGCGGCACCTGACGCCGTCGCGGCTGGCGGCGCTGCTGCAGGCCGCCGACGCCCCGCCACCGCTCTTCGAGCGGGCAGCCGAGTGCTGGCGGTTCCGCGAGGAGTACGCCGTGCGACGCGCGCTCGTGCTCGGGCCGCGGGCCCCGCTGCCCGTGGCACTGGGCCAGCTCTCGAAGCTGACGCCGCTCGACCTGCGCGAGGTCGCCGGCCACCCGGGCTTGCACACGCTGCTGCGAGTGGCCGCCGGCCGGCTGGCCGCGGGTTGACACCCCCTCGAGCTTCCCTCTAGCATCCAGCGGCTTCAGTTTCACGGCGTTTGGATTTTCGGTCGGGCAAGACAGGGACGAGGGACGCGGTGGGTTCGTTCGGGGAGAACCTCCGGCGCGAGCGCGAGCTGAGGGGCATCAGCCTGCGCGACGTCGCCGATGCGACCAAGATCTCGATCCGCTTCCTCGAGGCTCTCGAGCAGGGGCGGATCGACGTGCTGCCGGGCGGCCTGTTCCCGCGCGCGTTCGTGCGCCAGTACGCGAAGTTCCTCGGGCTCGACCCGGATCGCGCCGTGGCCGACTTCCTCTACTCGTCGGGCCTCGAGACGCCGCGGCCCGCGCCGGTCGCGGCCGGCACCACGCCGGTGCACGGCGTGCCGTGGCGGGCACTGGCGGCAGGCGCGCTGGCCCTGGTCACGATCGTCGCCTGGCTGGCGACGCCGGGCCTCGGCTCGCGTCCGGCCCCCGCGCCCGAGGTGACGATCACCGACGTCGCTCCCGTGCCGCCGGTCACGCTGCCACCGGTGCCCGTCTACACCCCGGCTCCGCCGTCCGGGCTGGTGCTGCAGGTGACCGCCGACGCCGACTGCTGGGTGGAGATCAAGGCCGACGGCGAGACCCGTCTCTCGCGCGAGCTGGCTGCCGGCGAGCGCCAGACGATCGAGGCCCGCGACGAGCTCGTGCTCTCGGTCGGCAACGCGGGCGGCCTCAGCTTCAGCGTCAACGACCGCCCCGGCCTCCCGCTCGGCCGGAGCGGCGAGGTGAAGAAGGGCATCGTGATCTCGCGCCAGACGCTGCCCGCCCTGGTCCAGGACGCCGCCGCCGCTCGACCGCCCGGGGCCTGACCGGCCGATGGCCGAGGCTCGCGTCCCCAACCCCCTCGTCGAGCAGTTCCGCGCCGGCAGCGTGCCGCGCGAGCTGCGGCTGATGGCGGCTCAGGGCGCGCTCCCGCTCAAGACCGAAGACCTGCTCGACCTCTACGTGCTGCTCGTCGACGACCGCGACGAGGCGGTGCGCGCGGCGGCCGCCGACAGCCTGCAGAAGGCGCCGGCGGCCGAGCTGAGGCCGCTGCTCAAGGACAAGTCGACACCGCCGGCCGTGCTCGCCTGGGCGGTGCGCTCGCGCCCCGAGGCCGACCTCCGCGAGTTCGCGCTGCAGAACGTCTCGACGCCGGACGAGGCGATCGAGGCGGTCGCCGCCGACCTGCCCGAGGCGCTGGCCGAGCTGGTCGTCATCAACCAGGTGCGCCTGCTGCGGCGCACGTCGCTGCTCGAGGCCCTGGAACGCAACACGAGCCTCAACCGCGACCAGAACCGCCGCCTGCGCGAGTTGCGCGAGTCCTTCCGGATCGGCGCCGAGCCCGCCGCCCCCGAGCCGCCGCCCGCGGCCGCCGAGACTGCGCCACCGCCGCCCCCGGAGCCGGAGCCGGAGCCGGAGCCCGAGGCTCCGCTGACCGAGGAGGAGGCGCTGGCGCGGCTCGACGCGGCGGAGCGCGCGCAGGAGGGCCCGGTCTCGGTGGTCAAGCGCATCTTCCAGATGTCGACGGCGCAGAAAGTGATCACCGCGCTCAAGTCGGGCCGCGAAGAACGCTCGATCCTGATCCGCGATCCCAACCGCCTGGTCTGCACGGCGGTGCTGGGCAGCCCCAAGCTGACCGACGCGGAGGTCGAGTCGTTCGCGTCGATGAAGAACGTGTCCGACGAGGTGCTGCGCAAGATCGGCACCCATCGCGAGTGGACGAAGAAGTACACGGTGATCGCCAACCTGGTGAAGAACCCGCGCACGCCGGTCGGCGTCTCGATGGGCCTGGTCAGCCGCCTCAGCCCGCGCGACATCAAGATGCTGGCCGTCGACAAGAACGTCTCCGAGGCGGTGCGCAAGGCCGCCCAGCGCTTCGTGAAGGCGCAGCAGAAGAACTGACGTGGCCGACTTCTACGAGATCCTCGGCGTGGCCCGCAACGCCTCCGCGGCGGAGATCCGCAAGGCCTACGCCATGATCGCCCGCGAGAAGCACCCCGACCGCTTCACCGACCCCGAGCAGCGCAAGGCGGCCCAGGCGCTCTTCACCGAGGCCACCTCGGCCTTCAACACGCTGTCCAACGAGGCCCAGCGCCGCGACTACGACGTCTCGCTGTCGCGGCCGAAGCTGGACACGCCGGAGCGCGTCGCCGAAGACGCGTTCAACCGCGGGCGGGCGGCGATGGAGCAGAAGGACTACCACACGGCGGTGGAGCTGTTCCGGGTGGCCGCCGACCGCCAGCCGGACAAGGCCGTGCACCACGCCGCGCTGGCGCAGGCGCTGTCGAAGAACCCGCGCTGGGTGCGGGAGGCGGCCGCGGCCTGGGAGACGGCGATCCGGCTGGCCCCGCGGACGCCGGCCTGGCACGCGGAGCTGGGCCGGCTGCTGGCCGGCCAGGGGCTCAAGCTGCGCGCCCGCCGCGCGTTCGAGGCGGCCCTGCAACTGGCCCCGGACGACGCGGAGATCCGGGAGGAACTGCGCGCGCTGGACCCGGAGCCGGCCCCCGCGAGCCCGGGGGGACTGGGCGGACTGCTGCGGCGCAAGTGATGCGGGGCGACCCGCAAGCGCTTGCCCGACGGATATTTTTCGGTTCTACTCAGCGCGGAGCGGGGCGGTCCTCCGGCCGCTGGTGACTCGGGAGCCCGATGAACATCTCGTACCAGGCGATCAGCGACGTCGGCCGCAAGCGCAAGGGGAACGAAGACAGCCACTTCGTCAACGAGGGGCAGAAGCTCTTCGTGGTCGCCGACGGCATGGGCGGCCACGCCGCCGGCGAGATCGCCTCCAAGGTCGCGGTCGAGGCCATCAACGAGTTCATCGAGCTGACCGGCAGCGACGACGAGGTCACCTGGCCGTTCGGCTTCGAGGAGGAGATCTCCCTCCACGGCAACCGGTTGAAGACGGCGATCCGGTTCGCCAACCGCAAGGTGCTCGACGCGACCCGCGACAAGGCGGAGTACGAGGGCATGGCCACGACCGTGGCGGCCGTCCTGATCGACGGCGACACGGCGGTGCTCGGCCACGTCGGCGACTCCCGCATCTACCGCCTGCGCGGCGACGCCTTCGAGCAGCTCACCTCCGATCACTCCTGGGTCAACGAGCAGCTCCAGAACGGCATCATCTCGGCCGAGCAGGCGCGCTCCCACCCGCTGCGCAACGTCGTGACGCGGGCGCTGGGCGGACGCGCCGACCTGCAGGTGGACCTGCAGGAGGTCCCGCTGGCGGCGGGTGACGTGCTGCTGCTGTGCTCCGACGGGCTGACCACCATGGTCACCGACGAGGAGATCGCCCGCCTGCTGGGCGAGTCGAAGGACGACGTCCAGAAGGCCGCCCAGGTCCTGGTCGACGAGGCCAACCGCAACGGCGGCGAGGACAACATCACCGTCGTCCTGCTGCGCTTCGAGGCGTAGGCCGCCGTGGCCGGCGCCGCCGAGCCCGCCCCGCGCAGCCGCCCGCGCGTCGGGCGCTACGTCGTCACCGGCCGCCTGGGCAAGGGCGGCATGGGCATGGTCTACCGCGGGCTCGACGAGGCGCTCGAGCGAGAGGTCGCGGTCAAGACGCTGACCGTCGAGGGCACTCTCGACGAGGAGAGCCGGCGCCGCTTCGAGATCGAGGCCAAGGCGGCCGCCCGCCTGCAGCATCCCAACATCGTCACCGTCTACGAGCTGGGCGAAAGCCGCGGCACCCCCTTCATCGCGATGGAGCTGCTGCCCGGCATGGACCTCGAGGCGCTGCTGCGCTCGGGCGAGGCGCTGCTGCTGCAGGAGAAGCTCGAGGTCGTGATCCAGGTGCTGCGCGGGCTGGCTTTCGCCCACGAGCACGGGATCGTCCACCGCGACATGAAGCCGTCCAACATCCGGCTGCTCGAGGACGGCACCGCCAAGATCATGGACTTCGGGATCGCCAAGCTCGGCGCGACCGGCGTCACCCGCACCGGGATGATGGTGGGCACCGTCTACTACATGAGCCCAGAGCAGATCCGCGGCCACAACCTGGACGGCCGCTCCGACGTCTTCTCGATGGGCGTGATCCTCCACGAGATGCTGGAGGGGCGGCGGCCGTTCACCGGCAAGGACACGCCCGAGATCCTCTACAAGATCGTCAACGAGCCGCACCCGCGGCTCGGCTCCGACCTCGGCGACTTCAAGGACCCGCTGCAGGCGATCGTCGACCGCGCGCTGGCCAAGAGCCCCGACGATCGCTGGCCGGGCGCGGCCCGCCTCGCCGACGAGCTGCAGGCCGTGCTGGCCGAGTTCGCGCTGCAGACGCCGGCGCCGGTCCAGGACGCGATTCACGCGGCGCGCCGGCTCGCCCGCGACGGCCAGTTCGAGGAGTCGGCCCGAGCGCTGCGCGAGCTCGCGCAACAGAACCCCTCCTCGGTGGAAGCGAGACGGGCGCTGCGCGCGGCACTGCGCGACCTCCAGCGCCACAAGCAGCCGCCGGCGCCGGCCCCGGACGCCTACCCGGAACTGGAGGCCACCTTCGAGCAGGTCGGCGCCGCGACGGCTCGCCACGCGGAGGCGACGGCCACCGCGCTGGCAACCGCGGCCCCGCCCGCGGCCCCGGGCCGCGGCCTCGTGGTCGCCGGAGCGCTCGGGCTGGCCGTGGCGGTGGTCGCCGGGGGCTGGCTGATGTTCGGCGACCGTCGCGATCCGGCCACGCCAGGGACGCTGCAGGGCGCCCCGATCGTCACGCCGCCGCCGGGCCCGGCGCCGTCCGCCGAAGCCCCGAGCCCGGCCCCGCCGGCGGTTGCGAAGCTGCCGGTGCAGAGCGAACCCGCCGGCGCCTCGGTGGCGCTCGACGGCCGCAAGCTGGGCACCACGCCGCTCACGATCGAGGTGCCGGTCGCGGGCGACCACCGCCTGGTGCTGAGCCTCGCCGGCCACGAGTCGCACGAGACGCGCCTCGTCGCCGGCAAGCTGCCCGCCGAGGTGAAGGTCGCGCTGGAGCCGTCCGGGCCTCCCGGCACGCTGCGGGTGACGTCGAGCTATCCCGTCGACGTCGTGTTCCGGGGCCGCGCCCTGGCCCGCGGCGAGACCTCCGCGGCCGTCAAGCTGCCGCAGGGGCAGCACAGCGTCACGCTGGTGTCGGAGTCGCTGTTCCTGCGCCACACCGTGCAGGTCCAGATCACCGCCGGCGGCGAGGCCTCGCTGCGGGCGCCG
>JAANMY010000382.1_pt1 | contig 62755 bp, 56 predicted proteins | sample 7279691 | NCBI WGS metagenome assembly JAANMY01 (sample SAMN14094543, study PRJNA606508) | bioreactor metagenome | isolation source: A lab-scale SPAN reactor treating ammonium-rich wastewater day 388 | place: Ireland: Galway | collected 2018-02-07 | reverse complement strand
CGCGCCGCGCCTGCTGACCATCAAGATCCACCCGGACAAGATCCGCGAAGTGATCGGCAAGGGCGGTTCGGTGATCCAGGCGATCACCAAGGAAACCGGCACCCAGATCGACATCCAGGACGACGGCACCATCACCATCGCCTCGGTCAACGCCGCCGCCGGCCAGGCAGCCAAGTCGCGCATCGAGCAGATCACCTCGGACGTCGAGCCGGGCCGGATCTACGAAGGCAAGGTCGCCAAGATCATGGACTTCGGCGCATTCGTGACCATCGCCCCCGGCAAGGACGGCCTGGTCCACGTCTCGCAGATCTCCAGCGAGCGCGTGGAAAAGGTGTCCGACGTGCTGAAGGAAGGCGACATGGTCAAGGTCAAGGTGCTGGAAGTCGACAAGCAGGGCCGCATCCGCCTGTCGATCAAGGCCGTGACCGAAGGCGAGGGCACCGGCGAGTAATCGCCGCTGCAAATGCCGGACATGAAAAAGCGGGCCTTGCGCCCGCTTTTTCTTTGCGTCGCCGACGCCGGTGCGCGCCCCGCGGAAGTGCGCTCCCGGGCCTATTCCGCCGGCTGTTCGTAGCGTCCCGGCCGCGGGTTGAGGGTGCCGCACTGCCTGCAGGTGCGCAGGTGGTCGTCGCGGTAGAACTTCTCGAACACCCGCAGGAAGTCCTGCTCGATGTCGACCAGATGGAAGAAGTCCGCGTACAGCCGGTGGTTGCAGGCCACGCAGAACCACATCAGCGCATCGTCCTCGTGCGGCAGGCGCTTGCGTTCGATCACCAGCCCCACCGAGCCGGCCATGCGCTGCGGCGAATGCGGTACCCGCGGCGGCAGGTAGAAGATCTCGCCGGCCCGGATCGGGATGTCGCGCGGGGTGCCGCGTTCGCCGTCGAAGTCCTCCTGCACGCGCAGCACCATCTCGCCTTCCAGCTGGAAGAACCACTCGGGCCCTTCCTCGTAGTGGTAGTCGGTGCGCGCGTTCGGCCCGCCGACCACCATCACGATGAAGTCGTCCTGGACGATGCACTTGTTGCCCACCGGCGGCTGCAGCAGGTGGCGGTGCTCCTCGATCCAGGCGTGCAGGTTGAAGGCGGCGGGCAACATGGCGTCAGTCCTCGATGCGGGCGATGCACTTGAGTTCGATGGCGATCGGCGTGGGCAGCGCGGTGATGCCGATCGTGGTGCGGCAGGGCGCGCTGGCCGGATCCGGGAAGTGCTCGGCCCAGACCGCGTTGTAAGCCTTGAAATCCCGGGCCATGTCGGTGAGATAGACGGTCACGTCGACCAGATCCTCCCAGCGCGCGCCGCTGGCTTCCAGCACGGCGCGCACGTTGGCCAGCACCGCGCGCACCTGCGCATCGATGTCGTAGCGCCGCACCCGCCCGTCGGCGAAGTAGTCGTTGCCGGGGATGGAGTCGTCGATGGGATTGCGCGGGCCGATGCCGGACAGGAACAGCAGGCCGCCGGCCTGACGCGCATGCGGGTAGTGGCCCACGGCCTTGGGGGCGCCGGCCGCCTGGATGCTGGTGGCCTTCACCTGGCGATCCCGCGGCGCCCGCCGACGCCGGCGATCGCCCCGGCATACACGGGTTCCAGCGCGTCACGCGCGTCCACGTCCATACCCAGTTCGCGCACCTTGCCGTCGGCGAGGCTGTAGACCCAGCCGTGCACGGCCAGCTGCTGGCCGCGTGTCCAGGCGTCCTGCACCACGGTGGTCAGGCAGACGTTCTCGGCCTGCTCGATCGCGTTGAGCTCGCACAGCGCATCATGGCGCTGCTCGTCCGGAATCTGTCCGATCAGCGCCGCATGCTTCTGGGCGATGTCGCCGACGTGGCGGATCCAGTTGTCGGCCAGGCCCAGGCGGGTGCCATGCAGGGCCGCGCCGACGCCGCCGCAGCCGTAGTGGCCAACCACCAGGATGTGGCGCACCTTGAGCACGTCCACCGCGAACTGGATGGTGGACATGCAGTTGAGATCGGTATGGACCATCACGTTGGCGATGTTGCGGTGGACGAACACCTCGCCCGGTGCCAGCCCCATGATCTGGTTGGCTGGTACCCGTGAATCCGAACAGCCGATCCACAGGTACTCCGGGGCCTGCTGTTTCGACAGGCGTTCGAAGAAGGTGGGGTCTTCGCGGGTCACGCGATCCGCCCATTCCTGGTTGTTGCGCAGCAGGGTGTCGAGTTGCTTTTTCATGGCGTGTCTTGTGGGGGGAATGGGGGCAGGGCGATGCCGACGTTGCGTGGTTCAGTGAAGAAGCGCAGTGCTTCCAGCCCGCCTTCGCGGCCGAGGCCGGACGCCTGGCTGCCGCCGAACGGAGTGCGCAGGTCGCGCATCAACCAACTGTTGATCCAGACGATGCCGGTGCGCAGCTGCGCGGCCATGCCGTGTGCACGGACCAGGTCGCGAGTCCACACGCTGGCGGACAGGCCATAGTCGGAGGCGTTGGCCAGCGCCAGCGCCTCGGCATCATCGTCGAAGGGTTGCAGCGTCACCACCGGGCCGAAGATCTCCTCGCGGTTGGTCGCGCAGTCCGGGCCCAAGGCTTCGATCACGGTGGGGGCGATGAACCAGCCGGGGTGGTCCAGTGCCTCGCCGCCGCACAGTACCCGGCCGCCTTCGCTGCGTGCGCGCTCGATGCAACCCAGCACCTTGTCGAAATGTGCCTGCGACACCATCGGACCGAGCCGGGTGTCTGGCTCCAGCGGCGGGCCAAGCCGAAGCACGCTGGCGCGTTCGACGAAGACATCGCGGAACTCGTCGTAGATGCCGCGTTCGACCAGCAGTCGCGAACCGCACAGACAGATCTGTCCGCTGTTCTGGAACGCGCTTCGCACCAGCGTTTCGAGGTTGGCGCGCCAGTCACTGTCGGCAAACACCAGCGTGGCGTTCTTGCCGCCGAGTTCCAGCGAGACCTTCTTCAACAGCGGCCCGGCAATGCCGGCAATGCGGCGGCCCACCGCGGTGCTGCCGGTGAACGAGATCGCCTTGATCCGCGGATGCGACACCAGCGCCTCGCCGACGTTCGGCCCGGCGCCATGGACGAGGTTGAGCACGCCCGGCGGCAGGCCGACATCCAGCGCCAGCTGGCAGAGCAGGGTGGCGGTGGCGGGGGTGATTTCCGAAGGCTTGGCCACCACCGCGTTGCCGGCAGCCAGCGCCGGCGCGATCTTCCAGGTGAACAGGTACAGCGGCAGGTTCCACGGGCTGATGCAGCCCACCACGCCCAGCGGCAGGCGCAGGGTGTAGTTCAGGCCGGCTTCGCCATGGTGGGATTCGCTGGCGAACTGGGTGGCGGCGTGGGCGAAGAAGCGCAGGTTTGCGATCGCCCGCGGGATCTCGATGTCGCGCGCCAGCGCCAGCGGCTTGCCGGCATCGATGGCTTCGGCATGGGCGAACGCATCGAGCTGGGCTTCCAGCGCATCGGCCAACCGTTCCAGATGGCGCGCGCGCTCGCTAGGGCGCAGCGCGGCCCAGACCGGTGCTGCGGCTTCGGCGGCAGCGACCGCCGCATCTACATCGGCGGCATCGCCATCGGCGACCTGTGCATACGGTTGCGCATGTGCGGGGTCGAATACCGGTTGCCAGCGGGTGCTGGTCGCTTCTCCGCGCGCCGCGCCGATGACATGTCCGAACCGTCGCATCCCGCCAGTTTACTGTGATGGATGTCCCGGCTGGCAATGCGGACACAGGAACAGCGGCCGCGACTGGCTGGCGATGCGAACGATCGGCGTACCGCAGCGCTCGCAGGGCTGGCCCTCGCGCTTGAATGCGTGGAAGCGGAAGCGCTCGCCTTCGTGCGCCAGGTAGTCGGCGCGCATGCCCTTCGTGGGCTCGATGCCGCGGGTGGCGTAGCTGTGGCGCGGGATCGCCAGCAGCGCCTGCGCCAACAGGGTGGTCTGCGCTGCATCCAGTTCGCGCGGGCGCGAGGCCGGATGCAGGCCGGCATCGAACAGCACCTCCGCGCGCAGGTAGTTGCCCATCCCGGCAAGGAAGCCCTGGTCCAGCAGCAGCGAGCCGAGCGCACGGCCGCGGAAGGCCGGCGACTGCAGGCGCGTGGCGACGGCCTCCACATCGAGCGCCGGATCCAGCACGTCCGGCCCCAGCCCCTGCAGGAACGGATGCGCCTCGATCTCGTCGCTGCGCCACAGTTCGATGTCGGAGGCCGAATACAGCAGGATCGCCGCACTGGCCGTTTCCAGCGCCACCCGCAGGCTGCGCGTGGTGTCCGGGCGCTGGCCCGGCCGTGCCACCTTCCACACGCCGTACAGCTGGTTATGGGTGTACAGCGTCCAGCCGTTGTCGAAGGCGGTCAGCAGCGCCTTGCCGCGCGGGGTGATGGAGAGGATGCGGCTGCCCACCAATTCGCGTTCGAAACGCTGCAGCTGCGCGAACGCGAACTGCGCCCGCAGCACGGTCTGCCCGGCCACCGCCGCGGCCAGACGGTCGGCGGCGCGGCGGATTTCCGGGCCTTCGGGCATCGGCTCAGATCGACTGCATGCGGCCGCCGTCCACCGCGATGGACTGGCCGTTGACGTATCCCGCGGCGGGGCTGCACAGGAAGGCGATCACCCCGCCGGGTTCCTCCGCTTCGGCAAAGCGGCCGGCGGGCACGGTGGCCAGCATCGCCTGCGCCACCTCGTCCTGGGACTTTCCCGACGCCGCGCTGCGGTCGGCGAGGATCTGCTCCAGCCGGCGCGTGCGGGTGTAGCCGGGCAGGACGTTGTTGACCGTGATGCCATCTCCGCCGAGTTCGCGCGAGAGGGTCTTGGCCCAGCTGGCGACCGCGCCGCGGATGGTGTTGGAGACGCCAAGGTTGGGGATCGGTTCGTACACCGAGGTCGAGATCACGTTGACGATGCGGCCCCAGCGCGCGGCGCGCATACCCGGCAGCAGCGCCTGCACAAGCGTCTGGTTGGCGACCAGGTGTTTACGGAAGGCATCGAGGTAAGCATCGATGGAGGCGCTGTGCGCCGGGCCGCCGGGCGGGCCACCGGTGTTGTTGATCAGGATGTGCACCGGCGTGCGCGCCGCCAGTGCGGCCACGGCGTCGCGCAGCGCATCGGTGTCGGCGACATCGGCGACGAGGCAGCCATGCGCTTGCCCCTGCGTGCGTGGCAGCACCGCGGCGATCCCGCCCAGCACGTCAGCGCGGCGCGCGAGCAGGGTGACGCTGGCGCCGAGCTGCGCCAGTTCCGTCGCGGCGGCGCGGCCGATGCCTTCGGAGGCGCCGCAGACCAGCGCGTGTTTGCCGGAAAGATCGAGGTTCATGCGGGCTCCCTGGGCAGGCCCCGATTGTAACGGCGGCTCCGCCGGCACCGGTGCACGGCGTTGCAGCGAGCCTACTGCGGTGCCAGTTCGATCGCCCTCGCCAGCCACAGCGATGCCGCCGCCAGCGCGCCACCGATGCCGGTGGCGGCCAGTACGTCACTGGGGTAGTGCAGGCCCAACACGACGCGGGAGACGGCGACGCTGGCAGTGAACGGCACCAGCAGCCAGGCCAGCACCGGGTAGTGCGCCACCGCCACCACGCTGAAGGCGACCGCGTGCAGGGTATGCCCGGACGGGAAGCTGAACTCGTCCAGCGGCGCCACCCAGGCACGGATGCGCAGGTCACTGGCAAACGGACGCGGACGGCGGGTCCAGCGCTTCAGCCGCCGGTACAGCAGCAGAGCGACGCAGCCGGTGGCGGCCAGATGCAGCGAGGCGCGCAGGCCATCCAGCCCTTCCAGCGTCACCAGCAGCCCCATCAGCGCATACCAGAACACGCCATCGCCGAGCCGGCTGACGGTGGCGAAATAGCGGAACGGCAGGCGGCGCGCGCACAGCGCATTGGCGCGCAGGCACCAGCCGTGTTCCACCGACAGTGGTCGCTCAGGAGACGGCGGTTGCGGCATGGTGGGTGCTCCGGATGGCCAGCGATCGCAGGAGGTGGTCGAAGGCCTCGGCCACCCGCGCCGGGCGCAGCCCCGCCACCGCGTCGCGGCAGGCCGGGCGCATGCGCGCATGCAGCGCATCGTCGCCGGCCAGACGCAGGGCGGCGGCCAGGAATCCGGCATCGTCGTGCAGGGCCACCGCCGCGCCGTGGACGCCGTCGCGCAGGAATTCGCGTGCGGCGCCATAGTCGAAGGCCACCACCGGCACGCCGCTGGCCAGCGCTTCCAGGGTCACGTTGCCGAAGGTTTCGCTGCGGCTGGGGAACAGGAACAGGTCGCCGCTGGCGAAATGCCGCCCCAGTGCTTCGCCGCGCTGGATGCCACAGAAGATGAAGTCCGGGTTCTCGCGCTGCAGGGCCTCGCGCGCGGGGCCGTCGCCGACCCAGACGAAACGCGCTTCCGGGCGCACCCGCTGCAGTTCGCGGAACGCGCGCACCGCCAGCGGCAGGTTCTTCTCCGGGGCGATGCGGCCGACGTGGATCACCGCCAGCGCGTGCGGATCCAGGCCCCAGGCGCGGCGCAGCGTTTCATCGCGGTGATCGGGATGGAACACCGCCGTGTCCACCGCGCGCGGCAGTTGGACCACGTTGCGGAACCGCTGTGCCTGCAGGAATCGCTGCAATTCGCGCGTCGGCACCAGGGTGGCCTGCGCGCCGTTATGGAAATGCCGCATCCAGCGCAGCGCCGTGCCTTCCAGCCACGGGGCGCCATAGCTGCGCACGTAGTCGTCGAAGCGGGTATGGAAGCCGGTGGCGGCCGGGATGCCGAGCCTGCGCGCGGCGCGCAGCGCCGACCAGCCCAGCGGGCCCTCGGTGGCCACGTAGATCGCATCCGGACGCGCCTGCCGCCAGTGCGCATGCAGCAGGCGGGTGGCCGGCAGGCCAAACTTCAGGCCGGGGTAGCGGGGCAGGGCGGCGCCGCGCACCAGCAGCGTGTCGGCAGGAGGATCGGCTTCGCCATCCTGTCGCGGGCGCACCATCGCCACTGTGTGGCCGCGCTGGCGTAGGCCCTGTTCCAGCCCCTGCACGGTCAGCGCCACGCCGTTGACTTCGGGCGGATAGGTTTCGGTAACGATGCCGTAGCGCATGGGCGACTCCGCCAGCACGGGCTGGTCGCGGCACAGCGTCGGCGACGGCGGTGACCGGCCGGTGTCGCCGGGATGACCCGTGGATGACGGCCTGTGGCGCCGCGGTCCCGGCAACTACAATGCCGGTTCCGGAGCTCCTGTCGCTTGCCCATGACCCCTGAATCCGCCGGGCTTTCCGGCGTCGATGTCGCCATCGTTGGTGGCGGCGCCGCCGGCGTGCTGGTCGCCACCCGCCTGCTGGCCGATCCCGCCTGCCGCTTGCGCGTCGCCATCATCGAGCCCGCCGCCGAACTGGCCCGCGGCGCCGCCTACGCCACCGGGCAGCCCGCGCACCTGCTGAACGTCACCGCCGGCCGGATGAGTGCGTTCGCCGAAGACCCGGGGCATTTCGTGCGCTTCCTGTCCGGCGGCGATGCCGGCACGGCCGAGGCGCTGTCGACCAGCTTTGCGCCGCGCCGCGAATACGGCCGCTACCTGCGCGAGACCCTGTGCGCGCAGCCGCGCCACCCTGCGCTGCAATGGCTGCGCGAACGGGTGACCGATATCGAACGCCGCGATGGCGACAACCTGCTGACACTTGCGTCCGGCGCGACCCTGGCGGCCCGCGCGGTTGTGCTGGCGGTGGGCAATGCACCGCGCCGCATTCCCGCCGCGCGGCTGCACGGCGCCGTGCGCCTGGCCGATGCCTGGGATTACGAGGGCGTGGCCGCCATTCCCGCCGAGGCGGACGTCTGCATCATCGGCTCCGGATTGAGCATGGTGGACGCGGTGCTCAGCCTGGTCCACGGTGGACATCGCGGCCGCATCCGGGTGTTGTCGCGCCATGGCCTGATGCCGCTGGCGCATGCCGAGTCCGGCGGGACGGACACTGCCCCCATCGATGCGCTGCACGCACTCGGCCTGCGCGGGCGGCTGCGCCTGATCCGCGCCTGGACGCAGGCGGCGACCGCGGCAGGCGAACCCTGGCAATGGGTGTTCGATCGCCTGCGGCCGCATGGACAGGCGCTGTGGCGCTCGCTGGCGCATGTGGAGCAGGAGCGGTTCCTGCGCCATCTGGTGCGCTACTGGGACATCCATCGGCATCGCATCGCGCCACAGGTCGCGCACACGCTGGAGGCGCTGCGGGCGGGCGCTCGGCTGGAAGTCCTGGCCGGGCGGCTGCAATCAGTCGAGGCGCGGGAAGACGGCGGCATCGATGTCCGCTACCGGCCGCGGCATGCCGACGGCGAGTGTTCGATCCGCGCCGACTGGCTGGTCAACGCCACCGGCGTCGAAACCCATATCGACCTGCAGCCGGACACGTTGCTGGGCGCCCTGCGCGCGCGCGGTCGCGTGTTGCCGGGTCCGTACGGCATCGGCATCGCCAGTGAGGAGCCCGGCCGCGTGATCGATGCGCGCGGTCAACCCGATCCCACGCTGCTGGTGCTGGGGGCGATGCGGATAGGCACGCTGTGGGAAAGCCTGGCGATTCCGGAGCTGCGCGGACAGGCGCAGGCGCTGGCCGATCACCTGCGCGCGACGCTCGACGGGCGGGTGCCGCCGAAGTCCTGAGCGAGGTGGGTGGATTCGGCTGCCGGCTCAGGTAGCTTCGTCGATGGCCAGCCGCGTGGATTCGCGCACGAACCAGCCGTCTTCCCGTGGGCAGAAGCTCGTGCAGCTTTCCAGCGGCGCCTGGTAGACATGCACCGAGATCGCGATGGCATCAGCGCTTGCATTGTGGATGGTGTGGTACTCGTGCGGCGGGATCAGGCTGCCGGCGCTGCCGGGGCCTGCGCTGCTGCGCCCTGCGACGCGGAAGCGGAACCGCTCGCCTGCCTGTTCCACCAGTTCGTACTGGACGATGTCCAGCTGGCCCTGCCAGACCCCTTCCACACACCAGCGACCGTCGTGGTCATGCAGCGGCGTGCCTTGCCCGGGGCCCCAGGTCATGGCCACCACGCTGTAGCCGTGTTCGGGGCTGCGGTAAAGCTCGCGCCGCGCGTAGTGCCCGACCACGGGCGCGTGCACGAAGTCGGGGAGGCAAACCCCGGGATCGGCGATCAGCGCAGTCAGCGCGTCGCGCAGCGCTGCGGTGACGGCATGCACCTCCCCCAGCGCAACCGCGGCATCGAGCATGGCGTGGAAGCGCGCGCTTCCGGGGAAGGCGATCTGAGTGGGGGATGCGTTGGGGCTGGAAAGCGTCACCCCCGGAGTTTAATGCACAAGGGCCGGAGGCCCGGCGCCGCCCCGTATCGCGGCATTCGAAGGGGCGCCGGCAAAACAAAAGGGCCAGGCTGCGCAGCCTGACCCTTGCATTGGTGCCGGAAGTGGGACTCGAACCCACACGCTTTTAAGGGCGGCGGATTTTGAGTCCGCTGCGTCTACCGATTCCGCCATTCCGGCGCGGGCGCGCAGTATAGCCGAGCGGCGGCTTCAGGCCACCTTGCCGCTGGGCAGGGCTGCGGTCGGCAGCGCGCGCAGGAATCCGGCGATAGCGGGGCCGAAGCGCGCCTCGTCGACCAGGAAGGCGTCGTGGCCCTGCGGCGACGGCATCGGCAGGAAACGGGTGTCGCAGCCGGCGTTGCGCAGGCCGGCGGCGATCTCTTCCTGCTGCTGGATCGGGAACAGGATGTCGGTCTTGACCCCGATCACCAGCGCGTGGCAGACGCCCTCGATGGCGGCCAGACCGCCCGCGGTGTCACCGGCGTGCGCCTCGCCGAGGTCGAACCAGTCCATCGAGCGGCTGAGGTAGAGGTAGCAGTTGGGGTCGTACTTGTGCACGAAGCGGCGCGCGTGGGCCTCGAGGTAGCTTTCCACCTCGAACTCCAGTCCGAACGGGTCCTCGCCCTCGCGGCGATCGGAGTCCAGCCGCACCCGGCCGAAGCGGCCGTCCCACTCCAGCGCCGAACGGTAGGTGATGACGCCGAGCTTGCGCGCCATGCGCATGCCGTTTTCGGGGTAGTGCTCGGCATCGTCGTAGGCGCCGTCGTTCCACTGCGGGTCGAGGCGGATGGCCTCGCGCTGCAGCGAGCGGATGGCGATGGAGAACGGCAGCGCGCGCGCCGCGCCGCAGATGTTGACATGGCTGAGGGCGATGCCCGGGTGGCGTGCCAGCAGCGCCAGTGCGCTCATCCCGCCCATCGAATTGCCGACCACGCAGGCCAGCCGCTGGATGCCCAACCCGCGCACCAGCGCCGCGGAGGCATCGGCGCCGTCCTCGATCGACAGCTCGGGGAAGTCCAGGCGATAGGGCTGGCCGCTTCCGGGATTGATCGAAGCCGGCCCGGTGCTGCCCTTGCAGCTGCCCAGCGGGTTGACGCAGACCACGAACCAGCGGCGGGTGTCGATGGGCTTGCCGGGGCCGATCATCCATTCCCACCAGCCCGGCGCGGGGTCGGCTTCGCTGGATGCGGCGTGCGCGTCCGGCGACATGCCGGTGAGGACCAGGATGGCGTTGCCACCGTCGGCATCCAGCCGGCCCCAGGTTTCATAGGCCAGGCGCGCGCCGTGCAGGGCGCCGCCGCGCTTCATCGGAAACGGCGAGGGCAGATCGAACCAGCGGGTGCCGGGGGGGATGAATTCGGCCATGGCGGTACGGGGGGAAGACCGGTAGGCCATCATCCCCCCTGACGAAGCGGACGGTCATGCCTTTTAGGCATGCCGGCATGAACCGGCGGTTACTGCGCGCCGATGACCAGCCGCACCGGCTTGTCGGCCGGTAGTTTCACCCGCACCGGCCTGGACTCCAGGTCGCCTTCCTGACGGCTGGCATCGCCGCTGGCCGACAGCCGCGCCACCAGCTCGACTTCCTGCATCTGCGACAGCTTGAGGGTGGGCATGGGGCTGTCGGCATCGCTGAGCGCGGTGCTGAAGGGCAGTTCCGAGGCCGCCTGCTTCTGCGCGGCCACCGGCATCGGCGAACCGGGCTGGCGGGCGATCACGAAGACCGTGGCATCCGGCCGCAGGCGTACCCGCTCGGCCAACGCCTTGTCCAGCGCCACTTCCACCTCCAGCAGGGCGGTCGCGGCGGGCTGCGCGGCGGCTTCGGCCAGCGGCGGCAGGCCGGCATCGGCGCGGGCGGCGTTGATTTCCTTGCGCAGGCTGGTGGCGGTGTCGGCGCTGACCTGCGTCAGCAGCGGCCCCCACGTGGCGGCGGCCTCCGCATGCTTGCCGGCCTGACGCTGGGCCACGCCAAGGAACCAGCGCGCGCGCTGGTGGTTGGGGTCCGCCTTGAGTGCGGCCTCCAGCAGCGCCAGCGCTTCGGCGTCGAAGGTGCGGCTGGGGTTGGCCATGGCGCGCGACTGCGCGGCTTCGGTGAGGAAATCGGCGTTGTCGGGGGCAAGCCTGACGGCCTTGGCGAAGGCGTCGCGGGCGTTGGCGGCATCGTCCATGCGCAGGTAGGCCTGGCCGAGCAGTGCCCAGCCTTCGGCCTGCTGCGGATCGCGGGCCAGCGCGGCCTTGAGCTGGACCACCGCTTCCTCCAGGGTGCGCGGCGCCTGCCGGGCGGCGGGGTCCAGTGCCTGCGGGGTACCCACCAGCCGGTACAGCAGGCCGGTGGAAAGCAGGGTGATCAGGCCGATGCCCAGCGCCACGCCGCGCGCATCACGCCACAGCGGGCGCAGCAGCGTGGCCAGCACGATCAGGCACAGCAGCGCGGCAAAACCGAGGAAAGCGGTCATCACCATTCCTGCCCGTCATCGCTGGCGGCCGGGTTCGCCGCAGGCTTGCGCCGGCGCACGATGGCGGCGACCACGCCGGCGCCGGCCAGCAGCACCACCGCCGGGCCGATCCACAGCAGCAGGGTGCCGCCTTCGAGCTTCGGCTTGTACAGCACGAATTCGCCGTAGCGCTGCACCAGGTAGTCCTTGATCTGCGCGTCGCTCATGCCCTTGCGCATCAGCTCCAGCACCTCGCGCCGCAGCTGCAGCGCGATCAGGGCATTGGAGTCGGCCAGCGACTGGTTCTGGCACATCACGCAGCGCAGCTGCAGGGTCAGCGCGTGGAAGCGGGCTTCCTCGGCGGCATCCTGGAACTGCAGCGGGGCGGCGTCGGCCTGCTGGTTGGCCTGGGCGAAGGCGGGCGGCGCAAGCCCACAGGCCAGGATGAGGCCGAGGGACAGGCTGGCAATCCGGATCCTGCCCCGGCCAGGGATTTTCGCGATCCGGCTCATCGTTCAGCCTCGATCCTGGTGACCAGCGGCAGCAGTTCCTTCGCGATCAGTTCGTCGGTCAGCGGCCCGACGTGCTTCCAGCGCACGATGCCCTTGCCGTCGACCAGGAACGATTCCGGCGCGCCGTACACGCCCCAGTCGAGCGCGGTGCGGCCTTCGACGTCGGACAGCACCACCATGTAGGGATTGCCGAACTGCTCCAGCCAGCGCAGCGCATCGGCCGGCTCGTCCTTCCAGTTGTAGCCGACCACGCGCAGGCGCTTGGTTTCGGCGAACTTGGTCAGCACCGGGTGTTCCACCCGGCATTCCACGCACCAGCTGCCCCAGACGTTCATCAGGAACGGCTGGCCACGCAGGTCGGACAGCTTCACCGTGTAGGTGGGGTCGTGCAGCACCGGCAGCGCGAACTCGGGCGCCGGCTTGCCGATCAGCGGCGAGGGCAGGGCATCGCGGTTGGGCTTGCGGCTCATCCACACGCCTGCCGCCAGCAGCGCGGCAAGCAGGGCGAAGGCGGCCAGCGGCAGCCAGCGGGAGGTTTTCTTCATTGGAGATCCTTGCGCACGCTGCGGAAGCGCCGGTCGAACGCGGTGACCAGCGCGCCCAGCGCCATCAGCAGCGCGCCGGCCCAGATCCAGCGCACGAACGGCTTGACGTGGACGCGCAACGCCCAGGCGTCGTTGCCCAGCGACTCGCCGATCGCCACGTAGGCATCGCCGAACACGCCGCGGGCGATGCCGGATTCGGTCATCACCTGGCCGCCGGCGCGGTAGCGGCGCTTCTCTGGATGCAGGGTGTGGGTGATGCGCCCGTCGCGAAGGACCTGCACGGTGCCGCGGTCGGATACGTAGTTCGGGCCTTCGCGCTCGACGATGCCGTCGAAGCGGAACGCGTAGTCCCCCAGCGTGACCGTGTCGCCGGCCTTCACCGCCAGCTCGCGCTGCAAGTTCAGGCCTTCGACCAGCAGCGCGCCGACCAGGAACACCGCTATGCCCAGGTGGGCCAGCACCATGCCCCACATCTCGCGGGTCAGGCGGCCACCGGCGGAACGCAGGCGGGTCCAGACGAAGCGCAGCGTGCCCGCGCCCACCCAGACCGCCCCGAGGATGCCGGCGGCGGTCTTCCACTGGCCCTGCGGGGCAAGGAAGAACGCCACCACACCGGCCACCAGCGCCAGTACCGCCCACGGCAGCAACAGGCGCAGCGGCGTGGACATCTGCTCACGCTGCCAGCGGGTCAGCGGGCCCAGCGGCACCAGCGCCACCAGCGGCGCCATCAGCAGGGTGAACATGATGGCGAAATACGGCGGGCCCACCGAGATCTTGCCCAGGTCCAGGGTATCGGCCAGCAGCGGATACAGGGTGCCCAGCAGCACCATCGCGCAGGCGGTGGTCAGCAGCAGGTTGTTGAGCAGCAGCAGGGTCTCGCGCGAGCCGGCGGCGAAGGGCTTGGCGTTGCTCTCGGTGTCCGGGGCGCGCAGCGCGTACAGCACCAGCGAACCGCCGACCACGATGCCGAGGAAGATCAGCACGAACAGGCCGCGGCCCGGATCGGCGGCGAACGCATGCACGCTGGTCAGCACGCCGGAGCGGACCAGGAAAGTGCCCAGCAGCGACAGCGAGAAGGTGGCGATGGCCAGCAGCAGCGTCCAGCCACCGAAGCTGCCGCGCTTTTCGGTGACCGCCTGCGAATGCAGCAGCGCGGCGCCGGCCAGCCACGGCATGAAGCTGGCGTTCTCCACCGGGTCCCAGAACCACCAGCCGCCCCAGCCCAGCTCGTAGTAGGCCCACCACGACCCCAGCGCGATGCCGAGGGTCAGGCAGGCCCAGGCCACGTTGGTCCACGGCCGCGTCCAGCGCAGCCACTGGGCGTCGATGCGGCGCTCCAGCAGGGCGGCGATGGCGAAGGCGAATGGCACCGCGAAACCGACATAGCCGGCGTACAGCATCGGCGGGTGCACGATCAGCCCCGGGTCCTGCAGCAGGGGATTGAGGTCGCGGCCCTCGCCGGCCGCCGGCAGGATGCGGGTGAACGGATTGCTGGTGAACACCAGGAAGGCGAGGAAACCGACCGACACCACGCCCATCACCCCCAGCACCCGCGCCACCACCGGCAGCGGCAGGGCCTTCGAGAACCGCGCCACCGCCGCGGTCCACAGCGCCAGCACCAGCGCCCACAGCAGCAGCGAGCCCTCGTGCGCGCCCCAGACGGCGGTGTAGCGGTAGAGCGTGGGCAACAGCGAGTTGGAGTTCTCGGCCACGTATTGCACCGAGAAGTCGTTGACCACGAAGGCGTAGGTGAGGATGGCGAAGGCCAGGCCCACCAGCAGCAGCTGCATCCAGGCCGCAGGCCGCGCTACCGCCATCAGCACCGGCACGTCGCGCTGCGCGCCCAGCAGGGGCAGCAGCGCCTGCAGCGCCGCCACCAGCAGCGCCAGCAGCAGCGCGATCTGGCCGAGTTCGGGAAGCATTACGGTGCGCCTTCCGCAAGCGCCGTCTTGTCCTGCACGTTGTGCTTCTTGTGTGCGGCGCCCATCTTGTCGGCCACTTCCTTGGGCATGTAGGTCTCGTCGTGCTTGGCCAGCACTTCCTCGGCCACGAACACGTCGCCCTGCATCCGCCCGGTGGCCACTACCGACTGGTTCTCGCGGAACAGGTCCGGAAGGATGCCGGTATAGACCACCGGCAGGCGAGCATCGCCGTCGTCGACGTCAAAATGCGCCTCCATCGAGCCCGGCGCACGCTTGAAGGAACCCTTGGCGACCATCCCGCCCAGACGGAAACGGGCCTCGCCGCTACGCACGTTGTCCCCCGCGCTGCCGCCCAGCACTTCATGGGGGGTGTAGAGATAGGCGACGTTGCGCTGCAGTGCCATCGCGATCAGCGCGGTCGCCACGCCGGCGACGGCGACCAGGGCGAGGATCAACAGCAGGCGGCGTTTGCGGGTGGGGTGCATGGCGTCCTGGTCATTCCCGCGACAGCGGGCGTTCGGTATCGGGAGGGGGGGCGGCCTGCCGGCGCGCTGCGCGCAGCCTGGCGGCGCTCAGGGCGGCGCGGATCTGCAGCTTCGGCACCAGGAAGTCCCACAGCAGCATCGCGGCGAATACCGCGTAGGCGGCGATGACGTATTCGCGGTAGCTCATCGCGCTTCCCCGGCGGCCAGCTTCGAGACCCAATCCTTGGCGGCCTCGCGGCGCAGGTTGTCGGCGCGGGCGCGGGCCAGCAGCGAGCCGACGAACCACAGCTTGGTGCCGACGATCATCCAGACGAGCGGCCACATCATGCTGGTGTCCATGCTGGACTCGCCGAACACGCGGATGGTCTGGCCCTGGTGCAGCGAGTTCCACCACACCACGGACCAGCGGATCACCGGCAGCAGGGCGACCCCGACGATGGCCAGCAGGCCGGCTGCGCGGGCGGCATTGCGGCGGTCGTCGATGGCCGCGTACAGGCCCATCACGCCCAGGTACAGGAACAGCAGGATCAGCTCGGTGGTCAGGCGCGGATCCCAGTCCCACCAGGTGCCCCACATGGGCTTGCCCCAGATCGAGCCGGTGGCCAGGGTGACGAAGGTGAAGGCGGCGCCGGTGGGCGCGCAGGCCATGGCCAGGATTTCGCAGAGCTTGATCCGCCAGATCAGCGCGATCGCCGAATAGAACGCCATCAGGCCGAAGATGGCCATGCTCATCCAGGCCGCCGGGACGTGGATGTAGAGGATGCGGAAGCTGTCGCCCTGCTGGTAGTCGGCGGGGACCTGGAACAAAGCGCCGTACAGGCCCACGGCCATCGCCACCAGCCCCAGCAGCCAGGCCCACGGCGTCCAGCGGGCGGCAAAGCGATCGAAGTACGGGGGCGAGCCGAGTTGGTGGAACCAGCGGATCAGCGGAGACATCTTGGCCTTGGCAGGAGCGGCGTGGACGCGCCGTGGGCAATCCTGCGAAGGATACCAGCCCGCGGGCGGGCCGGTACCCGGAATTCCGGCAACAGTCGGGCGGCGTGGGCCGCCCGACCGCGGGTGGCGCGGCTTACTGGACCTGGATGGTGCCCTGCATCAGCGCCAGGTGGCCCGGGAAGCTGCAGAAGAACTTGTAGCCGCCGTCCTTGATCTTCGCCACATCGAAGGTCACCGAGGCGGATTCGCCGCCGCCGATGATCTTGGTGTGGGCGATCGAACGGGCGTCGCCTTCCTTGACGTGCTCGGCGGCGTTGGAGGCGCCGTCTGCGGCGATGCCGGCCATGTCGGCTTCCTTGGCGATCACCACGTTGTGGCCCATGACGTTGGCGGCCATGGTGCCGACGTGCTTCAGGTTGATGGTGAACTGGGTGCAGCTGGCCGGAACGGTGATCGAGTCGGCGTTGAACTGCATCGCGTCGTTCGATTCGATGGTGGTGGCGCAGTTTTCGACTACGGCCGGCTTGGTGCTGGCAGCGGCCGGAGCGGCTTCGGCGGGAGCAGCCTCGACCGGGGCCGCGGCGGGGGCTTCGGCGGCCGGCGCCGCATCGGCCGGGGCGGCGGTGTCGGCGGGCGCGGACGAGTTGCCGCAGGCGGAGAGGGCCAGCGCAACCGCACCGGCGAGCAGGATGTGACGGGACTTCATTGCGAATGCTCCAGAGAATGTGAGGCTGGCCGCAACGGCCAGGCGCGCCATTGTCATCCCTGATCCGTTAAAAGAACATTGATCCATCTCAAGCGCGCGCTGCTTCATGAATGGGCGATGCGCAGCGCGGCGGCGGCGGTGACCGGGGCCAGTGCCAACGCCAGCGCCAGCCCGGCACCGAGCAGCAGCAGCGCGCCGACCGCATCGAAGCCCTGCGCGTGCGCCGCCACCGAACCTGCGCCGAACACCAGCACCGGCACGTACAGCGGCAGCGCCAGCAGTGCGACCAGGATGCCGGCGCGGCGCATGCCCACGGTCAGCGCGGCGACCACCGCCCCCAGCAGACTGAGGATCGGCGTGCCCAGCAGCAGCGACAGCATCAGTACCGGCAGCTGCGCATGCGGCAGGTGCAGCAGTTCGCCCAGCAGCGGCACCGCGATGATCAGCGGCAGGGCGGTGGTGGCCCAGTGCATCAGGGTGCGCACCAGCACCAGCCACCACAGTGGCACCGGCGCCAGCATCCACTGCTCCAGCGAGCCGTCTTCGGCGTCGCCACGGAACAGGTTGTCGAGTGCCAGCAGCCCGGCCAGCAGGGCCGCCAGCCACAGCACCGCCGCGGCCACCGGCGCCAGCGATCTGGCATCGCCGCCAAGACCCAGCGCGAACAGCACGACCGTCAACAGCGCGAACAGCGCCGGCTGCAGGGCGTCGCCACGGCGCGCCCACAGCAGCTGCAGGTCGCGGATCATCAATGCGCGTGCGGCCTGCCACATCATGGCGCCGGTCTCTTCAATTCCAGCAGGCGCGTGCGCACCGGCGGCGCGGCGTAGGCGCCGTGGGTGGTGATCAGCGCGGCGCCGCCCTCGCGCAGGTGCGCCTCCACCATCCGGTTGACCAGCTGGATGCCGTCCAGGTCGAGGTTGGCGTAGGGCTCGTCCAGCAGCCACAGCGGTGCCGGCGACAGCCACTGCCTTGCCAGCCCGAGGCGCTTCTTCTGCCCAGCGGAGAGGGTGCGCAGTGGCGCGTCCTCGAATCCCCCCAGGCCGACGATGGCCATCGCCGCCTCCGGCGTCTGCCGGGCGCGATGGCCATGCAGCCCGCACAGGTATTCCAGGTTGCGCAGCGCCGACAGGTCGGCCTTCAGGCCTGGCAGGTGCCCCAGGTAGGCGATGTGGCGGGCGCGGGATTCGGGCCGTGCGGGCTGACCATCGACGTCCACGCTGCCGGTGTCGGCGCGCAGCAGGCCCGCCAGTACGCGCAGCAGCGTGGTCTTGCCGGCGCCGTTGCCGCCCTGCACCAGCAGCGCCTCGCCCGCGTCGACGGAAAAATCCAGTGGCCCGAATACCGGCGTCTCGTCGCGCGAGAATGCCAGCCCGTGTGCGGCGAGCAGGGGGCGGGGAGGCGTGTGGGGATCTGGCATGGGCCGCCGATTCTACCGGCCCGCCCGGCGCGCGCCCACCGGCCTGCGCCCGTACGCGCATCCGGCCGGGCGCGGATTCCGTACACTGGAACGCCCGCTGCGAACGGCAACGACATGCGCCTGGACACCAAACTGCCGAAGGTCGGCACCACCATCTTCACTGTGATGTCGCAGCTGGCGGCCGAGCATGGCGCGGTCAACCTCGGCCAGGGGTTCCCGGATTTCCCGGTGCCGCCGCGACTTGTCGATGCGCTGTCCCGTGCGATGCAGGCCGGCCACAACCAGTACGCGCCGATGACCGGCATCCCCGCGCTGCGCCAGGCCATCGCCGCCAAGACCGAGCGCTGCTATGGCTGGCGCCCGGACATGGATGCCGAGATCACCGTCACCAGCGGTGCCACCGAAGCGATCTTCAATGCCATCCACGCGGTGGTGCGCGCGGGCGAGGAAGTCATTGTCCTCGACCCCTGCTACGACTGCTACGAGCCGGCCATCGAGCTGGCCGGCGCCACCGCGGTGCACGTGCCGCTGGATCCGGCCACCTTCGCCCCCGACTGGGAGGCGGTGCGCGCGGCGATCACGCCGAAGACGCGCATGCTGATGGTCAACAGCCCGCACAACCCGTCCGGCGCGATGTTCACCGCCGCCGACATGCAGGCGCTGATCGCGCTGCTGCAGGGCACCGACATCGTGCTGCTCAGCGACGAGGTGTACGAGCACATCGTGTTCGACGGCGCGCGCCACGAATCCGCGCTGCTGTATCCGGAACTGCGCGAGCGCAGTTTCGTCATTTCCAGCTTCGGCAAGACCTATCACTGCACTGGCTGGAAGCTGGGCTACGCGATCGCGCCGCCGGCGCTGTCGGCGGAGTTCCGCAAGGTCCACCAGTACAATGTGTTCTGCAGTTTCACGCCGTCGCAACACGCTTTCGCCGAAATGATCATGCAGGAGCCGGAACACTACGAGCAGCTCGGCGCCTTCTACCAGGACAAGCGCGACCGCTTCCGCGCGCAGTTGGCCCAGACCCGGTTCAAACCGCTGCCGGTGCCGGGCGGGTACTTCCAGCTGGTGGACTATTCGGCCGTCAGCGACCTGCCGGACCTGGAGTTCGCGCGCTGGCTGACCGTGGAGCACGGCGTGACCGGCATCCCGCTGTCGCCGTTCTATGCGGCGGCGCCGGCCGGGCAGCGCCTGCTGCGGTTGTGTTTCGCCAAGAACGAGGACACGGTGAACCGCGCCATCGAGCGCCTGTCCAAGCTGTAACGCCACAACCCGGAGGCCGTGATGCAGGCCGACAAGACCATCGCCCTGTTGTTCGCACTGCTGCTGACGGGCGCAGCGGCGTTCTTGGGATGGCGGGCCCTGCAGGCCCGCCCGGTCATGCCACGGACAGGAGTCGCCGCCATGGACACGCAACAGCTGCAGGACATCTATTTCGGCATGGGCTGCTTCTGGGGCGCGGAAAAACGCCTGCGCGCGGTCCCGGGCGTGGCCGATGTCGAGGTTGGCTATGCCGGTGGCGATGCGCCCAAGGTGACCTACGAGGACGTGCTGCGCGAGGAGCGGCTGATCCGCGCCGGCCGCAGCCAGGCCCGCAACCATGCCGAGGTGGTGCGGGTGCGCTTCGATCCGAAGCGCCTCGACCTGATGACCCTGCTGGCGGCGTTCTGGGAGAACCACGACCCCACCCAGGCCGACGGCCAGGGCAACGACATCGGCAGCAACTACCGCAGCGCGATCTATTTCACCACTCAGGTGCAGAAGACGCTGGCCGAACAGAGCCGCGACATCTACCAGAAGAACCTCGCGAGCGCGGGCTATGGCCGGATCGCCACCGAGATCCTCCCGCTGCGCCATTACAATCGCGCGGAGGAGTCGCATCAGGATTACCTCGAGAAGAACCCGGACGGCTACTGCGGGCTGGGCGGCACCGGGGTGAAGTTCGGCCTTGACGCCGCGGTCGCCACCACGCCGCCGTTGGAAGGCAGCACGCTGCGCGCCGACCGCCAGCTGGTGGTGTACGACGCCGAGGACTGCCCGTACTGCGAGAAGTTCGAGGCCGATGTGCTGGCCGGCTGGAAGGCTGATGTGCCGTTCGCCAAAACCCGCTCGCAGAAGGCGCCGACCGGCTGGACGCTGGCCGGCCCGCTGCTGGGCACGCCGACCATCGTGCTGTTCCAGCAGGGCAAGGAGGTCTCGCGCTTCACGGGCTACGCCGGCGATGCCAGGAAGTTCTGGCAGTGGCTGGGTTTCCACCTGCTCAGCCCAGAACAGCAGCGTATCGCCTTCGAATCGGGCACCGAGCTGCCGGGCACCGGCGCGCACCTGTACGAGTCCCGCCCCGGCACCTACTTCGATCCCATCAGCGGTGCCGCGCTGTTCCGCAGCGACGCCAAGTTCGACAGCGCCTGCGGCTGGCCCAGCTTCTTCGAGCCGATGCCCGGTGCGCTGGAATTCCTGCAGGACGACAGCCACGGCATGCGCCGCGTCGAGGTGCGCAGCACCAGCTCCGGCATCCATCTGGGTCATGTGTTCGACGACGGCCCGCCGCCGACCGGCAAGCGCTACTGCATCAACGGCAACGTGCTGAAATTCCTTCCCGATCCACCCAAGGCATGACCTCCATGGATGATTCCGTTCCCCAGTCCGACCTGCGCGTCTCGATCGTGCAGGGCGAGACCCGCTGGCACGACCCCGCGGCGAACCGCGACTACTACGCCGGCCTGATTGCGCCGCTGCACGGGATCACCGACCTGGTGGTGCTGCCCGAAACCTTCACCAGCGGGTTTTCCAACGACGCGGTGGCCGCGGCCGAGGACATGCAGGGCGCCACCGTGGACTGGCTGCTGGAGCAGGCCGACCGGCTGGATGCGGCCGTCACCGGCAGCGTGCAGCTGCGCGATGGCGACGGCGTCTACAACCGCATGCTGTTCGCCGCGCCCGGTGGCGGGCTGGCCCATTACGACAAGCGCCACCTGTTCTCGTTCGCCAACGAGCACGAACGCTACGCCGCCGGTGACCGCCGGGTGATCGTGGAATGGAAGGGGTGGCACATCCTGCTGCAGGTCTGCTACGACCTGCGCTTCCCGGTGTTCTCGCGCAACCGCTACAACGCCGCGCGCCCGGGCCTGCCGGACTACGACCTGGCGCTGTACGTCGCCAACTGGCCGTCGGTGCGCAGTTATGCGTGGAAGACGTTGCTGCGCGCACGCGCGATCGAGAACGTCAGCTATGTCGTCGGCGTCAACCGCGTCGGCACCGACGGCAACGGCCTGCACTACAGCGGCGACAGCGCGGTGATCGATTTCCTCGGCCAGCCGGTCAGCGAGTGCATGGATGCGGAAGTGGTGGCCACCACCACCCTGCAGGCCGCGGAACTGCAGGCGCACCGCGAGCGCTTCCCGGCGCTGCGCGATGCGGATGCCTTCAACCTCGAGGCGTGACCGGGGTCATGGCGGCGGCCGCGGCGCCGGCGGACAATGCCGGCATGCAGGGACATGGCGAATACAAGATGCCGGGCGGCAAGCTGGTGGTAGCCGACGTGGCCATCGACCACGGCCGGCTGGGGCAGGTGGCGCTGAGCGGGGATTTCTTCCTCGAACCGGACGAGGCGCTGGACGCGATCAATGCGGCGCTGGCCGGGCAGGGGGTCGACGCCGATACGGAGGCGCTGGCCGCGGTGGTGCAGGCAGCGCTGCCGGCGCAGGTACGGATGTACGGGGTCAGCGCCGACGCGGTCGCGGTCGCGGTGCGGCGCGCCATCGATGCGGCGGAGGCGGCATGAGCGCCTGGCGTGCATTCGATTGGCAACTGGTCCACGCCGAGCCGCAATCGCCGGCGCTGCACATGGCGCTGGACGAAGTGCTGACCGACGAGGTGGCGGCCGGTCGCCGCCCGCCGACGCTGCGGGTCTGGGAATGGGCATCGCCGGCGGTGGTGATCGGGCGCTTCCAGTCGCTGCGCAACGAGGTGGATCCCGACGGCGCGGCGCGCCACGGCATCGAGGTGGTGCGCAGGATCACCGGCGGCGGCGCGATGTTCATCGAGCCGGGCAATACCATCACCTATTCGCTGTCGGCGCCGGAGTCGCTGGTGGCGGGCATGTCGTTCGAGCAGTCCTACGCGTTCATGGACGCCTGGGTGCTGGAGGCGCTGCGCACGCTGGGCATCGAGGCCTGGTACCAGCCGCTCAACGACATCGCCTCGAAGGCCGGCAAGATCGCCGGCGCCGCGCAGATGCGCCGGGGCAAGGCAGTGCTGCACCACGTGACCATGGCCTACGACATCGACGCCGACAAGATGCTGCAGGTGCTGCGGATCGGCCGCGAGAAGCTGTCCGACAAGGCCACCCAGAGCGCCAACAAGCGGGTGGATCCGTTGCGCAGCCAGACCGGACTGGCGCGCGCCGAGGTCATCGCGCGGATGATCGACACTTTCCGCACTACGCACGGACTCTCCGACGATGTCATCCGCCCGGACGAACTGGCGCGGGCGGAAGCGCTGGCGCTGGAAAAGTTCGCCACGCCCGCATGGACAGGCGTGGTGCCGTGACGCCATGACGGCGGGCTGACGTCCGCCGTCCTAGCATGGGCGTTCCGTTTTCCGTTTTCCGTTCCACTCCAGGAGTTACCGCATGTCCAGCGTCACCCTCAAAGGCAATCCGGTCCGCGTCGGCGGCCAGCTTCCGCAGATCGGCGAGCAGGCGCCGGCGTTCCGCCTTGTCGGCGTCGACCTGTCCGACCGTGCGCTGGCGGACTTTGCCGGCAAGCGCAAGATCCTCAACATCTTCCCGAGTGTCGATACCGGCGTCTGCGCCGCGTCGGTGCGCCATTTCAACCAGGACGCCGCGGGGCTCGCCAACACCGCGGTACTGTGCATCTCCGCCGACCTGCCGTTCGCGCAGCAGCGCTTCTGCGGCGCCGAAGGCCTGGACAACGTGACCATACTCTCGACCATGCGCGGGCGCGAGTTCCTCCGCGACTATGGCGTGGCGCTGGAAGACGGCCCGCTGGCCGGCGTGGCCGCGCGCGCGGTAGTGGTGCTGGATGACCACGACAAGGTGGTCTACACCCAGCTGGTGCCGGAAATCACTGAAGAACCCGATTACGCTGCAGCCCTCGCTGCGCTGGGCTGACGGCAGCGCGCCCGCAGGCGCGGGCGCACGTTTCCGCGATACGGCATCCGGCGTCCCTGTCGCAGGGGCGCCGGTTCCGTTTGCGGTTTAGGCGTGCCGTCGAGGCCCGGGATTACCCCGCCATCCGCCCGAACTTGCCGCTGTTGAAGTCGGCGATCGCCTGGATGATCTCCTGCTGGCTGTTCATCACGAACGGGCCATGACCCACCACCGGCTCGCCGATCGGCTCGCCAGCCAACAGCAGCAGCTTCGCCGCACCGCTGGCTTCGATCTCCACCCCACTGCCGGCGGTGGACAGCGTGGCCATCTGGGCGGCGCGGACGATCGCCTCACCGTTCACCTGCACGGTGCCGTCCAGCACCACCAGCAGGGTGGTCCAGCCTTCCGGCTGCGGCAGCGACAGCCGCTGGCCGGCGGCCAGCCGCAGGTCCCAGACGTTCATCGGGGTGAAGGTGTGCGCCGGCCCGCGCTGGCCGGCGTATTCGCCCGCGATCAACCGTAGCGTCCCGGCGCCTTCCGGCAGGGCGATCGCCGGGATCTGCGCATCCAGGATGCCCTGGTAGCCGGGCGCTACCATCTTGTCCTTGGCCGGCAGATTGACCCACAGCTGGACCATCTCGAACGGGCCGCCGCTGGCGGCGTAGGCGCGAGAGTGGAATTCCTCGTGCAGGATGCCGCCCGCGGCGGTCATCCACTGCACGTCCCCCTTGCCGATGACGCCGCCGTTGCCGGTGGAATCGCGGTGTTCCACTTCGCCTTCGTAGACGATGGTGACGGTCTCGAACCCGCGGTGCGGATGCTGGCCGACGCCGCGGCGCTCGGTGGTCGGCTCGAACCGCACCGGTGCGGCGTAATCCAGCATCAGGAATGGACTGCGTTCGGCCACCCCGGGTCCGTTGTAGCCGAACATGCCGTGCACGGGAAACCCATTGCCGACCCAGTGCCGGCTGGGGGCGCCTGCGACTTCGAGGACCTTCTTCATGGCGTTGCTCCAATGCGGGCCGGCGCGATGCCGGTTGCCTTGGGTGTCATCATGGATTGCGCGCAAATACGATTCAATCCGATGAAAAATGACGGATTGTTCTGTTTTTGCAGATTATTCGGATTACCTGCCGAAGCTGATTTCCAGCGACGCATGGAAAGGGGCTTTCGGTGGTGGAACCAGGATCCGGTCACGCACATACCGCTCCAGACAGATCGCCAGCGGCGAGCCGCCCTGACGCCAGGTCTGTCGGACACGGCCCTGCGCATCCAGCCGCATTACCACGATGAAGGGCGTGACGTCGCCGCGCAGGTCGAAGCGGTTGCAGTCGGCCACCCCGGCATCCAGCAGCGCGGCCTGCGCCGCCAGCAGTTTCTCCTTGGCCGGACCCGTCACCGCGGCTTCGTCCGCATCGGCCAGGCGCTTGGCGTCGGCGTAATCCATGGGCGCAGCGGCGGTGGACGTTTGCGGATCGGCGAGCAAAAGCAGAGCGAGCAGCAGGGTAGGCATGGCGGCTGTCGGTGATTGGGGCGTTGTGTGATCGTAAGCGCTTTCGCACTCGTGCATGCCAAGGGGCATTGAATGGAAAGCCGCGCGGCGAGTAGGGCCTGTATTGGATTGGCGATGGCGGTTGCAATTGCGGTGCTGATTCCGCTGGCCGCATGCAGCCGCGATGCGGCCGAGGCGGTCGCGGTCGATTGCGCGGCGGTGTCAGGCGCACCGGATGCGCCGCTGCTGCTGTTTGGTGAGATGCATGGTTCGCAGGAAGCGCCGGCATTGATCCACGGGTTGGCCTGCTCGATTTCGGAAGCCCGGGAAGTCGCCGTTGGCCTGGAGATATGTTCGCGGGATCAACCGTTGCTCGAAGCCTTCATGGCCAGTGCGGGCGCTGCGGACGACGTGCGCAAGCTGATAGCCAGCGATTTCTGGCAGCGGGGCAGGGATGGCCGGTCAAGTGTGGCGATGCTCAGGCTGATTGAGGATCTGCGCGCGCTGAAGCAGGCGGGCCGACCGGTCTCCCTGTTCGCCTTCGATGATCAACCGGGTACCAACCTGGAGCGGAATGTGGCCATCGCCAATGGTCTGCGCCGCTTCCATGACGCGCATCCGGACGCGCGGATCATCGCGTTGATGGGCAATGTCCATGCGAGGCAGGAATCGATGTGGGCCGGCGATGCGATGCTGACGCCCAGCGGCAAACTGTTGGCCGATCTGCATCCGGTGTCGGTACTCGTTTCCTGTCCCGCCGGCACCATCTGGGCATGCGCGCCCACGTGTGGCGTCCAGACGCTGACGGCGGCAAGAGGTGAAGCGGCGCCCGGTTTCCACGATGGTTCGTCGATGGGCGGCTATTCCCGCACGTACCGGCTCGCCTCCATCACTGCGTCGCCGCCCGCGGTGGAAAGCGAAAAACCCGCGCCCTAGGGCGCGGGTTTTCGATCGGTCGATGCACGTTCGCGGCGGGACTATGGCCTGCTGCTAAACGGGACTCAGCGATTGCCGCTGCGCGGGCCGCGGTTGCCACCGCCGGGCCGGCCGCCTGCCGGACGCGGACCGCGGGGGCCGGCATTGCCGCCGGGCCGACCGCCACCGCCGGGCTTGCCGCCACGCGGGCGCTGCTGCTGCGTGCCGTACGGATTGAAGCCGCCGCCGTGGGCATGGTCGGACGGGAAGTGCGGCGCATTGCCCGGGTGCCCGTAGGGCTTGGGTGCGCGCTGCGGGCGTGCTTCGCCGGCACCCTGTCCGCCCTCGCGGCGCGGGCCGCGCTCACCGAACGGCTTCGGGCCGCGGGCGTCGCCACCGAACCCTGCACCAGGACCACGCGGCTTGCCGCCGCCGGGGCGGCCAGCGCCGCCACTGCGTTCGCCATAGGGCTTGTCGCCGAATTTCTTCGGCCCACGCTGGCCGGGGTTGCGGTGGCCGGAGGGGCCGGTGTCCACGCCATCCGGCACGAACCAGGTGCGCATCGCCGCCGGATTCTCGCCACGCTGCTCGCCGGGCTTCATGCGCTGGCCGGGCTGGCGCGGACCCTTCACCTTCAGGCGCTTGTCGCGTTGCGCCGCGGCCATCTCGCCGCTGACGGTCAGGCCACCGGGCTTGCGGGGGGCGCCGCGGCGACCGCGATCCTCGCGGAAGGCGTCGAAGCGGCGCAGTTCGCGGCCTTCATCGGCGGTAGTGTGGCCGCCGACGTAGCCGTGGCTACGGGCGTTGCCGGCGACCACGGTCTTGCCGGCCTTGCGCTGGCCCAGCACCGGCATCAGCGTCAGCGCGGACGGCGTACCGTCTTCCAGCCCGACCGCCTTGCGCAGCGCCTCGACCTCGGCCTGCGGCAGCTCCTGCGAGTGCCCGCGCAGCAGCGGCTGCGGCAGGCGCACCTGGCCATAGCGGATGCGCTTGAGGCGGCTGACCTGGCAGCCCTGCGATTCCCAGAGCCGGCGCACTTCCCGGTTGCGGCCTTCCTTCAGCAGCACCCGGAACCAGTCGTGGCTGCTTTCCTGCGGGGCATTGGCGCCGGTCACGCGTTCGATCTCGTCGAATTTGGCCGGGCCGTCCTCCAGCGCAACGCCGCGGGCCAGCCGGTCGACCAGCTTGTCGGACACGGTTTCCTCGCCTTCCGGCGCGCGCACGCGGCAGACGTATTCGCGTTCCACCTCGTGGCTGGGATGCATCATCGCGTTTGCCAGCTCGCCGTCGGTGGTGAGCAGCAGCAGGCCGGTGGTGTTGATGTCGAGGCGGCCGATCGCGATCCAGCGCGCGCCCTTCAGCGACGGCAGTGCGTCGAAGATGGTCGGGCGGCCTTCGGGGTCTTCGCGGGTGGTCACTTCGCCTTCCGGCTTGTTGTACATCAGCACGCGCGGCGGATCGGTCAGCGCGCTGGCCACGAAGGTGCGGCCGTCGATCTCGATCTTGTCGCCGCCGGTGATGCTCATGCCGGTCTGCGCGACCTCGCCGTTGACCTTGACCAGACCGTCGGCGATGCGGGCTTCCAGCGCGCGGCGCGAGCCGAGGCCGGCCTGCGCCAGCACCTTGTGCAGGCGTTCGCTGATCTGCGGGGCGGCGGCGGTTTCGGTGGCGGCGCGCTTCAGGCTCAGCGGGCGGCGGGTTGTTTCCTTATTGCTCATCTTTCTGCTCCGACGATGCGGCGTCCGCCTCGTCTCCATGGGGTTCTTCGTTGGGTTGGGGTTCGCTCGCGTCTTCGCTTGCGAAAGCGGGGTCTGCGGAAGCGGAGTCGACTTCTGTATCCGACTGCGCCGGTACCTCGGGTTCCTGGGATATGGGGTCGGAGAGCATTCCGTCCGGGCTTGCACCGATGGACGGGGTCTCCGGCGCTGCTTCTTCCGCGCCGGCGGACATCCCGGCCGGAATGGCCGGAGCGAATGGCAGCTGTGGTTCCAGCTCGCCGATCTCCTTCAGCTCCGACAGCGGCGGCAGTTCATCCAGTCGCTTCAATCCGAAGTAATCGAGGAAGGTCTTGGTGGTGGCCAGCAGCTCGGGCTTGCCGGGCACGTCGCGATGGCCGACCACGCGGATCCACTCGCGCTCTTCCAGCGCCTTGATGATGCTGCTGTTCACGGTGACGCCGCGGATCTGCTCGATCTCGCCGCGGGTGATCGGCTGGCGGTAGGCGATCAGCGCCAGCGTCTCCAGCGTCGCGCGGGTGTACTTGGTCTGCCGCTCGGACCACAGCCGTGCCACCCACGGGTGTACATCGGCTTTGACCTGGAAGCGCCAGCCCGAGGCCACCTCGACCAGTTCCACGCCGCGCGTCTCGCAGGCCGCCTGCAGCTCGGCCAGCGCGGTTTCCACGCTGTCGTCCGGCGCCGGCTCGTCCAGCGGGAACAGGCCCTTCAGCTGGACCAGCGTCAGCGGCTGGTGCGACGCCAGCAGTGCGGCCTCGACGACGCGGGTGACAAGGGATTGGTCGATTTCGGTCATGCGTTCGGCCCGGTTGCGTCATCGAACTCGCTGGACAGCTCGTCCAGCGCGGGCGCGTCCTCGCCCGAAGTCAGCGACTTCACGTAGATCGGCGCCAGCGGCGCCTCCTGCACGATGTCGATCAGCTGTTCCTTGGCGAGCGTGAGCAGGCCGAGGAAGGTGACCACCACGCCCAGCTTGCCTTCCTCCACGGTGAACAGCGATTCGAAGCGGTGGAAGGCGCCGCCGGCCAGCCGCTCCAGCAGTTCGCCCATGCGCTGGCGCACGCTCAGCGCATCGCGTTTGATCGCGTGCTGGGTGTACAGCTCGGCGCGCTTGAACACGTCGTGCAGGGCCAGCAGCATTTCCTTCAGCTCGACCGGGGGCGGCAGCCGCACGGCGGCGCGGTCGGGCACGTGGGCCATGGCCACGCTGGTGTCGCGGTCCTGCCGCGGCAGCGTGTCCAGGTCCTCGGCGGCCTTCTTGTAGCGCTCGTACTCCTGCAGCCTGCGCACCAGGTCGGCGCGCGGATCGTCTTCCACGCCTTCCTCGCTGGGCGGCCGCGGCAGCAGCATGCGCGACTTGATCTCGGCCAGGATCGCGGCCATGACCAGGTATTCGGCAGCCAGCTCGAAGCGCATCTCGTGCATGGCCTGGATGTAGTCCACGTACTGCCGGGTGATCTCGGCGACGGGGATGTCGAGGATGTCCAGATTCTGCCGGCGGATCAGGTACAGCAGCAGGTCCAGGGGGCCTTCGAAGGCGTCGAGGATGACTTCCAGCGCGTCCGGCGGGATGTAGAGATCCTTCGGGATCTCCACCACCGGCTGTCCAAGCACCATCGCCAGCGGCATTTCCTGCTGCTGCGGCGCGGCCTGTTGTTCGGGGCGCATGCTCGGATTGTGGGCGGGGGCATCGGCCGCCGGGCCGCTGCTGGATTCGGATGTCATCTGGTTTGCGGCCCCCTCCGGGCCACAGCATGTGTCGATGGCCGTACCGGCCGGGTCACCTTGCGCCTGCAGCAATCCGCCACTGCGCGCATGCACCCGGCCAGCGGGCGGCATCGGAACGGGTGGCAGGAGGCCGGATCGGCGGGCGCGGGGCGGCGTGTGGGGCGCCGGATGGCCGCGCGGGCCGCGGGATCGGGCCTTAACACGATCGGCCAAGGGTACGGGCTGCCGCCGCGGCTGTCCACTGGCCGCCCCTACAATGGCGGCAACGGTTCATGGAGGGCGGATGCGATGTGGTACGTGATCGAGGGCTATGACGGACAGGACGTGCTGGCGCGGCGGCAGGCCGCGCGCCCGGAACACCTGGCACGCCTGCACGCGCTGCGCGACGAGGGCCGGCTGCTGCTGGCCGGCCCGTGCCCGGCCATCGACGCCGAGGATCCGGGTCCGGCGGGGTTCTCCGGCAGCCTGGTTGTGGCCCGGTTCGACTCGCTGGAGGCCGCCCGCGCCTGGGCCGATGCAGATCCCTACTGCGCCGCTGGCGTGTACGCGCGGGTGGACGTGCGCCCGTTCCGCAAGGTGCTGCCGTGAGCGGCGGCTGGAGCGAGGCCGACATCCCGCGGCTGAACCCGGTACGGATCGAGCGCATCCGCGAGCGGCTGTCGCAGGCGCTGGCGCCGCTCTCGCTGGAGGTCACCGACGACAGCCACAAGCACGCCGGGCATGCCGGCGCGCGCGGCGGGCAGGGGCATTTCGGCGTCGATATCGTCAGCGCCGCCTTCGCCGGCAAGCTGCCGCTGGCCCGCCACCGGCTGGTCTACGCCGCGCTGGGCGAGATGATGCAGACCGACATCCACGCACTGGCGATCCGCGCGCGTACCCCCGACGAGGCCGCATAGCGCCGCTATACTCATCTGTCGGCATCAGGTTGCCGCAGAGTTTCCCTTAGATAAAACAATGGTTTAGGGGATCGAGTCAGTCCAATTTTCCAGCGGCGCGGGTACGCGCCGCCAAGGGTTCACCGACGCGCATGCGCCTGTCCACCATCAAGCTGTCCGGCTTCAAGTCCTTCGTCGATCCGACCACGCTGCACCTGCCGACCAACATGACCGGCATCGTCGGTCCGAACGGCTGCGGCAAGTCCAACATCATCGACGCGATCCGCTGGGTGATGGGCGAGAGCGCGGCCAGCCGCCTGCGCGGCGACTCGCTCACCGACGTGATCTTCTCCGGCAGCTCCGCGCGCAAGCCGGTATCGCAGGCCAGCGTCGAGCTGATCTTCGACAACTCCGACCACACGATCACCGGCGAATACGCGGCGTTCAACGAGATCTCGGTCAAGCGCACGGTCAGCCGCGACGGCCAGAGCGGCTACTACCTCAACGGCGGCAAGTGCCGCCGCCGCGACATCACCGACCTGTTCCTCGGCACCGGCCTTGGGCCGCGCAGCTACTCGATCATCGAGCAGGGCATGATCTCGCAGGTCATCGAGGCCAAGCCCGAGGAGCTGCGCGTCTACCTGGAGGAAGCCGCCGGCATCTCCAAGTACAAGGAGCGCCGCAAGGAAACCGAGACCCGCATCCGCCACACCCGCGAAAACCTCGACCGCCTGAACGACCTGCGCGAGGAAGTCGGCAAGCAGCTCCAGCACCTGGCGCGGCAGGCCAAGCAGGCCGAGCAGTACACCGCGATCCAGGCCGAACGCCGGGTCAAGGATGCCGAATGGAAGGCGCTGGAGTTCCGCGTGCTGGATGCCCGCCTGCAGGGCCTGCGCGAGCAACTGGCGCGCGAGGAAACCCGGCTGGAGCAGCTGATTGCAGAACAGCGCCACGCCGAAAGCGAGCTGGAAACCGGCCGCGAGCGTCGTGAAACCGCCAGCGACGCGCTCAACACCGCGCAGGCCGTCGTCTACCAGGTGGGCAGCACGCTGGCGCGGGTGGAACAGCAGATCGCGCACCAGCGCGAACTGTCGGTGCGGTTGCAGCGCGCGCGCGATGAGGCGCAGGCGGCGCTGGCCGAGCTCGGCAGCCACATCAGTGGTGACCAGCAGAAGCTCGATGTGCTGAAGGAGGCGCTGGCCGAGGCCGAGCCGAGGCTCGAGCTGCTGCAGGAGGAAGACCTGCTGCGGCAGGACGCCCTGCACGACGCCGAGGCCCGGCTGGCAGACTGGCAGCAGCGCTGGGACGCGCACAGCCGCGAACAAGCCGAAGCCGCGCGCGCCGGCGACGTCGAGCGCACCCGCATCGAACATCTCGACCGGCAGATCCTCGATGCCGACCGGCGTCGCCAGCAGTTGCGCGAGGAGCGCGCCGGGCTCGACCTCGACACCCTCAGCGATGCCTTCGAGCAGCTGCAGCTGCAGCACGAAACGCAGAAGGAATCGCTGGAATCACTGACCGGCGAGGTGGAAACCCGCAAGCAGGCCACTGCCCAGGTGCAGGAGCGCCAGCGCGCCGCGCAGTCGGAACTGGCCGAGCTGCGCAAGCAGGCGCAGGCGGCGCGCGGCCGCTTGTCTTCGCTGGAAACCCTGCAGGCCGCCGCGCTTGGGCAGGAGAAGGGCGCGGCCAGACAGTGGCTGGAAGCGCAGGGCCTGAATGACGCGGCCCGCGTGGGCGAGCGGCTGCAGGTTGACGCCGGCTGGGAGAACGCGGTCGAAGCTGCGCTGGGCCAGCTGATCGAAGCGGTCATCGTGGACGCGCCGGAGCATCTGGTCGATGCGCTGGGTGAGCTCGGCGAAGGACGGCTGGCGCTGGTTGCCGGCACGGCCGATGACGCCACCTATCCCGCCACCTCGCTGGCGGCGAAAGTGCAGGGCCCGCGTGCGATCCGCCGCCTGCTGGCGCGGCTGCACGCCGCAGACACGCTGGCCGATGCCCGTGCGCTGCAGGCTACCTTGGGGGACGGTGACTCGGTCATTACCCGCGGCGGCGAGCGCCTGGGCGACGGCTGGGTTCGCATCGCCCGTTCCGGCGCGGCCAAGCAGGGCGCGCTGCTGCGCGAGAAGGAAATCCAGTCGCTGCGCGCCGAGATCGAGCAGCATGCCCAGCGCGAGCGTGAGCTGGACGCCGCGCTGGTCCAGCTGCGCGATGCGCACCTGGCGGCCGAGCAGCAGCGCGAGGACGCGCAGCGCCAGCTGTACATGGCGCATCGCAACGTATCGGAACTGGGCGGCCAGCTGCAGAGCCAGCAGGGCCGGCTGGAGAACGCACGCAACCGCATCGCCCGCATCGATGCCGAACTGGCGCAGCTGGGCGAAGCGCTGGAGGCGAACAAGGAACAGGCCGCCGAGGCACGCATCCGCATCGAGGACGCACTGGGCCGGATGGGCAACCTGGAGTCCACGCGGCAGACGCTGGACAACGAGCGTCGCTACCTCAGCGACAAGCGCGAGGCAGCCCGCACCGCCGCCCGCGAGGCGCGCGACGCCGCCCACGCCCTGGCGCTGACGCTGGAATCGCAGCGGGTACAGGCGGTGGCGCTGGCGCAGGCGCTGGAGCGCATGGGCGGACAGCGCGGGCAGCTGGATTCCCGGCTGGGTGATCTTGCCGCGCAGATGGCCGAGGGCGATGCGCCGGTGCAGGCGCTGGAAGCCGAGCGCCAGGCTGCGCTGGAAGAACGCGTGCGCGCCGACCGCGAGCTGGCGCAGGCCCGCTCCGCGCTGGAGGGCATCGATGCCGAGCTGCGCCAGCACGAGCAGGTGCGCCAGCAGCGCGACGCGCAGGCGCTGGCGCAACGCGAGGCCATCGGCCAGCGCCGCCTCGACCAGCAGGCACTGGCGCTGAAGGCGGAACAGTTCACGGCGGCGGTGGTCGAGGCCGGCTTCGTCATGGACGAAGTGCTGAACGCGCTGCCGGAAAACGCCGACGCGGGCGCGTGGGAGCGCACGGTTGGCGAGCTGGACGCGCGGCTGCGCCGGCTGGAGCCGGTCAATCTGGCGGCGATCGCCGAACACGCGGAAGCCGCCCAGCGCAAGGAATACCTGGATGCGCAGGACGCCGATCTGAGTTCCGCGCTGGAAACCCTGGAAGAGGCGATCCGCAAGATCGACCGCGAGACCCGTGGGCGGTTCCGCGACACTTTCGACCGCGTCAACGCCGGCGTGCAGGAGCTCTACCCGCGGCTGTTCGGCGGTGGCCATGCCTATCTGGAACTCACCGGCGACGACCTGCTGGATACCGGCGTGACGATCATGGCGCGGCCGCCGGGCAAGCGCGTGTCCAACATCACCCTGCTGTCCGGTGGCGAGAAGGCGATGACCGCGGTGGCGCTGGTGTTCGCGATCTTCCGCCTCAACCCCGCGCCGTTCTGCCTGCTGGACGAGGTGGACGCGCCGCTGGACGAAGCCAACGTCGGTCGCTTCACCGCGATGGTCAGCGAGATGAGCGAGGCGGTACAGTTCCTGTTCGTCACCCACAACAAGGCGACCATGGAAGCCGCCCGGCAGCTCTCGGGCGTGACCATGCGCGAGCCGGGCGTGTCGCGCCTGGTGTCCGTCGACCTTGCCGAAGCCGCGCGCCTGGCCGGCGCCGCATAATCTGTTTCATGGAGACTGCCTGATGTCGGACATGACCCTGCTCCGGATCGGCATCGCGGTGGCGATGTCGCTGCTGCTCGGTGCGATCATCTTTTTCGGCCGCAGCCGCAAGGACGGGCAGGGCCGTCGCGTGCCGCGCGAGACCGCGCGGGACGCTGCCGACCGTACCGAGCCTTCGCTGGGCGAGCAGCTGGCCGACAGCTGGGGTCAGGGCGAGGCGGAGCAGGAGGAGCTGCCCCTGGCGACCAGCGCGCCGCAGAGCGAGCTGGGCCGGCGCCCGGTGGACCAGTTCGACCGCATCATCTCGCTGTACGTCGCGGCCAAGGCGGGGAGCAAGCTGCGCGGCTCCGATATCGTGGTGGCGGCCGAGAAGGCGGGCCTGACCTTCGGCTACATGGACGTCTTCCACCGCCTGGTGGACGGGCGCCCGGAGGCAGGGCCGATCTTCAGCGTGGCCAACATCATCAAACCGGGCAGCTTCGACATGGCCCGCATCGCCGACGTCGAAACCCCGGCCATCGCCTTCTTCCTCACCCTGCCGGCACCGGTGCCGGCCCTGGATGCGTGGGAAACCATGGAGCCGGCGGCGCAGCGCATGGCCGACCTGCTGGATGGCGTGGTGCTGGACGAGGAGCGCAGCGCGCTGGGCCGCCAACGCATCCAGCACATCCGCGACGAACTTCGTGCGTACGATCGCCAGAACGCGGCGCCGCCGCTGGGCAGGACCTCGCGCTGGTAACCCGCGCGGGGCAGGCCTGTGCGGCGCGGTTTCCCCGTTGACTTGGGGACACACCCATCGCGGAGCAGGTCATGGCCTGGAAGAAGGTTGAAAGCTACAGCTTCGGTTACAAGCCGAGCGACAGGAAATACTGGCTCTACTACACTCTGGAAGGCTCGACGGCGACGACCCAGGTGTTCCTCAGTCCCACCCAGTTCACCGCCACCGCCGCGCTGTTCAACGCCAGCAGCGCGATCAGCTACGAAACCACGGGCGGGTACTTTTCCAGCGCGCCGCGGGTGCTCTGAAACCGCCGATTCCCGGTCGGGCTCCGGTGATGGGCTTGGCGTGATCCGCTGGAGCGGATGCGGACGGGGCCGGAATCCGTCACCGTCCGTCGGCGCTCACCGGCGCAACGCTAAAATCGCGGCATGACCGCCAATCTCGCCGAACGCGCCGCCGAGCTGCGAAAGAAGCTGGAAGACGCCAGCTACCGCTACCACGTCCTCGACGCGCCGGACATCCCGGACGTCGAGTACGACCGGATGCTGCGCGAACTCGACGAACTGGAAGCCGCGCATCCGGAACTGGCGACCCCCGATTCGCCTACCCGGCGCATCGGCAGTGCGCCGTCGGGAAGGTTCGCCGAAGTCCGTCACGCCATCCCGATGCTGTCGCTTGGCAACGCCTTCAGCGACGAGGAAGTGCAGGACTTCGTGCGACGCATCGACGAAACCCTGGACCGCGGCGCGCTGGTGTTCTCCGCGGAACCCAAGCTCGATGGCCTGGCAATCAGCCTGCGCTACGAACACGGGGTGTTCGTGCAGGGCGCCACCCGCGGCGACGGTGCCAGCGGCGAGGACGTGACCGCGAACCTGCGCACGCTGAAGGCGATTCCTCTGCAACTGCGCGGCAGCGGCTGGCCGGGCGTGCTGGAAGTGCGTGGCGAGGTCTACATGCCCCGCGCCGACTTCGAGAAGTACAACGAACACGCGCGCCTGCACGGCGGCAAGGTGCTGGCCAACCCCCGCAACGGTGCCGCCGGTTCGCTGCGCCAGCTGGATCCGGCCGTCACCGCGCAGCGGCCGCTGAGCTTTTTCGCCTACGGCATCGGCCTGGTGGACGGCGGCGCGCTGCCGGCCACCCATTCGGCCACCTTGGCGCTGCTGCGCGAGTGGGGGTTCCCGGTCAGCGACCTGGCCACGGTGGTGCAGGGCGTCGAAGGCCTGCTGGCCTATTACCAGCGCATCGGCGCCGCCCGCGACGGCCTTGCGTTCGACATCGATGGCGTGGTGTACAAGCTCGACGACTACGCCGGTCAGCGTGAGCTCGGCTTCGTTTCACGCGCGCCGCGCTGGGCCATCGCGCACAAGTTCCCGGCCCAGGAACAGACGACGGTACTGGAGTCGATCGAAGTCAACGTCGGTCGCACCGGCGCGGTAACGCCGTGGGCGCTGATGAAGCCGGTGCAGGTCGGCGGCGTCACCGTCACCCGCGCCACCCTGCACAACGCCGACCACGTGGCGCGGCTGGACGTGCGCAATGGCGATACGGTGATCGTGCGCCGCGCCGGCGACGTGATTCCGGAAGTGGTGCAGGTGGTGCCGGACCAGCGCCCGCCGGGCACGCAGCCGTGGTCGATGCCGGTGCGCTGCCCCGTTTGCGGCGCGGAGGTGGTGCGCGAGGAGGGCGCTGCGGTGTGGCGCTGCTCGGGTGAACTGAGTTGCCCGGCGCAACGGGTGCAGGCGGTGTTCCACTTCGCTTCGCGCCGCGCGATGGACATCGACGGCCTCGGCGAGCGCTACATCGAATCGTTGGCCGAATTCGGCTACCTGCAGGACGTGTCCGACCTGTATCGCCTAACCCTCGATGACCTGCTGGAAATGAAGCGCCGCGTGGACGAACGCGACGGCTCCGTTCCAGAGACGGTGAAGGCCGGCAAGATCGCGACCAAATGGGCCGACAACCTGATCGAGGCGATCGACCGCAGCCGCGAGACGACATTGGCCCGCTTCCTGTACGCGCTCGGCATCGAACACGTCGGCGAAAGCACCGCCAAGGCATTGGCGCAGTGGTTCGGCGACCTCGAGCTGATCCGCCACCTGCCTTGGCCGCTGTTCAAGCGCGTGCCCGACATCGGTGGGGAAGTCGCGCGCGCGCTCGGTCATTTCCTCGACCAACCCGGCAACCAGCAGGTGATCGACCGCCTGCTGGCGCGCGGCGTGCGCATCACCGATGCGCGTGCGCCGAATCCGAAGCTGGCCGAGGCGCTGGACCTGGCGACACTGCTGGTCGACCTGGAAATCCCGAAAATCACGCCGGTCCGCGCCGCCCAGCTCGGCGGTGCGTTCGCCGACGCACAGGCCCTGCTGGATGCACCAGTGCACAACCTCGTCACCGCCGGCCTGCCGGCCGAGACCGCCGGCGTGCTGATTGCGTGGCTGGAGGTCGAGGCCAACGCCGGCCTGCTGCTGCGCGCCGCGCAGGCGCAGGCTGTGCTGCGCGGGCGCCTGCCCGAGCGCGGCGCTCTGGCGGCGGGACCACTGGACGGCAAGACCGTCGTGCTGACCGGCACGCTGGCGTCGATGGGCCGCGACGAAGCGAAGGAGAAGCTCGAGGCGCTGGGCGCGAAGGCCGCCGGCAGCGTGTCGAAGAAGACCTCGTTCGTGGTGGCCGGCAGCGAGGCGGGCTCCAAGCTGGCCAAGGCCGAGGAGCTGGGCATCGAAATCTGGGACGAGGCGAAGCTGCTGGCGTTCCTGGCGGAGCACGCATGAGCTGGCAGCCGACCGCGCTGCCCGAGGCGCTGCGCCTGCGCGCCGCGTTCAACCGCCTCGTGCGCGAGTTCTTCCACGCCCGCGGCGTGCTGGAGGTGGAAACCCCGGTGCTGTCGCTGGCCGGCAACACCGAGCCGAACATCGCCTCGTTCTCGCTGGAGTTTTCCGGCCGCACCGACGGCGCGCCGCGCACGCGCTGGTTGCGCACCTCGCCCGAGTTCGCGCTCAAGCGCCTGCTGGCCGCGGGTATCGGCGATTGCTACGAGCTTGGCCGGGTGTTCCGCGACGGCGAGGCTGGCGGCCGCCACAACCCGGAATTCACCATGCTGGAGTGGTACCGGATCGGCTGGGACCACCTGCGCCTGCTCGACGAAACCGTGGCGCTGGTGCGCGCCGCGCTGGCGCTGGTCGGGCGCGATGCAGCGCCGGTGGTCACAAGCTTCCGCGACCTCTACTGGCAGCACCTGCAGCTGGATCCCTTGACCGCTGACATCGATACCCTGCGCAGCGCGTTGGGCGAGGTGCGCATCGATCCCGACGGCCTGAACCGCGACGACTGGCTGGACCTGCTGATGACCCACCGGCTGCAGCCGCTGTTCGGCAACGACGTGTTGCTGGCGGTGCACGACTGGCCCGCATCGCAGGCGGCGCTGGCACGCATTCGCGCAGGCGATCCGCCCGTGGCCGAGCGTTTCGAGCTGTACCTGGGCCCGCTGGAACTGGCCAACGGCTACCACGAGCTTTGCGATGCACGCGAGCAGCGGGTGCGCTTCGAGCGTGACGTGCAGGTGCGCACCCAGCGCGGCCTGCCGGCAATCCCGCTGGATGCCGCGCTGCTGGGTGCGCTGGAGCACGGCCTGCCGGACTGCGCCGGAGTCGCGTTGGGGGTGGACCGGCTGCTGATGGCGTTGCTGGGCACGCCACGCATCTGCGACGTGCTGGCCTTCGAATTCTCCCGCGCCTGAGTGCACGCGGCGGCATTGCCGGAAATCTGAATGCGTCGTGTCCGCGCGTGCGGTAGACGCGCTATTTTTGCCTGCGGTTAATCCGGCCCGCCTACAGTCGGAACCGTGAATCGCGCCCATGCCGGGCCGAGCCAGGAGGAGCCAGTCCATGCGTAGCCAGCTTGTCATTGCCATCGCCCTGTTCGCCGGCTCCGCCGCGGCGCCGGCCGCCGCCCAGTACTACGGCGGCGACGGCTATCGCGACCAAGTCATCCGCTGCGAATCCAATGATGGCCGCACCCGCGAGTGTCCCACCGGCGGCGGGCGCGTGCTGCTGGAACGGCAGATATCGAGGGCGCCGTGCATCGAGGGTCGCAGCTGGGGTTACGGGCGCGGCAGCGTCTGGGTGTCGCAGGGTTGTCGCGCTGATTTCCGCCTGTCCGGCCAGGGTGGTGGTTATGGCCGCGACGATGGATATGGCTACGGACAGGGCTACGGCAACATCGTGCGCTGCGATTCCAACGACGGCCGCTACAACCGCTGCGCGTTCCCCGGTCGCGGTCGCGCCGAGCTGGTCCGACAGGTGTCGCGCTCGGCCTGCATAGAGGGGCGCAGCTGGGGTTCCGAGCGTGGCAGCGTGTGGGTGTCGCAAGGCTGCCGCGGCGAGTTCGCGGTGCGCCGCGGCGGCGGCTGGGACCGCCCGGACTACGGTTACGGCGGGCGCGTGTTCCGTTGCGAATCCAACGACGGGCGCTATGTCGAATGCGCGGCCAACACCCGCGCCGGCGTGCAGCTCATCCGCCAGCTGTCCCGCGCGTCCTGCATCGAAGGCCGCAGCTGGGGCTATGGCCGCAGCGGGATCTGGGTGTCGCAGGGCTGCCGCGCCGAATTCCGCAGCTTCTGATCGAGCCATGCGTGACGGCATCGCGGGGTCCGCAGGGTACCCCGCGATGACCGTGGTTAAATGCATGCATGAACGATTCCGCCATCGATTACGACCGTTACGACCACGTCCGTCCGATCCGTTGGACCGGGGAAACACTGGAGCTGCTGGACCAGCGGGTGCTGCCGTTCACCGTGGTTCACGAGATATGCCGCACCAGCGATGAGGTGGCCGAAGCGATCCGCGCGCTGACCGTGCGTGGCGCGCCCGCCATCGGCATCGCCGCGGCCTGGGGCGTGGTGCTGGCCGGCCGCGGGCTGGAGGCCGGTGATCCGGCCGAAGCCTCGCGCCTGCTTGAGCCCGCCATCCAACGGCTCAACGCTGCCCGTCCCACCGCCGTCAATCTGGCCTGGGCGCTGGCGCGCATGGCCGGCGCGCTGGCCGCGCTGGATCCGGGCGATGATTGGCGCGCGGCGCTGGAGAACGAAGCGCTGGCCATCGAAACCGAAGACCTGGCCGCCAACCGTGCGATGGGGCGCGCCGGCGCCGCGCTGATCGCGCCCGGCAGCGGCGTGCTGACACACTGCAATACCGGCTCGCTGGCGACGGCGGGTTTCGGCACCGCCCTCGGCGTGATCCGCGCCGGCGTGGCCGACGGCCGCATCGCGCGCGTGTTCGCCACCGAGACCCGGCCGTGGAACCAGGGCGCACGGCTGACCGTGTGGGAGCTGGCGCAGGACGGCATCGATGCCACCCTGATCGCCGATGCGGCCGCCTCGCACCTGATGAAGACCGGGCAGGTGCAATGGGTGGTGGTCGGTGCGGACCGCATCTGCGCGAACGGCGATACCGCCAACAAGATCGGGACCTACCAGCTGGCCATCGCGGCGAAGCACCACGGGCTGAAGTTCATGGTGGTGGCGCCGTCTTCCACGGTCGACATGGAGACCGCCTCCGGCGATCTGATCGAGATCGAGGAGCGCGACCCGGCGGAACTGCTGTCGTTCCGCGGCAAGCGCGTGGTGGCGGACGGCGTGCACGCGTGGAACCCCGTGTTCGACGTTGCCCCGCACGGACTGATCGACGCCATTGTCACCGAGAAGGGCGTGGTGGAGCGTCCTGACGCGGCACGCATGCGGACGATGTTCGGCAGCTGAGGCGCGGAGCGCACGCGGCCTTCCCGACGGCCGACGGCGTGGCTTTCGCATTCGCTTCCGCCGTCCCGCCTGTCAACGGCGGAAATGCGGCTCCCGGCGTTGCGCGGGGCGCTGGAAGGCCCGCAACTGCTTGATTTCCGATGGAATCGGGGTGCTTTAAGAGCCCCCGGATGGTATGATTTCCCGTTGCTGGAAATTCCCGTTGGAAGCACTTGCGGAACAGGTTTCCGCCGGGCGCCTGCGGGCCGGAATTCACGATAGGCACCACCACGAGAAACGGACGCACGATGGCCGAATCCGCCAAGGAAATCATCCCCGTCAAGCTGGAAGACGAGATGCGTCGCAGCTACCTCGATTACGCCATGAGCGTGATCGTGGGGCGCGCGCTCCCGGACGTCCGCGACGGCCTGAAGCCGGTGCATCGCCGCGTGCTGTTCGCGATGAACGAGCTGGGTGCGCACAGCAACAAGCCGTACTACAAGTCGGCGCGCATCGTCGGTGACGTGATCGGTAAGTACCACCCGCACGGCGACCAGTCGGTGTACGACACGCTGGTGCGCATGGCGCAGCCGTTCTCGCTGCGCTACCTGCTGGTGGATGGGCAGGGCAACTTCGGTTCGGTGGACGGCGACAGCGCCGCGGCGATGCGTTACACCGAGGCGCGCATGTCGCGGCTCAGCCACGAGCTGATGGCCGACATCGACAAGGACACCGTCGATTTCCAGCCCAACTACGACGAGAAGGAACTGGAACCCACGGTCATGCCGACCCGGTTCCCGAACCTGCTGGTCAACGGCTCGGCCGGTATCGCCGTGGGCATGGCCACCAACATCCCGCCGCACAATCTGGGCGAGGTGGTGGACGCGCTGATGGCGCTGATCGACGACCCGCAGATCGACATCGACGGGCTGATGGAATACATCCCCGGCCCGGATTTCCCCACCGCCGGCATCATCAACGGCGTCGGCGGCATCCACGTCGCCTACCGCACCGGCAAGGGCCGGGTGCGCATGCGCGCCCGTGCCGACATCGAAGTGGCCGACAACGGCCGCGAGTCGATCATCGTCACCGAGATCCCGTACCAGGTGAACAAGGCGCGGCTGATCGAGAAGATCGCCGAGCTGGTCAAGGAGAAGAAGCTCGAGGGCATCAGCGAACTGCGCGACGAGTCCGACAAGGACGGCATGCGCATCTACATCGAGGTCAAGCGCGGCGAATCCGCCGACGTGGTGCTGAACAACCTGTACTCGCAGACCCAGATGGAGTCGGTGTTCGGCATCAACATGGTGGCGCTGGTCGATGGCCGGCCGCGGCTGCTGAACCTCAAGCAGATCCTCGAAGCCTTCGTCCGCCACCGCCGTGAAGTGGTGACGCGCCGGACCATCTTCGAACTGCGCAAGGCGCGCGCACGCGCGCACATCCTCGAAGGCCTGACCGTTGCGCTGGCCAACATCGACGAGATGATCGAGCTGATCAAGACCTCGGAGAACCCGGGCGTCGCCCGCGAGCGCATGGTGGCGCGGCGCTGGCAGCCGGGGCTGGTCGGCGCGCTGCTGGCCGCCACTGGCGCCGAGGCCAGCCGGCCGGAAGACCTGCCTGCCGGCGTCGGCCTGCTGGCGGATGGCTACCAGCTGACCGAGACGCAGGCCCAGCAGATCCTCGAAATGCGCCTGCACCGACTGACCGGGCTGGAGCAGGAGAAGCTGACCGACGAATACCGCCAGCTGCTGGAGGAAATCGCCGGGCTGATCCTCATCCTGGAAAACCCGGACGTGCTGCTGGAAAAGATCCGCGAGGAGCTGCGCGCGCTCAAAGCCGAGTTCAACGACCCGCGCCGCAGCGAGATCCGCGCCTCCGAGGAAGACCTCGACATCCTCGACCTGATCGCGCCGGAAGACGTGGTTGTCACGCTCTCCCATGCCGGCTACGCCAAGCGCCAGCCTGCCACCACCTACCGCGCGCAGAAGCGCGGCGGCAAGGGCCGCAACGCGGCGGCGACCAAGGACGAGGATTTCATCGATCAGCTGTGGCTGGTCAATACCCACGACACCCTGCTCACCTTCACCAGCCACGGCCGCGTGTTCTGGCTGCCGGTGTACCAGCTGCCGGAGGCCGGGCCGAACGCGCGCGGCCGCCCGATCATCAACTGGATCCCGCTGGAAGAAGGCGAGAAGGTGCAGGCGGTGCAGCCGGTGCGCGAGTACGAGGACGGCAAGTACGTGTTCTTCGCCACCCGCAACGGCACGGTGAAGAAGACGCCGCTGACCGAATACGCGTTCCGGCTGGCGCGCGGCAAGATCGCCATCAACCTGGCCGAAGGCGATGCCCTGGTGAACGCGGAGCTGTCCGACGGTACCCGCGACATCATGCTGTTCGCCAGCAACGGCAAGGCGGTGCGTTTCGGTGGCGACAGCGTGCGCCCGATGGGCCGGACCGCCACCGGCGTGCGCGGCATGAAGCTGGCCGAGGGCGAGGAGGTGCGCAGCCTGATCGTGGTGGATGGCGACGGCGACGTGCTCACCGCCAGCGAGCGCGGCTTCGGCAAGCGTACCCCGATCGAGGAATTCCCGAAGAAGGGCCGTGGCACGCAGGGCGTGATCGCGCTCAAGACCAACGAGCGCAACGGCGCGCTGGTTGGCGCGATCCAGCTCACCGAGCGCCACGACGTGCTGCTGATTTCCGATGGCGGCACCCTTGTGCGCACGCGCGCCGCGGAGATCGCGCAGGTCGGTCGCAACACGCAGGGCGTGACCCTGATGCGGCTGGCGGCAGACGAGAAGCTGCAGGCGATCGAGCGGCTCGATGCGACCCTGGACGCGGAAGCCGAGGGCGCGGAAGACGCCGTCGACTGAGGCCACCGGCGGCCCCGGTAGCCGCCTGATCGGCGCGCGGATGCCATTTCCGCGCCGACATCGGCTAGCCTGTCCCCCTCCCGCGAAGGATGCAGCGGGATGCAGGACGGGATACACGCTCGGCGGAGTCGCGGATGGATGCTCTTGTATGGATGGCGGTAGCGGGCGCGGTGGCCGTGTTGGCCGGGATCGGCGCTTGGTGGTACCAGCGCGCCGACGCGGCTGACGCGCGCACGGCAATCGACCCGGCGGATGTGCAGGACACCGACGAGGACTGGGCGCCGGCCGAGGTGGATGAAACCGCTGATCCCGGTATTCCGCGCGGGCGTGCGCTGGTGCGTGAGCTGTACGCGCTGGCGGTGGATGCCAGGGGCGCGGCGTCCGCACCGCCGGCCGATGCCGCCGCCGCGCATGCGGCGATTGCCGCGGCCTGCGCCAACCTGCTGTCGCGGACGCAGTTCCAGGCCCGGCACATGCCGCGCCGGCCCTACCTGCTGCCCAAGCTGATGCGGGCGATCAACGATCCCGACGTGTCGCTGGAGCACATCGCGCGCATCGTCAGCGAAGACCCGGCGCTGTCGGTCAACCTGCTGCGCATCGCCAACAGCCCGTTCTACCGGATCCAGGAGAAGCCGGTGGAAAGCCTGATGCGGGCCGCGACCCTGCTTGGGCTCGACGGGCTGCGTCCGGTCATCGCCGCGGCGCTGGTGCAGCCGGTCATGCAGACCGGTGATGGCCCGTTCGGCCGGTTGCCGGGGGTGATCTGGGAACACACCCAGCTGGCCGCGGATGTCGCTTCCGGGATGATCCGCGGCGGCCGCGGGGAAGAGGACGCGTTCGCCGCGCAGATTGTCGGGCTGCTGCACGGGCTGGGGGCGATCATGGTGGCGCAGGTACTGCGCGACAACTATGCGCTGCACCCGCACCTGTCGCCGGATCCGCGCACGGTAGCCCGCGTCCTCGACGAACAGTCGGCGCCGATGGCGCACCGCATCGCAGTGTCGTGGGAGCTCTCCGAGCGGATCGGCACCGCGCTCGAGGCGCAGCGCCTGGATGCGATGCCGGCAGACCCGCTGGGGCGCGCACTGCGTGCGGGCCGGCTTGCCGCGGCGCTGGCGATGCTGGCCCGGCAGGGGAAATTCAGTCGCGACGAAGGCCTGGCGATGCTGGAGGCATGGGCGCAACACCGTCGGGTCTACGCGGATTTCGCCGGCATGTGGTCGCGCCTGCTGGTCTGAACCGCGCCCCTCACGGCGGGCGTTTCGCATCCCGCCGGCCAGCGTGCGGGGCCATGCCGGCGCCCTATACTCGGCGCGATCCCACGGAATGGACATCGCGATGACGCGTGCACGGACTTTTGCGCCCGGGCGCCTGCTGGGGCTGTTGCTGCTGGCCCTGCTGGCGACGGGGATCGCCGGCTGCAAGCGCGATCCGGGCGGCCAACTGCCGCCTCCCAGCGGTGAGGCGATCAAGGCCGAGCGCGCGAAGATCACCGGCTTCGCGGTGGCGCGCGCCTGGCCGGACCAGCGACCGGATGGGCTGGCGGTGGCGGTGGAGTTCTCGCGCCCGCTGGTCGGCACCCAGGACTTCGACAAGCTGCTGGTCATCGACGCCAAGGGCGATGGCCAGAGCGGCTGGGCGCTGTCGGACGACGGCAGGACCCTGCGCTTTCCCTATGTCGAAGCCAACAAGCACTACACGCTGCGGATTTCCGCCGCGCTGACCGCCGCCGACGGCAGCAAGCTCGGCAAGGACCTGGAGCTGAAGGTGTTCACCGGCGAACTGGAACCCGCGGTGGGTTTCGCTTCGCAGGGAAGCGTGATCCCGGCGAAGGAATCGCGTGGGCTGCCGGTGGTGTCGGTGAACGTGGACGAGGTCGACGTCGAGTTCCTGCGCGTGCGCGATGACGCGCTGCCGAAGTTCTTCGCCGACTACCAGCGTGGTGGTCGCCGCGGCAGCTGGGAGCTGGACCCGTCCTGGTACGACCCGGACGACGCGGACAGCCGCGCGCCGATCGGCAAGATGGCAGAACCGGTCTATGTCAACCGCTTCGTGCTGGGTGGCGAACGCAACGAGCGCGTGCTGACCTACCTGCCGCTGCAGGACATCGCCGAACTGCAGAAACCCGGCCTGTACTTCGCGGTGATGAAGAAGACGGGCAGCTTCCGGGGCGAGTTCGAGGTTGCCTTCTTCAGCGTCAGCGACATCGGCCTGCACGCACGTGCCTACAAGGATAAGCTGTTCGTGCACACCGCCTCGCTGGCCAGCGGCGACAGCCTTGCCAACATCGAGCTGCGGGTGCTGGACGCGCGCGGCCAGCCGGTGTTCAAGGGCAGTACCGACGGCAACGGCAACGCGCTGCTCGACTACCGGCTGGACGCGGGTCATGTGCTCACCGCGCTGCGCGGCAAGGACATGTCGATGCTGCCGTTCAACCAGCCGGCGCTGGACCTGTCCGAGTTCGCGGTGGCCGGGCGCGAGCAGGCCTGGTTCGACGTGTTCGCCTGGTCGGGCCGCGACCTCTACCGGCCGGGTGAAACCGTGCGCGTCTCCGCGCTGCTGCGCGACTTCGACGGCCGGCCGGTGCAGGCAAAGGGCGGCAAGTCGCAATCCCTGTTCGTCCGCCTGAAGCAGCCGGATGGCAGGACCTTCGTCGAGTCGAAAATCGAGCCCGGTGCGCAGGGCTATTTCCGCTTCGAGAAAGCAATTCCTGCAGAAGCGCCCACCGGCCGCTGGCAGGTGGAGTTCCGCACGGATCCGGCCAGCAAGGAGGCGGTGCAGGGCATGAGCCTGCGCATCGAGGAGTTCCTGCCGGAGCGGATGAAGCTGGACCTGGGCAGCGCGGCGCCGATCCTGCGCCACGGCCGGCCGCTGGCGCTGCATGCCAAGGGTGCCTACCTGTACGGCGCGCCGGCCGCGGGCAACCGCTTCACCGCCAAGCTGACGGTGCGGGTGGACCAGCACCCGCTGGAGAATCTGAAGGGCTGGTTCTTCGGCGATCCCACCGTGGCGCTGCCGAAGGACGCCGTGGACGCCATCGATGCCGAGCTGGATGCGAAAGGCGAGCTGCGCAGGGACATTCCCCTGCCCGAGGAAGTGAAGGGCACCACGCCGGTGCAGGCCATCGTGTCGGGCAGCCTGTTCGAGTCCGGCGGCCGCAGCGTCAACCGCAGCCTCGTGCGCACGCTGTGGCCGGCCGATGCTCTGGTCGGCGTGCGCCCGCTGTTCGACGACGGGGACGGCGCCAATGCCAATGCGAGCGCCGGGTTCGAGCTGATGCGCTACGGCAGCGACGGCCGCCCGCGGCCGGCCGCCGGGCTGAAGGTGTCGCTGGTGCGCGAACTCCGCGACTACCACTGGAGCCACGACGAGGACAGCGGCTGGCGCCACGATTTCACCCGTCGCTTCCAGACCGTGGAGACGCGCAGCATCGACGCCGGCGCCACCGCGGCGCGCATCGACTTTCCGGTGGAGTGGGGCGACTACCGGCTGGAGGTGTTCGATCCGGCGACCAGGCTGACCATGCGCTATCCGTTCCGCGCCGGCTGGGGCTGGGGCGACGAGAACCGCGGACTGGACGCGCGCCCCGACAAGGTCAAGCTGGCGCTGGACAAGACCGCCTATCGCGCCGGCGACAAGCTGAAGGTCACCCTGACGCCGCCGCATGCCGGCAAGGGCTTGGTGATGGTGGAAAGCGACCGCATGCTGTTCGTGCAGTCGGTGGACGTGAAGCCGGGCACCGTGGTGGAAATCCCGGTGACGCAGGACTGGGAGCGCCACGACGTGTACGTGACCGCGCTGGTGTTCCGTGGCGGCAGCGCGGCCAGCAAGATCACCCCCGCGCGGGCGGTGGGCGAGGCGTTCGTGCCGATGGATCGGCGTGACCGCCGCGTCGCCGTGGGCCTGGCGGTGAAGAAACAGGTGCGCCCGCAGCAGCCGCTGCAGGTCACGCTGAGCGCGCCGCAGCTGGCCGGCAAGACGGCCTATGCCACGGTGTCGGCAGTGGATGTCGGCATCCTCAACATCACCCGCTTCCCGGTGCCGGATGCCGGCGCGCACTTCTTCGCCCAGCGCCGCCTGGGCGTGGACGCGTACGACATCTATGGCCGGGTCATCGAGAGTTTCGACGGTGGTATCGCCAAGCTGCGCTTCGGTGGCGACATGGCGCTGGCCGCGCTGCCGCAGGCGCGGCGGCCGACCGCGCGGGTGCAGACGGTGGACCTGTTCTCCGGGCCGGTGAAGCTGGACGCCAGGGGCACCGCGCGCGTGTCGCTGCCGGTGCCGGATTTCAACGGCACCCTGCGGGTGTCGGCGCTGGTCTATGCCGATGCGCAGTACGGCAATCGTGATGCCGAAGTGGTGGTGCGCGCGCCGATCGTGGCCGAGGCCAGCATGCCGCGGGCGATGGCGCCGGGTGATCGCGGCATGGTCAGCCTGGACATCACCAACTTCACCGGCAAGGCCGGCGCGTTCAAGGTGAAGCTGGACGGGATCGGGCCTGCCGCGATCGGTGAGGCCAGTCGCACGCTCACGCTGGGCAGCGAGGCCAAGTCCACGCTGAGTTTCCCGCTCACCGCGCAGGAAGGCTACGGCATGGCGCAGGTGCGGGTGCGGGTGGACGGCAACGGCTTCAAGGTGGACCGCAAGTACGACCTGCCGGTGCGTGCAGCGTGGCCGCAGGTGCTGCGCTCGCGCACGCAGGTGCTGGGCGCGGGCGAAGCGGCGTCGATGGATGCCGGCCTTGCCGAGGGGCTGCTGCCGGGTTCGGTGCGTGCGCGCATGCTGGTCAGCGCGCTGCCGCCGATCCCGTTCGGCGCCGCGCTGAAGGGCGCGCTGGACTATCCCTATGGCTGTGCCGAGCAGACCACCAGCAAGGGTTACGCGGCGCTGGCGCTGGATGCGGAAACCGCCCGGCGCTTCGGCGTGGCCGGGCTGGACGCCGGCAAGCGGCGCGCGCGGATGGAGGGCGCGTTCGGCCGGCTGGCGTCGATGCAGGCGGGCAACGGCCATTTCTCGATGTGGGGTGATGATGACAACGTCGATCCGCTGCTGACGCCGTACATCGCCGAGTTCCTGCTGGACGCGCGCCAAGCCGGCTTCGTGGTGCCCGAGGCGGTGCTGCAGAAGGCGCTGCAGCGGCTCAGCGAGGACCTGCTGTCCGGTGGCAACGAGTTCTACGGGCGCAGCCACCGGCAGTACCTCAAGTTCGCCTACCAGGCGCATGCCGGCTATGTGCTGGCGCGGGTCAACCGCGCGCCGCTGGGAACGCTGCGGGCGCTGTACGACAACGACCGCAAGCAGGCGCTGAAGGGGCTGCCGCTGGTGCACCTCGGGCTGGCGCTGTCGATGCAGGGCGACAAGGTGCGCGGCGGCAAGGCGATTGCCGCCGGTTTCGCCTTCGAGGGCGACCGCCACGACTGGCTGGGTGACTACGGCACGCCGCTGCGCGACTTGGCGCTGATGATCGCGATGACCCACGAGCGCGGTTACGCCGCCCCGGCCTTTGACGCCAAGGTGATCGAGGTCAGCCGCGAACTGGACGCGCGCCGCCGCGCATCGTCGTGGTTCTGGCTGAGCACGCAGGAACAGATCGCGCTGGCGCGGCTGGGCAAGGCGCTGCTGATGGACGTGAAGAAGGAAGTGGCCGGCAAGCTGGCCAGCGGCGGCACCGAGGAAGCCATCGCCAAGGCGCGCAGCTTTGCCCGCGACGTCGATTACGCCACCCTGGCCAAGGGCCTGCGCTTCCTGCCGGCCGGCGAGCCGCCGTTCTACGCCAGCCTCGAGGTGGCCGGCGTGCCGCGCGCCGCGCCTGCGCCGGATGCCAGCGTGATCAAGGTCGAGCGGGCGCTGTTCGGCACCGACGGCAAGCCGTGGGCGCCGCGAGCGTTGAAGGAAGGCGAGGCGCTGATCGTGCGGGTTGCCGTCACCGCCGACCGCGACATGCCCGACGCGCTGCTGACCGACCTGCTGCCGGCGGGGCTGGAGATCGAGAACTTCAACCTGGGTGACGCCAAGCAATGGGCCGAGGTGGTGGTGGACGGCATCGGCATCGGCGAGCGTGGGGACAGCGCCAACCTGCGCCACGAGGAGTTCCGCGACGACCGTTACGTGGCGGCGCTCAAGCTGGACGCGGGCAGCACCGCCAAGGTGTTCTACCTCGTGCGCGCGGTCACCCCCGGCAACTACACCGTGCCGCCGCCGCTGGTGGAGGACATGTACCGTCCGGACCTGCGCGGCGTGGGCAGAGCCGTGCCGGAGCGGATCACGGTGGTGCAGCCGTGAGGCGGGGCGCGCGCGGCGGGGGGTAAGGCGTGACGCACGCACTTCCCGGTCAGCGGATCCGCCGGCTCCGCGGTGCCCTGCGCGCGCTGCTGCCCTGGCTGCGTTGGGGCACGGTGGCCCTGCTGGTCGGCTTGCTGTTGCTCGACGTCGCCTTCCCGCTGCCGCTGCCCAGCCGCCGTGACGCCGCGACCGTGGTGACCGCCCGCGACGGCAGCCCGCTGCGCGCGTTTGCCGATGCCGGCGGCGTCTGGCGCTATCCGGCCACGCCGGAGCAGGTGTCGCCGCTGTACGTGCAGGCGTTGCTGGGCTACGAGGACCGCTGGTTCTGGCGCCATCCCGGCGTCAACCCGGTGGCGATGCTGCGCGCCGGCGCGCAGGTGCTGGGCAACCGCCGCATCGTCTCCGGCGGCTCCACCCTGACCATGCAGGTGGCGCGGATCATCGATCCGGGCCTGCACGGCGCGCGCACCCGCAGCGCCGCCGGCAAGCTGCGGCAGCTGCTGCGCGCGCTGCAGCTGGAAGCGCACCTGTCCAAGCGCGGGATCCTCACCCTGTACCTGGAGCGCGCGCCGTTCGGCGGCACCATCGAGGGCGTGGAAGCCGCCAGCTGGGCCTATCTGGGCAAGCCGGCATCAAAGCTGTCGCATGCCGAAGCGGCGCTGCTGGCGGTGCTGCCGCAGGCGCCCAGCCGGCTGCGGCCGGACCGCTACCCGGATGCCGCGCAGGCGGCGCGCGACAAGCTGCTGGCGCGGATGGCCGCGCGCGGCGTGTGGACACGCGCGCAGGTGGACGATGCGCGCATCGAGAACGTGGTGTCGCGGCGCCTGCGCACGCCGATGGATGCCGCACTGCTGGCGCAGCGCCTGCATGCCGCGCAGCCGGATGCCCGCCGCATCGTGTCCACCCTGGAGCCGGCGCTGCAGCGTGCGCTGGAGGAGCGGGTCGCCGCGTACTTCTCTGGCCTGCCGCCGCGGACCTCGGCGGCGCTGCTGGTGGTCGACAACGCCAGCCTGGAGGCTCGCGCTTACGTCGGTTCGGTGGCGTTTGCCGACAAGGCGCGGCTGGGGCATGTCGACATGGTGCAGGCCTGGCGCTCGCCCGGTTCGACGCTCAAGCCGTTCCTGTACGGGATGGCGCTGGACGATGGGCTGGTGCATTCGGAAAGCCTGCTGGTCGATGCGCCGCAGTCCTTCGACGGCTACCGGCCGTCCAATTTCGATACCGCCTTCAACGGCCCGGTCAGCGTCGCCGAGGCGCTGCGGCTGTCGCTCAACGTGCCGGCGGTGGACCTGCTGGACCGGGTGGGCCCGGCGCGCTTCGCCGCGCGGCTGGAGCATGCGGGCATCGCGCTGCGTTTTCCGCGCGGGGCGGCGCCGAACCTGTCGATGATCCTCGGCGGCACCGGCGCGCGGCTGGAAGACCTGGTTGGCGCCTTTGCCGCCCTGCAGCGTGGCGGCATCGCCGGGCGTGTGCGCTACACCGGCGATGCGCCGAAGCTCGAGCGCCGCCTGCTGTCGCCCGGCGCGGCCTGGATCGTGCGCGAGATCCTCGCCGCCAATCCGCGTCCCGGCGAGGCCGAGGGCATGTTCGACACGGGCCGGCGGCCACAGGTGGCGTGGAAGACCGGCACCAGCTACGGCTTCCGCGACGCCTGGGCGATCGGTGCCACCCCGCGTTACAGCGTGGGTGTCTGGGTGGGGCGGCCGGACGGCACGCCGCTGCCCGGCCAGTACGGCGCGGTCACCGCACTGCCGCTGCTGTTCGAAGTGATCGACAGCCTGCCGCGCGCGCCAGGCGACGCACGGCGCGTGCCGATGCCGGCCAGCGTGGCGGAAACCGGGATCTGCTGGCCGCTGGGCACTGCCGCCGCCGCGCAGCCCGAGGCGCTGTGCCAGCGCCGGCGCGAGGCCTGGACGCTGGACGGGATGGTGCCGCCGACCCTGCCGGAGCGTCAGGCGCGGTTGTGGAGCGCCGGCATCGAACGCTTCGAAGTGGACGCCGGCAGCGGACGCCGGTTGTCGGCCGACTGCCGCTTGCCGCATGCCGCGCAGGAGAGGCAGATCGCACGCTGGCCGGCGCTGGCGATGCCGTGGCTGCCGTCAGCATGGCGGGCGGCGGCGAGCCTGCCGCCGCTGGCCGCGGACTGCGCCGACGATGGCCGCGGTGCGCTGGAAACCCTGCGCATCGAAGGACTCAACGATGGCGCGGCGCTTGCCGCGGCGCCGGGCAGTGCGCGCGGGGTGCGGCTTTCGCTGCGTGCGCTGGGCGCCAGCACCCGGGTGCAGTGGTTGCTGGATGGGCGCTGGATCGGCGAAACCGAAGGTGCGCGCCCGCTGCTGCGGGAGTTCGCGGAGCCGGGCCGGCACGAACTCACCGCGCTGGCCGACAGCGGTGCCTGGGACAGCCTGCGTTTTGCGATCCTGCCGCCCCGTTGAGGCGTGGTGCCCGGGCGGGCGCTGCAATCAGCCGGGCAGGTTCGCCAGCACGTTTTCCGCCGACGACACCCGGAATTCACCCGGCGCTTCCACCCACAGGCCGCGCACGATCTCGTTTTCGGCATACAGCGCGAAGCGCTTGCTGCGCACGCCCATGCCGTAGCCGCTGGCGTCCAGTTCCAGCCCGAGCGCGCGGGTGAAGTCGGCATTGCCGTCGGCGAGCATCTTCATGCCCTGCGGTACGCCTTGGCTCCTGCCCCACGCCTGCATCACGAAGGCATCGTTCACCGCCATGCAGGCGACCTCGATGCCTTTCGCCCGGAACGCATCGAAATGCTGGATGAAGCCGGGCAGGTGGCGTTCGGAACAGGTGGGCGTGAACGCCCCCGGCACCGAGAACAGCACCAGCTTGCGGCCGCCGAACAGGGTATGGGTGTCGATCCGGTGCACACCGTTGTCGATGTACTGCAGGATCGCCGCGGGAACGTGCTGGCCGACTTGAATCGACATGACCGGACCTCACTTCGACGGGAATACAGTCTAAGGCCTGTGGCTGCGGTTGCGATGCGCGGTGGGATAATCCCCCGTACGCAGGCCGCGGCAGGGAACATCGATGGAATTCAAGGACTACTACGGGATCCTCGGGGTCGAGCCCAGCGCGGGCGAGGCCGAGATCAAAACCGCCTATCGGCGGCTGGCGCGCAAATACCATCCCGACGTCAGCAAGGAAAAGGGCGCCGAGGAGAAGTTCAAGGCGGTCAACGAGGCCTACGAGGCGCTGCGCGACCCGCAGAAGCGCGCGGCCTACGACCAGCTGCGCGCCGGCGGCTACCGGCCCGGCGACGAGATCCGCCCGCCGCCCGGGGGCTTCGGACGTGGCCAGGCTGGCCAGCCGGACTTCGACTTCGACGAGATCTTCGCTGGTGGCGGCGCGGGCGGTGGCTTCTCCGACTTCTTCGAGAACCTGTTCGGCCAGCGCGGGCGCGGCAATGGCGGCGCCCGCGGCGGCCAGCCGGCTGGCGATACCCGTGCCAAGCTGGCGGTGCCGCTGGCTGCGGTCTACAACGGCAGCAGCGTGCGCATCGGCGTGGCCGGCAAGACCCTGGACGTCCGCGTGCCCAAGGGCGTGCGTCCGGGCCAGGTCATCCGCCTGGCCCGGCAGGGCAACGGCGGCCGGGACCTGCTGCTGGAAGTCGAATACGCCGCCGATCCGCAGTTCGAGGTGGATGGTCGCAACGTGATCCACGTGCTGCCGGTGGCCCCGTGGGAAGCGGCGCTGGGCGCCACCCTCAGCGTGCCCACCCTGGGCGGCCCGGTGGAGCTGAAGATTCCGGCCGATTCCGAATCCGGACGCAAGCTGCGGCTGCGCGGACGCGGGCTGCCGGGCACCGCGGGTGCGGCGGCCGGCGACCAGATCGTGGAGCTGGAAATCCTCGCGCCGAAGGCGCACAACGACGCCCAGCGGAAGGCCTACGCGAAGATGCGCGATGCGTTCGGTGACGACTGGCGGCGCGGCTGACGCTGCCCCATTTTTGTAGGAGCGCACCGCAGGGGCGCGAACGCTTTCGCAGGATCCCGCCAAGAGCATCGCGCCCCTGCGGTGCGCTCCTACAAAGAACGCCTTACCCGGCGCTGGGACCGGTGCCGATGTACTGGTTGATGACGTCGGCCAGTTCGGACTCGCTGAACGGCTTGGTGATGTAGGCCTTGGCGCCCTGGCGCATGCCCCAGACGCGGTCGGTGTCCTGGTCCTTGGTGGTGACCAGGATGACCGGAATGTGCTTGGTGGTGGCTTCGCGGCTGATCGAACGGGTGGCCTGGAAGCCGTTGAGGTTCGGCATCACCACGTCCATCAGGATCAGGTCGGGCAGTTCGCGCTTGGCCGCTTCCACGCCGGCGGCGCCGTCCTCGGCGGTGAGCGCATCGTGGCCGAGTTTCTCGACGATGCGTCGGATGCTCATCAGCTGGGAGGGCGAATCGTCGACGATCAGGATGCGTGCCATGTGAATCCCCGGGTATGCGGGTCGATTGTAGCCGCAGGGCAGCGGCCTGCAAGCGCGGTCAGATGACAGGCTGGATGCGCACCAGCGTGCGCCCCAGCGCGCCGCCGGCAAGCATCCCGTCGAATACCTGCGGTAGCTCGTCCAGGCTGGCTTCGCGGGTGCAGATCGCCTCCAGGTTGTCCGGCTTCCAGTCGCCGGCCAAGCGGCGCCAGACCTCGTCACGGATGTCGCGGGCGGTGCCGGCCGAGGCTACGCCCAGCAGCGAGACGCCGCGGATGATGAAGGGCATCACGGTGGCGTGCAGTTCTGGCGAGGCGGCCAGTCCGCAGCTGGCGACGTTGCCGTAGGGGGCGGTCTGCGCCAGCAGCGCCGCAAGCATTGGCCCGCCGACATTGTCCAGGCCGCCACCGAAGCGGGCGCTGTCCATCGGCTTGGTGGTCGACAGTGCCTCGCGGCCCAGCACCTCGGAGGCCCCCAGCGCCTTCAGGTAGTCAGCATGTTCCGGCTTGCCGCTGATCGCATGGACCTGGTAACCGGCCTGGCTGTAGATCGCGACCGCCAGTGAACCCACGCCGCCGGTCGCACCGGTCACGGCCAGCGGGCCCAGCGCGGGCGTCTGCCGGTTCTCGGTCATCCGCAGCAGGCCGAGCGCCGCGGTGAAACCGGCGGTGCCGAGGATCATCGCTTCGCGTAGGCTCAGCCCGGCAGGCAGCGGGATGACCCAGCGTGCATCCAGCCGCGCGTACTCCGAATAGCCGCCGTCGCGGGTTTCCGACAGCCCGCTGCCGGTGACCAGCACGGCGTCACCCTCGCGGAACGCGGGGTCGGTGGACGCCACCACGTGGCCGGCCACATCTATCCCCCCGACCAGCGGGAAGCTGCGCAGGATCTTGCCCTTGCCGGTGCCGGCCAGCGCGTCCTTGTAGTTGACCGAGGAGTACGCGGCCTTGACCACCACCTCGCCGGGATTGAGATCACCCAGCGATATGGTCTCGATGCCGCTGCGGTAGCCGGCGGCGTCGCTGTGGATGCGGAAGGCGCGGAACGTCGCCGGGATGGTCATACATCCTCCGTGGTGAGCTTGAGCTGGCTGCGACGCTTCTCGTCCAGCCACTTGTCGGCCTGCGCCGGCACGTAGCCGCGCATCCATTCCAGGAGGGCCTCGATGTCGGTCCCATGCCACATGTCGGCGCGCTGCTCGGGATGCAGGAAGCGCTCGCGTACCATCGTGTCCAGCATCGCCATCAGCGGCTCCCAGAAGCCGTTCACGCCGAGGAAGGCGCAGGGCTTGCGGCCCAGTCCCAGCTGGCGCCAGGTCAGCATCTCGAACATCTCGTCGAGGGTGCCGAAGCCGCCGGGCAGGGCGACGAAGCCGTCGGCCAGTTCGAACATCCGCGCCTTGCGGGTGTGCATGGAATCTACGACTTCGAGGCGGGTGACGCCCTTGTGGGCGACCTCCCAGTCGACCAGCTGCTGCGGGATCACTCCGATGACTTCGCCGCCGCCGGCAAGCACCGCATCGGCCACGATGCCCATGAGGCCGACGTTGCCGCCGCCGTACACCAGCGCGATGCCGTCGCGCGCGAGGCGGGTTCCGAGGTCGCGGGCCAGCGCGGCATAGGCAGGGTCGCTGCCGGCATTGGAGCCGCAATAGACGCAGAGGGTTTTCATGCCGGAGCCCTGAATTGGGTAAGGAGGTATTGCACGCCGCTCATGCCGGCGAAGCCCGCGATCCCCGCTGCGACGAAGCACAGCCAAGGCTGCCAGCCGGCTTTCAGGCAAAGGCTGAGCACCGGGAAGAACAGCAGGCCACCCAGCACGAACCAGAAGATGTCCATCGACATCATGGCCACGCGCTGGCTGTCGCCGGTTTCGACCTGCAACCAGCCGAGCGCCAGCAGCGATGTCACCGGCAGTGCCGCCACCAGTGCGCCGAGCACGCCGGGGCGCCTGGACAGCGCGGAGGCGGTCAACACCAGCACCACGGTGATTGCGAGTTTCAGCAGGAATTGCGCGTTCATCAGGCGATTATCGCGCGGCGCATACGAAAACGGCGCCACCTTGGCGCCGTTTCCATGCGATGCAGAGCCGCGTATCAGTTGGCCTTGTGGATCGCCCGCTTGTGCACCGCCATCGCGGCGTCGTGCACGGCCTCGCTCAGCGACGGGTGGGCGTGGCAGATGCGCGCCAAGTCATCGGCACTGCCCTTGAACTCCATCGCCAGCACGCCCTCGTGGACCAGTTCCGACACGTTGGCGCCGACCAGGTGCATGCCCAGGATGGTGTCGGTCTCGGCATGCGCCAGTACCTTCACGAAGCCCGCCGGCTCGGCCATCGCCACCGCGCGGCCGACCGCTGCGAACGGGAAGCTGCCGGCCTTGTAGGGGACGCCTTCGGCCTTCAGCTGCTCCTCGGTCTTGCCGACCCAGGCGATTTCCGGCTCGGTGTAGATCACCCACGGAATCGTGTCGAAGTTGACGTGGCCCGGCAGGCCGGCAATAAGTTCCGCCACCGCGATCCCTTCTTCGAAGCCCTTGTGCGCCAGCATCGGGCCGCGCACGCAGTCGCCGACCGCCCACACGCCGTCGACGCCGGTGTGGCAGTGCTCGTCGACCACGATCTGGCCGCGCTCGTTGACCTGCACGCCGGTGCCATCGGCCAGCAGGCCCTTGGTGGCGGCGCGGCGGCCCACGGCCACCAGCAGCTTGTCGACCACCAGTTCCTGGGCCGCGCCCTTGTCGTCGGTGTAGCTGATATGGACGCCGTCCTTCTTGACCTCGGTGGCGGTGCACTTGCAGCCCAGCTTGATGTCCAGGCCCTGCTTCTTGAATTCGCGCGCCGCGACCTTCGCCACTTCCGCATCGGCGGCGGCGAGGAAGTTCGGCAGGCCTTCGAGGATGGTGACCTCGGCGCCCAGGCGCTTCCACACGCTGCCCAGTTCCAGACCGATCACGCCGGCGCCGATCACGCCGAGGCGCTTCGGCACCTTCTCGAGGTCCAGCGCGCCGACGTTGTCGATGATGTGCTCGCCGAACTTGGCGAACGGTAGCTCGATGGAATCGGAACCGGCGGCGAGGATGACGTTGGTGGCCTTCAGCGCGACTTCGCTGCCGTCGTGCTGCTTGACCGTCACCACGTTGCCCGGCTGCAGCTGGCCGAAGCCGTAGAACGCGGTGATCTTGTTCGCCTTGAACAGCGCGGCGATGCCGCCGGTGAACTGCTTCACGATGCCGTCCTTGCGGGCGACCATCTTCTTCACGTCGATCGAAGGCGACTCGAAGCTGATGCCGTGCTGGTCGAACAGGTGGCCCATGTTCCAGAACTGGCGGCTGGAATCCAGCAGCGCCTTGGACGGGATGCAGCCCACGCGCAGGCAGGTGCCGCCCAGCGCCGGCTTGCCGTCCTTGCCCAGCGCGGCGTCGATGCAGGCGGTCTTCAGGCCCAGCTGCGCGGCGCGGATGGCGGCGTGGTAGCCGGCGGGGCCGGCACCGATGACGACGACGTCGAATTGCTGTTGTTCGCTCATTGCTTCATTCCTGAACTTGGTAGCGGGGGGGGGCAGGATCCGAACCTGCGGTGCCCCGAAACAGGACGGGAACCGTTGCCGGTTCCCGTCGCCGGAATCACATGCCCAGCAGCATGCGGTGCGGGTTCTCGAGCTGGTTCTTGATGTCGACCAGGAACAGCACCGCGTCCTTGCCGTCGATGATGCGGTGGTCGTAGCTCAGCGCGATGTACATCATCGGCGCGGCGATCACCTGGCCGTTCTCGACGATGGCGCGCTCCTTGATCGCGTGCATACCGAGGATGGCGCTCTGCGGCGGGTTCACGATCGGGGTGGACATCAGCGAGCCGAAGGTGCCGCCGTTGGTGATGGTGAAGGTGCCGCCCTGCAGGTCGTCCAGGCCCAGCTTGCCGTCACGCGCCTTCTTGGCGTAGTCGGCGATGCCCTGTTCGATCTCGGCGAAGCCCATCCGTTCGACGTTGCGCAGCACCGGCGTGACCAGGCCCTTGTCGGTGGACACGGCGATGCTGATGTCGGCGTAGCCGTGGTAGATGACGTCATTGCCATCGACCGAGGCGTTGATGACCGGGTACTTCTGCAGCGCGTTCGCGGCGGCCTTGGCGAAGAAGCTCATGAAGCCGAGCTTGATGCCGTGCGCCTTGACGAAGTCATCCTGCAGCTCCTTGCGCATCTCCATGACCTTGGAGAGGTTGACCTCGTTGAACGAGGTCAGCATGGCGATGGAGTTCTTGGACTGCATCAGGCGCTCGGCGATGCGGGCGCGCATGCGGGTCATCGGCACGCGCTCTTCCGGGCGCGCGCCGCCGGCCACGCCGGCGGTCTTGCCGCTGGCGTAGTTGACGATGTCTTCCTTGGTGACCATGCCGCGGCGGCCGGTGCCGGCCACATCACTCGGGTTGACGCCGCTGGTGGCGGCGGCAAAGCGGGCGCCCGGCGGCACGTCGGCGGAGGCGGCGGCCGGGGCAGCGGCCTTGGCCGGGGCGGCAGCGGCGGGCGCGGCGGCCTTCGGCGCTTCCGCGGCAGGGGCGGCCGGCGCGGCTGCGGCGACGGCGCCTTCCTCGATCACCGCGATCACCTGCTGGCTGGTCACGGTGGCGCCGGCGTCGAACTTGATCTCCTTCAGCACACCGTCGACCGGGGAGGGCACTTCCAGCACCACCTTGTCGGTTTCGAGGTCGAGCAGGTTTTCATCGCGCTTGACCGCGTCACCGGCCTTCTTGTGCCAGCTGGCGATGGTGGCGTCGGAAACGGATTCGGGGAGAACCGGGACTTTGACTTCAATGGCCATGAGGGCGTCCTGTCGGAATTCGGAGGGGAATTAGTCGGCGTCGCTGTCGTTGCCCACCGGGTTGACCAGTGCGTCGGCAAGCAGCTTGTTGAGTTCGGCCACGTGCTCGGCCATGTGGCCGGCCGCGGGCGAGGGCGAGCGCAGGCGGCCGGCGTAGCCCAGCACCTGCTTGGGCTGCAGGCAGGCGCGCAGGTGGTGCTGGATCTGGTACCAGGCACCCTGGTTCTGCGGCTCTTCCTGGCACCAGACCACGTCGGTGGCGGAGCCGAAGCGCTTCAGCTCGGCGACGAGCTCCGGGCGCGGGAATGGGTACAGCTGCTCCACGCGGACCAGCGCCACGTCCTTGATCTCCTTCTTCTGCGCTTCTTCCAGCAGGTCGTAATAGACCTTGCCGGCGCACACCACCACCCGCTTGACCTTCTTCGCGGTGGCGGTGGTATCGGGGATCAGGCGCTGGAACTCGCCGTTGGCCAGTTCGTCCAGGCTCGACACCGCCAGCTTGTGGCGCAGCAGCGACTTCGGCGTCATCACCACCAGCGGCTTGCGGGTGCTCTGGCGCATCTGGCGGCGGATCATGTGGAAATCCTGCGCCGGGGTGGTCGGCGTGCAGACCACCATGTTGTCCAGCGCGCACAGCTGCAGGAAGCGCTCCAGGCGCGCCGAGCTGTGCTCGGGTCCCTGGCCTTCATAGCCGTGCGGCAGGTACAGCGCGAGCCCGCACAGGCGGTCCCACTTGGCTTCGCCGGCGGCCAGGAACTGGTCGATCACGACCTGCGCGCCGTTGGCGAAATCGCCGAACTGCGCTTCCCAGATGTCCAGGGTCATCGGATCGGCGGTGGCGTAGCCGTATTCGAACGCCATCACCGCTTCCTCGCTGAGCAGCGAGTCGATGATGGTGACGTCTTCCGGGTTCTGCACCAGCTCGCGCAGCGGCAGGTGGTAGGCGTCGGTGTTCTGGTCGTGCAGGATCGCGTGGCGATGGAAGAAGGTGCCGCGACCGCAGTCCTGGCCGACCAGACGCAGGCGGTAGCCGTCCTGCAGCAGGGTGGCGTAGGCCAGGTTCTCGGCAAATCCCCAGTCGGCCGGCTGTTCGCCTGCGGCCATCTTGCGGCGGTCCTCGTAGATCTTGGCCACGCGCGGATGCAGCTTCACCGCGTCCGGGATGGTGTTGATCTGCGATGCCAGCTTGTCCAGCGCCTTGCGCGGCACCTTGGTGTCCACCGGGTCGGACAGCTTGCCGGCCAGGTACGGCGACCAGTCGACGGTCAGTGCGTTGGCCTCGGCCGGCACCACGTCGGTGGTGACCTCGCCGGCATCAAGGCGGTCGCGGCAGGCATCGACCAGCGCCTGCGCATCGGCCGCGGACAGCGTGCCTTCGGCCATCAGCTTGTCGGCGTACAGCTCGCGCGTGGTCTTCATCGCGCGGATCTTCTTGTACATCACCGGCTGAGTGGCAGCAGGTTCGTCGGCCTCGTTGTGGCCGTGGCGGCGGTAGCAGACCAGGTCGATGACCACGTCCTTGCCGAAGGTCTGGCGGAAATCGAACGCCATCTCGGCCACGAACGCCACGGCCTCCGGGTCGTCGCCGTTCACGTGCAGCACCGGCGCGCCGACCATCTTGGCCACGTCGGTGCAGTACAGGGTGGAACGCGCGTCTTCGGCAGCGCTGGTGGTGAAGCCGACCTGGTTGTTGACCACCACGTGCAGGGTGCCGCCAACGCGGAAGCCGCGGGCCTGCGACATCTGCAGCAGTTCCATCACCACGCCCTGGCCGGCGAACGCCGCGTCGCCATGGATCAGCACCGGCATGACCTGCTTGCGCTCGGCGTCGCCGCGGCGATGCTGGCGCGAACGCACGCTGCCGGCGACCACCGGGTCGACGATCTCCAGGTGCGAGGGATTGAACGCCAGGGCCAGATGGACCGGGCCGCCGGGGGTGGCGACGTCGGCGCTGTAGCCCATGTGGTACTTCACGTCGCCGGTATGGGCGTGGTCGCCCTGACGGGTGTGCTCGAACTTGCCTTCGAACTCGTCGAACAGCTTGCGCGGCGGCTTGCCGAGGGTGTTGACCAGCACGTTCAGGCGGCCGCGGTGGGCCATGCCCAGCACCACGTCCTTGACCCCGGCCTGGCCGGCGCGACGGATCGTCACGTCCAGCAGCGGGATCAGTGAGTCGCCGCCTTCCAGCGAGAAGCGCTTCTGGCCGACGTACTTGGTGTGCAGGTAGCGTTCCAGGCCTTCCGCGGCGGTCAGCCGCTCGAGGATGCGCTGCTTGTCTTCCTTGCTGCGGCCGTAGTTGCCGGCCGCCTTCTCCAGGCGCTCGTAGATCCAGCGGCGCTGGTCGGCGTCGGTGATGTGCATGAACTCGGCGCCGATGCTGCCGGCATAGGTCGCGCGCAGGCGCGCGTACAGGTCGCGCAGCTTCATCCGCGGCTCACCGCCGACGCCGCCGGTGCTGAATTCGGTGTCGAGGTCGCTGCCGGACAGCTTGTGGAAGGCGAGGTCCAGGTCCGGCGGGTTGACCGGCGGGGTCAGCCCCAGCGGGTCGGTGTGCGCACCCAGGTGGCCGCGCGAACGGTAGGCGGTGATCAGGCGGCCGACGTGGCGCTCGCGCTCGTCGCCGCTACCGCTGCTGGCGGGAACCACCCCGCGCGCGGCCTGGCGGCCGGCCTCGGCGATCTGGTCGATCACCGCGGAGTGCGGGATATCCCCGGCCTCGCGGCCCTTCAGGCCATCGAAATACTGCTTCCATTTGGGGTCGACGCTGTCGGGCGCGACCAGATACTGCTCGTAGAGGTCTTCGATGAACGCGCCGTTGGCGCCGAGCTGGGAGGTTTGAGCGAACTGCTTGAGGAGACTGTCCACGGTGTGGCTAGCAACCTATCGGTGGGGTGGGGGGTGCGCCCGCGCCGGTACTGGCGCCAGACCGGGCGGGACAAATTCTGAATGCGCGCAAGCAAAGAGTCGGAATTATAGCCGCTGGGGTGTCGCGGGCGCATGCGACCAAAGTCAAGAACGCGGCGATTTCATATCCCGAGGGCGCGATATTCGGTTACCGGGCGGGAACGCTCCCAGATTTCCTCGAAACGCTGCTGCAGCTGGCGCACCCGCGCGCGCGCATCGAACGCGGCGATGCCTTCCACGCGGTCGCCCTGGGTGCGGACGTAGTAGCCGCCGGCGTCATTGGCAACCAGCGCCACGCGCTCCTCGCGGTAGACGGGATCGTCCACCTGACGGAACTGGAACACGCTGGGCAGACGCTGGGCCAGCGCCAGCAGCTTGGCGTGGGCGGCTTGCGGGGCGGCGGCATCGTGCAGCAGCACCAGTACCTGCACGTCGCGGCCGGAGGTGGCGAAGCCGCGCAGCGCGGCCAGGAAGTCGGGGTGGTCGAACAGCCAGCCTTCAAGGTCGAGGCTGCGGATCCACAGGCTGCGCCGTGCGTCCGCGGCGATGCGGGTGGCGGCCTCGATGGCCGCCGGATGGTCGGTGATGCGGACCGGTTCGCTGCTGGGGTCGCCGTTCATGCTTCGTCCTCCTCCTGTTCCAGCCGGTAGTGGCCGGCGGCCAGCAGGGCGGCCACCGCCGCCCGTCCCGACTCGCCCAGCCCAGCGTACAGCGTGTGGTCGATGCTGTCCGCGGCGGCCACCCGGCGGGCGTCGTCCAAGCCAAGCGGATAGGCGGTGCCGCCTGCATACAGCCGGCCCGGGTCCGCGTCGCCCCCTTGGCGGGCGCGGCGCCAGGCCATGCGCGACCAGGGGTGCCGCCACAGCTGCGCGCCGCCGGCCAGCGCCTGTTCCATCGCGGCGCGCGGCAGCGGATGTTCCTCGGCGGCAGGCAGCACCGCGCTGCGGTAGGTGGTGATGAAGCTGCCGAACCAGTCGCCGAAGCGGTCGGGATCGTCCATCCGCAGCTGGTGCAGGGCGGCTTCCACCCGCTGCATGGCCGCATCGTCGATCTCGCCGGCGTCGCCCGGCAGGGCCAGGTCCGGATCGGCGTAGCGCAGTTCGTCCGGCGCGTCGGCGGCCAGCGTGTCGGCGTAGTCGCCCAGCAGTTCGGCTGCGGCGGGCGCGCGCATGCCCACGGAGAAGGTCAGGCAGGGGCTTTCCGCCACCCCGTGGTGCGGCACACCCGGCGGCAGGTAGAGCATGTCGCCGGGTTGCAGCACCCAGTCGTGGGTCGGGTGGAATTCGCGCAG
>JAANMY010000381.1_pt1 | contig 62884 bp, 50 predicted proteins | sample 7279691 | NCBI WGS metagenome assembly JAANMY01 (sample SAMN14094543, study PRJNA606508) | bioreactor metagenome | isolation source: A lab-scale SPAN reactor treating ammonium-rich wastewater day 388 | place: Ireland: Galway | collected 2018-02-07 | reverse complement strand
CCAGCGCGTCGAAACTGACCGCCGCCTCGAACTGCGGCACTTTCTCACTCTGGCCGCACGTCGGGTCCGGCACGGCGAGCAGTCCCAGCAGCATGGCCAGGACCGCCGACACCCTAACCCCCCCCCCAACAGACGATCGGATGAAGTCGCCGCGCGAAGTTCGTCGTGCCGGTCGCTGCCATGGTCGGTCTCCTGATGTGCGTTGTGCGTCCACCAACCCGGCCCGCCGCGAGGGAGAGCCGGGCACGAGCGGCCCACGGCATCAGTATGCCCAATGTGCCGACGCGCGCCAAGAGGGGAGATCGAAAAACCGCCGCCAGAGAGCGGAATCCCGTCGATTGTCGCTGCCTGAGTGTCGTCGCTCTACCAGACGAACCTCATGCGTCCGAAGTCCGGCACGGGCGCTCGCCGCTCCCAGCTGACGGCGGGGAAGTAGACGAAGAACGCCTTGCCGATGAGCAGGTCGCGCGGCACGACGCCTGGCGTCGGGTCGAACTCCGCCGCGACCCACGGGTCGGGCGTGTCCCAGAGGCGGCCGTCGAGGCTGGAGGCGGCGTTGTCGCCGCAGGCGAAGAACTGGTGCGGCCCGAGGACGCACGGCTGCGCGGGGTGGGTGGCGAGAGCGGGCTGGCCGTCGCGGACGTGGGTGCCGCGCGCCCCGTGCCGACGGTCGTAGGCGGATGCCTGGTAGTGCACGTCGCGGTCGAGCCGCACGCGCGAGAGCGTCACCGGGGAGCCGGAGAACTCGACTCGCACGCGGGGAGGGGTGAAGAGCCGGTAGTCGGCGAGCACGTTGCCGCTGCGCTGCTGGCGCATGACCTCGGCGAACGGCCGACCCGTCGCGTGCGCGACGCGCAGGGCGGGCGACCAGGCGTACTCGGCCAGCACGACGCGCCTGCCCTCGTGCCAGACCTGCACGCTCTGATCGACGAACCAGAACTCGAGGTTGGTGACCTCGCCGGCGGGCAGGGCGCGCGGCAGCCGGCCCGTGCCGATCTCGCGCCACGACTCAGCCTCGCTCGCGCTCCCTTCGGACACGGGGCGCATGCGCACCGTAACGCGGTCGCCCTCGAGCTCGGCCCGGAACTCGTGCCCGCGCGCGCTCAGCACGGCGGCGATGCTCGGCCCGGCGCGCATGGGCCGCACGCCGAACGCGACGCGCACATCGCAGACCGGGAAGATCGCCATGCCCTGGTTCACGTCGAAGCGTCCGCCGAAGGGGTTGGGACCGAGCGGGTCGATCTCGTTGTAGGGGTAGCGGTCGGTGACGGGCCAGTTCTCGTGGTCCCAGCGCAGCACGGTCGGTCCCTCGCCGGAGTAGACGTAGTCGTGCCGGTCCTCGATCTGCCAGGCAGGGTCGGTCTCGCCCGCGCCCGTCGTGCCGAGCCACGGGGCGCGGAACCACCGGCGCAGGTCTCGCTCGGGGCGGAGCGGCGCGTACCGGCTGTCGTAGACGGGCATCCAGAGGGCACGCTGCACGCGCTCGGGTTTGCGGGCGATGGTCCAGTCGTTGGCGGTCCAGTCGCTCTGCGTCGCGCCGGCGGCGCGGGCCGCGGCGGGGCGCACGAACACGTCCCCGTCGACGAGGGCGACCTCCTCGCCCGGCAGGCCGACGAGCCGCTTGATGTAGTTCTCCTGCGGCCGGCCTGGATACTTGAAGACCGCGGCGTCGAAGCGCGACGGGTCGTAGACCGAGTAGAGATACTTGAGGACAAAGATGCGGTCGCCGCCGAGCAGCCGCTTGTTGCGCCCGAGGCTCTCGGGCAGCTGCTCGCCGATGCGGGCGCCGGTCATCGGGTCGGTGACCCGCAGCGGCCGGTTCTCGCCCTGGATGGGCAGCGGGAGCGTCTCACCCGAGCGTGCCTGCCCCACGTCGCGCGGGTTGACGGTCCAGACCGCCCCGGACTCCGGGCTGTGGAAGCGGGTGTGCGCCCCGAGAAGCGTCGGGGCCATCGAGCCGGTCGGGATGACAAAGGCCTCGACCACGAAGCCGCGGAAGACGAACGCGAGCACGAACGCGATCACGACGGAGATCGCGGTCTCCTTGAAGGACGAGGGCGGCCGATCCGGAGCGGGTGCGTCGGGCATGGCGGAAGGGTAGCGGGGCGTTGTCGGACGGGTGGCCGTGAGGCGAGGCACCACCTTCGGCTCCCGGCAGCCGACGCTGGTGGCACGGGTGTCGGTGATCCGTCGAGGTGTTCACGGTGTCGGCGCCTGACCACCACCGGGGCGCTTGCGCCGGCGACGACGCTTGCGGGGGTGGGCACCGTCGGCATCCTGCGGGCGCGCGCCCTCCGGCCTCGCGGCAGGGGGGGGCGAGGACGAACCGGACGCTCCCGGAGCACCCGGCGCTCCGCTCGACTGGGGGGTGCCGCCGGCGCCGGGCCTGCGCTTCTTCCGGCGGCGTTTCTTCTTGCGCTGCTCGCCCTCAACGGGCGCGGCGGGTTCTGGGGTGCGTTCCTCGCTCGCTGGCGTCGGCTCCCGCGCCGTGTCGCGGGCACGCTCGCGGTCGCGCACGTGCGCGGGCGCGGGCGCGGGGCCTGGAGCGCGGCGTTCGGGTCGAGCCGGTCGTCCGGGACGCGGGGCGGGGGTGGACGGCTCGCGCGTCGCGGGGGTGCCGACGGGCACGAGTTCCTCGACCGGGACGGCGATGTCGCGCCCGTCCGCGTCGAGGCGCACGAGCACGAGTTGCGTGAGAATCTGCGCATCGATGACGATGCCGTCGCCCTCGGGTGTGCCAACCCTGCTCTTGCGGTGGGGGAGTCGCTTCTTGAGGTCCTCGTAGGTCTCGTCCTCGTAGCGCAGGCAGCACATGAGCCGCCCGCACCGCCCGGATATCTTGAGCGGTTCGAGCGTGGCCTTCTGCGTCTTGGCCGAGCGCATCGAGATGGGCTTGAGCACCTTCAGGAAGTTCTTGCAGCAGCAGTACTGGCCGCAGCGTTCGTAGTCGGCGACCAGGCGGGCCTCGTCGCGCGCCCCGACCTGCCGCACGTCCACGCGGGTGCGCCACCGGTCGGAGACGCGGTGGACGAACTCGCGGAAGTCGACCCTCTCCTCGGACATGCCGTAGACCGTGATCCGCTCCCCGCCGAGGATCGGCTCGACCTGCACGATCTTCATCGGGAGGTTGAGCCGCTCCGCCTCGGCACGCGCCTCGACGCGCAGCTCGTTCGCCCGCTGCTCGATCGCAGTCTGCCGGTCGAGATCCTCCCGCGTGGCGACCCGCAGCACCCGCCCCTGATCGAAGAACGGGTAGTCGCGTCCGCCGGAGTTCTCGATGTAGGCGAGCATGTCCTGGCGCGAGACGCTCTTGGAGCACCCCGAGTTCGGGCAGGTGCTGGTGAGCATCTCGCCGAGTTCGACTCCGCGGTGCGTGCGGACGACGAGCCTGCTCCCGCAGCCCGGTTTGGCGTCGCCGTCGTAGGGGTACTCGCCGATGAGCTTCATCACGCCGAAGCGGACGACAATGCTCTTGGGCGCGTTCAGACGCTCGTACGCCTTCCGGTCCTCTTCCCAGGCGCGGAGATCCTCCTCGAACTGTGGCAGGGGCAGGATGGGCATGGCACCTCCGGGCCGAACGGGCGGACGCACGGGCCGCGCCGGCGCACGACGAGCCGGTCGCGTTCGAAGGGGGGGTTGTCGCCGGGCGTGGGGTTCGGCCCGCCCGCGCGCCCGGCGGGCGCGGACGGTTCTGGTGCGTCGCCCCGCGACGGCGCGGGGCCGGGTGTCAGCCGCGGCCGTGTCGCTTGGCCCGGGCGGCGGTGAAGATCTCGCGCAGGTCCGCGCGCTGGAAGAGCTGGACGTTCTGCTGGTTCACGACCTTGTAGACGGAGATGGTCTCGGCACGTTCGTCGATCACGACGAGGACTTCCTCGTTCCCGCCGTCGGTCGTCATCACGATGTACGACCCGCTGCGCGCCACCATGTCGGCCCGGGCCTCGCCGCCGAGGAGCGGCGCGGCCGTGGCGATCACGAGGCCCAGCAGCACCAGCGCGCTCGCCCGCAGCCAGCGGACGGAACGGGGGGAGGCCTGTGTCCCGAGCCCTGGGTCTTGAGACCGGAGGCCGGAGGTGGAAGGCCGAAGGGACAGGGTGGCAGTCCGTTGATCCATCGATGCCTCGATCCCCTGGTCGCGTGTCTGGTTGGTGCTCATCGTCCCGGCTGCTCCCTGGCGTCGGCGTTCAGGTCGCGATAGTCGATGCCTTCGAGTTGACCTCGCGCATCGTTCCAGCGGAGGGCGACGAGTTCCTGGTTCGCGGAATCGACGACCCAGATGGCGTTGGAAGGCCCGCCGCGGATCTTGCCCCCGACGACGGTGTACTCGCCCCGGGCGCGCTGGGCGGGCTGGCCGATCGCCCCGTCCGGCGCGAGCGTGAGCATCAGGAGCAGGGCGGCCAATCCCGCGTTGACGGCGATGAGCGTACCGCGCGTGTTCCGGCGCATGGGGTTCGTCCCTCCAAGGCCCACGAGGGGGGTCAGTCCTGATGCCCGCGCTTGCTCGGGATCAGGTTCGCCCCGACCGCCGCCGCAACGATGACGATCAGGCACAGGTAGTTCATCACCACGGGCGGCGTGTCGGCCTTGGTGGGCGTGGGCGGCTGCGGGCCGCTCGGCTGGCCGAGGGCCGCCGAAACCGCCAGGAGAAACACCGCGAGGGCAACGATCAGGGCGACCTGCTTCACGCGGGCATCGTACCGGAGGGGGATGGGCGAGTAAAGCCCGGGGCCTACGCGACGATGCCGAGCGGCTCGAACGCGGGCGCGACGGGTGGCGACCACGGCCACGCCCCGGACGCGAACGGGCGGCCGATGCGGTCGAACGACGCCGCGTCAAGATGGACGGTGCCCCACCGGCGGCTGCGAACTCGCATCAGGCGGGCGTAGTCCTCGACCATGACGACGCGCAGGGCGTACCAGCGCTCGCGGTGATCGAAAACGTCCTCGAACAGGCCGTCCGGCGGCTGCTCGACGCACCAGTAGACGAAGACGAACGCCGCCGCGAACTCCAGCCCGAACAGCCGCTGCCAAGTCAGGAGCGAGTCCACGTCCTCGGCGTTCACCCACGATTCGAGCCGGCCGGGACGAGCGCGCGGCGAGACATAGCGCCGGCCCTTCACCTCGGCGAGCAGGTTCGACCCTTCGCCGTAGAGGACGAAGTCGAAGGACTTGAGCGAACGCTCCGGCCCGCCGCTGCGAGACGGCCTCAGCGGCGCGCCGTCGGGCAGGAGTGCCTTACGGGCCTCGTCAACGGCAACGTACGGGATGCGCCGATCGCGCAGCAGCCGCTCGAAGGCCGTCTCGTAGTGGTGCCGTCGCTGGGCCACGCGGGGAGGATACATCGGAACAGCGGACACTGGGGCGTGGTCGTGAGGCGGGGTGGGTGCGCGGTTATCGGGGCTGGCGAGAGCAGCCTGGCGTGTGTGGAAGCACGGTCTCGGCGGGGTCCCTTGCCGGGGTGTATTTCAGGAATAATATATCCTAATATACCGTTGTTGAGCCATTCGCCGCCTTCCTGGAGCCATGCCGTGGTTGGATCTGCCTCATCCGTCGAACCGGGGGCGATGTCCCCGGTGGTTCCACCCGCCATGACCCAGGCCGACCTTCAGGCGCTGCTCGACCGGTACGGGTATCCGGAAGAGACCCGATCGATCGTTGAGTCGGAGGGGCTGCTGCCGCTGGGGCTGCTGAGTCGGCTGCACCGGACCTACCCCGAGCACAGCGGCCTGATGGAGCGTGCCCCGTTCCTCTTTCCTGCCCGGCGCGAGTACGAGGGGCTGCGCGGGTTCCGGCAGGTCGCGGGCATCCTGGGGGAGCACGGCATCCGCCTGGGCGCGATGGTCGAGCGCGAGCTGTTCGTCGAGGTGTACCGGTTCAAGGCGACGAGCCACGCGCTGAACACGATCAACTGGGGCGCGTACGAGACGGACTCGATGTACCACCTGATGTTCCCGCAGCCGGGGATGATGCGCCCGGAGGTGGTGGCGCGGTACGAGGCCGCGTCGGACGCGGCGGCGCGGTCGCGTGTGGCGGAGGCGTACAAGGAAGAAACAAACCCGCACGACGGGCACCAGCTGCTCAACAAGCCGTGGATCGAGCGCGACGACGGCGGCGTCGAGATCGTCGAGGGGAGCCAGCACAAGTACCCGCAGTGCCAGCTGATCTTCGACAAGACCACGCAGACGTGCTTCGCCTTCTGCACCTACTGCTTCCGGCACGCGCAGCTCCGCCGCGACGACGACATGTTCATCCAGGAGGACATCGCGCAGGTGCACGAGTACCTGCGCCGTCACCCCGAGGTGACCGATCTGCTCATCACCGGCGGGGACGCGGGGTACATCCCCGCCGAGCGGCTGCGGCAGTACGTCCGGCCCATCATGGAGGACCCGTCGCTGCTGCACGTGCGGACGGTCCGGCTGGCCTCTCGCGCCCTGACCTACCAGCCCGAGATGCTGCTGACGCGCCGCTACGAGCGGACCCTCGGCCTGTTCGACGAGATGCACGCGAACGGCGTGCAGCTGTCGTGGATGGCGCACTTCTCCACGCCCCGCGAGTTGCTGAACCCGAGCACGATCGCCGCCGTCCGGCGGCTCCAGGCACACGGCGTGGTGGTGCGCAGCCAAAGCCCGATCATGAACCACATCAGCCTGTTCAAGCGTGCCGACGGCACGACGGACGTCGAACGCTCCGCACGCAACTGGATCGACTTGGCGAACGTCCTCGGCACGCTGCTGGTGCGGTTCCACTCGATGTACTGCGCCCGCGCGACGGGCGAGCACCACTACTTCGCCGCCCCACTCGCGGACGTCGAGAAGATCTCGAACCTCGTCTTCCGCTCGCTCAGTTCGCTGAACCGCCCCTCGCGGTACATCACGATGACGACCTCTGCGGGCAAGCTCTCGCTGCTGGGCGAGGCGACGGTGGGCGGGCGGCGCGCGCTCGCGCTGAAGTTCAACGAGGCCCGCAACATGGCCTGGATGGACCGGGTATTCCTCGCCGTGTACGACGAGAAGGAAACGCGGGTGGACCGGCTCGTCCCGCTGGACGGGGGCGAGTTCTTCTTCGAGGCGGAGCTGCGCGAGATCGAGCGGGCGCTGGCGGCGACGCTCGAACGCCGGACGCCGCTGAAGGTCCTGGGATGATCGACAAGCGGTGCAGTTCGGTGTCCGAGGCCGTCGCCTGCGTCCCCGACGGGGCGGCGGTGATGATCGGAGGCTTCGGCAGCGCGGGCAGCCCCGTCGAACTCATCCACGCGCTGATCGACCATGGCGTCCGTGGGCTGACGGTCATCAGCAACAACGCCGGGTGCGGGCGTGTCGGCCTGGCCGCCCTGATCGAGGCCGGCCGCGTCGAGCGGGTCGTCTGCTCTTTCCCGCGCAGTGCAGACTCGGAGGTCTTCGCCTCGATGTACCGCGCAGGCCGGGTCGCGCTGGACCTCGTGCCCCAGGGGACGCTCGCCGAGCGCATCCGCGCGGGGGGAGCGGGCATCCCGGCCTTCTACACCCCCGTGAGCGTCGGCACGCCCCTGGGCGAGGGGAAGGAACGGCGTGCCTTCGCCGGGGGCGAGTGCGTGCTCGAGCGCGCGCTGACGGCCGACTTCGCGCTGGTCAAGGCGGAGCGCGCCGACCGCTACGGGAACCTCGTCTACCGAAAGACCGCGCGGAACTTCGGCCCCATCATGTGCATGGCGTCGCGCGTCGCGATCGTGCAGGCGCGCCGCGTCGTCGAGCCGGGCGAGATCGACCCCGAGGTCGTGGTGACCCCGGGCGTCTTCGTGCAGCGCGTGGTGGAGGTGCGGGAACCCGCGGACGAGTCCGTGCTGGTGCGCGAGGGGAGGCGCTACCCGTGAGCGCGCACACCGGTTGGAGCCGCGAGCAGATGGCCTCGCTCGTCGCCCTGGACATCCCGGACGGCACGTGCGTGAACCTCGGGATCGGCATCCCGGAACTGGTGGCGCAGCGCATGCCCCCGGGGCGCGAACTGCTGATCCACACCGAGAACGGGCTGCTCGGCGTCGGTCCCGCCCCCGCGCCGGGCGAGGAGGACGCCGACCTCATCAACGCCGGAAAGAAGCCGGTGACGGCGATCCCCGGCGCGGCGTACTTCCACCACGCCGACAGTTTCGCCATGATCCGGGGGGGACACATCGGCGTGTGCGTCCTCGGCGCGATGCAGGTCTCGGCGACGGGCGACCTGGCGAACTGGTCCACCGGCGAGCCGGACGCCATCCCCGCGGTCGGCGGCGCGATGGACCTCGTCACGGGCGTGAGGCGCGTGCTTGTGCTCATGGAGCACACCACACGGCGCGGCGAGCCGAAACTGGTCGAGCGGTGCACGCTCCCGCTCACGGGCGTGGGCGTCGTGAGCCGCGTGTACACGAATCTCGCGGTGGTGGATGTCGCGGCTCGGGGGCTGGTCGTGCGAAGGCTCGCGCCGGGCGTGAGCATCGAGGCCGTGCGCGCGTGCACCGGCGCGCCGCTCATCGACGGACGCGGGGACAGGGAGGCGGATCCATGACCGAGCCGTCGCGGAGCGAGTCGCTGTACCGGCGCGCGGTGCGCGTGCTGCCGGGGGGGGTGAGCCGCAACGCGGTGCTCCGCCGCCCGCACCCGGCATACGCGGCCTTCGGCGAAGGGTGCCGCCTGACGGACGCGGAGGGCGTGCGCCGCCTGGACTTCGCCAACAACATGGCCTCGCTCATCCACGGGCACGCGCACCCCGCGATCGTGCGCGCGGTCGGAGAACAGGTGCGGCGCGGCACGGCCTTCACACTGGCGACCGAGGTCGAGGTCGAGTTCGCCGAGCACATGGTCGGACGTTCGAAGGCCTTCGAGATGATCCGGTTCGTGAACTCGGGGACCGAGGCGGTCATGTGCTGCATCAAGGCGGCCCGCGCGTTCACGGGTCGGCCGATGATCGCCAAGGTCGAGGGGGCGTACCACGGACTGTACGACTACGCCGAGGTGAGCCAGACCGCCACGCCGGCGGACTGGGGCGACCCCGACCGCCCGGCGAGCGTGCCGGTGTGCGCGGGCACGCCCGCCTCCGCGCTCGCGGAGGTCGTGGTGCTGCCGTTCAACGACCCCTCGCGCGCCGTCGCGCTGCTGGACCGGCACGCGGAGCGGATCGCGTGCGTGCTGCTGGACCCGATGCCCCACCGCGTGGGGCTTGTCCCGGCGACAGAGGCGTTCGTCGGCACCCTCCGCCGCTGGACGCGGGCCAACGGCGCTCTGCTCGTGTTCGACGAGGTCATCACCTTCCGGTGCGGCTACGGCGGGGCGCAGGAGCGCTACGAGACCCGCCCGGACCTGACCGCGCTGGGCAAGATCATCGGCGGCGGATTCCCGATCGGCGCGATCGCCGGCAGGCGCGAGGTCATGGAAGTCCTCGACCCGCTGCGCACGCCCGTGCGCTTCCCGCACTCGGGCACCTTCTCCGCGAATCCCGTGTCGATGAGCGCCGGGCTGGCTGCGATGCGCCTCTTCGACCACGCCGAGGTCGGACGTCTCAACCGGCTCGGCGACCTGGCCCGCGAGCGCATCGCAGGGCTGATCGCCGAGGCAGGCGTGTCGGCGTGCGTCACCGGCGGCGGCTCGATGTTCCGCATCCACATGAAGCCCGGGCAGCCGATGGACTACCGGGCGGCGTACCCGTCGGCCCGCGAGGCCGAGGCCGCCGCCGCGCTGGTGAACGCGCTCTTCCGCGACGGGATCATGCTCATCGGCACCTGCACCGGAACGCTCTCGACGCCGATGACCGAACGCGAGATCGACGCGCTGTGCGACGCGCTGCGCCCAGCGCTGCGCGCCGTCGCTCCACTCCTGGACGCGCCGCACGCGGCGGCGCGGGGAGGCTGAGCGATGCACGCGGCACTCCTGTGCGACGCGGTCCGCACGCCCATCGGCCGCTACGGCGGCGCGCTCTCGACCGTGCGGACGGACGACCTGGCCGCCATCCCCCTCGATGCGATCCTGCGCCGAAACCCGGGCCTTGACCGGTCGGCGATCGACGACGTCGTGCTCGGATGCACCAACCAGGCCGGCGAGGACAACCGCAACGTCGCTCGCATGGCCCTCCTGCTGGCCGGGCTGCCCGCGAGCGTTCCCGGCGTCACCGTGAACCGGCTCTGCGGCTCGGGCATGGAGGCGGTCGCGGCCTGCGCCCGCGCCATCGCCTGCGGCGAGGCGGACCTGACCATCGCGGGAGGCGTCGAGAGCATGTCGCGCGCGCCCTTCGTCCTCGCCAAGGCCGCCTCGGCCTTCTCACGCGAAGCGGAACTGCACGACTCCACCATCGGCTGGCGGTTCGTGAACCCGCGCATGCGCGAGGCCTACGGCACGGACTCGATGCCCGAGACCGCCGAGCGCCTCGCCGAGACGCACCGCATCTCCCGCGAGGACCAGGACGCCTTCGCCCTGCGGAGCCAGCACAAGGCCGCGGCCGCGCAGGCGAATGGCGCGCTCGCCGCCGAGATCGTGCCCGTGCGCGTGTCGGGACCGAAGGGTGAGGCAGCGGAAGTCAGCGCCGATGAGCATCCCAGACGGACCTCCGCCGAAGCATTGGCGAGACTCAAGCCGATCGTGCGGCCCGGAGGGACGATCACCGCCGGAAACGCCTCGGGCGTGAACGACGGCGCGGCCGCGCTGCTCGTGGCGTCTGAGCACGCGGCGGCGCGGCACGGCCTGCGAGCGCGGGCACGCATCCTCGGAACGGCGACCGCCGGCGTCGAGCCGCGCGTCATGGGCATCGGACCAGTGCCCGCCACGCGCCGGCTGCTGGAGCGGCTCGGCCTGCGGCTCGACGACTTCGACCTGATCGAACTCAACGAGGCCTTCGCGGCCCAGGCGCTGGCGTGCACGCGCGCCCTGGGCCTGGCCGACGATGACCCGCGCGTCAACCCACAGGGGGGGGCGATCGCCCTCGGGCACCCGCTGGGCATGACCGGGGCACGCCTGATCGCGACCGCCATGCACCAGTTGGAGCGCAACCGCCTGCACCGCGCCCTGTGCACCATGTGCATCGGCGTCGGACAGGGCATCGCCATGGCGGTCGAGCGCGTGGGGTAGCGGGGCGCGGGTCAGTCGCGCAAACGGTCGAGAATGACCGGGATGGCCGGCGGCTCGGGCTGGGGAACGCCTTCAAGAACGGCACGCACACGCTGCTCGCCCGGGAGACGCCGCACCAGGCCGCGGTGCGAGGCTTCGAGCAGCACGGTGTCCGGCGCACCCAGCCCGAGGGCGGAGTCGAGCGGCACGACACCGTCTCCGAGCGATTCAACGGCGCGGCGCGCCTCGTCTGCAAGTCGCTCCGCTTCGTCCGCGCCCAGCAGCCGGCGCGCAAGCCATGATGAGGCGAGCCACGAGGTGTCGGTGCGCTCCTCGGCCGTGAGACGACCCGCGATGACCGTGAGATGCACGCCCTCCGGGAGCGCGCGGGCGCGCAGCGACTCAAGGAACGGCGAACCGGGCATGAGGTCCGCTCCGGCCTCGCCGAGCCCGTCTCGAAGCGAGCCGAGCAGCGAGCGCGGATCCCAGCCGGGGCCTTCGAGCCAGCGCAGGGCGTGCTCGCGCACTTCGGCGAGCGCACGGACGCGCGCCCACGGCGAGCCGCCCATCGGCGTGCCGACCGTGACGAGCCGCCGGACTTCGGGCAAGGAGAGCGGCTCGTGCTCGGGCGCGCGGGTGAGGGCGTCGAGCGCGATCAGCCCCCCCATCGAATGGCAGACGAGATCGACTCGCCCCGCGCCAGCGCAGCCGAGCAGGCGGAGTTGCGCTCGCAGGAAGTCCGCGGATCGCGCGACGCCCTGATCGTTGGGATACTCGAAGACCGCGGCGTGCAGGCCCGCGCCCTGCAGCGCGGGGAGGAGGTCGGCCCAGATGTCGCCGGGATCGTCCAGGCCGTGCACGAGAACGACGATGGAGGGGGGGGCTACGCTCGACTCGCCCAGGCGTTCGAGCTTGCCGCCGTCGCCGACGAGGTACAGGCCGGGGTCGGGCGTGAGGCGCGGCGCCGGCCCGCCGAGGAGGGCGTCGAGCCTCGCGTCGAGGTCGTCCAGGGCGCGGGCGATCTCGCTCGCGTCTTCCGGCTGTGAACGATCGGCTTGGTGACCCGCCGTCCAGACCACCGCGCCGAACGCGAGCACGCACGCGGCCAGCGCAAACCTGCGACGACGACGGCGTGTCACGGCGCCCTCTGCATCATCTGCTCGAACAACCGCTGCTCGGCCTCGGCGTACCGGGCGAAGGCCCGCACGAGTTGATCCCGCCAGCCGGCGATCTGCTCGGCCTCCGCGGCGCTGACCGTCGGGCGGGCCTGCGTCGAGGCGAGCAGCGCGTCGAGCGCCTGGCTCGCGGCACGCAGGTCGCTGACCGCCGCGGCGTAGGAGCGGGCCGAGTCGTAGAGCAGCTGCGTTTCGAGTTCCTTCGTGCTCGGGCGGTGCAGCAGGCGCCACGGCTGCGAGCGGATCTCGACCGTGGCGAGCTTGATCTGGTCCGCCGCGAGGCGCGAGTCGGCGAGGATGCCGTCGATCGTGGGACGATTGGCGCGGACGAATGCGTGCGCCTCCTCGCCAATCTCGACGAAGCAGTTCACTCCCGCGGCGGTCCTGTCGAGCAGGTGCGTGCCGCGGGGGATCCACTCGTCGTTGACCTTCGCCGTCACGGATTCGACGTTCTCGACGATGCGGTCGATGCGCGGGCGGTTCTCGTCGATCGCGCCTTTGGCGGAGTCGAGGAAGGCCTCGCCCTTGTCGAGGATGGGGCCGGCACGGTCGGCGAGGTCGCGGAGTTTGGTGCTGAACTCGTTGCTGCGCTCGATGGTCGTGGTGATGGAAGCGCTCCACTCGGGCCAGCGCTCGCGGGCGTCGCGGATCATGTCGCGGACGTCGGCGACGATCCGGCTGACGTTCTTCGTCAGGTCCGGGTCGGCGTCCTCCACGAACTTCATCATCTTCTCGGTGCCCCTGTCGAGGCGCTCGAGGATGCTCTGGAGTTGCGCGCGCTGCTCGTCGCCATAGCCCGCCTGCGCCAGCAGCGCGGGCGGCGCGATCCGACCGTCGATCGGCCCCTCGGCGGGGCCTGCGCCGGGCGTGCCGAGGCTCACGATGTTGACCACGCTCGCCGAGCCGAGCAGCGGCACTTCCAGCCGCACGACGGCGTCGGCGAAGAGGGGGATGTCCTTGCGAATCTTGATGACGACCTCGACCGCGTAGCCCGCCTCCTTGTCGAAGTCGATCTTCGTCACCTTACCGACCGGCTGGCCGCCCAGCCGGACCTCCGCATCCCGGTCAAGCCCTGTCGCCCCCTCGTGAAGGTCGAAGTGCAGCACGTACGTCTCGGTCCGCGTGATATTGACGTCCGAGAGCACGAAGCTGGCGAACACCGCGAGCGCGACGCCCCCGAGCAGGAACAGTCCCGCGATCAGGTTGTTGCGAGGATTGCTGCGTGAACTCATGCCCGACACGCCCCCTGCGCCTGCCGCACCCGGTCCGAACCGTCGCGTGCCGGCCGGATCGCGGGCCGCACGAGGCGGAGTATAACTGGCTTCACTCCCGCCGTTCCTGTCTCGCACCTCGAACGGACGGGGCCAGGCAGACTCCTCCGCGAACGCCGATCAGAGGTCGTCTCCGAACAGGGCGGCCTGGAACGCCGTCTCGTCGCGCCGGCTGGTGATCGGTCCCTCCGGGTCGCCCCGCAGGAACTGGCGGATGAGCCGCTCGTTCTCGGGGAGGTCGCGGGCCTGCTCGCGCGGCACTTCGCGCAGGCGCTCGAACCACTCGCGCCGCTCGACCCGGAGAATCCGCCCCTTGTCCAGCATCGCCATCCGGTCGGCAATCGTGAACGCCGAATCCATCTCGTGCGTGACGACGACGCTGGTGACGCCGAGTTGCTTCGAGAGGGCGACGATCAGCTGGTCGATCTGCGCGCTGGTGACGGGGTCGAGGCCTGCGCTCGGCTCGTCGTAGAAGAGGATGCGCGGGTCGAGGGCGAGGGCGCGGGCGAGGCCGGCCCGCTTCTTCATGCCCCCGGAAATCTGGGCGGGGTACTTGTCCGCGTGCTCGCGCAGGCCGACGAGTTCGAGCTTGATCTGCACCTGGATGTCGATGATGTCCGGGTCGAGGTCGGTGTGCTCGCGCAGCGGCAGGGCGACGTTCTCCGCGATCGTCATGGAGTTGAAGAGCGCGCCGGATTGGAACAGGATGCCGAACTTCTTGCGGACCTCGTTCATCTCCTCGGGGTCGAGCGTGGCGACGTCGCGCCCGAACATCCAGATGCTCCCCTCCTCGGGGCGGAAGGAGCCGATCATCAGGCGCAGCGACGTGCTCTTGCCCGAGCCGGAGCCGCCCATGATGACCATCGTCTCGCCCGGGTAGACGTCCAGGTCGAAGGACTCGAGGACCGTCCGACCGTCGAAGCGCTTGCTGACGCCGCGGCAGGAGATCACCGGCTCGGGAGACGGTTCGGGCACGCGAGAAATATACGGGGGTGAGGCCGGAGGGGGAAGGACGAAGGCCGAAGGGGGAAAAGGGGGGATCAGCCGCCGTCGCCGTTCTCTTCGTCCGTATCCGCCGGGGTGCCGCCGGGCGGAGTCGTGGGCGTCGCGGGGGGGGCTGTCGGCATCGTCGGCGTGACGACGGGGTCGATGAGCCAGATGATGCGCGACCCGTCGCGCGAAACGACGCCGATGTTCTCGAACGCCGGGAACCCGTCCGGCGTGTTCTGCCCCTGCACCATGATGGCGATGATGAAGGTGCGGCCGCCGTCGAAGTCGGCGGGCATCGGCCACATGCGAGACTGGTACGAAGGGGGGGCTTGCCCGATCACCTGGAGCGACTTGCCCTCGCCGAAGTAGCGGCCGAGCGCGGACGCGAGGCCGCGGTCGGTGCCCTTGAACGCGCCCCACTCCGATTCGACCTCCGCCAGGAAGCGCGCGTGATCCTCGTCCGTGAAGGCGTTGGTGTAGGCGCGGGCCATCATGGCGCGGGTCGCCGACGGGTCCGTGCTGAACGCGCCGTCGAAGCGCGACGCGGCCTGCGTCCACGCCATCGCGCCGCCGAACCACATGAACAGCGAGAGGAGCGTGGCAATGAGGCCGATGACGATCCCGGTGATCGCCATCCCCTTGCCGCCGACGCGACCCTGCGAGCGAGAGATGCCTGGCATCGCGGCGACGCCCAGCACCACCCCCAGCACGCCCGGGCCGGGCACGCAGCAGACGATCAGCGAGAGGATCGACACGATGAGCGAGCCGACGGCCAGCAGGCTGGTGCGCTCCGGGGCGATGACCTCATCGCCCGGGCCGAAGTCGGAGAATCCCCGGTTGAAGTCGGACTGGCTCATGGCCCCAAGCCTACCCGAGGCCGGAGCGTGCCGCCTGTTCCCCCTTCAAGCCCCGGGTCTCAAGCCCCAAGCCCGCCTAAGCCCCGCGCCCCGAGGCCGCCATCGACCGCGACAGCACCTCGACGCACTCGGTGACCAGGTCCACGGCCCGGTCGATCTCCTCGTCGGTGGTGTGACGACAGATGCTGAAGCGGATCGTGCCGTGCGCGACCTCGGGCGCGATGCCCGAGGCGATCAGCACAGGCGAGGCCTCCAGCGAGCCGGACGCGCACGCCGACCCGGCCGAGGCGCACAAGCCCCGCTCGCTCAGAAGCAGCAGCAGAGCCTCGGCTTCCAAGCGGGGGAAGCCGATGCTGGCGGTGTTCCAGACGCGGCCGCCGGGCGACTTCGGGCCGTTCACCACCGCCCCCGGGATTCGCTGCACCACCGTCCGCTCGAAGCGGTCTCGCCTCGCGCGGCAGGTTTCGAGATTGGCGGGGTCAGCGAGCCAGTCGGCGGCCTCGCGGCAGGCGACGCCCGCGCCGACGATGCCGGGCACGTTCTCCGTGCCGCCGCGCCGCCCGAGTTCCTGCGTGCCGTGGATCTGCGGCCTGAGCCGCACGCCTCGCCGCGTCCAGACGACGCCGATCCCCTTGGGTCCGTGGAACTTATGGGGGCTGAAGGTGAGGACGTCGATCGGCGTCGCTTCCACGGCCGGCACGCCGCTGCCGCTCGTACATCGGACGTGCCCGTTGGAAGCGGGATCGGTGCGGGGGAGTGGGGCCGCGCTGCCGACGTTGGTCGGCATCTTCCCGACCCATTGCGTGCCGTCGCAGTGGAAGAGAACGCCGCGCTCGCGGCAGAGCGCGCCGATGCGGGCGACCGGGTGGACCACGCCGGTCTCGTTGTTCGCCCACTGCACGCTGACGAGCGCGACCGAGTCGTCCAGCAGGTCGGCCAATGCGTCCGGGTCGGCCGCACCTTGGCGGTCGAGCGGCACCCAGCGGACGCTGGCCAGGCCGCGCTGCTCGAGATCGTGGGCCAGTTCGCGGACCGCGCCGTGCTCGACGCGCGTGGTGACGAGCGTTCGGCGATCGCTCGCTTCGAGCGCGCCGCGGATCGCGAGGTCGATCGACTCCGTGCCGCTGGAGGTGAAGGTGATCTCGCGGGCGCGCGCGCCGATCAGGGACGCAACCTCGCGCCGGGCGATCTCAACCGCCTGTCGCGCCGCCTGCCCGGCGCGGTGCATGCTCGACGGGTTCGGCCACAGGTCGGTCAGGGCGCGGCAGACGGCCTCGACCACGGCGGGACTGGGACGGGTGGTGGCATTGTTGTCGAGGTAGATCACGCCAGCATCTTACCGGGCGGAACCCCGGCGACCGAACCGCGACGGACGCGGAAGGCCGCAAGGGAGGACTCCACCCCCGCCGGCGGGGCGTATCCTGCCCCCATGCCGCCCGGAACGGACTCCAAACGCGACGCGCCCGTCGAAGTGCGCACGGAAGCCCTCGGCAAGTCGTTCGGCGACCACGTCGTGCTGCGCGACGTGAACGTCGAGATCGCGTCCGGCGAGATCGTGGCCGTGGTCGGAGCAAGCGGCTCGGGCAAGACCGTCCTCCTGGACCTCATCATCGGACTGCTCACGCCCACCGAAGGGCGGGTGCTGGTGGCCGACCACAGCCGCCCGGGAGCGCCGCTCGCCGACCCCGCGACCCTGGACGACGACGAGTTCGACGCCGTGCGCCGGCACTGGGCCGTCGTCTTCCAACGCAACGCGCTCTTCTCCGGGAGCGTCTACGAGAACATCGCCCTCCTGCTCCGCGAGCACGAGTCGATGGGCGAGGACGAGATCGAGCGGCGGGCACGCACCGCGCTGGCGGCCTGCGCGCTCGACGTCGAGGACGTCCTGCACAAGGACCGCGACAACCTCTCCGGCGGGATGGCCAAGCGCGTCGCCATCGCTCGCGCCATCGCCCTCGACCCCATCGTCATCTTCTACGACGAGCCGACGACCGGCCTCGACCCCGTCGTCTCCGGCGGCATCCACGAACTCATCTGGAACCTGCACCACACGCCCAGAGCCGACGGAGCACGCCGCACCACCATCGTCATCACGCACGACCGCGAACTGCTGCGCCGGCTCGCGCCGCGCGTCGTCATGCTGCATGAGGGGGGGGTGTGCTACGACGGCTCGTACGCGGGCTTCGGGCGCGCGGACTGCCCGCCGGCCCGGGAGTATCTCGAAGTGATGCCCGCCCTGCACGCACGACCGACGCCGGGGTGAGGACGACCGATGAAGTGCGTCATCCAGAGAGTGTCGCAGGCGTCGCTGGACGCGGACGGGATTGCCCACGCCGCCATCGGGCCGGGGCTGGTCGTGCTCGCCGCCGTCGTCGAGGGCGACACCGACCGCGACCGGGACTGGACGGCCGACAAGATCGCCCACCTCCGCGTCTTCGAGGACGACGCCGGCAAGATGAACCGCTCGGTCGTCGAGGCCGGAGGGGGCGTGCTGCTGGTGCCGAACTTCACCGTCGCCGGCGACACCCGCAAAGGTCGCCGACCATCCTTCGACGCGGCGATGCGCCCGCCGGAAGCAGCGGCGGCGTTCGAGGCCCTCGCGGACGCTCTGCGCACACGCGGCGTGCCGGTCTCGACCGGCGTCTTCGGCGCGCATATGCACGTCTGCCTCGTGAACGACGGCCCGGTCACGCTCGTGCTGGACTCGCAGGCGTGAAACGAGCCGTCTGGTAGACTCCACCTCCCATGCCCGGCCCGATCGCTGCACAATCCATCGCCGCGTTCCTGGACGCGCTCGCGTCGCGGACGCCGACGCCCGGCGGCGGGGCGGCGGCGTGCCTCACCGGAGCGGTGGCGGCGTCGCTCGCGGGCATGGTCGTGGCGTACACGCTCGGCCGCAAGGACGCCGAGCCGAACCGCGACCGCCTCGAAGACGCGGCTCGGCGCTTCGAGGCAGCACGGGTCGTGCTGCTGCGGCTGGCGGACGAGGACGCGGAGGCTTACGGCGCACTCGCGCCCCTGCTCAGGCTGCCGGAGAGCGATCCGAAGCGGCAGGCGGACCTGCCCGATGCGCTCGAAGCGGCGATCGCCGCGCCCAGGGCCGCGATGGCCGCGTGCTCGAACGTGCTGCGCCTGCTCGAAGCCGTCGAACCGATCTCGAACCGCAACCTGCGCAGCGACCTTGCGATCGCGGCGGCGCTTTCGGCGTCGGCGGCACGGGCCGCGGCCTGGAACGTCTCGATCAATCTGCCGCTCGTCGCGGACGCCGACCGTCGCGACGAGATCGAGAGCGACACGGTGACGACGCTGGCCGACCTGACCGAGCGTGCCCGCCGCGTCGAGGACCGCTGTCGAGATTGACCCGCCGGGGAACACCGCCCGAACCGACCTAGACTCGGGCATGTCCGCCATAGACGTATCCGGGGTGGCGGAGCTGCCGATCCTGACGGAGCTGCTCCGAGAGGTCAGCCGCGCGACCCGCCCGCACGACGTGCCCGCCGCGTTCGCCCGGCATTTCTGGAAGGTCCGGCCCTACGACTACCTGCTGTCGGTGTCGGTGCGGGGACTGCCGCGCGGGCAGTACAAGATCACGCGCCGGATCATCCCCGCTTCGAGGCAGCCGCCCGGCGCGCCCGACCCGTGGCGCGAGTGGGACACGATCCCCGCCCACGTCGGCGGATTCGTCGGCCGCGTGCTGGAACGCTCCGAGCCGCAGCTGTTCCAGCACCTGGACCTGCGCGGCGACGAGGTGCTGGGCGACGAACTGGCCGAGATGGGCAGCTGCATTGCCAGCCCGGTCTTCGACCACGGCGAGCCGCTCAACTGGACGTTCACGTTCCGGCGCGACCCCGAAGGGTTCACGAAGGCGGGGCTGGCCGAGCACGTGCTGATCACCAACATGGTCGGCGCGACGACACGGACGCTGCTGCACGCCTCGCGGGTGGACGAGCTGAACGGCGCGCTGACGCGACAGCTTGAGGAGGTGGCGCGGGTGCAGCAGTCGCTGCTGCCCAAGCGCGTGCCGAGCGTGCCGGGGCTGCTCATCGCCACCAGTTACCTGACCTCCGACGAGGCTGGCGGCGACTACTACGACTTCTTCAGACTCGCCGACGGCCGCCTCGGGGTGCTGATCGCGGACGTCGCCGGACACGGCGCTGCCGCCGCCACCGTGATGGCGATGCTGCACGCCATCCTCCACGGCTACGAGGGGCCGGACTCCTCCCCCCTTGCGGTGATGCGCTACGCCAATCGCCGCCTGCACTCGGCCTCGCTGGAGGGGAGCTTCGTCACCGCCTTCTTCGCGGCCGTGGACCCGGCGACCGGCGAGGTCCGCTTCGCGCGCGCCGGGCACAACCCCCCGCGCCACAAGCACGGGCCGAACGGGCACGTCACCCCGCTCGAAGGGGGGGGCGGCCTGCCGCTGGGCCTCGCGCCGGACTTCGACGGCGAGGAGGACGCCGTGCAGCTCGAACGCGACGACACGCTCATCCTCTACACCGACGGCATCACCGAGGCCTTCGGCCCGAACCGCGAGATGTTCGGCGTCGAACGCCTCGACGCCGCTCTCGAACGATGCTCCGGCCACCCCGAGTGCGTCGTCGAGTCGGTCCACACCGCCCTCTACGAGCACACCCGGGCACGCACACGCGACGACGACCAGACCCTCGTGGCGATGCGCTACCTGGGGAGAGTGTGAGCGAGCGGCACGGCGCCAACCGCATGGCCCACGAGTGGTTCGACAACCCGGACCCCGACACCGGCGAGGTCGGCCTCCGATTCGCCTGCACCATGTGCGGCAACTGCTGCTCAGGCCCCCCGGGCTACGTCCTCGTGAGCGACGCGGAGTGCGACGCTCTGGCGGCGCGGCTGAGCCTCGGGCGCGCGGAGTTCATCAAACGCTACACCGAGGTGACCTCGCGCGGGCGATCGCTCGTCGAACGTGAAGGCCCGCGCGGGTTCGATTGCGTCTTTCTCGACCGCCAGCGCGTCCCCGGTCGAGCCGTCTGCGGGGTGTACGAGGACCGCCCCGCCCAGTGCCGATCTTGGCCGTTCTGGCCCGAACTGCTGCGAACCCGGGACGACTGGATCCGGGCGCGCCGCACCTGCCCGGGCATCGACACCGGACGCCTGCACACGCCGCAGCAGGTGCGGGTCATCCGCGAGCGACACCCACGATGAGCACCCCCCCGACGGACCCGTTCTCCCGGCTCCGCGCCGCCGCGCCGAACCGCGCCGACGCCGAGACCTGGCTCCGCGCCGCACGCGACCCGCAGGTCTCGGGCGAACTGGAACTCGTCTACGCGGCGGTCGCCCGCGAGGTCGGTCGTCGCAGGCCGACCTGTGAATCGTCCGGGCGGTGCTGCCGATTCGAGGCCTGGGGGCACCGTCTCTACACCACGGGGCTGGAGGCGGCGGTCACGATGGTCTCCATCGACCCCGCGCTCGTGCCCGGCGAGCGCGCCGTCGCCGATGCGCTCGCGAGGGGGGGGTGCCCGTTCCAACCCGCGACGCTCTGCGAGGTCCACCGGCATCGCCCGCTCGGCTGCCGAGTGTACTACTGCGACCCGACGGCCCGGGAATGGCAGCACGCGCTGAGCGAGCGGATGCTGCGCGAAGTGCGGACGATCCACGATCGGCACGGCGTCCCGTACCTCTACGCCGAGTGGCGTTTCCTGCTCTTCGCCCTCGCGCCGCTCACGGCCTCGGGCGGCGCGACGACAGATGCAGGCGAATGAACCGCTCCCACGCGCGTCCGTCCGGCACGAGCCAGGCGGGAAGCGCAGCGGGCCTCTGCGACAGCCCTTCGATCGCTCCCCGCACCACGGCGGCGTGTGAACGCGGGCGCGCCCCGGCGAGCCGGTGCGCCCAGACCCAGCCGAGAGCGAGACCGAGCGCCTTCCACCGGCCGCGTCCGTGGCGCCTCGCGAGCCAGACCCAGTTGCGCGTGGCGGTGCGGAACCAGCCGTCGCTCTTGCGCGCGGCGGCGGGCGAGTCGTGCTCGCACTTCCAGGCGGGGTTGACGTGGACGCCCCCCCCCGCGGCGAGCAGCCGCATGGCGAGGTCCACGTCGTTGCGGTAGAGGTAGAACGCCTCGTCGTAGCCGCCGAGGGCGCGCCACGCCGCCGAGCGCACCAGGTTGCAGCAGCCCATGACGGGCCAGTCGTCGCGCGGGCCTTCGAGCCGCTCGGCGAACGGCCACTCGCACGCACCCGTCGCGGGGTGGACGGGCAGGAAGGTCACGGCCGCGAGGTCCGGCCGCTCGTCGAGCAGAGCGATGGCCCGCGAGAGGGCGTCATCGTCGGGCCGCGCGTCGTCGTCGAGGATGAGGAGCGCGTCGCCGCGCGCCTCGGCCGCCCCGCGGTTGAAGCCGGCGATCGCCTCGTTCGTCGTCAGTTGAACGAGCCGCACCCACGGCGCGACCTCGCGCACCGCGTCCGGCGTGCCGTCCGTCGAAGCGTTGTCGGCCACGACGATCTCGGCGTCGCGCGTGGTACGGCCGGCTCGCAGGCGGCCCAGCGTCTCCAGCAACGCCTCACGCCGGTTGTAACTCAGCACAACGACCGAGATCGAGAGGCCCTGCCGGCGCGAACGCCACGGCGTAAAAGCACGGACCGCGTCCGGCGGTGGCAGGCCCGCGGGTCGCGGGGGACGCGCCGCGATGCGGGACGAGAGGGCCACGCCGCGAACCCCGGTGAGCGCGGCACGCGCGAGCGCCGGCACGCGCGGCGCGCGTCGAAGCACGAATCCGCCCGGCGAGACCGCGAGCAGCATCCGCCCCGCGAGCCAGTCCGCCGGCCGACCCTTCGCCGGCACAATCGCAAGATCGACCTGCGCGCCGACGATCGCACGCCGCGCGAACGTCCGCAGGCCGGCGCGGACACGCTCGGTGCGCTGGTGGCGCGTGCCGCTCCGAACGGGCGTGAATCCCGCGGCACGGGTCTCGCGGATCGCCGTGCGAGCGGCCTCCGAACCCAGGTCGGCCGGCAGCGAGATCGTGCATCGCCGGTCGCTCGCGCCGCGCGCCGCATCCGCCAGCGCGCCGGAAAGGTCGCTCCACGGTCGCATCGGCTCGGGGGGGGGCACGCCCGTCGGCATCGGTCCCGTCGTCCGGCCACGCGCCGCGTCGCGCAGGCCCGCCAGGTGAAGCCGCGCCAGGTCCGGGCGGGCCATGAGCTCCTGGTTGACCGCCCGGGCCGTTTCGAGCAGGGCACGCCTGAGACGCACCACCGGCCCGAGGCCCAGCGCCGCGAGCGGGCCGAAGGCGTTGCGGGCCGAGTAGTACCGCTGGACGAGCGGGAAGCGGTCGAAGCGCGGGTGCATCGCGCGCGCGGCGGGCACGGCCGCGACACGCCCTCCGGTCGCGCGGGAGAGCCGCACGCACCATTCGACGTCGTCGCCGTTCAGGAACACGCGCGGCATGAGGCCCGCCCGCGCCGCCGAGGCACGCACCAGCGCGCAGCACGACGCGACGTAATCGCACGGCACAACCGCCGCGGGGTCGTCGGGTGGTGCGCCGAGCGCAGGCGCGAACGAACCGGTGCGCCGGCACACGCGCCCGCCAACCTCGAACACCCCGCCCGTGTCCGGGTCGGCGATGGCGGCGCCGACGACGACGAGGCCCTCGTCGCGCTCCATGGCGTCGAGCAGCGCGGCCAGCGTGCCCGGCTCGACGCGCGCGTCGCTGTCCACCAGCCAGAGATAGTCGGGCGGCTCGCTCCCCGTCGCTCCGAGCGCGGACGCCATGCCGGCGTTGTACCCGCCGCTCCCGCCCGTGTTCACCGCGAGGCGCACCCACTCGACGCGGAGGCCGCCCGGCGCTCCCGCGCGCTCCAGCGGTTCGCGCGAGGCGTTGTCCACCACCAGCACGCGCAGGTCGATCGCCCGCACACCCGCCTCGCCGTCGTGCCGCGTCTCGCACCGGGCCAGATCGTCGAGCAGCAGCGCGAGATCGGCCGGGCGGTCGAAGCACGGCACGATCGCCGCGACGCGGACCGTGCGCGGCCGCAACGCCCGCGCCTCGACCGCGACGGGGCGGTCGAGCGGCACGACGCGCGGCGTGCTGGTCAGGCCGGGTTCCACGGCCGAGTGTAGGTTCTCTCCGACGAGGCGCGACCGTGAGGGAGCGGTACCGGTGCGCCCCGCCCGCGCGAACCGTACTCTTACGACCGCGGCTCATCGCGTCGCGGCAGCAGCCCTCTGACGGAGCGCAGCATCCAGCGCGCACCCCCCGCGATCGGCCCCGGCATCGCGTCGATGACACGGTGCATGGCGCGGCTGAAGCGAACCGTCGTCATCGACTCGAAGCGCCCGACCTTCTCCCTGGCCTGTTGCAGTTCGGCGTGCAGGCAGGCCGCCTCGGCCTCCAGCGCGACGACCCGCGCCCGCGCCTCCGCCGCGGCCGCCTGCGCCGGCCCGAGGGCGGCCCACGCCTCGCGCAGGTGCATCAAGGGGATCGGCATCCCTGACTCGTCGAGCCAGTTGCAGTCGAATCTCCGCAACATCGAGTTCTCCCGCGTCGCGATCGCCTCCATGTGCCGCTCGTAGTGCGAGCGGTTGCGTTGGATGATCTTCGCGTACAACTCGTCGTGCCGCGCCACCGCGTCGAAGATCATGGTCGAGTGCGAGTGCCTCCGCCACACGAAGAGCGGCTCGGCGACCCGCACGCCCCGCCACCCGCGCACCGACATCCGCACCCACAGTTCCCAGTCCTCGTAGCCGCCCACCATGGTCTCGTCGAAGCCGCCGACGGCCTCGAACCGCTCGCGGCGCACGAGACAGGTCACCGGGTGCAGGTTCGTGATGAGCAGCAGCAGCGCATCCCACTCGGGAACGCGCCAGATGCCCTCGCCCAGCCCGACCAGCCTCTCCTGGCAATAGGCGTGGCTCGCGTCGTCGCGCCCGGCGGCACGCTCCGCGACGAGCGCGGCGGCGAGCGTGCGCACGAATGCCGGCTCCACCCAGTCGTCAGCGTCGAGAAAGACGAGATAGTCCGTGCCTGCCTCGCGCGCGCCCGCGTTGCGCGCCGAGGGCAGGCCGCGGTTCGGCTGGTGAATGACGCGGACGCGGTCCGCGCCGAACCGGCCGAGGAGCGCATCGCACGCGGCGGGGGTCGTCCCGTCGTCGGACCCGTCGTTGACGACGACGGCGCGCGTGTCGGCGTCGTGCTGGGCGAGGGCCGAGGCGACGGCGTCGGCGACGAACGCGCCGTGGTTGAAGCACGGGATGACGAAGGTGACGCTCGGCGCGCCCATGGTCGCCTCCGCCCGCGCCGTCGCCGCACGGGTCGCCCAGCCTATCCACACCCGCAGGCCCCGACCAACGCCCGGACTGGCCGGGAACCCTCGCGGGTGCCATACTCAACGCTCATGCGCGACTTCCGGCGCTTCGCCCGACAATCCCTGCGCTACCGCGGCACGGTCGCGCTCGCGCTCCTCTTCGCCGTGCTCTCGGCGAGCGGACTGGGCGCGGGCCTCGTCGGCATCATCCCCGTCCTCCAGAACATCCTCCAGGACGGGCACACCCTGCGCACGCTCGCGGCGAGAGTGAACGAAGCGCCGTGGATGCCCGACGCGCTGCGGATGTCCGACGCCTTCATCGCCTCGCTCACCCAGGACCGATTCAAGACCGTGCTCATCATCATCGCCGGTCTGGGCGTGCTGACGCTGCTGGGGGGGGCCGCCAACTTCCTGCACGCCTACTTCTCGCTGACGGTCGTGCAGCGAACCGTGACGAAGGTTCGCCGCGACGCCTTCCACCGCGTCATCCGGCTCCCGCTCAAGCGCGTGGTGGCGGGGGGGGCGAGCGACATCGTGAGCCGCATCGTGAACGACACCGCCGCGCTCGGCGCGGGGCTGACCGCGCTGCTCTCGCGCGCCGTCGCCCAGGTCACGAAGGGGATCGCCGGGCTTACCGCCGCCTTCATCGCGGACTGGCGGCTCGGCCTGGTCTCGGTCGCGGTCGCGCCGCTGCTCTACACGATCATCCGGCGCCTCGGCAAGCGCATCCGCCGGGCCTCGCGCGAGGCGCTCCGCTCGCAGGCCGGCCTCTACGGCGCGGCGAGCGAGGCGTTGCAGGGGCTGCGCGTCGTGAAGGTCCACACCACCGAACGCTACGAGGCCGGACGCTTCCACCGCATCAACAAGCAGGTCATGCGCGAGATGCTCCGCGTGCGCACCGCCCGCGCTCTCGCCAGCCCGCTCGTCGAGGTCGTGTCGATCGTCGTGCTCGGCTTCCTTGCGCTCGTCGCCGCCAAGGCCATCATCGACGGCCAACTCGACCCCTCGCGTTTCATCACCGCCCTGATCGCGCTGGGAGCGGCGGGCGCGTCGCTCAAGCCGCTCACGGGCCTCGTGAACGACATCCAGAGTTCCGCCCCCGCCGCCCAGCGCCTCGCGGAACTCCTCGACGCCGACCCGGAGCCGGGGCACGACAGCCGCCTCCCCCGACTCCCCAGGCACCGCGAATCGATCGCGTTCGAGGGCGTGGCGTTCACCTACCCCGGCGCGGGCGAGCCCGCCCTGCGCGGCATCGACCTGCGCATCCCCTTCGGCGAGCGGGTGGCGTTCGTCGGGCCGAACGGCTCGGGCAAGACCACGCTGCTCTCGCTGGTGCCTCGCCTGTTTGACCCGGACGCGGGGCGCGTGCTCATCGACGGGCGCGACATCCGCGAGGTGGGAGTGCGCAGCCTGCGCAGGCACATCGGCGTCGTCACACAGGAGGTCGTCCTCTTCCGCGGCTCGGTCGCCGCGAACATCGCATACGGGGCGGAGGGCGTGACGCGCGAGCGCGTCGAGGAGGCGGCCCGCAAGGCTCGCGCCGACGAGTTCATCCGCCAACTCCCCAACGGCTACGACACCGAACTCGCCGAGCAGGGCCTGTCGCTCTCGGGCGGGCAGCGCCAGCGGCTGGCGATCGCCCGGGCCATCCTCCGCGATCCCGCCATCCTCATCCTCGACGAAGCCACGAGCATGATCGACGCCGATAGCGAGGCACGCATCGCCGAGGCGATCGCCGAGTTCCACGGCGGGCGAACCTGCCTCATCGTCGCCCACCGGCTCAGCACCGTGCTCAACGCCGATCGCATCGTCGTGCTGGACGCCGGCCGCATCGTGGACCAGGGGCCGCACGGCGAGCTGATCGCACGATGCGAGACCTACCGGCAACTGGTGCGCCACCAACTGGGCGGGAGCGGCCAGCAGTGACAACGGGGTGTGGCCTTCAAAGCCCCGCCCCGGATCGCTCTGGAGTGTTTCGAGCGCGTCAGTCGCCGGCGAGTCCGCCGCCGAACAGGTCGTCGCTTTCGTTGGAGTCGGGGATGCCGGGGGAGTTCTGGTGCCAAATCTGGCTGGCGACGGGCATCGTGCCGTCGAGGCCGACGCCGGCGGCGAGGTTGCCGTAGGTCACGAAGACCGCGCCGCAGTTGCCGACGACGCCGAGATCCTCGCCGCGGGCGCCGATGACGAGGTCATCCGCGCCGTTGCCGTCAAAGTCACCGACGGCGAGCGCGAAGCCGAAGTAGTCGGCAGCCTCGTTGGAGTTGGGCACGGCGGGCGAGTCCTGGTGCCAGCCCTGCGCGACGACCGTCCCCGCGGTCTCAAGCCCGAGACCCGGGCCGGCGCCGTAGATGACGTTGACGTATCCGCAATCGTTGATGGCCTTGATCTCCTCGAACGGCACGCCAACGGCGAGGTCGTCGAAGCCGTCGCCGTTGAAGTCGCCGACCGCGAGAGCGTAGCCGAAGTTGTCATGCGCGTCGTTCACCTCTGGGATGCCCGTGACGTTCTGGTGCCATATCTCGGCGGCGACGGCGGCGAATGCATCGAGCCCGACGCCCGGCATCGGCACACCATAGATCACGTTCACCGCGCCGCAGTTGGTCTTTGCCCCGATGCTCTCGTATGGGACGCCGATGGCGAGATCGTCCGCGCCGTTGCCGTCGAAGTCGCCGGCGGCGAGCGTGAGGCCGAAGTTGTCGAAGGGGTTGGCGACCTGCGGAACGCCGGGGGAGTTCTGCGTCCAGACCTCGGGCGCTGTGGGTGCGGCCGGATCGAGGCCGAAGCCGGACATCGCGTACACGACGTTGACCATGCCGCACGCGCCCTTGCCGGCGAAGGTCTCGAAGGGCGCGCCGATGACGAGGTCGTCGAAGCCGTCGCCGTCGAAGTCGCCTGCGGCGAGCGAGTAGCCGAACATGTCGGTCGCTTCGTCGGGGTCGCCGAGCACACTCTGGACGAACATGGGAATGCCCGGCCCGGCAGGCATGAGGCCGGCGGGCGAGCCGAAGACCTGGTGCACGACGCCCTGCGAGGCGAACGTGATGCTCTCGCCCGGCGCGCCGATGGCGAGGTCATCGAACCCGTCGCCGTTGAAATCGCCCGTGGTGAGCGACCAGCCGAAAAGGTCTCCGGCTTCGGGCGTGTCGGGCATGCCGCCGAGGCCCTGCATGAGAACGGGCGGGCCGAGCGGGGCAAGCCCGGTCGGTGAGCCGTAGAGGACGATCACGAGGCCGGCGTCGGCCGCGCCGCCGACGTCCTCGTTGGGCGCGCCGATGGCGAGGTCGTCGAAGCCGTCGCCGTTGAAGTCGCCCCAGGCCATCGAGAGGCCGAAGGTGTCGCCTGTCTCGACAGGGTCAAGGCCGAATGTCGCCTGAGTGATCTGCACCGCTGGGAGCGGGGCGAAGGCGCCCAGTCCCACGCCCGGACCCGCCCCGTAGATGATCGTGACCGCTCCTGCACCGGCGGCCGCGCCGATGGACTCGCCCGGGGCGACAACGGCCAGGTCGGCGATGCCATCGCCGTTGAAGTCCTGGGCGACCGCCGAGCCGGCAGCCAGCACAGTGGCCGCGGCCATCGCCAGGGGGCCGCGGGGCAGAGAGTGATTCGTTCGGGCGGCGTTCACGGGTCTCTCCTTCGTGGTTGCTGGTGGCTGCGTGGCGGCAACCGGATTGCCGTCAAGGGGCCAGCGACGAAGGAGGGCGGAGGTCACGGGAAGAGCCAGCAAACAAGGCGTTTCCCCTTGGAGTCCGCAGGTTTCCTCCAGTGGGACAGGGGAAATGGAGTTCGAAATGGAGTGGCAAATGGAGCGGCGTGAAACCTCGCTCGCGCTCTCTCGCTCTTGCGCAATCTGCACGCGGTATCGCGAGCATGCGGGCTGGCCGCTGGCGCCTTCGACTACCTGTCCAGTTCCGCCGCGACGATGTTCAGCGAGCCGAGGATCGCCACAACGTCTGCCAGCATGTGGCCCTCGGTCAGCATCGCCATGACCTGGTAGTTGATGAAACTCGGCGGGCGCGTCGCGGCGCGCCATGCGCGGGGCGAGCCGTCGGAGACGACGTAGTACCCCAGTTCCCCGTTGGCCGTCTCGTTCGCTCCGTAGGCCTCGGCGACGGGCGGCTCCCAGCCCCGGTTGGTCATGATGAGTTCGAAGTGCTGGATCAGGCCCTCGATCGAGCCGTAGACGTCCGCCTTCGGCGGCTTGACGAGCTTGCCGTCGGGGAAGGTGTTGACGGGGCCGGCGGGGATGTCATCGATGAGCTGGTCAATGATCCGGACCGACTGCTTGATCTCCTCGACGCGCACCAGGAAGCGGGCGTAAACGTCGCCCTCCTCGGCGATGGGCACGCTGAACTTGACCGCGGGCGCACCCTGCCCGTCCCAGTTGTCGGCATAGCAGAGGTAGGGAGCGTCCTTGCGCAGGTCGCGGCGCACGCCGCTGGCGCGGGCGACCGGACCGGAGATCGACCACGCGATCGCCTGGTCCTTCGTCAGCACGCCGATGCCGCGGGTACGATCGATGAAGATGCGGTTGCGCTCAACGAGCTTGACGAGGTCGTCCACGGCGCGCGGCAGGTCATTGTGGATGAAGTCCTTGACCATAGTCTTGAAGACGCGCTCGTCGGGGAGGTCCTGCATCAGGCCGCCGACGCGGGTCCAGTCGGGGTGGAAGCGCTGGCCGGAGATGAAGTCGCACAGGTCGTAGATCTTCTCCCTGGGGTTGAAGGCGTAGAGGAAGCCGGTGAACGCGCCGAGATCGAGGGCGGCCGCGCCGACGCACAGCAGGTGGTCCTGGATGCGGCCCAGCTCCGCCATGATGGTGCGCAGAACCTTGCACCGGGGCGTGATGTCGATGCCGAAGAGCGTCTCGACCGCGTGGTGCCAGCAGATGTCGTTCGCCACCGGCGAGAGGTAGTTCATCCGGCTGACAATGGTGACGTACTGGTTGTAGTCGAGGTGCTCGCCGAGTTTCTCGAACCCGGAGTGCAGGTAGCCGATGTGCGGCGTGCACCGCGCGATCCGCTCGCCGTCGAGTTCGAGCACCAGGCGCAGCGTGGTGTGCGTGGCCGGGTGCTGCGGGCCGAAGTTCAGCACCCAGCGGTCGCCCGTGTCCACATGGCGCGACAGATAGTCGGTGCTCTCGGCGTCAACGGTGAAGCCCTGCTCGGGGCGGATCGTGTACGGCATGGCGTGGTTCCCTGGGGCGGGAGTTTAGGCGGAGGGCGAGGGAGGAAGTCCGAAGCGCGAGAGCGGACGGACGGTGGGCCGGGCATGGCGGTTCGTATACTGGACGCCTCCGGCTTGTTCGATCCAGGACCGATCACGCGACGCACCCGTGCCGACGACGCACCCTCCAACCACGAACGCCCCGACGCTCGCCGCCGGACCGCGATGGCTCGACCCGGCGACGCTCGTCGCCTCGTGCTGGAGAATCCGGGTGCTGCTGCCCGCGCTGCTGCTGCTCGCCGGCGCGGCCTGGTGGCTCGGCCGAGAGTGGTTCGTGGCGCGCGAGGTCACGCTCGAGGTTCTGGTGGTCGCGGCGGGCAGCGAACCCGCTCCGGAGGCCCGGGCGGAATACGCCGTCGAATGGCGGCGGTCACGCGACGGGATCGTGAACGGATCGTGGCTCGACGCGGCCGCCTTCGAGCCGGACGGCGGCGATGCCCCACGGACCGTCGAGTTTGATGCGCCCAACTATCGCACCGACTATTACGCGCTGCGATGGGTCGATCCGCGCGTCGGGAATCTGCGCGTCGAGCGCGCCACGGAACGCACGCTGCTCTTCGGCGTTCCGAGCCGCCGAGCATCGCTCGCCCCGCTGCCGGATTCGGTTGCCGTCGAGAGCCTGCGGTTCGCTGGCCGGCCCGAGGTCGGCGCGGCCGGCGTCGTGGGAAGCCCGGCGCTCCGCGCGCAAGACCACGTGGCAGGCGTCGCGGTGTGCTACGCCGCGCTGCTGGCCTTGGCCGGAGCGGTCCAGGCGGCGCGCCGACTCGCACGCCTGGCACCGAACTGGCTGCTCCTCCCGGAGTCGATCGCACTGGCCGCGATCGTCGGGGTGCGCGCCTGGGTCCTGTGGTTTACGCCCATGATGATGTGGTCGGACTCCGCCCACTATCTCTTCAACGCGCACAGGCTGCTCACGGAGGGGCGGTTTGTGCTCGCCGATTTTCACTTCATGGTGGGGTACTCCGTCTTTCTCGCTCCCTTCATCCGGCTCTTCGATGACTTCTCCCTGCCGCTCGGGATCGCGCAATCGGCGATGGGCGTCGGGACGGCGTGGATGTGCCGTCTCATGCTCCGTCCCGTGCTGCCGAGGCCCTGGCCGGTCGTGGCGATGTTGCTCGTAGGACTGGACCCGGACGCGATCGCGTACGAACGGTGGGTGCTGACCGAGACGCTCTCGTTGTTCCTCGTGACGCTCATCGGCTGGCTCGCCGTGCGCGAAGTGCGCCGCCCCGTGGAGGGCGTGCGCGGCTCGCTGGCCGGCCTCGGACGCGCCGTGCTGCTCGGCCTGTGCTGTGCCGCCGCGATCTACGCCCGCTCCGCCCTTCAGACGCTGCTGGTGCTCGTGCCCGCGATGCTCATCGGCGCGCGCCTGCCGCGCCTTCGCCCGGTGCACGCGGCTCAGGGACTGGTCGTTGCCCTGGTCGCGCTGGCCGCGCTCTCTCCCTGGATGTCGCTCGCCAAGCGAGAGCACGGACGCTACGGGATGGCACTCTCGTACAACTTCTCACGGCTCCAGATGGCGCAGATGTCGGGTGCGATCGACGCCAACCAGACCGGCGTGTTCTCCGCCGCCGACTGGGAGCGCGTCCGGAAGCGCATCGACGCCGGGCAGATGAGCCCGTGGACGTTCGCCAACGAGGTCCGCTCCGGCGACGTCTTCCCCAAGGCCGAGGGGCAGACCTGGCTCAACCGGCGCGAGGCCCTCCACGGCGAGATCGTCGAGGAGTCCTTCGCGCGACGGCCCTACGCGCGCGGACGCGCCGTGTGGATCGCCCTCACGACGCAACTGGGCCTGTGGACCAAGTGGGAACACGAACGAACGAACACCACCGTCGAGACCTTCACCGCGCCCTTCCGCGGCCACCCTCACGGCGCCTCCAACATCCCTGACCCGAGCGTCAACCGCAACTGGGCCGGGACCGACCTCGGGCCGAGGATGCAGCGCGACATCGCCTACCTGCGGACGAGCGCCTCCGCTCGCTATTTCGACGAATGGGCGACCGGGTGGCGACTGCTCCGCCCCTTCATCGGCGTGTTCTTCCTCGTCGGCGTGGCCGCGGCGTTCTTCTCCCGGGAGTACGGCATCTTCTCGCTCGGGATGATCGTGCTCGGGGGCGTGCTGGCGGTCTCGCTCATCATGCTCGGCGCGATCGAGCGCTACCGCGTGGTCTATACGGGATTGATGGGCATCGTCGCCGTGTACGGCATGGCGACCGTCGCCCGGTGCGCTCGCCGGAACGACGACGCACAGCCGGGTACGCCCAGCGCGCAACCCCGGCCCTGATCGGCCTCGCTTCACCGGCCGGATTCGGCGGGCGCGGCGTGCGCCTCGTGCTCGCACGCCGGAGCGCGCCCCGCACTCCCGGACGCGCCGGAACCCGAGCGCCGCGCCTTGATCGCGGTGTACCACCGGTACGGCGCGGATCGCTTGATCGCCACGATCATCCGGTAGCTCCGGCTCCACTTGATGCGCGCGAGGCGTTCCGAGGGCGTGCCGACGTCATCGCCGGCGCTCCATCCCGCGCCGAACCGTGCGCGCGCGACGAGGCGGTACGGCAGCGTCCGCTTCGCCGCCTGCACCAGCCGCCAAGCGCGGGACGACTCGATGCTCTTGAGCTCGACGATCGCTCGCTCCTCCGCCTGCCCGGCGTCGGCGGGCGACTCGGACCCGCGGCACGCTTCCTCGATCATCCGCTCACGCTCGCGCCAGAGCCATTCGGCGAGCCGCGCCACCCGCGTCGATTCCACCGCCTGCGTGGCGAGTTCCCGCGCCAGCGCGGCGTCCGGCGCCGGCCGCGGCGACTCGGCCTGACGCCGGCGCGCCAACTCGAACAGTTCGACCATGCGGTCGCCCGCGTCCTCGAGCCGGAAGCGTTCGCGGACCCGCTCGCGCGCCGCCGCTCCCATGCGGGCGCGGACCGCCGGATCGCGCACCAGCCGTTCCAGCGCATCGGCGTACCGCTCGGCTTCCTGTTCCTCGGTCCCTTTCTCGATCAGGATGCCCGTGTCCGGCGTGACCAGCTCCGCCTGCCCGCCGACCACCGCGCCCACCACCGCCAGCCCAGTCGCCATCGCCTCGTACACCGAGAGCGCGATGCCCTCCCACTGCGACGGGAGGAAGAAGACGTCGCACGCCGCGTTGATCGCGGGCATCTCGTCGGCGGGACGCTCACCGAGCAGGCGGAGGCGATCGCCCAGCCCGTTCGTCTCGACGAAGCGTTCCAGCCACGGGCGGTCCTCGCCGTCGCCCACGACGAGCGCCACGAACTCGGAGGTCCGCGCGGCCAGACGCGCGATCGCGCCCGCGAGCACGCGCGGCTGCTTCTGGGCGCACAGCCTGCCCGAAAAGAGGATGACGCACCGGCCCTCGGCGATGCCGAGTTCCCGGCGGACGCGCCGCCTCTCGTCCTGCATCGGACGCCAGACGTCCGAGTCAACGCTGGTATAGCAGACCTCGATCCGTTCCCGCTCCGCGCCGCGCGATGCCATCCAGCCTCGCAGGTGGTCGGAGGAGACGACGCTCAGGTCGAGCAGGCTCTGCCAGCCCGCCCCGCTCCTGGGATGCCCGCCGTTGTTCCAGTACTCCTCCTCCATGTGGTTGTAGTCGAGGTAGGCCGGCCCGGGACAGTGGGCGCGCAGAAAGGGCAGCAGGCGGTACCCGAACTCGCTGTTGCTGATGAGCACGGCGTCAGGCCGGCGCGACTCGACCAGGTGCCGAACCACCGCGGGATGGTCCGCGAGGCGCGCGATCCGATGCAGCGAGAAGATGTCGGGCGTGAACTCCGCGAAGGCCGACAGCCACGGATCCTCGTGCTCGAGCGTCGTGCAGATCGTCACCTCGTACCCGCGCCGCGTCAGCAACCGCGTCAGGTCCAGGTTCCAGCGGTCCGCGCCGCCCATGCGAAGCCACGGCAGGAGCATCAGCACGCGCGGCGCGGTGCGCGCGAGCGGATTGGCGAACGGCGAGCGCTCACGGACGCTCTCGTAGGGCAGCGGCGGGCGCGGTTCCGGCGCCGGGAACCGCCCGGCGTACAGGTCCGGGTAGCGCTCCCGCAGGAAGCGCGCGAAACGCTGCTGCCGCTCCGCGCCGTCCCAGTTCTCCCACGCCGCGCCGTGGTTCTCGCGGCGACGGTACCAGCTGAGGTATTCAGGCACGGTCGCGCCCCACATCCCCGCGTCGGCGCACCGAAGCCAGAACTCCCAGTCCTCCATCCCCCCCCGGATGGACTCGTCGTACCCGCCGACCCGGGCGTGGGCGTCGCGCCGCACCATCACCGCGTGCCCGCCGCAGAGACACTCGCGGAGAAACGCGGGACCGTTGTTGAACCCGAGCGGGTAGAGGTACCGCTGCGCGTCGAACCCGACTTCGAACCCGTGCGCGAACGAGAACTGCGTGTTGGAATGCAGGAACCAGGCGAGTTTCTCCAGCGCGGTCGGCTCGATGAGGTCGTCGGCGTCGAGCTGGAAGACCAGGTCCGCCCGCGCCGCCGCGAAGCCCGCGTTGCGCGCCGCGCTCGGCCCGCTGTTGCGGGGAAGGTCCAGCACGCGGACACGCGGGTCCGCCGCACGGAACCGGCCCAGCCCCGCGAGCGCGTCCCGGTCGCTGGAACCGTCGTTGACGATGATCCACTCGAAGTTCTGGAGCGACTGCCGGAAGACCGTCCGCGCCGTCTGATCGAACACCGAGGGGGGGGTGTTGAAGAACGGCGTCACGATGCTCACGGCCGACGGCCCCGGCTCGCCCTCGGGGCGGTAGTCGAAACCCGCGCGGCCCTGGGAGGCCGGCGTATTCTCGAAATCGGGACGGTTGGGATCGATCATCGCCCGCCTTTCAACCTCGCCGAACATCCACCCTTCGCCGATCCGGAGCGCGGATCCCGTGCGCCTCACGCCGACGCGCCGTCGGCCGGACGGTCGGGAGACGGGGAGGCGTCGAGAGGGTTCAGGACGCCCGGGTCCACGACGGCACGACGCAGAATCTTCCTGGCGCCGGCCCGCAGCAGACCCCGGAGGCTCGAAAGCCGCTCCAGCTCCGAGCGCATCACGCGGACCCGCTCGCTCAGGCGACGCGCTTCGTCGCGCAGCCGCTCCCGCTCCGCTTCGAGACCGATTATCAGAACCCGCTGACTTTCAGTCAAGGCATGGAGCCGATCGGCCTCCGCCGCGTGCTCCTCGTCCGCGCGCTCCCGCTTTCGGTCCAACTCCGCGATCCAGGCACGCAGTTCCCCGATGCACGCCTCGGCCTCCGCGCACTTTCGCTCCCACACGGTGCGCTGATCGTCGGACCACGCCCGCGCTCGCTCGAGTTCCGTCGCCCAGGCCCGGACGCGCTCGACTTCCTGTTCGAGCCACTCGGCGGCCCGCCGGCGGTCCTCGGCCCAGCGCGCCGACTCCTCGGCCGCCTCGCGCAGACGCTCCGCCTCCCGCTCCCAGCCGGCGCGCTGGCTTTCCGCCCAGTCGCGCGCCTGTTCGAGCCGCGCGATCCAGTCGGACTGCTGGCGCAGCGCGGCGTCCCGCTCGTCAGCGATCTTCCGCCACGCTTCCTGCTGGGAACGCTCCCAGTCGCGGGCTTCCTCGAGCCGGCGGACCTCGCCTTCGCGCTCGCGCACGACCTGGTCGCGCCGCTCGGATTCAGCCCGCCACCACGTCAACTCTCGTTCCAGCCACGCCTTGGCTCGCTCGAGCCGCCGCGTCCACGCCAGCTGGCTGGACCAGTTGAGCGTGGCGGCGCGCTCCCACGCAACGCCGGGCCTCGCCTCCCACTCCTCGATCATCTCCAGCCCGTCGCCGCAGCGGACCGCCATGTCGAGCACCTGCGCCGCCTCGCGCAGCCCGAACGAGACCGGACGGTCCGTCCGGCCGACGACGTTGGTCCAGTCGCCCGCCAGGACTCGCCGTGCTTCCTCCACACCGCGCGTCCACGCCTTGCGCGCCTCGCTCGCGCGGCCGTTGCTCGCGCTGAGCAGGCCCGCGCGGAAGAGCGCATCGACGGTCTTCGTCGCCAGCAGCGGCGCAAAGCGAACCGGGTCGAGGTCGGCGCACGCGAGGAACGCACGCCGCGCCCTCTCGCGGTCCCCCGTTCGCAGCAGGAGCAACCCCGCGAGATACTGGTTGCTGATCCGCCATCGCCAGGCGTGCGGCGTGCCGTCCGCCCTGTCGTGGTACTCATCGATCCGTGCGAGCAGGGCGGCGACCTCCCCGGCGTCGCCGCGTTCGAGCAGCCGGTAGCCGAGCACGCACAGCGCGGCGCCGTGGTCCGCGCTGCCCGCCGGCGCGGTTTCGAGCGTTCGCTCGGCGAGGCGCCGCAGCAGCGCGGGGCGCTCCGTGCGCGCCCCGATCGACACCATCGCTCGCACCAGCCACGGGTTGTGGTAGTCGCGCTCGAACGCGGTGAGGTTGTACCCGTCGAGGTCGTGATAGTCCGGGTACGCCGACTCCGTGTAGCCGTCGCGGTCCGCACCGATCGGATCGGCCATGGCGACCAGCACCCACCACTCCGGGTCGCCGGGGGGGGGGTCGGCGTCAAGGGGCGCTTCGGCGAGCGCAGGGAAGACGCCCGAGCGGTGTACGCCGCCGTCGGCGTCCTGCGCGTAGGTGCGCTCCGGCAGAAAACGCGACCCGACCTGCCGCGCCAGCGTCTCCCAGTCATAGACGTGCAGGTGGTGCGGGTTGGGGTCGTGGCCGGTCTCGTCCACCCATCGGTTCGGAACGCTGACCACGAGGCGCCCGCCTGGCCGCAGCACGCGCCGCACCTCGTCGAGGAACCGCTCGGGCTGGGCGACGTGCTCCAGCGTCTCGAACGACGCGACGAGATCGATCGAACGGTCGTCGATCGCGGAGAGGTCGGCCGCGTCGGACTTGTGGAACTCGACGGCCGGGCGCACGCCGTTCGACGCCGCCACCGGCACGCCGAAGTTGGCCGCCGCGTACTCGACCGCCGCGGCGCTGGCGTCGATGCCGATCACCCGCGCCGGCCTCCCCGCCGTGGCGAGCACGTGCGCGCCGTACCCCATGCCGCACGCCGCGTCGAGGACCGTATCCCCCGGCCTGACATACGACGCCGCGAGGGTGTAACGAGCGATGTGGGCCTCTGACCGGACCCCGGCCTCACGCAGCATGTCCATGTGCAGGTCGCGTTCTCGCGCGAGCCAGGCGAGCGGGTACGCCTCGAGCGCACGCGGCGGAATCTTCTCGAACACGAGCGTGGCCTGGCCGACCACGGTCTCGCCACGCCCATAGGGAACGACGCGCTGCATCAGCGGGTGCTTGCGGACACCGGCCTCGATGAAACGCGCCTCCCACCAGCCCCGCGGCCGCACGGTGAGGTGCCACGTCCCGTCGCGGTCGGCGGCCGTGGCGACCGTGATGAAGAGGTTCGACCGGGCAACGCGGGCGAGTTCCGCGATCGCGAGTTCGGCGTCGTCGGGGGCGAGATGCTCGAGCACGTCGGCGCAGACCACGGTGTCGAACGCGCCGTCGGGGAAGGGCAGGTCGAGGACGCTGCCTTCGGTGAACCGCCCCGGCGCGAGGGCGTTGCCGTGCTCGACGACGCGGCGCGCGCAGTCCACGCCCCGCGCATCCACGCCCTCGCGCAGCAGGGCGAGGACGAGCGCGCCCATGCCGCACCCCGCGTCCAGAACGGTTCCGCCGCCGCAGGTCACCAGGACGCGCAGGGCCAGCTCGGTGGCGTTCTCGAAGGAGGACGATCCCCACCGGTCGGCGCGGGACCAGTACTGGTCGTAGATCGCCGCGTAGTCAGTGCCTGACATGCGCCCTCATCCGCAGGTCGGCGACGCCGCCGAAAAAGTACTCGTATCGGTCGACGAGGACGCTGAAGAAGGCCGCCTCGTCGATCCAGTGAAGGATGCGCTGGTCGTTGTAGTGCCGGTCGCGCTCCTCGCTCACCGACGCCTGCACCTCGTAGAAGTTGGCGCCGAGCGGGCAGTCGCAGACGAAGTCGATCTCCTCGGTGTGTCCCGCGGGGAGCCGGCGGTCCCAGAGCACGTCGCCCCGCGCCCGCCCGGTCCAGATGGCCATGTCCTGGTTCAGCGTGCCCCACGAGTATACCTTGACGCCCTGCTTGTCGCGGATGCGCACGCCCACGCTGATGCCTGTCATCTCGCGGTTCACTCGGTATCGAACCCGGATCACGAGCGTGTCACCGGGCCTGAACGCCGCGCACGGCTCGCCCGCGCCGTCCAGCACCTGCACCCCGAGAATCTCCGCGTCCAGGTCGCCGAACGATCGTCGGGCACGATCGTCCCCGTCGTCCGGCGCGCTCTCCCCCACGGGCCGCTCCTGCGAACGGGGGGGGTGCGCCGCCGCCTCGGTCCGCATCCAGCGCCTTTCCTCCTCGTGCAGCAGCCGGCGATAGTCGAGCAGAACCTCCGACGAGGGGCCAATCGCACGCACCCGTCCGGCGTGAAGCAGGAGCGCCCGGCTGGTCAGCGTGCGGATCGTCTCCTGGTCGTGCGAGACGAACAGCAGCGTCACCCCCCGCTCGCGCAACTCGTGCAGCCGCTGGTAGCACCGCTTCTGGAAGAGGTTGTCTCCGACCGCGAGGGCCTCGTCCACGATCAGGATGTCCGGCTCGACCTGCACCTGCACCGCGAACGCCAGCCGCACCAGCATCCCCGAGCTGTACGTCTTCACGGGCTGGTCGATGAACTGCCCGATGTCGGCAAAGCCGGCGATCGCGTCGAAGCGCTCGTCGATCTGCCGGCGCGTCAGCCCGAGGATCGCGCCGTTGAGGTAGACGTTCTCCCGGCCCGTGAACTCCGGGTCGAACCCGCTCCCCAGCTCCAGCAGCGCGGCGACGCGACCCGCACGACGCACCACGCCCTCGGTGGGCGCGGTCGTGCCCGCGACGATCTGCAGCAGGGTGCTCTTGCCCGAACCGTTGCGGCCGACGATCCCGAACGACTCGCCCCGCTGCACCTCGAAACTCACCTCGCGCAACGCCCAGAACTCGGCGTAGAAGCGGCGGCTCCAGCGGAAGGCCGCCTGCTTCAGGCGGTCCTCGGGCCGCGCGTACATGTGGTAGCACTTGCCGAGGTTCTCGACGGCGATGGCCGGCCCTGACGCGCTCATCCGTTACGCCCCGTCATGCTTCAGATCACGTCCGCCAGCCCACGCCTGCTCTTCACGAACCACGCGTACCCCGCCTGCATCACGACCGCGCACGCGACAGTGAACGCGGCAAGAACGGGCCAGTCCGGCGCCTCGCCCAGCACCAGCACCCGCCGGGCGTCCAGCACCGGGTACGTCATCGGGTTCAGGTAGGGGATGAAGCGCAGATGCTCCGGCACCGCCTCGATCGGGTAGAAGATCGGCGCGGAGAAGAACAGGATGTTGCTCACGACCACGTTCAGCAACTGCCCGATGTCGCGCAGGAACACGCCCAGCGACGCCAGGAACCACGTCACGCCCAGCGTCAGCATCACCACCGGCACGATCGTGACCGGCAGCAGCGCCGCCGTCGGCGGCACACGCCCCGTCGTCAGCAGCAGCAGGATCAGCACCAGCACGGCGAAGATCAGGGCTGTCACCAGCGAGGCCAGCGTCGCCGACACCGCGAGCACCTCCAGCGGAAAGACCACCTTCTTCACCAGGTTCGGGCGACCCAGCACGAGCGTCGGCGCGGCGAGAACGGCCTGCGAGAAGACGTTGAACGGGATCATCGCGCACAGCATCATCACCACGAACCCCGCCGTCTCCGACTCGATCCCCGCCGCCTGCCACCGCACCCGCAGCACGATCGAGAAGACGAACGTGAACACCAGGATCGTGGCCAGCGGCTTGAGCACCTCCCACGCCACGCCCAGCAGCGTCCCCTTGGAGCGCGACGCGAGTTCACGGACCGTGAACTGCCGGATCAGCTCTCGATGCCGCCACAGGTCTCGCGCCAGCCGCGCCGGGTTGAGCAACGCCGACCACGGCGCGGGGGCGGAAGCCAGAGTGACAAGCGGAGGCGTCATCGGCGCAGGGGCGAGTGTATCCGCGCCCCCGTGCGCCGCCGATGCCCACGCGCCCGCCGACACCGCTCCAGCACGACACCGAAACGCGCAACCGGCGAGAAGTCGGCATTTGGTGTCTGTTTGTGACGGCGTCCCGGCGTTCCCCGCGCGCCGAGCACGGCTTTCGCCTATCATCGCCGCACATCCGGGCGTCGATCGGCGTCCTGGGACGATCCCGGCATGCACCACGCCCCGCACCCGCCCAACCCGACCGTCGCGCCCGGCGTCTCCGTGGTCGTGCCCTGCTACAACGAGCAGGGGGCCGTCGCCGACACCGTGCGCCAGGTCAACGACGCACTCTCGCGCCTCGGGTGCGAGTCCGAGATGATCTTCGTCAACGACGGCTCGCGCGACGCGACCGGCCCCATCCTCGACCGCCTCGTGGCGGAATACCCCCGCCTGCGCGTCTACCACAACCCGGTCAACGCCGGCTACGGCGCGACCCTCAAGCGCGGCGTGGCGCAGGCCAGGTTCGAGCGGATCGTCATCACCGACGCGGACGGCACCTACCCCAACGACCGCATCCCCGAACTCGTCGCCCTGCTCGACGAGCACGACATGGTGGTCGGGGCGCGGACGGGAGCGTCGGTCCGCATCCCGCTGGCGCGGCGCCCCGCCAAGTGGGCCTTGCTGCGCTACGCACGCTGGATGTCCCGCGCCGACATCAAGGACATCAACTCCGGCCTGCGCGCCATCCGACGCATCCACGTCGAACGCTACTGGTCGATGCTGCCCAACGCCTTCAGCTTCACCACCACCATCACCCTCGCCCTCCACACCGACGGCGCGAGCGTCGCCTACGTGCCCATCGACTACCACCCGCGCGTGGGCAAGAGCTCCATCCGCCCCATCCGTGACACCCTCGGCTTCTTCTCCCTCGTCTTCCGCACCGTGATGTACTTCAAGCCGCTCCCCGTCTTCGGCTCGGTCGCCGCCGCCCTGATCGTTCTCGCGGTGGTCGTCGGCGTCATCGGGAAGCTGGCCTTCGGGACCGTGCCGAACGTGTCCACCACCGGCCTGCTCTCGACCGGGCTGATCCTCTTCGGACTCGGACTGATCGGCGACCTCATCAACGCACGCATGGTCGGCTCGCCCGCGCACGTGCGCCTCCGCGCCGGGCACGACGGCGACGGGCGCTCCTCCGCGCCGCCTACCCCTCGAACCCAGACGCCCGTGCCCCAGGTCGAGGTCAGGCCGCTGCGCCGAGCGCCTGCCGGAACAGGGAGCGACCGCGGCCACACCGACTAAGCGCGATCGCGACGCGCCCACAGGGCACGGGCGAGCTCGGCCCTCAGCGTGAGCGCACCGATCGCCGCGAGCATCCAGTACCCGAGCACGGTGTAGAGCATCGCGGCCGCGACCACCGCCTCCGGCTCGGCTACGCCGCGCAGCAATGCGGCCAGCGCGGCGTCCCGCGTCCCGATCCCGCTCACCGAGACGGGAAGCAGCCCGACAAAGATCGCCAGCGCGCCGGCGCCCACCGCGCGCAGCGGCTCGACCGCCGTACCCGTCGCGCGAAGCAGGCACCAGAGAATCGCGGTGTTGTTGAGCCACGCGATCGCCGCGACCCCCCCCGCGCCCGCGGCGCACCACGGCCGCGCAGTGATCGAGCGCGCCCCGTGCCCCATCCGCTCGAAGAACGACCGCATCACCGGAGTCCGGTGCGCGAAGCGCAGTGCCGCGAACGCCCCGACCGGCGCGGCCATCAGCGCCCCGGCGAGCGCGGCCGCGTGCCACTGCGCAAGCGCGATCGCAGAGAGCGTCCCGAGCGCGCCGAGCACGAACACGTCAAAGACCCTCTCGACCAGCACGATCCCCAGGAGCGCCGCACGCTCCCCCGGCGCATCGGCGAGGAACACGCCCTTGGCCAGGTCGCCCCCGCGCGCGGGCAGAAAGGCGTTCAGCGTCAGCCCCGCCATCACCGCCGACCAGCACCGACGCAGCGGGCGACTCATCCCGGCCGCACGAAGAAAGAGGCTCAGGCGGAGCGAGCCGATGAGCGTGCTCAGCAGGCAGAGCGACGCGCCCGCGGCGATCCACGGAGGGGACGCCGACGCCACCGAAGCGACGACCTGCCGAGCGTCGAGCGTCGCCGCGAGCAGCACGAGAGCGACCGTCATCCCCGCCAGCGGGATCGCCGCGAGCAGCACGCGGCGCGAACGAGCGCGGACTCCACCGCCACCGTCGTGTTCGTTCATCGAGGTCATGCTCGGTCCGCGCTGCGCTGCCGCCGCCGATCATGGCTTGCGCGCGACAAACAACTGGTTCACGAAGAAGGGGTTGAACACGACGAGCGGCCTCAGCACGCGATCGATGGCGTCGGCAAACCGCGGAGAAACGGGCACTCGCAGGTACGGCAGGAAGCCGACCGGCGCGAACATGAAGCGACGGTAGTGCACGGGCGTCAGGCCCGCCGCGCCGGCCAGCGACGCGAACGACTCCCGCCCGATCTGGTCCTCGTGATGCTCGTCCTTGTGCAGCCGCAGCGCGCCGCTGATGGTGTCCCACGTCCCGGCGGGGCACGAGGCGACGACGATCCCCCCCGGGCGCAACGCGCGCGACGCCTGCTCCATGAGCGCCACCGGCTCGCGCAGGTGCTCGAGAATCGCCAGCGCTGTCACGAGGTCGAACGTCCCTTCCTCGACTGCCTCGTGCGGCCGCGTCACGTCGCCGCGCACGAGGCGGCAGCCGGGTGGGAGCGCGCCCGCCGCGTCGATCAGGTCCTGCGCGTACTCGATCCCGATGGACTCGCGTGCACCGAGGAGCCGGTGCGTCTCGGCCATCGTCACGCCCTCCGCCGCGCCGAGGTCCAGCACCCGCGGCGAGTCCACGCCCGGACCGAAGCGCCGGTACGCATTCGCCGCGTTGAGCGCGCGCGACTTGTACCTGAACTCCAGGTGCGGCTTGGACCGGCGGTCCGCCGCGTAACTGGCGTCCATCACCCCCGCGGGGGGGGCCTCGCTCTGCGGTCGCGGTGCGGACGAAGCGCCGGCCGTCGGGTTGCTCACGAGACGGCCTCCATCGCGCCGGACCGGATCGATACCTCGGGAACCCCGGCAGACTCCCCCGGGGGCCTGCTCCGCGCGTACTCCCGACGCCACACCCGCCATCCCCCCTCCACGGGCAGCGACGCCGGGTCCGCGTGACGCCACGGGCACAGCACCGATTCCTGGTACACGTTGCTGTTCGCCACGTAGATGCTCGTCGCGTCCGAACCGACGCTCAGACGCCGCAGCGGCATGTCCGCGGGGAATCGGTCCGTCACCACCACCCGGTCGCCCGCGATCTCGACACGCCGAGCGAAGTGGTACGGCGCCTTGGGCTTGCCGGTGATCGCCACTTTCTGCACCAGGCTCCGCGTCAGGTTCGCGTTGAACCGGCCGATCGCCAGCACCCACGCTCTCAGGATCAACTGCTTGAGCACCGTCATCTGGTTGCGCCGGCGGCAGCAGAAGTCCCCCTCGACCTCGAAGACGCCCGCCCCGGGGTCGGCCCGAACGATCAAATCGTGCTGCACGAGATGGGTCACGACGACACGCCCGTCCGCCGTCTCCCCGATCAGCCCCGTGTCCGAGGCGATCGGACCGTGCGCGTCGAAGACCTTGAGCACCCCCCCCTTGCTGAGATTGGCGACCGTATACCGCCCGCCCGTCGGCTCGGTCTCACGCCCGTTCCACGAGACGGCGATCTTCGCGCCCGGCATCCAGACCGTCGCCGGCTCGCTCCGAGCGTCGTTGATCGGCGCGGGACGCGGCCGGTGGTAGTCCTCCCACGCCTGGAGGAAGTCGTAGACGTAGTGGGCTGTCATGCGGTCGTCGTCGTTGTGGTAGCGTTTGTCCCCCGGCACGCCCGCCAGGAAGGCGTCCGCGATCTGGCCGGCCTTCTCGGTGTGCGGCGCCATGACCTCGAACCCGTGCGGGTAGAAGTGGTAGGTGTTGCGGCTGCCGTACTCCCCGCCGTAACTCCCGTCCGGGTGCATGAAGTGCCACGCGAAGCCGACGGCGCGCACCAGCGGGTCGATCAGATCGTCGGCGCGGCCGGCGTGCCCGCCCTGCCGCATCTTCTGCATCAACTTGGCGAGGAAGTCGATCGTGCAGGTGTGGTAGCCGGGGTCCGCGCCCTCGTACTCCTGGAACCACCCCTCCTCGTGCTGCCAGCCGAGCGTGAGCGCGATCCGGTCCTCGGCCACGCGACGAGCCACGTCGTCGCCCGTGATGAGGTAGACGTTGTACGCCGCCAGCGCGGCCAGCGCCTGGTGGTTGCTCAGCCGACCCGTCTCGTTCTCGTGCGCGAGGTGGCGCACGCGCTTCAGAAACAGGTCCACCACCGCGGCGTCGTCCATGCCCAGCAGCTGGTAGGTCTCCGACGCCGAGTACAGGCTGAACACCAGCGCGCCCATCGCTCGCTCGAACGGGAAGTAGTCGTCGCACGTCCCGTCCGCGTGCGACGAGGGGACCATGTACCGCACCGCCGCCTCGGCCAGTTCACGCACTCGCTCCACGCCGAAGAACCGGTTGCCCGGGTAGCGGCGGGCGTACACGAGCGCGAGCGGCAGAACCATCTCCTGCGCCATCCCGCACGGAAAGTCCATCGTCCGGTAGTGCCAGAACGCGCGATCGAACGACCCGTACGTCGGGCTGTACGGGTTGCGATCGATCAGTTGCAGCAGGCGCGGGATGTACGGCAGAGCCAGTTCGACGTACAGATCTCGCACGGCAGACCTCCTCACGCGCCGTTGCAGAGGGGCGCGGCCGGCCCCCGCGCTCGCGCCGCGGGCACACGATAGCCCGTCTCTCTCCCGGCCGACGCCCCGCGCCGACCCCGCGGAGCGCACCGAGTCAGCGACCGTCCAGGAACTCCGCCAGCAGCCGCGCCCCCCACCCCGTGGGACCGGCGACGAACGGCCCCTTGTCCGAGTCCGCGACGTGCACGCCCGCGATGTCGATGTGCGCCCACGGCACGCCCTTCTCGACGAAGTACGACAGGAACGCCGCGCCCTGGATCGGGTGGGCCTTGCGGTTGGGGTTGCTGTTCAGGACGTCCGCGACCGTGGACTTCATCATGTCGCGGTACTCGGCATGGTGGGGGAGCCGCCACACGCGCTCGCCGCTCGCCGCGCTCGCCGCCTCGATGCGGGCACGCAGCGCGTCGTCGTCGCACCACAGGCCCGCGAAGGTCGAGCCGAGCGCGATCACGACGCCGCCCGTCAGCGTGGCCAAATCGATGATGCACTCCGGGTTCTCTCGCTCGCACGCCCAGCAGAGCGCGTCCGCAAGCACCAGCCTCCCCTCGGCGTCGGTGTTCGTCACCTCCACTGTCACGCCGTTGCGGAACGTCAGCACGTCGTCAGGCCGGTACGCCTCGTCACTGATCGAGTTCTCCGCCGCCGCGAGCAGGGCGACGACGCGGCGCTTCGGCCTGATGGTGGTGGCGATCGCGTGCATCGCGCCGAGCACCGCGCACCCGCCGTCCTTGTCACGCTTCATGCCAGCCATCGTGTTGTTGATCTTGAGGCTCAGCCCGCCCGAGTCGTAGCACATCGTCTTGCCGATCAGGACCACCGGCTTGCCGCCCGCTCGCCCCCCCTTCGGCCGGTATTCGAGCCGGATCAGGCACGGCTTGTTCTCGCTCGCCGCCCCGACCGTCGCGATGCCCGTCAGCCGCTCGTCCTTCAGCCGCCTGCCCGAGATCACCGTGCAGGACATGCCCGTCTTGCGGGCGAGTTTTCGCGCCTGCTCGGCCATCCACATCGGCGTGGCGACATTCGGCGGCGTCTGGCTCAGCGTGCGCGTGAGGTTCGCGCCCTCCGCGAGCGCGAGGCCGCGCTTCAATCCGCGGTTGAACGCCGCGTGCACCGAACGCACCGTCAGCGTTGGCTTCGGTCGGCCGTTGTTGCTGATGCCCGCCGCGCCCTTCAGGATGTCGGCGTTCCAGGCGACGAGACCAAGCCCCTCCCCGAACGCCGACCCTGCCCGCTCGGCGTCGAGGCGCACGCCCGACAGCGCCCCCTGTACGTCGATCTCGGCCGAAGGATCGCGCGTCACCGCCAGGCGGCGCGCGACCGCCGCCGCCGCCGTCCGCAGCGCGTCCGCGTCGAACGAGTCCTTCGCCCCCAGGCCGACGACAAGCACGCGGCCGTGCGCCCCGCGACCCGTCGGAAACGCCTCGACGACGCGACCGAGGTCGCCGGTCGCCTCGCCCCGCTTCAGCGCGGCGGCGGCCGAGCCGTCGGCATCACGCTTCTTCGAGGCGCCGTCGAGGGGCTGCCCCTTGAAATGGGCGAGGACAAGCGCAGCGGCGCGACCCGTGCCGCCCGCCTTGATGCTGTTGAACATCGGGAACTCCTTTGTGGGCGGAGTGTATCCGCAGTGGCGGCGCGTGCGGCCCGGCTGTAGCGTTGCGGCATGGCCGACGAAGGCACCACGGGACGACGAGGGCTGCACGCGCCCTGGCGGCTGGAATACCTCGAGGCCCTCGAAGCACGCGAGCGAGCCGCAGGCCCCCCCGCGCCGGGGGTCGGCTCCTTCCTCCTCGACTGCTGGCGCGACCCCGCGAGCGACCGGCGAAACCACGTGGTCTACCGCGACGCCGACGGCATCATCCTCCTCAACGCCTTCCCCTACGCCAACGGCCACCTCCTCGTCGCGCTGGGCGAGGCGAGACCGACACTGCTCGACTATGAACCGGCCCAGCGGGCCTCGCTGTGGCGACTGACCGAACTGGCCGCGGACCTGCTCCAACGCACGCTCGAGCCGCAGGGCATCAACATCGGGATCAACCAGGGACGCGCCGCGGGAGCGGGCGTGCCGCAGCACCTCCACGTGCACCTCGTGCCGCGCTGGAACGGCGACGTGAACTTCATCGAGGTCGTGGGCGGAGTGCGCGTCATCCCCGCCGCCCTGGACGCGATGGCGGAACGCTTCAGAGCGACGGTTGCGGAGTGGAAGCGGGCGAAGGGAGTCTGAAGGGCACCACCCCTGAGGGATGCGGTCAGGCGGCCGGCGTGCACAGCCGCCGCAGACCGAGGTGGTACGCCCCCGCCCGGCCCGTGCAGCGAACCACGAGCGCCGACTCGGGCATGCCACCGGCCTGCACGGGCGTCAGCGTGGCGATCGCGCCCGGCTCGACGGCCAGCGGGCAGCGCACGCCAAGCCCGCCCGCACTCCTGTCTCGCAGACGCACGCGAGCCAGCGCGGCAAACCCGTGCGGACCCGTAAAGGTCGCGATCGCTTCTCCCACCGCGGGACCACGATCGGACGTGCGCCTGTTGAACGGGATCGGCGCGTCGGGGTCGATGGTCTCGCGGACAAGCCGAAGCCTCGGGCGAGCGGGCGCGGGTTTGACCGTGGGGGGGGGCGTCCGCCGTTCGTCGGGGCGTGAGGCGGCACGCCGCGTGCGGGTCGCGCCCTCCGCGCCCGAAGCCAGACGCTCGGGGGTAGTACCGGTCGTTCTCTGGCGTGGCACGGAGGCCTCCACACGGGCGACGTGGCCCAAGGGGTGGATCGGCCTTTCCAATGCGCGACTTGATGAAGGAGACCAGAGGACGGAGAGATGGCGCCCGGATGGCCCCGCCCCGAGAGGGGGAGGCACCAGCGCCGGGATCACGTTCCCGCGAGACGGGCGCGGAGACGGAACGCGAGTTCCAGCGACTGCTGGTAGTTCAGCCGGGGGTCGCAGGGGGAGGCGTAGTTGCGGGTCAGGGCCTCCTCGGTCACCCCGGCCGCGCCGCCGAGGCATTCGGTCACGTCCTCGCCCGTCAGTTCGAAGTGCACCCCGCCGAGCATGGTGCCGGCATCGCGGTGGGCGTCGATGGTCCGCTCCAGTTCCTCGGCGATGGCATCGAAGGAGCGCGTCTTCACCCCCGTCGAGGTCGTCGTCGTGTTGCCGTGCATCGGGTCGCAGACCCACAGCACGCGCACGCCCTCGCGCCGGACCGCGTCGAGGATCGGCGGCAGGGTCTCGCGCACGCGGTGCACGCCCATGCGCGTGATGAGGGCGAGTTTGCCCGGCTCATCCGCGGGATTGAGCGCGCGGGCGATGGCGACCGCGTCGCCGGGCCTGGTGCCGTGCCCCAGCTTCACGCCCACCGGGTTCGCCACGCCGCGGAAGAACTCGACGTGCGCGCCGCCGAGGGCGCGGGTCCGGTCGCCGATCCAGGGCATGTGCGTGGTCAGGTCGTACCAGCCCGTCCGCCGCGGCACCCGCCGGGTCTGCGCGCTCTCATAGAGCAGGTTCAGCCCCTCGTGGCTCGTGTAGAACTCGACGCGCGTGAGCTCCTCGATGCGGGCCTCGCCCAGCGCCTCCATGAACTTCAGCGCCTGGGCCAGACTCGCGCTCACACGCTCGTAATCGGCCTTGCGCTCCGGGGGCAGGTCGGCGTGGTGCAGGAACGAGAGGTCCCAGTACTCGGGGTGGTGCACGTCGGCGAACCCGCCCTCCAGCAGCGAGCGGATGAAGTTCAGCGTCATCGCCGCGTGCTGGTAGCCCCTCACCATCAGGTGCGGGTCCGGCGTGCGGGCGCGCTCGTCAAAGTCCGCGGCGTTGATGAGGTCGCCGAAGTACGAAGGGAGCGTGCGCGGGCCGTTCGGTCCGTCGCGCGACTCCGTCGGGCTGGACCGCGGCTTGGCGTACTGGCCCGCGAAACGCCCCACCCGGATCACCGGCTTGTTCAGCCCGTGCACCAGCACCAGCGACATCTGCAGCAGGATCTTGAGCTTGCTGGTGATGGTCTCCGGCCGGCAGTCCGCGAGCGTCTCGGCGCAGTCGCCCCCCTGGAGCAGGAACCGCCGCCCCTCCTGGGCTTCGGCGAGCAGGGCCTTGAGCCGCTCGATCTCGAACGAGGTCACAAGGGGGGGGAGCGAGCGGAGCTTGGCGATCGCGGCCTCCAGCGCGCCCGCGTCGGGATAGTCGAAGCCGTGCTGCGCGGGCCTGGATCGCCAGGAATCGGGCGTCCACGGCTGTTCTGTGGGGGTCACGAGGCGGCTCCTGCGGGGCGTGAAGGTGATTGTTGGCGAGAAAAAAGCGGGGCGTCGGTGCGAATGTCGGCCGAATCCGGGAGCAAATTCTCATGCCGGGGGTTTGAAGTGTCGATGGGCAAGTCCGCCGACGGTTCTCGTTCGGGCCGCGGCGCCGGGTGCGGTGGGCGTTTCGCCCCCGTCGCCCCGGCCTGATGGCGACCCGAGAGGCGGGGCGCGTCGCTCCCCCGGGGACCAGCCGAAGCACGGAACACGAGCCAGGAGAACAGCACATGGCGACCAGAACCCGCAGGACCAGCAGGACGACCAGGCGCACCGCCCGCCACACGGCGACCAAGCGCCGCACCGCCAAGCGCACCGCCCGCCGGACCGCGGCCAAGCGCACCACCGCCAGACGGACCGCGACCAAGCGCCCCGCCGCCAAGCGCGCTACCCGCCGCACCAAGGCCAAGCGCACCACCGCCAAGCGGGCCGCGACCAAGCGCCCCGCCGCCAAGCGCGCCACACGCCGCCGGACGTCGGCATCGACCGCCCCGGCGTTCGCCGCGTGGTCGTCGTCCTCGACGGCCCGCCGCCGCGTCCGCAAGGCCGCGTGATCGAACGAGACATCCAGCGCACACGGACGGCCGCTCCGAGTCTTTCGGGGCGGCCGTTGTCGTTGATGCATGGAACAAGCCGCGCGTGCCAGCAAGTGGCTCTCGAAACAGAGACCGACGCAAGCCCGTGCCGCACCCTTACGGTCGCGGCTCGTTGAGTGAAAGCAACCGCTCCACTGCCTCGCACACCGCGCCGTACTCGATGCGGTCGATCCTGCACCGGTCTGGGTGGTCGTTGGCGAGTTCACCCGCGGGGAGCGTCGGGTCGGCGAGAAGGATGACCTCCGAGTGGTGCCCGCTCGGCAGCGGGCGTGTCGGAATGGTCGTCCAGCGGTGGTCGGTCGGGCCGAAGAGCGAGACGAGGGGCGTGCCGAACGCCGCCGCGAGGTGGCGCGGGCCGGTGTCGTTCGTCACCATCAGACGCGCCCGCCGCACGATCGCCTTCAGCGAGCCGATGCTCACGCCGAGTTCCGGCAGCGCGACCGCGCCGGAACCCGCGGCACGGCAGACCTCCGCGGCGAGGTCGCGTTCCACGGGCGAACCATTCACCAGCGCCGCGAGGCCGTGGGTGCTCGCCAGACGCCGGGCGAGGCGGGCGTAGCGATCGGCGGGCCAGCGCTTCGCGGGGTCGTTGCCGCCGGGATTGACGACGACGAACGGCGCATCCGGGGCAAGGCCGGCGCGCTCCAGAAGCACGTCTGCCGCGTGCTCCTCCTCCGGCGTCGTGGCGAGTTCGAGCGCGATGCCCGCCGGCAGCGCGGCCGGCTCATCGGGCATCGGCGGCGGATCGATGCCGGCACACCGCAGCAACTCGCACGCGGCGTCGAGGTAGTAGCGCACGGCCGGGACCGGCGCCCAGCGCCGCCGCAGCGCTGTGCTGCCGTCTCGCTCCAGCGCGCGGATCGGGTGCGTGAGCAGCAGACCTCGCGCATCACGATCGTACCCGATCCGTCGCGGGATCCCGGCGACGCGCGCCGCCAGCGCGCTGGAGAACGAGTTGGTCAGCAGGAGCGCGGAGTCGTACCTGCGCGGCCGCAGCCGTGCCGCGACGTGCTTCGGACCCATCACGCCCCCTTTGCGGTCGGCGTGCATCTCGTCGAGCAGGTCCGTTCCCGACAGCACGCCTCGCATCTCCGGGCGCACCAGGCCAGCGATGAACGAGCCGCGCAGCCGGTCGCGCAGCAGCCGCAACGCGGGCGTGGCCATCACCACGTCGCCGAGCCACGACGGGAGCACGACGAGCAGCCGGAGGGGAGTGGCCGTGGCCTGCGACATGGGCGAGCAAAGGGTATGGAGCACGGGGCCTGGGAAGGCGCCGACCCACGCGGGCAGAGCCGACCCGATCCGGCACGACCACGCTCCGCTCAACCGTTCGCCAGGATCCGGTCGGCGGCTGCCGCGAGATCGGGCAGCGGGCGGGCGGCGCCGATCAGCAGGGCACAAGGGGGGGGGATGCCCGCGGCGATCGCCGCCCGGATGTCCCGCTCCGCGTCGCCCACGAACCACGAGCAGGCAAGATCGATGCCGAGCTCGCCCGCGGCGGCGAGAATCATCCCCGGCGCGGGCTTGCGCCACGGATGCTCCGACGCGAACCGCCCGACCGTCCCTTCAGGATGAAACGGGCAGAAGTAGAACGCCTCGACCAGCGGCCGGCTCGCGTGCGGCCGTGTCAGGAGCGCGCGCACACGGTCGTTCGTCGCCTCGACGTCGCGCAACGATCCTCCCCCCCGGGCGACCACGCCCTGGTTCGAGACCACGACGAGCGTGTACCCCGCGCCGGCAAGTCGCTCGCAGGCCACGAGAGACCCGGGCAGCAGGCGCACCCGCGATGGGTCGGCGAGGTCGCCGGCATTGTCGATCAGCGTGTCATCGCGGTCGAGGAAGACGGCCCGGCGCATGCTACCGCCAGACTACCGCGCCCCACGCGCCAGGACGCGGGATGCCTACTTCGCGCCGTCGTCGGACGAGATGCCGTCGTCCGCCTCGTCGTCGAGCGTGACCAGCCCGGCGCGGATGGCGATCCGGGCCAGTTCGACGCGGTTGGAAGCCTTGAGTTTGTTACCCAGCGAGACCCGGTGACCCTCGATCGTCTTCACGGAGCGGAACAACTTCGCGGCGATCTCGGCCGTGGACAGTCCGCGACCGATGAGCCGCAGCACGTCCAGCTCGCGCCGCGTGAGCGACGCGAGCGGGCCGAGGTCGTCCACCTTCTGACGGATGGCCGGCGAGCGGTCGGCCGTGGTCTCATCCCCCGCGACCGGGACGGTCACGAGCAGCACGCGCCGAAGCCCGTCGTCGCCGGGGGTGATGGGACGGATCGTCGAGCGCACCCAGCGCCCAGCCCAGATACCCTCGATCGTGACCGCGGCATTGGAATCCGCCACGCGCCGGATGTACCCAAGACGCTCGTCCGCGAAGGGCTTGGGAAGGAACTCGTGCATCGTCCGGCCGAGGGCCGCCTGCGGGTCCGACAGCCCCAGCAGACCCGCGAGCGGCGCATTGATGAAGTGGTACCGCCCCGCCTCGTCCACGACCGAGACCAGTGCCCGGGCATCCTGAACCAGCGCCTCCCAGCAGGCGGCGGCACCGGAAGCCCAATCCGGCAGACGGGAAGAACCGTTGTGGAACGGGTTCCTGCCCCGGCCGTCGGGCTGTTCGGAGGGGTAGTTCCGAAGCGGCGAGGTCGGAGACCTTGACATGGTGTATGGACTCATGGGGGGTTCGCTCGGGGAGGGTCCGTGCGGTCAGGGTTAGACCCGCGAAACGGACGCGGGTTCCCTGTGTTCCGGGGGAAATGCGGACTCTCGACCGTGAAGGCCGAGGAAGGCCCATTCGGATGCTCCGGGGCACGGTTCCGCATCCCGGCGTGAACTCGCGCAGGCCCGAGAATCCAGCGGGCTGATGCTCAGCCGAAGGTCGCGCGCCAGCCTTACTCCCCACCCACCAGCCCCAGCTGCCGGTATTTCTCCAGGTACTTGCGGGCCAGGGCGGTGTGCTTGTTCTCCAGGTCGATCGCTCGGCCGTCGATGAAGGCCAGGTGGACGCGGGTGGTCACCTCCAGCGGGTGCCCGTCGGTGATGATCAGCGTCGCCGCCTTGCCCACGTCCAGCGAGCCGAGGCGGTCGCCGACCCCGAGGATGTCCGCGGCACTGAGCGTGACGGCGCGCAGCGCGGTCTCCGGCGGCAGGCCGTAGGCCACGGCCATCGCCGCCGCGTACGGCAGGTTGCGCTCATGAGCGGTTTCCTCTCCCGAGGCGAAGCACCACGCCACGCCCGCCGCCTCCAGCCGCTGCGGGAGCGTGAACAACTCGTCGTATGGCGAGTCGTCGCGCTTCGGCATCCGGTACGAGGACTCGACGATCACCGCCGCGCCCGCCGCCTTCAACTGTTCGGTGCAGCGGTCGGCGTCGCGCGCCCCGACGATGACCGGCCGCAGCCCGTGACGCTCCGCGAACGCCAGCGCGCCGGTGATCTGGTCCACGTCGTGCGCGGTGAAGAACGTGGGAAGTTGGGCGGTAGAGACGGAGCCGCCACGGAGTGGCGGGGTACCCTGCGGCAGTGCCCCCTGCATCGCCTCGTAGCGCAGGTCGATCGGGTGGTCCGGGTTCGCCTCGCGGGCGTCGCGGTAGGCGGCCGCGTTGCGGAAGGCTTCGTCCAGCGCGCCGATGGCCCGCTGGATGTTCTCGCTCTGCCCTTCCGGCGGCTCATCCATCCACCACGCGACGACCGGCCGCGTGAGCGGGAAGTTCACGACCAGCCCCGCGTCGTCGAGGATGGCCAGATCCTCCCACGTCCAGCCGTCGAGCCTGATGACGGACGCACGCCCCGGGATCAGGCCGCGCGGCCCGGCGTCGCCGAATATCTCGTACGTCGTGCCCGGAAACACCCCCGCCGTGAGGATGCCGGACGAGCGCGTCACCGGCAGGAGCGTCGAGTCCGGGTTGATCGCCACCGCGGCGCGGACTTCCGGCGCGATCGTGCCGACCTCGCGGAAGTCGAGCGTCGCCCGCACCGCCTGAATCTCAGTCAGGCCGAGCTGCGTGTACGGCGCGACCAGCCCCGGGTACACGTGCAGCCCCTCCGCGTCGATCTCTATCGGGTGCGAGCCGGGCGCGAAGGCCGGCGTCATGCCCGCGGGCAGCACCGCCGTGATAACGCCGTCATCGAACACGATGCCGCCCGCTTCGATGGTGTCGCCGGAGACCGTGTGGATGGTTGCGTTGTGAACATACACCGGGCGCGTCTGCGGCGGGGCCTTCACGCCCAGATCCTGCGCGGAGGCAGAAGGGATAGATGGATCAAGGGACCAGGGGATGAGAGCCGCGACGAAGCAGGCGACAGCGTTGACGCATGGGGTTCTCATCGTGCGCCTCCGAGTTCGGTTTCGGTGATGCCGCAATCGCCGCAGCGGTGGTCGGCCGGGTCGATGCCGCGAAGATACAGGCTGAGGTAGTGGCGGCGGCGCGCTTCGACCAGCATCCGCTCGCGGAGCGATTCGGGCGGCTTCTCCTCGGCCTCACCGTTCTCTTTCGGCTCCCCGTCCTTCTTGTCGGGCTTCTTCTTCGCGCCCTCGGCGAGTATCTTCTGGACGATCCGCGCGCGGTGCGCCGCGTTCCGCTCGCGCAGTTCCGCGTCGCGGGCGAGAGAGAAGTGCTCACGCCCGTCGATCCACACCGACTCGGCCCGCGAGAACGAAGACAGCGGATCGCCCGACCAGACGACCAGGTCCGCGTCCTTGCCCTTCTCGATCGAGCCGACGCGATCGGCGATGCCCAGCTGGATGGCGGGGTTGATCGTGACGAAGTGGAGAGCCTGCTCGGGCGCAAGGGCGAAGGCACCGGAATCGGAGAGCGTGGAGTAACGCAGCGCCTTGGCGGCCTCGACGTTCATGCGCCGCGCCAGTTCGTCCGAGTCGGAGTTGTACGACGTCAGCACGCCCACCGCGGCCTGCAGCGGGCCGGCGTGCGGGATCGCGTCCTGCACCTCGACCTTGTACGCCCACCAGTCGGAGAAGAGCGACGCCCCGATCGCGTGGTCCTTCACCGCTTCCGCGACCTTGTACACCTCCAGGCCGTGCTGGAAGGTGCCGATCGTGAAGCCGAAGTCCGCCGCAACGCGGCAGAGCATGAGAATCTCGTCCTGCCGGTACGAGTGGCAGTGCACCAGCCGCTCGCCCGCCAGAATCTCGGCCATCGCTTCGAGTTCGAGGTCGCGGCGCCTGCCGCTCGCCGCCGCGTACTCCCGCGCCGCCGTGAACCGGTCGCGGATGATCGTCTCGACGCCCATGCGCGTCTGAGGGTAGCGGGTCGTGTTCCGCTCGCCCCAGTTGGACTGCTTGACGTTCTCGCCGAGCGCGAACTTGATGCCCGGCTTCGCGCCCTGCATGTGCATGTCGTCGGGGTGCGGCACGCCCCAGCGGACCTTGTTGGTCTGCGTCTGGCCGCCGATCGGGTTCGCCGAGCCGTGCATCGAGTTCACCGTCGTTGTGCCGCCCGCGAGCTGCCGATACCAGTTGATCGCGTCGGGATTCGTGACGTCGCCGATGCGCACCTCGGCGGTGACGGCCTGCCCCGACTCGTTCACGCCCCGCGAGATGCCCGTGTGCGAGTGCGCGTCGATCAGCCCAGGCGTCACGTGCTTGCCCTCGAGGTCGATCACCAGCACGTCGCCCGCGGTCGAGGGCGGGCCGCCGACGCCCACTCGCTCGATCCTGCCGTCCTTGATGAACACCCATCCCCGCTCGATCACGCCCTGCGGACCGCACGTCCAGATGGTGGCGTTGCGCAGCACGACGGCCCGCTGGGGCGGCAGTTCCTTCACCGCGTACGCCCCGAACGGATAGCCCGGCAGGTCCTCGGGAGGAAGTGCGGGCGCTTCGTCCTCGGCCTGCTTCGCCGCCTTGCCCTCATCCGCCGCGTCGCCCGCAGGCTCCGCGTCGGCCCGCTCGGCCGTGAACTGCACCCGCGCGCCCACCGGCGTGAGCAGCGAACCGAAGAGACGGTCGCCCACGAGCGTCAGCGTGACCATCACCACACCACCGTCGGGGAGATCGACGAGATAGGTGAGCCGGTCGCCATCGAGTTTCACGTCGCGGGCGGCCGTCGGCTTCTCGCCCTCCGCGCCGGGGAGCTTGACGCTGATCTTCCCCTTGTCGTCCTGCTCGACGACAAGCGTGCCCGCAGGCTCGGCGCCGGCGCCGAACGAATACGCCCACGTCCCCGCGATGGGGGGCTTGCGAGGGTTGATCTCGTGCCGGCGGCCGTCGATCCAGAGGTCGCGGATCGTCGCCTTGTTCTTGTGGTCGAAGAGCGGCTTGTCAGTGACGATGAGGTTGGCGATCTTCCCTCGCTCGACCGTGCCGAGCACCCCGCTCACGCCGAGCGTCCCGGCCGGGTTGGTCGTGAGCATGGCGAGGGCGCGCTCGGGCGTCAGCCCGCCGACTTCGAGCGCCTTGTTCAGGTTGTCCTCGAACTTCTCGCCCCGCCGAAGCCCGCTCGCGGTGAGCGAGACGTGCACGCCGGCCGCGTCCAGCCGCCGGGGGTTGGTGGGGGCCTGCTCCCACGTCATCAGGTCGCGCAGGTTCACGCTGTCGGCCGCGCCGGCGGATTTCACGTCGGGGGTCTTGGGGAAGGTCAGCGGCACGATGATCGTGGGCACGTGCTCGCGCTGCGGGTCGTACGCCGCGATGGCGTCCAGACGCCGGAACTCGACACCGCTGCCGATGATGACCGGCCGGCGCTCGAACTCGCGGGCGATCTTCACCGCGCGGATCGCGTCGAGCTCGTCGCGCGTGCGGAACGCGAGCGGGAGATGGTCGAAACTCGTCTTCGTCAGCGTCTTGAGGCACGACGGCGCGATCGCGGCGTCACGGGCGGTCTCGCTGCTCTGGAGCGTGAGTGATTCGAGCCAGTCGGCGTCGCTGAGGGTCTGTCGAATCAGCGCGATCGCGCCCATCTGCGAGTTGGGGTAGTTGGAGAACTCGCCGAGGTTCCCGCCCCCCGCCGTCTCGAACGAGAGCGTGTGATAGACGCGCTCGCGGTAGACGGGCGGACGGCCGTCCGAGGGATCGGAAGGGGGGAGCGCCAGGCTGACCAGCGCGGCCTGACCCGCGAAGATGCCCCCCTTCGGCGCGATCGCCGCCGCCGTGAAGCCGAGATCGCGCAGCCGCTTCGCCTCCGCCTCCGGCAGCCCGCGACCTTCGAGCGCGGACCGCTGCGGCGTGACCTTGCGGTTCCAGTGGACCCCCGGCCCGTCGATCGGCGGCAGCGGCGCATCCACCTCCGCGTGCGCATCGATGAACCCCGAGTAGACGTGCAGCCCCTCGCAGTCCCAGACCAGCGCGCCCGCGGGCGCGGCGTACTCCCGACCCGCGACGTCCTCCACCGCGACGATCCGCCCGTCGCGGATCACCACCGCCCCGCGCTCGATCGAGGCCCCGGGCCGGACGTGAACCGTCGCGCCGACCAGCGCGTGGTACGACGGCTCGACCTTCCGCGGGCTGTTCGGCTGCGGGTCGAGCGGGTTGTTCGTGGCGGGCTGGGCGAGCACGGTCGCGGCGAACGCGACCGAAACGAGCGACGGCAGGAGTGTGCGTGTCATGGCAAGGACAGGGTAACGCGCTCGGAGGGGATGGTTGCAACCGCGGGGTATCATCGATCGAACGGCGGGCGAGATGCCATCCCCGCCGGCCTGACCGAAGCAAACGAAGATCGGCGACAGGAGCAGCGATGACGAGGCTCGCGGAAGGCAACGCGGTGATCGGCCAGTCCGGCGGGCCGACCGCCGTCATCAACCAGTCTCTCGTCGGCGTCGTGCAGGGCCTGCTCGCCGCGGGGGCGGGTCGGCCCGGCAACCCCGTCCGGCGAATCCTCGGGATGCGCCACGGCGTGCGCGGCCTCACCACGGGCGACCTCGTCGACCTCACCGACTTCGACCGCCCGCGCCTCGAACGCCTTGCCGTCACGCCCTCCGCCGCCCTCGGCTCCACCCGCGACAAGCCCGACGAACCCTACTGCAAACGCATCTTCGAGGCCTGCGCGAAGCACGGCGCTCGCTACTTCTTCTACATCGGCGGCAACGACTCCAGCGACACCTGCCGAATCGTCAACGAGGTCAGCAACAAGGCCGGTTACGAACTGCGATGCTTCCATGTCCCGAAAACCGTGGACAACGACCTCGTCGGCAGCGACCACACGCCCGGATTCCCCTCCGCCGCCCGCTTCGTCGCCATGGCCTGCATGGCCGATTTCCTCGACAACATCTCCCTGCCCGGCATCAAGATCAACGTCGTCATGGGCAGGCACGCGGGCTTCCTCACCGCCGCCAGCGCGCTCGCCCGCAGATCCGACCGCCCCTTCGAGCCGTCCACCGACGGGCCGCAACTCATCTACGTCCCCGAGGTCCCCTTCGACACCGAGCGCTTCGTGCAGGACGTGGCCGAGGTCTACGACGCCAAGGGCCGGTGCCACGTCGCCGTCAGCGAGGGCATCTGCGACCGCGACGGCACGCCGATCGGAGCCACGCTCATCAAGAGCGCGCAGGTCGACGCCCACGGCAACGTCCAACTCTCCGGCTCCGGCGCGCTGGGCGACGCCCTCGCCGATCTCCTCAAGGCCAAACTTACCCCCGCCGGCGGCAAGCCCCCGCGCGTCCGCGCCGACACCTTCGGCTACATCCAGCGATGCTGGCCCGATGCCTCGCCCGTGGACGCGAGCGAGGCCCGCGGCGTCGGACGCTTTGCGGCCGAACTCGCCGTCAGCGGCGACTTGGACGGCACCGTCGCCATCGAGCGCGTCAGCCCCATCGGCTCCGCTCAGCCCTACGCCGCCCGTTTCCGCAGGCTGGATCTGGGCACGGTCGCCGCCAAGACGCGACACATGCCGCCCGAGTTCATCGACGGACACAACAACGTCAGTCAGGCCTTCATCGACTACTGCCGACCGCTCGTCGGCACGCTCCCCATCTACGAGCGGCTGTAACCGCTCTCATCCGGCCGGACGCAACGCCACGCCCAGCGCGGCCAGGGCTTGCTTCACGCCATCGACCGTGTGCTCCCCGTCGTGGAAGATCGACGCCGCCAGCACCGCGTCCGCGCCAGCCTCGAGCGCGTGCTTCAGGTGCTCGGGCGTGTCCGCGCCACCGCTGGCGATCACCGGCACGGGCACGGCCACGCTGACCGACCGCAGCAGGTCGAGGTCGTAGCCCTCGCGCGTGCCGTCGCGGTCGAAACTCGTCAGCAGCACCTCGCCCGCGCCGAGTTCGCACGCACGCCGCGCCCAATCAACGGCGTCAACGCCCGTCCGGCGCGTGCCCGAGCGCGTCACCACCTCCCAGGAGAACACCGAGGACGAAGAAGTAGAACGCAGAGAACGCGGAGCAGAACCGCCGCTTGGAAGATCGGACTCTGAACCCGGCTCCCTCTCTGCGCCCTCTGCGTTCCGCCTCCTCGCCGCGTCGATGGCGAGCACCGTGCACTGGGCGCCGAACCGCCCGGCGAGGTCCGCGACCAGCGCGGGGCGCTCCACGGCCGCGGTGTTCACGCTCACCTTGTCCGCCCCGGCGTCGAGCAGCGCGGCCGCGTCCTCCGGCGTGCGCACGCCCCCGCCGACGGTCAGCGGGATGCTCAGCGCCGCACGCACGCGGCGCACCGTCTCCAAGGCCGTCTTGCGACCCTCGGGCGTCGCCGAGACGTCGAGAATGACGATCTCGTCCGCGCCCTGCGCCTCGTAGAGCGCGGCCCGCTCCGCCGGGTCGCCCGCGTCGCGCAGGTCGGCGAACCGAACGCCCTTCACGATCCGCCCGTCGTGCACGTCGAGACAAGGGATCACGCGCGGGAAGGGCGTGCGACCGATCGCCCCATGCAACGCGCAGGGCCGCCGCGCCCCCGTGCCCGCGCACAACCACCGTTCGACGAGCGCTCGCCCCCAAGGCCCCGACAGTTCGGGGTGGAACTGGCAGGCAAGCGCGCGCCCGCGCTCCATCGCGCCGACGAACGGGCCGGCGTGATCGCTCGTCGCGCACGCCCAGCCCGAGGGGGGGGCTTCCAGACGGTACGAGTTCGCGTAGTACGCGCACCCCGACTCCAGCAGCGCGCACCCAGGCCCGGCGAACACGCGGTTCCAGCCGATCTGCGGCACGCGGACGGAATCGGGAAAGCGGGTGACGCTCGCCGGGATGACCCCCAGCCCGCGCACGCCGGGCGACTCCTCGCTCGACTCGGCGAGCAGCTGCAGCCCGAGGCAGACGGCGAGCGTCGGTCGGCCTTCGATGATCCGCCGCCGGAGAGGTTCGACGAGGCCGTGCGCGTTCAACGCGTGCATACCCGCGCCGAACGAGCCGACGCCCGGCAGCACAAGCCGCCGGGCATGCTCCGCGTCGCGCGGGTCGTCAGACACACGAGCATCGACACCCGCGCGCCCCAGCGCAGCAAGAACGGAGGCGAGGTTCGCTGTGCCCGTGCGGATGACGACGACTTCGCTCATGGATGGCTCACTCGAACGAACGCGAAGATACCAAGGACCGCAAACGTGTCGTCATCCGGGATATGCCCATACGATCGGCGTCTTCGCCTCTTCGTCGCTTTCCCCTCACATCACACCCTTCGTGCTCGGCGCGCCGGCCGCCCCCGTGCGGGTGACGGCCTGCCGCAGCGCGAGGGCGGCCGCCTTGAAGGTCGCCTCGGCCTTGTGGTGGTCGTTCTCCCCGCGGATCAGGTCCGCGTGCAGGCACAGACGCGCCGCCGTCGCCAGCGACGCCAGCACGTGCGGGATGTTCTCGCACGCCAGCCCGCCGATGCGGTCGTAGTTCAGCGGCAGGTTCACCGTCGCATGCGCCCGCGTGACCAGATCAACCACCCCCCGCGCCAGCGCTTCGTCCAGCGGGGCATACGCCGACCCGAACCGCGCGATGCCGGTGCGGTCGCCGAGCGCGGCGTCGATCGCCTGCCCAATCGCGATCGCGCAGTCCTCCGCCGTATGGTGGTCGTCCACGTGCAGGTCGCCCGTGCAGGTCAGCGACAGGTCGAAACCCGCGTGCGTGGCCAGCGCCGTCAGCAGGTGGTCGAGAAACCCGACGCCGGTAGACACCGTGACCGCACCGACACCGTCGAGGCTCAGCGTCACGGCGATCTCTGTCTCGCGCGTCTTCCGATGGATCGTGGCGGTGCGGCTCATCGACAGGTTCCTTCAGCAAGCTCAAACGCAGAACACGCCGAGGTCTCGCGGAGTGCACACCCCGCGGACACGCTGCGCGGATCATCGTTGCCCTCCGCGCCCTCCGCGTTCATCCCCGTGCACTCAGCGTTCATCGGAGAATCTCTCCCAAAGCCCCGACAAGCCGCTCGAACTCCTCTTTGTTCCCCGGGCAGGTGATGCGCAGCCGATCGCCCAGCGGCGTGCCCCGCTCGAAGCGCCGGACGCGGATCCCCCGCTCGCCCAGCGCATCCGCGACCGCCCAGGCGTCCGTGAACCGCGCAAGCACAAAGTTCCCCTGCGACGGCGGCGCGTCCGCCCCCATCGACCGGAGCAACTCCGCCAGCGCCACTCGTTCCGTGCGCACGCGTCCGAGGTACGCGCTCGTGCCGGCCTGATCGGCCTCCAGCGCAGCCGCCGCCAGCGCGAGGCTCACGCCCGACGTCGGGAACGGATGCCCGACGGTCCGCAGCCACCCGATCGCTTCCGCCGGGCCGATCGCGTAGCCCACGCGCAGCCCCGCCAGGCCCCACGCCTTGCTGAACGTGCGCGTCACGACCGCGTTCGGCAGCCGGAGCAACTCGGCCGTCGGATCCTCGTCCGCGAACTCGACGTACGCCAGGTCGGCCACGACGAGGCACGAGGGGTTGCGCCCCGCAATGCCCAGCATGTCGGCGGGGGAAACGGCCGCCCCGGTCGGGTTGTTCGGCGACACGATGAACGCCGCCCGGGTCCTCGCGTCGATCGCACGCTCGAACTCCTCCGCCGGAAACGCCCTGTCGAGCCACGGCACCTCCACCGGCAACCCGCCCGCCAGCCGCACGTACCGCGGCAGCATCTCGAAGGTGGGATCGGTCAGCACGGCCGTACGACCCGGCTCCAGCATCGCCCGGCACAGCCGTTCGAGCGCGTCGTCCGCGCCCGCGGTCACCACGACCCGCTCCGGCTCGACGCCGAAGTGCGCCGCGAGAATCGCTTCGAGCGCGGTCGGCTTCGCGTAGCGACGCAGCGTCTCCGCGTCGAGGGCGCGAAGGCGATCGAGAATCGCCGCGTCCGGCGCGCGCCCCTCGTTCGCGTGCAGCCACAGCGGACTGTGGACAGCGGACCGTGGACGTGAAGCAGCGGCGGGCGGCGCATACGGTGCGACGGCGCGGACACGAGCGGCCGGTACTGGTCGCGGCGGATCGCTCACGGCACCACCTGTGCGATCGGCGAGATCACGATGTCCGTCCCCCCGCGCGCTCGCAACGCCGGGATCAGGTGCGGCAGGTCCGCACGGGGCACGGCCGCCTTCACCGCGTACCCCGAGTCCGCGTGCAGCGGCGAGATCGTCGGCTCCCTCATGCACGGGAGCGCGGCGCACACCTCTTCGAGCCTCTCGCGCGGCACGTTCAGCTCCAGCATGACCCGCCGGCGCGCGTCCAGCACGCTCCGCAGCAGCAGCGCGAGGTCGTCGATCCGCCCGCGACGCGCCGGGTCGTCCCATGCCGACCGGCTCGCGTACAGCCGCGTCGAGGAGCGCATCACCTCGTCCACGATCACGAGGTCGTTCGCCTGGAGCGTCGAGCCGGTCGCCGTCACGTCGATGATGCAGTCGGCGTCCTCCGGCGGAAAGACCTCCGTCGCCCCATACGAGCGCACGAACGCCGCGTCGAGCCCGCGAGCGGCGATCCAGCGCGTCGCCAGTCGCTCGTACTCCGCCGCGACGACCAGCCGCCGCGCCGGCAACCGCCCGTCCTCAAGAATCGCCCGCGGCGCGGCCGCCACCAGCCGCACCGGGTCGAGGCCCGTGTCCAGCACTTCGACGATGTCCGCGCCGAGTTCCGCCACCCAGTCCGCCCCCGCAAAGCCAAGGTCGCGCGTCCCGGCGTGCAGCATCTCGACCACGTTCTGCGGCTTGAGAATCTTCGCCTCCACCGCCGGCAGCGAGACGACGGGCCGATACCCGCGCGGCGAGACGGCCACGCGGATGCCCGCGTCCGCGAGCAGCGTGAGAACTCCGTCGTGCATCCGGCCCTTGGGCAGACCCAGGCGGATGGTTGTGGGGGGGGGGTCACCGGCGGCGGTCTCGGTCACGGGCGGCTCCTTGTCTGCCGTCCCTCCGACGCCGATCCCGCCAAAAAGGAATCGACGCCGGGGGGAACCGGCGTCGATCGGCGGGCCTCGGTTCGGCTGCACCGTCACCGGTTCGCGTGGGGGACGCGATGGTGATGGGGATGGTGCTGCAAACCGAGGCTTGGGGTGCTCATGGACGGCTGTAGTGTTGCACAAACCGG
>JAANMY010000378.1_pt1 | contig 63187 bp, 39 predicted proteins | sample 7279691 | NCBI WGS metagenome assembly JAANMY01 (sample SAMN14094543, study PRJNA606508) | bioreactor metagenome | isolation source: A lab-scale SPAN reactor treating ammonium-rich wastewater day 388 | place: Ireland: Galway | collected 2018-02-07 | reverse complement strand
TGAGAGGCATCCCATCTCGGCGGGCAGAGCGATGGACAGTTCTCTCCAGAGGTTGTACTCTGACTCCCGGAGGTCGGCAACGTTAGGGGGACACCACCTTATTCCTGTTGACCTACCCTCAGCGGAGGCAAGCGGTTGAGGGCTTTCCAGCGGTACAGGCGTGCTTCCTCAACCCGGCGTAAGCGCCGGCTCGCCGTGCGCCTCTGGTACCCCGACCGCCCTGTACCCAACCGTCGCTCCACTACCCCCGCGATCAGCTTCTGCAACTGCGTCACCGTTAACGCCCGCGTCCTTTTTTTTCCCCCGCCGGGCCTCCTCGGTGAGGAACCACGTCGCTGTCAGCGCCAGCGCCTGGTGGTGATACCACCCCCGCCAAGTCCGCACCCCATAGTCCGCCAACCCCGCTTCCCCTTTGGCCCGCTGCAAGCACTCCTCGACCCGCTGCGCGGCCTTGAACACGCGGGCGAACTCCGCCAGGGGCGTGGTCAGGGACGCATTGGACAGCAGGTAGTCGTGCTTCCAGGTGCCGTCCCCTTGCCGCGCGCGGAACACCACCAGGACCTCCGCCACGTCCGCCACCCGGCCTTCGGTGCGTGCCTGCACCAAGGTCCACACGGCCTGCACCACCACGGGCTCTTTCTCCCCCGCGCGGACCTCGACCGTCTGCCACGCCGCCTCCGCCACGGTGGCACGCCAACGATCGACGCGCGGGAACGGCACGCGCGGCCGACGGCCGTGGCCCGGGTACGGCGGGTCGGCCGCGGCCAGGTCCCGCACCGCCGTGTTCGAGGGCACCGCCAGCGCCTAGCGCTCGCTTCGCGCCCGCAATTGCCGCCGAAACCACGAGCAACGGCCCATCTCGTCGTCGCCGCTCACCCAGGCGTGCGGCAGCAGCGGGCCGCGCTCGTCCAACATCTGCAGGGCCAACTCGTGCCGCGTGCGGCAGCGCACGTCTTTGGGGATGCCCGCCTGGGCACGCCGCTGCTGGTCCTTGGCCCAGTCCTTGGGCAGGTACAGGCGGACATCGACCAAGGCGTGCTCGTTACGGCCGACGTAGGCCAGGTAGAGGCCGACCTGGCAGTTGTCGATCTTGCCCAGGCGGCCACACCACTGCCGTTGCACCCCGACCGAGGCGGTGCCCTTCCTGGGGAAGGCCGACGGGTCCAAGACGAGCACGCCGTCGGGGCTGCCCAGGTGCTGGCCGACCTGGCGGGCCAACTCGGTAAGCCAGGGGCCGTGGTCCCAGGGGGACTGGCCCACGAACTGCTGCAGCGGCTCGCGGGTCTGGTCGTGCAGGTAGGCGATGGACTCGACGTTCTTGTACTCCAGGTGGGAGACCAGGCCCGTGACATAGCGGCAGGCGTGAAGCCGTTGTTCGCTGCGCTGGAGGTGTTCGACGAAGGGGTCGAGGAAGCGTTCCAGGCGGGGCAGGACGCCGCGCAGGAGGCGGGGATCGACTTCGGCGTCAGCCAGCAGGTGGTCGCGGTGGGCAGCAAAGCGGCGCTCCATCGGCAGTTCCTTCCGGGGACTTCGTTCTCCGAAAGAGCTTTGTACGAAACAACTTGGCCACGCTCAAGCAAGGCTCACAGTAGAGGTAGTGACTTCATGTCAAGTAAAATCGTTTGTCATCGCGTGCCGCCGGACATGAGGATCTTCACGCCCGGCTTGCGGTTTTTCTCCAGCAGGAGGGTGCGCCGGCCGCGCTCGGCGGCGCGAATGGCCGCCATCAGCCCCGCTGCGCCCGCCCCGACCACCACGACGTCCCAGAAATCCTCGCCCATCCGCCCATCCCTCAATCCCGGAGCGCGGGCGTCCCGCCTGCGCTCCGGGAAGCGCCTACCTGCGCGGCCTCTCAGCGCGCGTCCTTCGCGGCTGGTTGGCCGAGGCCGCGCAGGTAGGCGTACAGGTCGGCGATGTCGCGGTCGCTGACGGCGTCGAGCAGGCCGGCCGGCATCAATGATGTGGTCGAGAGGCGCTGGCCGACAATCTGGTCGCCGGCCACGCGCACCGTCGCTGCCGCGCCGGTCTGCAGGATCACACCGTCCACCGCCTCGTAGATCACCAGCCCCTGGTAGAGCTTGCCGTCGGCGGTTTCGAGCACGGTGGTGCGATAGCGCGGGGAGACATCGCGGCTCGGCTGCAGGATGGCGGTGAACAGGTCGGCGCGCGCGAAGCGGCCCGCGACGCCCGCCAGGTCCGGGCCGAGCGCCTGCCCCCCGGAGTGGCAGGTCGCGCAGCTCGTCCGCACGAACACTCCGCGTCCGCGCTCCGAATGCCCCTGCGACCAGTCGATGTGCGCCAGCCGCTTCGCCCACGCCGCCACGTCCACCCCGTCCGGGTTGCGCAGCCGCGCTGCGAGGGCCGGATGCGTCCGCGCGAACCAGTCCGTCCACGCCTGGCGGTCGGCGCCGAACGTCGTTTGCCCCGTCGCCCCCTTCAGGTAGTCGGCGAGCGCGGTGCGCAGCTCGGCCGCCTCGCGCCCCTCGGGGAGACGACCGAGCGTCTGGATCAGGGCGAGTACCTCGCTGCCGTCGGCCTTGCCCGGTAGCTTCCGTAGCGCTTCGAGGCAGAGGCGGACGGTGGCCGGCTGCGGCGAGGCGAGCCCCTCGACGAACTTGCGCCGGTCGGCCGGTTCCGGGTGGCGCGCCAGCAGCGGCAGGAGTGTGGCTTCCAGGCCGGCCTTGCCCCACAGCTGGCGCAGCACCGGCAGCGCCCGCTCCGGCGGCAGCGCGCCGACCACCTCGACCACGTCCGCGTTCCAGGGATAATCCACGTCTTTCGCGGCTCGCTTCAGGAACACCTCCGCCGCGCGGGGGCGGTCGAAGCCGGGGGTGCGGGCGAGCAGGGCGTGGTCGGGCCGGCCGAACTCGGCGTGAGCGAGCAGGGCCGCGTTGAGGCGCGGGTCGCGGCGGGCCAGTTCGGCGTGCAGCTCCGCCATGCGCAGCGGCCAGTGGCGGTCGCGGGTGAGCTTGTGGGCGGCAATCTCGCGGTCGAGGCCGAGCAGGTAATTGGCGACCGCGGCGGTGACCTGTGGGGAGCGATGCCCCTTCAGCCGGGCAAGGACGATCAGGTAGTGCAGGGTGTCCGGCGGCGGGCTCTGATCGGTGAGGCGCTGCGCTATCCGCGCCAACGTCTCCGCGTCGTCGTCCTCCAGCACGGCCAGGGTGCGCGCCACCTCCCGGTCCAGCTCCCAGTCGCCTGAAGGGAACGCACGTCGGAAGACGGTCCGCAGATGAGCAAACCACCTGGTCCCGTGGCCCCTCTCAAGGAGGGCCGTCTGGCGGGCCGTGTAGCCCTCCCACACAGTCCCCTTGACCTTCGGGGAGACCAGATCCCCAAGCGCCAGCTGTGCCACCCGCACGGCGGTGCGCCGGCTCTGAAGGCTCGCCTCCTTCATCGTCAACAGGTCGGTTGCACGGTCCAGGGCGGCCACCGGATCCGCCGCGCACACACCCAGCCCGTAGGTCGCCTGCTGATCTGGCGTCAGGGTCGGGGGGACCAGGTCGCGCTGGTCACGCTCGGGGAGCAGCGCGATCAGGTCGGCGGCGGCCTTGCGGACGTAGCGGTCCGCGTGGACCCAGTTCGCCCGAATCGCCGCGCTTAGCTCCTCGGTCGGGAAGTGCTCGCGGTGCCGGCGCAGCGCGACCAGGGCCCGCAGCCGATCCAGCGCGTCCCGGCTCCGCGCCTGCGCCGGAAGTGCTTGCCGCAGTTCGGCCCGCCAGTCGAGGGATAGCCTGGGCAATGCGCGTCGGGAGGCATCTGCGGCGAGCTTCGGGCGCAGGCCCTGCGGGTAGCGGACCCGGTAGACGGCGCCGCGGGTGCCGCGCCCGCCGACCGAGACGAACAGATCGCCGGTCGCCGGGTGGACCGCCGCCGCCGTCGGCGCGAAGCCGTTGTCGCCGACCGCTTCGAGGAACACTTCCTGGCGCGAGGCGTAGGTCGCGCCGGCACGCTTCAGTGCGACGAAGTGAACCTTGCCGAAGGTCCAGTCGAGCAGGAAGAAGCCGCCGCGGTAGCGCTCCGGAAACTGCGTGTGCCGGTAGCAGACCACGCCGGTCGGCGACCCGCGGCCGAGCGTGGCGACCGGGGCAACGACGTCGGGCAGGTACGGCGGCAGGCGCCACCACTGGGCCAGGTGCGGCGACAGCCAGCCGTGCCGGCCGCCCGGGATGACGTGGTAGAAGCGCGTGTACTCGTACCACGGCAGCGAGACGCAGCGTTCGTTATCGGAATCGAAGGCGAATAGCTCGCCTTCGGTGTTGAAGTCCATGCCGTAGGAGTTGCGGAAGCCATCAGCGACGATCTCGCAGCCCTTCAGGTCCGGCGTGAACCGCAGCACGCACCCGGCGACCGGCTCGGCGACCGGCGAGGTGGGCAGGGTCGCGAATGCGCGGTTGACGCCGGTGTTGTTGCCGCACAGGACGTAGAGCCAGCCGTCCGGGCCGCGGTGGATGGCGTGGGCGTCGTGCTCGCCGCCCGTCTTCATGGCCCGGATCAGCTCGTGCGGTCCATCGGGGCGGCCGTCGCCGTCGCGGTCGCGATACCGCCGCAGTCCCCCGCCGCCGGTGAAGTACAGCGAGTCGCCCTCCCAGAGCATGCCCTGCGCGCCGTCCTTCGGCGCCCCCGGGAAATCGAGGGCGCGGTCGGCCCGGCCGTCGCCGTCGTCATCGACCAGGGCGCGGACGTAGCCGCGGCCCGAGACGATCACCCGGCCGCGTGGATCGAGCGTCATGCAGAAGATGTCGTTGGCGAGCTTGCCGTCGGCGAACTCGGTCACCTCGAACCCGGCGGGGAAGCGCAGGCCGAGGTTCGCTGGCGTTTGAGGCCGGGCGGCGGCGGGAAGGAGCAGCAGGGCGAGCAAGGCACAGGTGGGTCGCATGGGTTCGCCGGTCGGATTGGGGGACGGTCGGTGGGGGGCCGGGTGAGCCCACTCGATGTGGCGGCGCGCTCCTACCAGCCGGGAGCGCCAGCGAGCGGAGGGGCGGCCGCTCGCTGGCGCTCCCGGCTGGTTAACACGTCAGCCCGCTAGAGTCCTGGCTGCACGGCGACGTTCAGCTCGACCTCCTTGCCGTCGCGGCGGACGACGAGCCTGGCGGTGCTGCCGGGGCGGACGTGGCTGGCGGCCCGATAGGTGTCCACCACCGTGTCGGTCCAGCGGCCGTCGAGCGTGAGCAGGCGGTCGCCGGCCTTCAGCCCGGCCTTCGCCGCCGGACCCTCCGGAACGACGGCCTTCACGTCCACGCCCGCCGCCGCATCGTCCTTCTCCTTCTGGACGCTGAAGCCCCACTGGCCAGCCGGGGCGACGACCTTCGTCCTGGTCCCCTTGCCGAAGGCGAGGGCCGTCATCATCTTCGCCATCACGTCCGGCGGCTGGAAGTCCACCGGGACGAACGTCATCTCCTTCGTCTGGTAGTCGATCGTCATCCGGTAGCGGCCGAAGAACGAGAAGCCGACAATCCCCTCGATCGGCCCGAGGTACTTCGACACCAGCTTGACCGTCGGGTGGTCCATCACCAGTACCGGCACATCCTTCGCCACCAGTCCGCCGACCTCCAGATTCTTGACTCTGTACTGGCCCATGCCGGGGAACAACGGCACCACGGCGCCCTTCGCCTCCCTGTCCACCAGGCCGCCGGCCTTCGCCACCTTGTTGCTCAGCAGGGTGACCGGCGCGCCGGTGTCGAAGATGAGCCGGAACGGCCCGGCACCGTTCACCTTGACCATCACGGTCATGTGCTGCGTCTTGAGCAGGTCGAACGGCACCTTGACCGGCGCGACGTTCTTTGCCTTCGCGTTCTTCGCGGCAGGCCCGTCGGCCAGAGCAGCGGCGGCGAACACGGCCAGCACGGCGACCGCGGCGAGACGTTGTGTGCAGCGGATCATGTTACAGGCCCTCCCCGGCGGTCACGGTGATTTCCTTGCGCTCGCTACCGCGTTCGACCTTCAGGCGTACCGGCTGACCGGCAGTCACCCGGGCGGCCCGATACAGGACATCGTCGCTGGTGCTGACGTCCTTGCCCTGGACCGCGCTGATGCGGTCGCCGGCCTTCAGCCCGGCCTTCTTCGCCGGACTCCTGGGCAGGACGGCCTTGACGAACACGGCGTCGTCCTTCTCCGCCAACTCGACGCCGAGGAAACCGCGCACGTCGGGTTCCGGAGCTTTCTTCCTGCCCATGAGGATGGCCAGCGCCTCCATCATCCCGCCAACCTGTTCGAGTCCGGTCGGGTCGCCGTCGTCCTTCTTCAGCCCAAGCGACTTCGGCGCGGCCGGCTTGAAATCGAGGCGCGTCCACGTCATCTTGTCGCGGGTGAAGTCGAGTTCCAGCTTGTAGTTGGCGAGCAGGGTGTAGCCGATGATGCCGTGCAGTTCCTCGCCGGGCATGCCCAGGGCGTTCATCCCCTTGAGCTGGAACGGGGTCTCTGCGAGGCACTTGATTTTCGTGTGGGTCACCCCGCCCTCGATCTCGAAGCGGTCGAGGGTGACCACGTCGCCGCCCTTCTTATCGACGTCCAGGCCGACCTTCTTCGCCACCGGCACGGTGACGTACAGGAGGGGCGCGCCGGTGTCGATGATGAAGTTGAACGGTCCCTTGCCGTTCAGTTTCGTTCGCACCATGACGTGCTGGGTGTCGGTCACCCGGTAGGGCACCTGGAACGTTTTTCTCTCGACCTTACCCGCGCCGGCGGTCGCGGGTTTCGCGTCGTTGCCCTTCGGCCTGGGGTCGTCTGCCCACAGGAACAGGGGGGCCAGGGAAAGAGATACCAGGGCCAAAGCTGGCCAGCGCGATCTCATGAGCTGCACTCCGGCGTATGCGAAAGGCATCGGGGACGGCTGCGTTCTCCGGCTCAAGAAGCACGACCTCTCGAGTACGGGAAGGGCGCCGAAGAAGAAAGACGTCCCGGGATCCGATGGGGTATTATACTGCGTCCGCGCGGGTGGGTCAGCGGTGAATGCGCGCGGCGAGCGAGGGGTTCGCCGGCGCCGGGGGCCTCATTTCCCGGCAGCCAGCTCCATTTTCTTCAGCCGCGCCAGCGCGTCCGCGGCGGTCCAGCGCAGGTCCGGCTCGGCCGCTCCGCTCGCCAGCTGCCGCAGCAAGGCGCGGGCCGCCGGCGTGTTCGCCTGCTCCAGCACCTCCAGCACCCGCCGGGCGCGCAACCGCTCCTGCTCGAGCGTGACCGCCTCCTTGCCCCGCAGTTTCATGAGGAGCTTCTCCAGCCGGCGCCGGACCTCGTCCGACGGCGGGTTCTTGACCGCCTCCGTCAGCACCCCCTCGATCCACCGGCCGTAACTCGCCAGCGCCGACGACGCCTTCTCGCGCACCGCGAACTTGTTGTCGTTCAGGTCGGTGATGTAGCGGGCGATCTTCGCCGGGTCCGTCAGGAACACCTTCCTCGTCAGGTACGGCGCGCTCTGCTGCGCGGCCCCGACCAGCGTCCACAGCGCCCGGTTTCCCTTCGGGTTGTCGTTGGACGCCAGGTCGTTCCACAGGTTGTCCAGGTCCAGAACCTGCAGGCCCGCGACCTGCGGCAGCTGGCCGTCGCGGAGCACCCCGGTCATGTCCCAGACGAGCAGCGTGGTGTCGGCGGCCCCGGACACCGCCGCCCGGCCGCGCGGCAGGACCGCGACCGCCGCCACCGGCCCGGCGTGGCCCTGCCAGGCGAAGATCTGCTGGCCGTTGACCGTCTCCCATAGCCGGACGGTGCCGTCGTAACTGGCCGACGTCAGGGTGCGGCCGTTCGGCGCGAAGGCGAGCGCGTACACGGCGCTCTGGTGGCCCTCCAGCAGGCGCGCCTCGTTGAGGTCTTTCAGATCGTGGAGCTGAATGAAGGAATCGAACATCCCGGCCGCCAGCCGCCGGCCGTCGGGCGTGAACGCCAGGGACGCGACCGGCCCGCCCTTGCCGACCTCGCGCAGCTGCTGGCCGTCGGCCGGATCCCACAGCGCGATCTTGCCCGATCCGGCTCCAGCCAGCAGCTTGCCGTCGGTCGAATACGCCAGAGCGTGTACTCCGCCGTCGTATTTCAGCTGCTGTGCCACCTTGCCACCGGCCGGATCCCACACGCGCACCCCGCCCTGCCGGTAGCCGACCGCCAGGCGCTTGCCGTCCGGGGCGTAGGCCAGGCAGAGGACCAGATCTCCTTCCGCCGCAAGGTGGCCGGTTTCCTTGCCGCTCGCGACCGTCCACAGGCGCACCCCGTCCGCCCCGCCGCCGGCCGCCAGCGTCTTCCCGTCGGGCGAGAACGCGAGTTTCAGCTCGCCCTGGTGTGGCCCGCGCCACCGGCGCACGTCTTTGCCGGTGGCCGCCTCCCACAGCCGCAGCTCGCCGTCAGCCCCCGCCGAGGCGATCAATTGGCCGTCCGGCGAGCAGACGACCGCGGACACCCCAGCGACGTGCCCGTCCGCCGTCGGCAGCGGCTTGCCGGTCCGGGCGTCGTACCGGCGGACCGTGTGGTTCGTCCCGCCCGACGCGAGCACCGCTCCCCCGGGGAGCAGCGCCATCGCCTCACAGTCGCCGCGCTGCCGCGGGATCGACAGCGTCTCGGTCCCGCTCTCCGTGTCCCAGCGACGCGCCGTCCCGTCCAGGCTCCCCGAGAACAGCGTCTTGCCGTCGGCGAACGCGAGCGAAACGACCGTGTCCTTGTGGCCCTTGAGCTGGCGCGCCGGCTTCGCGTCGCGCCCCGCCCAGAGCCGGATGACGTTGTCGTCCCCGGCCGACGCCAGGACGTCGCCGCCCGGCGCATAGGCCAGGGCGTACACGGCGCCGCCGGTGTTCAGTGCGCGCGGCAGCTTGCCGTTCCACAGGCGGATGGTCCGGTCGCCGCTGCCCGAGGCGACGGTGGTGCCATCGGGTCCGAAGGCGACGGCGTTCACCTCGTCCTGATGCCCCTCGTAAAGGGCCAGCTGGTTGCCGGTGTTGGCGTCCCACAGGCGCACCGTTCGGTCCTGGCTGCCGGTCGCGATCCGGGTGCCGTCGGGCGAGAACGCTACCGCCTTGACGGCCCCCTGGTGGCCCTTGAGGACGCGCAGCTCCCGGCCGGTGGCCGCCTCCCACAACCGGACCGTCTTGAACCCGTTGGCCGAGGCGACAATCCTGCCATCGGGCGAGAAGGCCAGGGCCAGGGACCAGACGTCGCGGAGCTGGCGGGTGTCGTCCCTGAACTGGCGGATCAGCTTGCCGGTGCTCGCGTCCCACAGGCAGGTGACGGCGTTGCCTCCGCCGGCGGCGAGGAGTTTCCCGTCCGGGGAGGACGCCAGGGCCAGGATACGGTCGCCGTGGCGGAAGCGTACCGTCCCCAGGCGGCGCAGGGCGGCGGGCGGCAGCGGGTCGTCGAACCGATCGACCCGGCCGGACTGCGCCCCCGGTTGCTGCGCCTGGACGAGGTCAGGTTTTCCGAGGACCGCCGGCCACGAAGCGGCACCGAGCAGGACAGCAGCGATGGTCAGTTGGCGTAACCGCATGATTCCCTGTGCTCCCGGTTGAGTTTGACTGGCGCCCCTCCCTGCCCGGGTCGGGCAGGCGCTTGCCCACAGGGTAGGAAGTGGGATGCAGGCCCGCTGGCTATTACAGAGGCGGGACGCTGTCCTGTCCAGTGAAATGCCCGTGAGCGGCGCGGGCACCAAGAAGACGGGAGCCGGGACGGAACGGTTTGCCGGCGTCACACCCACGCCGTCGCGCGGCACTCCTCTCCTCCCCGCCGCGCCGGTTGGCTCGTTTTTTGCTCATCAGGACATGCAGGCCCGGGTGCGGGGCAGCGCGGGCCGGAACGAGCAGGGCAAGCGGAGCCTGCCGTACACGGCAGCGGGCGTGGGGCATCTGAACTGGTGACAAGCTGAAGAGGAGGTATACCCATGAGGAAGGTCATTTCATCGAGGTCTGCCCTGGCGACGCTGGGGCTCGGTCTTGTCCTGCTGCTGCCGCAGACGAGTTCGGCGCAGTGGTTCGGTCTGAGGCTCGGCGGACGCTACGGCGGCGTCAGCATCGGCAGCTGGGGCGGTTACCGCGGACTGGGATACGGCGGCTTCTATAGCCCCTACCGCTACGGCTCGTGGGGATATCCGGGGTATTCCTATTACCGACCGTATTACTCCGGTTCCTACTCCTACGGGTTGCCGTACCTGTCCTACTACTCACCGCGGTACTACAGCTACAGTATTCCGAGCTACACGTACACCACACCAGGGTACGCGTATGCTGCACCAGCCTATGCCGGGTACGCGACCCCGCAGTACAGCTCCAGCGGCCCGAACCCGTCGTACCAGTCATTCTATTCGCCAGCAGGGAGTGCCAGCCAGGCTGCCCCGGCTCATGTGCAGGTGCATGTCCCGAACCCGAAGGCGGAGGTTTACTTCGACGGGACGAAGACGCAGCAGCACGGGACCGAGCGGGAGTTCGTGTCCCCGCCGCTGAAGCTCGGCCGCGATTACACGTATAAGATCCGGGTGCAGTGGATGGAGAACGGCCAGAGGCGCGATCAGACGCGGACGGTCCAGGTGCATCCTGGCCAGGAGACGACCGTGGACTTTACTCGGCCAGACGGCGGGGTCGGGCCGCGGACGGACGTCCTGTCTCCGCAGAACGCGACCGGGGGCAAGCCGAGCCCGACACCGGCCGTCGCCCCGCCGGTCGATCGGAACCCGACCAATCCGGCCCCGCAACCCGGCACCACGAACCCGCCGCCGGCTCGCCGGGACAACCCGCCGAATCCTCCGCGGGCCGTCAACCCGCCCCCGGGCGACGAGTAAGCGGCGCACTGGCATCGCCGTGACGGATCCGTATTAGGCGAGCGGCAGGAAGAAATCGCCCCTCTCCCCTGGTGGGAGAGGGGCGAAGTACAGCTGCCGCTCGCCTTAGAACACGAGCCGGTACTCGACGCGGAACAGATCCCGATACCAGATGTCGCCAGTCAGGGCGCGGCCGTACCCGATGTACAGCGACGAGTTGCTCAGCGCGCCAGGCTGGTTCAGCTCACCGAACCCGAACCGAACGCCGAACTTGGCGTTGATGATCGTGTCGCCGGAGGCGTCCTCGATCGGGTTGACGCCGTTGATCCGGGTCGCGAACCCGTCCAGAACGGTCCAGCCGAACACCTCGGCCACCGGCGCCACCCGGAAGTTGCACCGATTGACGATGAAGTAGCTCAGGCCGATGCCGTAGTAGAGGGTGTTGCCGGCGAACTCGGTTCCGTCGATCGGGATCCAGTCGCCGAACTGCCCTTCAAGGTACAGGTTGTTGGCCAACCGGCTCCACAGGAGGATCGACGGCTCGATGCTGTAGTGGTTGGTGCCGAGGCCGCGGCCAGCGTCGCCGGTCGGGGCGTAGGCACGCACCTGGGTGGTGACGACCAGGTCCGGGGTGTAGATCATGGCCGCCTTGAAGCCGAAGTTGATGTCGCCGATGCCGGCAGTGTTGTCGTTGACCTCGGGGTTGAGGAAGCGGATCGGCACGTCGATGAAGCCGGAGAACCGCTCGCTGACCGCGTACTCCAGGTAGCCGCGGATGTCCTGGTAGTCGATGTTCGTTTCCGGCAGGGGCGGGCCGGGGGCGTTGGGATCGGTGAACGGCGCGGGGGCCGTGCGGAAGCAGCCGCACTTGGCGTAGAAGTACTCGGCCCGGTCCGGGCTGTTCATTCCGTAGCCGGCGTCGTAGCGGATACGGAACTGGGTGGCCGGGATGGCGCTGTCCAGGTAGGCGATGCTGCTCTGGCCGAGGGAAACCGACTCCCCGCCGCCAGCGGCCGACGCGAACCCGCTCAGATCGGCCTGCTGCGGCGCCGCCTGGGCGCTCGTGCCGAAGTCGGCGCCAGCGCCGGGCTGTCCGGGCGCGGTGGCTCCGGAGCCTGGGCTCGGGGTCACGCTCGGGCTCGGGGCCGGGGACGGCGCGTACGGCTGGAACGGGGTCGGCGCCAGCGGAGACGGGCAGTACTGGCCGGGCAACGCGGGGTGGTGTTGAGCGCGGGCCGCGGGCACGGCCACCGCCAGGAGCGCGGCACTGGCCAGAGCCAGCCCGCCACGCCGGATTCGGAACAACCCAACTCGCATTCTGGACCTCCTTGTCTACTGGGGGGGAAGGCGCGCTGGACATCCGCCGCCGCGCCGATCGTCTGGGCCGCTTCTCGCGGGCAGAACCGTTGGCCCTCTGCCGCGGGGAGAGGGATGCGGCAGTGCCTTTCGGCCGCCGTTCTCCCGCGCTCCGCGCAGGCGAGGCCGCAGGGGGAGGGTTCTGGTCGCAGGGGAAACAGGTACAATTCTTCTGCTCACACTTATCGTCACCACCCCCCTCTCGCGAATCAGGGGAAGCGGGGCGACGGGTGAAAGCTGGGGCAGCAACCTTGCCGAGAGAAGCGGTCGAGATGGTCGCGCCGCCTGTCCATGCCGGCGGAATGTGTCGGGCCGGGGCGGCGGGCGCCCATTGCGGGCGAGGGGCGCTTCTCCTACAAATTCAGTGAAGACTGATCGACCGGCCCGGCGCCCGCGGGCCACTCAGGTGAAGGGGAGACTCCATGGCGCAGGGCACCGTGGCCGGGACGACGAAGGAGGGTTTTGGCGCGACGCAGCGGCGCGACGCCTGGTGGTTTGGGCCGCTGCTGACATTCCTGGGGCTGACGGCGTTCCTCGTCTACGGCACCTGGGCCGCCTGGCAGGGCAACGGTTACGAGATTCGGAAGGTGCGCGGCGGTGAGCGCTTCCACGAGAAGGGCAACCACGCGGTGGCCCCCTACCTCTCGCCGTTCTACGCCCCGCTCATCTACGATCCGAACGGCACCAGTCACCACGCCTGGATCAAAGGCGACATCCGCCCGAGCTGGCTGCCCGGCTGGTTTCCCTTCTCCGCGGGCTTTTTGATCCTCGCCTTCCCCGGTCTGTTCCGCTTCACCTGCTACTACTACCGCAAGGCGTACTACCGCAGCTTCTGGGCCGACCCGCCCGCCTGCGCCGTCGGCGAGCCGCGCAAGAGCTACTGGGGCGAGAATCACTGGCCGCTGCTCTTTCAGAACTCGCACCGCTACTGGATGTACATCGCCTGCCTCTTCCTGCTCCTGCTCGCCTGGGACGCCCTGCAAGCGTTCTGGTGGCCGACGGCTTTCGGCGCGAACGGCCACGCCACCAGCCACGCCTTCGGCATCGGCCTGGGCACGGTGATCATGGTGGTGAACGTCATCCTGCTGGCGGGCTTCACCTTCGGCTGCAACTCGATCCGTCACATCGTCGGCGGCCGGCGCGACTGCTTCACCTGCGCGAACAACCCCCAGAAACTGCGGACCAGCTACAAGCTCTGGCGCATCAGCAGCCGGTTCAACGAGCACCACATGGAGTGGGCCTGGCTCTCTCTGTTCAGCGTCGGGTTCACCGACCTCTACATCCGCCTGTGCGCGCTGGGCGTCTGGCAAGATTGGCGGATTATTTAAGACGGGTGCGGGAGAGGAAGCCCACGGGTCGCGGCCCGTGGGCTTGTGATCTCACCCCCTGAGGTTTGCTGATGGACAATTACGAAACCCACGAACACGATGTGCTGGTCATCGGCGCCGGCGGCGCCGGCCTGCGGGCCGCCATTGAGGCGTCGGCCGGCGGCGTGTCGGTCGGCCTGGTCTGCAAGTCCCTGCTCGGCAAGGCACACACCGTCATGGCCGAGGGCGGCATCGCGGCCGCGCTGGCCAACGTCGATAACCGCGACAACTGGAAGGTCCACTTCGCCGACACGATGCGCGGCGGCCAGTACGTCAACAACTGGCACATGGCCCAGCTGCACGCCCAGGAGGCGCCGGCCCGGGTGCGCGAGCTGGAGGCGTGGGGGGCCGTCTTCGATCGGACGAAGGACGGTCGCATCCTGCAGCGCAACTTCGGCGGCCACAAGTACCCGCGCCTGGCCCACGTCGGCGACCGGACCGGGCTGGAGATGATCCGCACCCTCCAGGATTACGGCATCCACCAGGGCATCAGCGTCTACATGGAATGCACGGTTATTCGCCTGCTCAAGGACGGGGACCGGATCAGCGGGGCGCTGGCCTACTACCGCGAGCGCGGCCGATTCGTCGTCTTCAAGGCGAGGGCGATCGTTCTGGCGACCGGCGGCATCGGCAAGGCGTACAAGATCACCAGCAACAGCTGGGAGTACACCGGCGACGGCCACAGCCTGGCGTACCACGCCGGGGCCGAGCTGATCGACATGGAGTTCATCCAGTTCCATCCGACCGGGATGGTCTGGCCGCCGAGCGTCCGCGGCATCCTCGTTACGGAGGGCGTTCGCGGCGAGGGCGGGTGCCTGCGCAACAACGAACAAAAGCGGTTCCTGTTCGGCGACATCCCGGACAACTACAAGCCGCAGACGGCCGATAGCGAGCAAGAGGGGTTCCTCTACGTCCTCGGCGAGAAGTACCAGGGCAAGGACTCGCGCCGCCCGCCGGAACTATTGACGCGCGATCACGTCGCCCGGTGCATCGTTCGCGAGGTCAAGGCCGGCCGCGGCAGTCCGCACGGCGGCGTCTTTCTGGAGCTGGAGAGCTTCGCCAACTGGATGCGAAAGCGCCAGAGTTCCTTCAACGCGGCCGAGCACTGGAAGAAGAAGCTGCCGAGCATGTACCACCAGTTCAAGGAGCTGGGGAACGTCGATATCACCAGGCAGCCGATGGAGGTCGGGCCGACCACGCACTACATCATGGGCGGGGTGCGCGTGGCGGCCGACACCCAGATGTCGCGCATCCCGGGTCTGTTCGCCTGCGGGGAGTGCGCGGCCGGCATCAACGGGGCCAACCGACTCGGCGGCAACTCGCTGTCGGACCTGCTCGTGCTCGGCAAGCGCGCCGGCGAGTTCGCGGCCCAGTACGCCAGGGAGCAGAGCGCCGGTCAGGCCCACAACGATCAGGTCGAGGAGGCGGCCCGCTGGGCGCTGCACTTCATCGACGCGCCGGAGGGCGAGGAGAACCCGTACAAGGTGCAAACCGACCTGCAGGACATGATGCAGGATCTTGTCGGCATCGTGCGCAAGGAGGACGAGATGGTGCGGGCTCTGGACGGGCTGCAGAGGTTGTGGGACCGGGCGCGGCGCGTGCGGGCGGTCGGCAACCGGGAGTACAACCCGGGGTGGCACACCTGCATGGACCTGACCAACCTGCTGACCGTCTCCGAGGCGATCACGCGGGCGGCCATCGAGCGGAAGGAGAGCCGCGGCGGGCAGTTCCGCGACGATTATCCGACCAAGGACATCCCGAAATTCGGGAAGGTGAATACGGTCGTCTGGAAGGGCGCCGACGGCAAGATGCAGTTCCGGTTCGACCCGATCCCCGAGATGCCGGCGGAACTGAAGGACATCATCCGCGAGCAGGACGGCAAGTTACCGGGGGAACTGGCGTAAAAATGCGTTTCGCGCAAAGGCGCAAAGAGCGCCAAGAGGAAACCAACCAGGGCGCTTTTCTTGGCGCTCTTTGCGCCTTTGCGCGAAACCCTCAAGAGAGCACCAATCATGGCACAAGCCACTTTCAACATCTGGCGCGGCGATCAAAGCGGGGGCGAGTTCAAGACGTACACGGCCGAGGTCGGCGAGGGGATGGTGGTGCTCGACTGCGTCCACCAGATCCAGGCGACGCAGGCCCCCGACCTGGCGTGCCGGTGGAACTGCAAGGCGGGTAAGTGCGGCTCGTGCTCGGCCGAGATCAACGGTAAGCCGCGCCTCATGTGCATGACGCGCATGGACGATACCCGGTTCATCTACCCCGGCCAGACCATCACCATCCAGCCGGTCAAGACATTTCCGCTCATCAAGGATCTGGTGACGGACGTCTCGTGGAACTACAAGGTCAACAAGCTGATCCCACCGTTCAAGCCGCGCCCGCCGGACTTCCCGGACGGCACCTGGCGCATGGCCCAGGAGGAGGTGGACCGCATCCAGGAGTTCCGCAAGTGCATCGAGTGCTTCCTCTGCCAGGACGTTTGCCATGTGCTGCGCGACCACGGCAAGAAGGAGGGGGAGATGTTCGGCGGACCGCGCTTCATGATCCGCGTCGCCAGCCTGGAGATGCACCCGCTCGACACCGCCAACCGGCTGAAGCTCCTCAAAAACACGCTGAACATCGGCCTGTGCAACATCACCAAGTGCTGCACCGAGGTCTGTCCGGAGCACATCCACATCACCGACAACGGCATCATCCCGCTCAAGGAGCGGCTCGTCGATGAGTTCTACGATCCGGTCTGGCGCTTCTTCCGGCTGCTATTCGGCGGCGGCGCCGGCCACGACGACCACGACGGCCGCCAGTCGCTGCCGGTGATCCAGGCGCCGAAAACCGAGGCGGGCCAGCCGCGCTGACCGGCTCCGCGCCCGCCGCGACTCCCCGTGAAATACGCTCCCTCGATCAACTCCGAACGACCCGTCGGCCGATAAGTCTGACGGGTCGCGTTCGTTTCGCACACCGGGACAGGGAGGTCCGTCGATGAAGTCCAGGCGTGTTGCTCTCGCCCTCGCGGGCCTGGGGCTGTGGGCCGGGTTCGGTCGGGCACAGGGACCGCTGGTTGGCGGCCCGGAACTCTCCCCTCCGGCCATGCGGGCGGAGCAGGTCCAGCCGGTGACTCCCGCGGCTCAGTGGCAACTCCCCCCCGGTGCTCCCCTGGCCCCGCCAGCTGGAGGCGGTCCGGGCTCTGCGGCCTACCCCCCCGGCACGCCCATCGGCGGGCCGTATCCTCCGCCCGCAGGCGCGTTCCCGCCGGTCCCGACGGCCCTGCAAATGAACGTCCACGTTCCCGTCACGGCGGTCCATGTCCCGCCGCCGACCCAGACCGGCCGGTTCGACCACATGCCGCCGCAGTACCCGCTGGTGAAGTCTCAGTTCGGCAGTCGGCCGATCCTGAACACCCTGCAGCGGCTCGGCGTCGGGTGCTGGTCGCACATCAGCAGTGTGGGGTGCAGCAGCCTGGGGTCGGAACTGACGTTCATCTTCGGGTCGTGTCGGGCGTTCTACGGAGAGCCGTGCCAGCACGGCCCGCCGCCGGTGCCGCTGCCCGCCGGGGCGACCGCGCCGCCGCCCCTCGCCCCGGTCCATGCCGTGCCGGCGCCCGCCGGTCCGATCGACCACGTTCCGTATTGAGCGTGGTCGTCCGCCCGCAACTGACCTGCCGACCGGATGCCCCGATCGCTACACTCACCTTCACTTGCCCGGTGGGGTGAGGGCGGCGCTGGCCCCCTGCTCTCCCGGGCCACCCGAGGCGCGCGGTCATGGCAGAAAGCGAAAAGGCCCAGCTCTACCGCCAGATCGTCCAGCAGACCGACGACCAGGCGCTGCTGCAGCAGATGCGCCTGCACGGGTTCTGGCCGCCGCGCGACCCGCTGCCGGGGGATCCGCCGGAGGAGGCCGCGGAGCGCGAGCGCATCGAGCGCGAGATGGCCCAGCTGCGCAAGCAGGCGTCCCTCGTCAAGAACCCGGACAAGGCGCTGGCCGAGGAGCGCAAGCGGCGCTGGCTGGCGAGCAAGCAGCGCCGAGCCGACAACAAGGCGAAGCGCGCCGCCGAGCGCAAGCAGCGCCGGGCGGCGTACGACGCCTACCGTCAGGACCACATCGTCCACGTCGGCGCCGGCCACAGCGCGGGGCTGCAGAACATCACCACCGCCGCCCTCGCCCTGACGAACCGCGGCCTCCCGGTCATCCAGAACGGGCAGGATCTGGCGGCGCAGATGGGTATCACCCTGAGCGCCCTGCGCTGGTTGACGTACCACCGCCGGGCCGCCGCCGTCGTCCACTACCACCGCTTCGAGATCGACAAGAAGACCGGCGGGGTGCGGTGCATCTCGGCGCCGAAGGCCGCCCTCGCCCGGGCTCAGGAGTGGGTACTCGACAACATCCTGGCCCGGCTGGAGGTCGAGCCGCATGCGCACGGATTCGTCCCCGGCCGGTCGATCCGCAGCAACGCGACCCCGCACGTCGGCAAACAGGTGGTGGTCAACCTCGACCTGCGCGAGTTCTTCCCGACCGTCACCTTTCGCCGCATCAAGGGTCTGTTCCAGGCGCTCGGGTACAGCGAGCACGTTGGCACGGTCCTCGCCCTGCTCTGCACCGAGCCGCCGCGCGTCCAGGCGGAGGTGGACGGCAAGGTCTACCACGTCGCCCTCGGCCGGCGCGTCCTGCCGCAGGGCGCCTGCACGAGCCCGGCGCTGACCAACGCGCTCTGCCGCCGCCTCGACCGCCGCCTCGCGGGGCTCGCTGCGCGGCACGGGTTCGCGTACACGCGCTACGCGGACGACCTGACCTTCTCCGGCGACGACGGCCGGGCGGTGGGGCGACTGCTGCGGAGCGCGCGCACGATCCTCGCGGCGGAGGGGTTCACTGAGCACCCGCGCAAGACCCGGGTAATGCGGAAGGCGCGGCGGCAGAAAGTGACGGGGGTGACGGTGAACGCGCGGCCGACCGTGTCGCGCCGGGAGGTACGCAGGCTGCGGGCGATCCTCCACAACGCGGCGCGCGACGGGTTGGAGCAGCAGAACCGGGACCACCGGCCGAACTTCGCCGCCTACCTGCGCGGGCGAGTGGAGTTCGTCTGCATGGTGGATCCGCGGCAGGCGGAGATCCTGCGGCCGGCCCTGGCGAAGGCTCTTGCTCGGAGGTGACGCTGGCGGCGGTAGAATGGGCCATGCGTTTTTTAGTGCCTGTGCGCAAACCTCTCCCCCCAACCCCCTCCCCTGCGCGGGGAGAGGGTTGGGGGGAGAGGTTTTGGCGCACAGGCGCTCAGTGCCCAGGGCGGGACTCGAACCCGCACTCCCCTTACGGGGAACAGCATTTTAAGTGCCGTGTGGCTACCGATTACACCACCTGGGCCTGACGCGCTGCCGCGCTCTCGGTTGGGGCGGGAAAAGTGGGACCGGGCCGGCACGGATACGATGAGTGTACCCGCGCGCGGGTGGGATTGCAGCACCTTTCCCACCGACCCGGCTCGCCTGGAGCGGTTCGCTCCCCACTCGCCCGCGGGTCATTTCTGCCGCCCGGACGGGCTGCCGTTCGACGCCGGCGGGACGGGGCGCTCGCGGTACACCTCCGCCCGGAAATCGCCAAGATTGTTCCGCCAGAAGAAGCGCCGACTGAGGTCTACCTCGGCCACGATCACCGTGCCCATCTTCTCCGCCTGGACGAGCGGTTTGCCGTCGTGCCCGTAAACGGCCGTCAGCGTCCAGTTGGCCTTCGGCTCCGTGTAGGTGCTGCTCACCAGGTAGACGTGGTTCTCGCAGGCGCGGGCGGACGCGAGCAGCGGGTTGCAGCCCCACACCGGCCAGGCGATCACCTCCGCCCCGCGGTTGCTCAACTCTCGCGCCACCTCGGGGAAGAAGCCGTCGTAGCACACCATCATCCCGACCTTCCCGAACCGGGTCTGGAATACCGGGTAGTCCTGGCCCGGCGCCAGACCGCCTTCCACCTCGCTCCGCGGCAGGCATACCTTGCGGTACTTGCCGATCACCCGCCCGTCGGGGCCGATCAGGACGGCGACGTTGTAAAGGAGGTGGCCGTCGCGCTCGACGAGGCCGACGACGAGGTACAGGTTGTGCTTCTTCGCCAGGGCGGCGAAGTACGCGGTCGAGGGGCCTGGGACCGGCTCGGCGACGTCGGCGAACGGCTTGCCGAGGCCGACGTAGGTGAGCGTTTCACCGAGGACGACCAGGTCCGCCTTCTGCTCGGCCGCCTGGGCAATGAGCGGCTCGTACAGGCGGCAGTTGTCCGCGGGCGTCTTGCCGCCGCGCGGCTGGAAGTGAATCGCGGCCAGGCGGACCTTGCGCGGCGGCGGCGGCGCCGACTCGGTCAGGGTGGCTTCCGCCCAGTCGATCCGGCCGCCCGGCGCCCAGCGTAGGTGCAGTTCAACCACCGCCCGGGTCGCCCGCGCCGGTACACGGTAGGTGCCGGTCACCTCCGTCCAGCCGTCCGTTCGGGTCTCACCGTCGCCGGGGTACTCGGGCTCGGCGGTCGGCAGATACCCCTTGAGCCCGGCGTCGTCCGGCGGGTCGGCGCGGACTGGCCTGCCGCTGTCGTCGCGCCACAGGATACGCGCCAGGGCGCTGCGCCGCGGCTCGGCCACAGCGGCGACCTTGCGGACGGCGCGGAACGTGCAGAACTTGCCGCCGGTCACCGGGAACGTCTTCTGCCAGTAGCCGTGCAGCCCCTCACGACGGTCGGCCAGGATGCTCAGCGAGCCGTCCCGCTTCGGCCCTCCCTTCGGATCGTGGATGAACCGGGGTCTGATCTCCGCGCGCGGGGCGGCCGGCTGCCAGCCACCGGAGGCCGCCTCCGGTCCCGATGGTTGAGATGCCGGCGGCTGCCCGACGGCAACGGCCGCGGTGGCAAGGAGTGCGGGGAGGAGGGAGCGTGTTGTTCGGATCATCGACTTCGCCTCGCGAACAGGTTGCCGCCCCACGGCGCCTGGCCTACCGCAGGGACAGGGAAGATGGTACGGCCATTTTTCAGTGGTGTTCTATGACTGGGAGCCCCCCTCGCCAGAATCCACTCACCGCTGCGGCCTGTCAGGGGCCGCGGGGCGCGGTGTCGGGTTCCGGTAACGATGGCGCAGAGGTGCGGAACGCCCGCGCTCCTGCTATCCTGAGGGAAGCTTGACCCTTCTTCCGCTCAGGACGCCGTGCCATGACTCCCGCCAGTGCCCACGGATACCCTGGCGATTTCGCGGACGCTTACCGGCTGCTGTTTGAGAAGTCCCCACAACCGATGTGGGTTCTCGACCGAGAAACGCTTGCCTTCCTGGACGTGAACGAGGCCGCGCTGGACCACTACGGCTACCGTCGCGACGAGTTCCTGGCGCTGACCGCCTGCGACATCCGGCCGCCGGAGGAACTGGAGCGCTTTCTCCAGTCGTGTACGCGGGCGACAGTCCCGGGGATCCCCGGTCTGCGGGCGTCCAGGGTGTGGAAGCACCGCAAGCGGGACCGGACGGTCATCGACGTCGAGGAGTTCGCCTCGCCGCTGCAATTCTGCGGGCGGGAGGCGCTGCTCGTCGCGGCGGTGGACGTCACCGCGCGCCGGCTGGCCGAGGAGGACCACGCCCGCCGCGAACGGCAGGCCGCCCTGCGGGCCGACGTCAGCGACGCGCTGGCCCAGGGGACGGCCCTGCCCGCCATGTTGCAGCGATGCACCGAGGCCGTCGTGCGCCGCCTCGGCGCGGCGTTTGCCCGCATCTGGACCCTGGCTCCCGGCGCGGACGTCCTGGAACTCCAGGCCAGCGCCGGCCTGTACACGCACCGCGACGGCCCGCACAGCCGCATTCTCATCGGTTCGGCCAAGATCGGACAGATCGCCCAGGAGCGCCGGCCCCACCTGAGCAACGACGTCCCCAACGATCCGCGCATCGCCGACCCGGAGTGGGCTCGGCGGGAGGGCATGGCGGCGTTCGCCGGCTACCCGTTGCTGGTCGAGGGGCAGTCGGTCGGGGTGCTGGGTCTTTTCGCCCGGCGGACCCTGACGAACGACACGCTCGAAGCGCTCGCGTCCGTCGCCGACGCCATCGCCCAGGGGATTGAGCGGCTGCGGATCCAGGAGGCCGTGCGGTCGAGCGAGGCGCGGCTGCGCCGGTTGGTGGAGGCCAACCTCCTGGGCATTCTGCAGGCAGACGCCTCGGGGCTGATCACCGAGGCGAACGAGGCGTTCCTCGACATGGTCGGCTATACGCGCGCTGACCTGCAGGCCGGTCAAGTGAGGTGGGATCGGTTGACCCCGCCGGAGTACAGCGCACGCGACCGGCAGGCCCTCGCCCAGGCGCGCCAAACCGGGGCGTGCGTCCCCTACGAGAAGGAGTTGTTGCGCCCCGATGGCTCCCGGGTGCCGGTGCTGATCGGCGAAGCGGTGATGCCGGGCTCTCCCCCGCGGGGCATTGGCTTCGTGCTGGATCTGACGGAGCGCAAGCGGGCCGAGCGGGCGCTGCGCGAGAGCGAGGAGCGGCACCGGCTCATCTCGGAGTTGACGTCCGACTACTCCTACTCGGCCCGGATCCTGCCGAACGGGCAGGTCGTGGTGGAGGCGGCGACCGACGGACTCGTGCAGGTCACAGGCTACACGGTCCCGGAACTGGAGGCACGCGGGGGCTGGCCGGCGCTGATCCACCCCGACGACGTGCCGGCGGTGGAAGTCCGCGGGCAGCGCTGGCGGGCGGGCGAGCGGGACGTCAACGAGGCACGCATCGTCACCCGGGACGGGCGGGTGCGCTGGGTCCGCTACTCCGTGCTGCCGCTGCGCGACGAGCGGGAGGGCCGGATCACCCGGCTTCTGGGGGCCGTTCAGGACATCACCGACCGGAAGGAGGCCGAGACCCGCTTGCAGGGGTTCGCCCTGGAGATGGAGACGTTGTCGCGGCGCCTGCTGGAGGTGCAGGAGCAGGAGCGGCGCCACCTGGCCCGGGAGCTGCACGACGAGGTCGGCCAGGATCTGACCGGGCTGCGGCTGACGCTGCACCTGGCCGAGACCGCCCACGGCAAGGCGCAGACGCAGAAGTTCGCCGAGGCCAGGCAGCAGGTGCAGGATCTGATGGCGAAGGTGCGCGCCCTGTCGAGCCAGCTGCGGCCGACCGTGCTGGACGACCTGGGGTTGCTGCACGCCCTGCTGTGGCACTTCGAGCGGTACACGGCCAGGACGCATGTGCGGGTGGTGTTTCGGCACAGCGGGCTCGGCGAGCGCCTCGGGGCGGCGGTCGAGACGGGGGCGTATCGGATCATTCAGGAGGCGCTAACCAACGTCGCTCGCCATGCCGGGGTGGTGGAGGCGGAGGTGGAGGTACGGCGCGAACCGGGCCGGCTACGGTTGTGCGTCCAGGACCGAGGCGCGGGGTTCGACTCGGCGGCCCCGCGGTCCGGGTCCGTTTCCGGCGGCCTTTCCGGGATGCGCGAGCGGGCGTTGCTGCTGGGCGGCCGGCTGGAGATCGCGTCGGAGCCGGGGGGAGGCACCCAGGTGGCGGCCGTCCTCCCCACCGGGGAGCCGCCCGCGGCACCCGGAGCAGGGCCGGCAGCGCCCTGAACGTTCTTCGTGCCGCCAGCGGTGCGAAGAACGTTCAGGGCGCTGCCGTATTACTCCCCTCTCCCACCAGGGGAGAGGGGGAAAAGCAGACAGCCTGTGTCAGGCCGGACTTTCCGCGTCCGCGGTGAAGCGCAGCGACGCGGAGTTCAGGCAGTAGCGCAGCCCGGTCGGCTGCGGGCCGTCCTCGAATACGTGGCCGAGGTGCCCGTCACAGCGGGCGCAGCGGATCTCCGTCCGGATCATGCCGTGGCTCGTGTCGTGGACGTGAGCGACGTGGTCGGAGTCGAACGGAGCCGCGAAGCTGGGCCATCCGGTCCCCGACTCGAACTTCGCGGCCGACCGGAACAGAGGCAGGCCGCACAGCCGGCAGGTGTAGACGCCCGGCCGCCTGTTCGCCAGCAGTCCGCCGCAGAACGGCGGCTCCGTCCCCTGGTAGAGGAGGACGCGCCGCTCCTCCGGCGTCAGGTCGGCGGCCAGCCGTTCGCGCTCGTCCGGGGTCGGCGGCGTCAGGTCGTGGCCGGACGCGGATCGGGTCGGCCGGTCGGCATGCCGGGATTTTTTCGGATCGCTCATGGTGGTAACTCGCTCGCCCAGGTTCGCCCCCGGCCTGTCCCGGGGGCGGGTGGTCATTCTATCCCGGCGCGCGGGCGTTTGCCGTGGAAAGCCGCGCTGCCGGTTCCGATAATAACGTTCGGTAGTTCGCTTGCCCTCCGACTTCCCTCAACGACCCTACTCATGCGCATCACCCTCGATTACGGCCGCACCGGCCTGGAAGTGGACCTCCCCGACGACCGCGTCATCGGCCCGCTGGCGCTCCGGCCCGCGGTGCCGTTGGCGGACCCCGACGCGGCTGTCGCGGACGCCCTCGCCAACCCGATCGGCACCCCGCCGCTCGCCCAGGTCGCCCGCGGGCGGAAGAATGCCTGCATCCTCGTCTGCGACATCACGCGCCCGGTCCCGAACCGCGTCCTCCTTCCGCCGCTGCTGAAGACGCTGGAGGAGCAGGGCATCGCCCGCCGCGACATCGTGATCCTGGTGGCGACTGGCCTGCACCGGCCGAACGAGGGGGCCGAGCTGGACGAGATGCTCGGGTCCGCCATCGCGGCCAACTACCGCGTCAAGAACCACCACGGCAAGGAGCTGGCGGAGCACGACTACCTCGGCGAGACGCCCAGCGGCGTGCCGGTCTGGCTCGACAGCCGGTACGTCCGGGCGGACCTGAAGATCACGACCGGACTGATCGAGCCGCACCTGATGGCCGGGTACAGCGGCGGGCGCAAGGTCATCTGCCCGGGTATCGCGGGGCTGGAGACCGTCAAGGTGTGGCACGGGCCGCGCTTCCTCGAACACCCGAAGGCCGACTGCGGGATCGTCGCCGGCAACCCGGTCCACGAGGAGAACACGCGCATCGCGCTGATGGCCGGGTGCGATTTCATCGTCAACGTCTGCCTCGACGGCCAGCGCCGCGTTACCTGGGTCGGGGCTGGCGACATGATCCAGGCGTGGGCGGCGGGTGTTCGCTTTGTCGAGGGCGTGGTGCGCGCCCCGGTCCCGGCGCCGGTCGAGGTGGTGGTGACGAGCTGCGCCGGCTACCCGCTCGACACGACGTTCTACCAGGCGGTCAAGGGCATGACGGGCGCGCTGCCGATCGTCAAGCCGGGCGGCACGATCGTCCTGGCCGCGAGCCTGACGGAGGGCGTGGGGAGCCCCGAGTTCCAGCACCTGATCGATGACAACCCCGACCTGAAGGTGTTCAAGCAGCGCATCCTCGGGAAGGACTACTTCGTCATGGACCAGTGGCAGCTGGAGGAGCTGGCGAAGGTCGTCGCGCGCTGCAAGGTGAAGGTCGTCAGCGACGGGCTGCCGGCCGAGACGTTGCGGCGCTGTTACGTCGAGCCGGCGCCGAGCGTCGAACAGGCGGTCGCGGACTGCCTGGAGGAGTATGGCCCGGCGGCGCGCGTCGCGGTCATCCCGAAGGGTCCGTATGTGCTGCCTTACGTCGCCTCGTAGCCCGCTTCGCCGGCGCTGCAGCAATCTTGCGGCTACCCGGAAATCGCGGCGATTCCATCCAGGTTGTTTCTGGGAAAGTCCACGGGCGCCACCCGTGGGCTTTCCCAGAAACAACCTAGGGGCCGCGTCGCGCCCCGGTTGCAGACGGCCGCAGGGGGAGCCGGATAGTGAAGTGAGCCCCACGCCCCCGCTCCGACTCGACCTCGATCGTCCCGCCGTGATCCTGCACGATCCCGTGGCTGATGCTCAGCCCCAGGCCGGTCCCCTGTCCTGGCGGCTTGGTCGTGAAGAATGGGTCGAAGATCTTCGCCCGCACCGCCGGGTCGATGCCGTGGCCGTTATCCTGGACGTGGACTTCCACCCCGCTGACCGCCGCCCGGGTGCGCACCTCCACCTGGCCCCCGTCCGGGCAGGCGTCGATCGCGTTGGCGAGCAAGTTGAGGACGACCTGATTCACCTTCGCCGGGTAACACAGGACCGGCGGCAGCGGCCCCAGGTCCACCTCCAGCCGCACCCCTTTGCGCACCGCCCGTCCGCGGACGATGTTCACGGTCGAACGCACTCCTTCGTTCAGGTCCGCTTCCTTCAAATCGCTCTCGTCGAGCCGGGCGAAGTCGCGCAGATCCTTGACGATTTGCCGGATACGGCTCAACCCATCGGCCGACCGGGCCAGCAGCCGGTCGAGGTTGCCCTCGGTGTAGGGGAGGTCCACCTCCTCGGCGAACGCATGGACGCGTCGGAACGGGTCGGCGCCGCCGGCCGCGGCCTTCGCCTCCGCGTCCTGGTACAGGCGCAGAGCCGCGCGCACCGCCCCGACGTCGCGGCGCAGCACCTCGATGTTGTTGATCACGAACGCCAGCGGGTTGTTGACCTCGTGGGCCACGCCGGCCACCATCTGCCCCAGCGCCGCCAGCTTCTCCGCCTGCACCAGCTGGGCCTGCGCCTCGCGGAGTTCGCGGTGGGCCTCGCGCTCGGACGAGGCGGCTCGCTCCAGCTCCTCCGCGGTCCGGCGCAGCTGCTCCTCGCGCTGCCGGCGGCGCGTGATGTCGCGCGCGGTGGCGTAGATCAGCCGCCCTTCGGGGAACGGGGCGGCGTTCCACAGGAGCCAGCGGTACGACCCGTCGCGGCACCGATAGCGGTTCTCGAACTGGACCGTCTGGTGGTTGCCGGTGGCCAGGGCGGCCGCCTCGGCCAGCGTCGCTTCCCGGTCGTCGGGGTGGACGAAGTCGATGTACGGCCGGTCGAGCAGTTCGGCCCGCTCCCACCCGAGCGTCAGCTCCCACGACGGGTTAAGCCGCTTGAAGCACCCGTCGAACCCGGCCACGCATAGCAGGTCGAGTGACAGCTCGAAGAAGCGGTCGCGCTCGGCGGCCGCGTGGCGAGCCTCGGTGACGTCGGTCAGCACGCCGTCGAGCCGGAGCGACTCGCCCTCCCCGGGGCTGACGAGGACGCTGTCCCGCACCCAGCGCACCTCCCCGTCCTCGCGCACCAGCCGGTATTCCTCCTGCCCGGCCTGGCCGCCGCGCAGCCGGGCCAGCAGCGCCAGCCAAACCGGCCGATCGTCCGAGTGGACGACCGCGCGCCACCGCTCCGGACCGCCGAGAAACGAGTCCGGGGACCGGCCGGTGAGGCGCGTCACGACGGGGGAGAAGTAGCGGTACTCCCACCGGCCGGCCGCGTCGGCCTCGGCGCTCCAGAGGCAGTCGGGGATGGACGCGAGGACGCGGCGCAGCTCGCGCTCGGCCTCCTGCAGCTGGGCGTGCGCCTGACGCTGGGCGCGGATGTCGCGGGCGGTGATCAGGGCGAGTGTCTTCGGCTTGAGGTGGAGGCGCGAGATGGTCACGTTGACGGGCACCCAGGTGCCGCCGGCGGCGCGGAGGAAGAAACCTTCCTGGGAGTGGAAGATGCCGCTGTTGGACGCGGCCCGGCGGAGGCGCTGGTTGCTGCCGTGCCCGCGCATCCCGGCCCGGAGCCAGTACGTGGCCGGCTGGGCCAGGAGCTGGTCGCGCGTCAGTCCGCTGAGGCGCTCGGCAGCCGGATTCACGTCGAGGAGCTGGTCGGTGTCCGGGTCGAGCAGGAACAGGCCGTCGCCGACCTCCTGAAAGAGCGCCTTGCTCAGAGCCGCGCTGTCGTAGCAATTCAGGGCGTTGTGCGGCGTGTCCACGGCAGTCGCCTCCTACGGCGCCGGCGCGCTCGCGCTCGTGGAAATGGGGACGAGCGCCACGCGACGCAGGAGCCTGCTCCCTATTATGGCAGAGGCTGGCCTTCGGAACCACGGCCGGTTTCGGCAGCAGGCGTTGCCGCCGGCCCCGGGGACGGGTTGCAGCGCCGCGGCGGTCGCGGTAGAAAGGGGTAAGCCAATCCCACGAGGAGCCCGCGTTGGACCTTTCCCCCTTCGACCTCCCGCTGACCGACCCGCGCCACCCGTTCCACGTCCACCACATGGAGATGGCCCTGGAAGAAGCAGCCCTCGCCGCGGACAGGGACGAGGTGCCCGTCGGGGCGGCGATCGTGTCGCTGAAACAGGGCGTCATCGCCCGGGCGCACAATCAGCGCGAGGTGCTGAAGGATCCGACCGCCCACGCGGAGATGATCGCGATCACGCAGGCGGCCCAGGCGCTGGGTTCGTGGCGGCTGGAGAACTGCGTCCTCTACTGCACCCTGGAGCCGTGCCCGATGTGCGCCGGGGCGATCGTGCTCGCGCGTCTGCCGCTGGTCGTGTACGGGACGGCCGACCCGAAGGCGGGCGCCTGCCATACGCTCTATCAGATTTGCAGTGACCCGCGCCTGAACCACCGCGCTCAGGTCATCTCGGGAGTGCTCGCCGACCAGTGCGCCGCGGTCCTGACCGACTTCTTCGCGGCGAAGCGGCGCCGCGGCAAGGGCTGACGGAGGGGGCAAGGGGGCATTCAAAGCCCACGGGTGGCGCCCCGTGGGCTGCGCACGTCAGTTGTTGCTCCGTCCGCCGAGCAGGCCGGCGCGGTACAGGAAGTACAGCAAGGTCAGAATGCTCGTCAGGGTCGCCGCGACGTATGTCAGGGCGGCGGCGTTCAGCACCTTCGCCACCTCCGGCTCCTCCTCCGGCGCGATCAGGCCGTGCGTGACCAGCGCCACCCGGGCGCGCCGGCTCGCGTCGAACTCGACCGGCAGGTTGACGAGCTGGAACAGCACCACCGCCGAGAACGCCACGCAGCCGACGATGATCAGGCCCATGATCTGCAGCAGGAACCCCGCCAGGATGATGAGCCACGCCGCACTGCTGCCGAAGTTCGCCAGCGGCACCAGGGTGTTGCGGATCGCTAGCAGCGGGTAGCGCGTCGCGTCCTGGAGCGCGTGGCCGGCCTCGTGCGCCGCCACGCCCAGGGCCGCCAGCGACCGGCCGGTGTAGTTGTCGCGGCTGAGGCGCAGCACGTGTTCGCCCGGAACGTAGTGATCCGTCAGAACCCCTTCCGTCGGCTCGATGTGTACCCCGGACACGCCCTCGGCGCGCAGCATTGCGTCAGCCGCCTCGGCCCCGCTGAAGCCGCGCCGCCCCGGAATCCGGCTGGCCTCGTTATAGGCGCTCGACACCCGGAACTGCGCCCACATGGCCAGCAGGATGCCAGGTGCGAGAAACAGCAAATAAACGGGATCAAACCACATCATATTGGTACAGCCTCCCTCTCCGCCGGCGGCGTTCGCCGGCCATCTGGTTAGATAGCCGATTGCCCCGTTTGGATTCACCTGCAAAGCCCACGGGTGGCGTCCCGTGGGTCAAGTCGCCAGCACTCCGCCCACGCGACGCCACCCGTGGGCTTTGCGGAAAGTTCTCTCCCTCTGACATTCTACAGCCCGACCCGAACCGGAAGCGCGAACCTGCGGGTCGGCGCGGGCGTCTAGATCAGCATCCAGTGAGTGAAAAGCGCGTGACTGCAGCACATCTCTCACTCCCTGTCGCGCCCGCAATCCGAAGGCATCAAGGCTGGCCAGGGCCTTACCACACCCCATTACTCGGGAGGAATCATGGTTGTCATGTATGCGTCGCTGCTCGTCCTCCTCGGGGGGGCCAGCTTCCTGATCCGCCGTCGCGCCACCGCTCTGGAGAAGCGGTACACGAAGGTTCTCAAGGAGGCCAACACCCTCCTCCACGGGCCGCCGAAGGAGGGCAACAGCAGCCGGTCGGACCCGTACCAGAGCGCCAAGCGCACCTACCAGCTCGCCATCCTGGCGCAGAAGAAGGAGTCGCTGGAGGCCGCCCACTGCAAGTGGCAGCTGCGGGCCGAGGGCGTCGGCCGGCTGCTTGAACGGGTCCGCGGATGGAAGGGCCGCAAGCTCCCCTACGTCCTCGGGGCGCTCGACACGGTCGGCGTGCTGTACGCGCTGGAGTACGCCGGCCTGGGCGAGTACGCCAACCCGCGTCAGCTGGTGGAACTCGTTACGACCTGGATCACTGGGTGACGTTCGGTCCGGCATCAACCTGGCCGCCGGATCGAAGGGGGCGGAAGCGTTTCCGCCCCCACTTTCTTCCGGCGGCCGGGAGCCTCCCCCGAGGGTTCGGAGGTTCGCCTCGGTGTGAGCGCTCAACCGCTCCCCCCGGCGGTCAGCGTGCCGCGCGCACCGGCTGGCCGTCGGTCAGGTTGGCGACCTGGCTGGCCGCGACCTCCTCCTCCCCCGTCCAGTCCGTCCAGACAGAGGAGCCCGGCCGCTGCTTCTTCAACACCTCGATAGAGTCGCCGTCGCTGCGGCCGGTCTGTACCGGCGTCCGCACCGCCTTGCCGTTGACGAGCTGGAAACACACGACCGTGTCGCCCTGCTTCGCCAGCGCGGCCGTCGGCAACACCCACCCTTCGGGCAACCGGGCGAAAATGCGGGCGTAGGCATACATCCCCGGGCGCAGGCGGCGCTCCTCGTTTGGCAGGTCGATCTCGGTCCGCAGCGTGCGCGCCCCGGGCTCCAGCGCCCACGACGTGCGCGACACCTTGCCGGAAAACTCCCCCCGCTTCAGCGCCTGGATGGCGACCTTCGCCTCGGCCCCGTCCTTCACCAGGGGCGCGTCCGTCTCCGGCACCTCGACGAACACCCGCACCTTGTCGAGCCGGACGACGACGAAGACCGCGTCCTCGGGCCGGTTGTTCCCCGCCGGCTGGAGGAAATGGCCGGTGTCGATGCGGCGGCGCGTGATCACCCCGTCGTAGGGGGCGCGGAGCTTCGTGTACCGGAGGAGGGCCTGCAGCCGGGCGGACTCGGCCCGGACCACCTGCAGCCGGGCGTCGGCGACGCGCACGTCCACCTCGGCCTTGTCGCGCCCGGCCCTGCTCTTCGTCTCGCCCGCCTGGGCGGAGGCGATGCGGGCCTTCGCCTCCTTGCGAGCCGCCGCGGCGGACCGGAACTGGTTGAGCGTCTCGTCGCGCGCCTGCTCGTCCACCACTCGCTGGGCGAACAGGCGGGCGAAGCGTTCCGACTCCGACTTCCAGCGGTCATGGTTTCCCTGCGCCTTCTCCAGCCCGGCCTCCGCCTCGCGCACCAGCGCGGTCGCGGTCAGGATATTCGCCTCCGCGGTCAGCAGGGTCTTCTTCGCCTGCTCCACCTCGACCTCGGCCTGCCGAACCAGTGCTTCCTTTTGCCGCGCCTCCTCGATCATCTCCGGGATGGCGACCTCGGCGAGCAGCTGGCCCGGTTCGACCTCGTTGCCCTTCGCGTCGTACTTCGGCCCGCGGACCTGGTCCCCGATATCGACGTGGACCTTCTGAACGAACCCGGCCAGGCGCGCGAAAATCGGCGTCTCCTCGTAGGCGCGGACGGTGCCCGGCTGCTCGACGGTACGCCGCAGCGATTTCCGCTCCGGTTTGACGACGGAGACGATCGCCTGCTTCGGGGTGGCCTTCGGGGGCGCGGCCAGCGGGCTGTTGGTGCAGCCAGCCGCGAGCGCGGCTGCGGTCAGCAGGAGGATCCAGGAACGTGTTCGCATGGAAATGTCTCCAGCTTTGGGGCCGAAACCTCTCCCTCCAGCCCCCTCCCCGCGCAGGGGAGGGGGCCGGGGGGAGAGGTTTTCGCCCCACCGTTCAGCGCCCCTCCAGCCAGGCGTCGTTGTCTCGATAGAGTGCGTGGAGCCGCCGCAGCGTTTCCGGGTCGGGCTGCTCCCACAGACCGCGCTCCGCCGCCTCCAGCAGCCGCTCGACCATCGCCCGCTCCGCCCACGGGTTGGCGCGGCGCAGGAATTCGCTGACACGCGCGTCGAGGAGATACGCCTGCGTCAGCTGCTCGTACATCCAGTCGTCAATCACCTCGGCAGTGGCATCATAGCCGAAGAGGTAGTCCACCGTGGCGGCCATCTCCACCGCGCCTTTGTATCCGTGGCGCATCACCCCCTCCAGCCAGCGCGGGTTGACCACCCGCGCCCGGAACACGCGGCACGCCTCCTCGCGCAGCGTCCGCGCCCGCACGGCGTCGGGCCGGCTCGTGTCGCCGAGGTACGCGGCCGGCGCCGACCCGGTCAGGGCGCGGATGGCGGCGATCGTTCCGCCGTGGAACTGGAAGTAGTCGTCGCTGTCGAAGAGGTCGTGCTCGCGGTTGTCCTGGTTCTGGGCGACGACGTCCGTTTGCGCCAGCCGGAGGCGGAACGCGGCCCGCTCCTCACGTCCGTCGTCGTCGTCCGCGCCGGTGTAGGCGTAGCTGCCCCACGTCAGGTAGACCTCGGCGAGGTCGTCGGCGGTCTGCCAGTTGCGGCCGTCAATCAGCGGCAGCAGGCCGGCCCCGTATGCCCCCGGCTTGCTGCCGAACACGCGCAGCCCGGCCCGGCGCGCCGCCTCGTCCGCCGACAAACCCGCGGCCGGATCGCGGACCAGGCGGGCGGTATCGCGCGCAATGTGGGCCCGGACGAAGTTGTGATCGAGCGGCTCCTCCAGCCGGGCGACGAGGGCGATGGCATCGTTGAGCAGCCGGACCAGGTTCGGGAAGGCGTCGCGGAACAGCCCGCTGATGCGCACCGTCACGTCGATGCGCGGCCGGCCGAGTTCCGGCAGCGGGATCGCCTCGACGCCCAGCACGCGGCGGTTCGCGTCGTCCCAGCGTGGCCGCACCCCAAGCAGGGCAAAGATCTCCGCGATGTCATCCCCGCCGGTGCGCATGTTGCTCGTGCCCCAGACGACCAGGACAACGCTCTCCGGGTAGCCGCCGGTACGCTCAACGTGCCGGCGCAGCAGGGCGTCGGCGGCGGCGCGGCCGACGCGCCAGGCGGTCGGGGTGGGAATGGCGCGGATGTCGAGCGAGTAGAAGTTGCGCCCGGTCGGCAGGACGTCGGCGGTGCCGCGTGTCGGCGCCCCGCTCGGCCCCGGCGGGACGAACCGCCCCTCGAGCGCGTGCAGGACGTGCTCGATCTCCTGCCGGCAAAGCTGAAGGCGCGGCCAGACGGTTTCGCGCAGATAGGTCAACGTCAGCCGGCTCTGTTCCAGCGGCGAGCCCGTCGCCTCGGCGAGGCGCGCCGCGAAAGTGTCCTGGCCCTCGCCGCAGTCGCGAACCAGGTGAGAGGCCAGTGCGTTCAGTGCCTCGGTCACGTCCCCGCAGGTGCGGGGCGTGCCCGCCGGCGCGGACGGGAGCACGGCCAGAGCGGCGTGCAGGCGATGGAGCGACGCGGGCGCCGGGGCGGCAAGGTCGGCCGTCAGCGCCTCGTGGTCCTGCCCCAGGTCGGACGCCAGCGCCCTCGGCAGTCCGGGCACGCGCCCGTTATCGAGGCGCACGAGCGCCAGGAGCAGGTCAACCAGCTGCTCGCCCTCGGGCAGGCGCCCGAGAATGTGCAGCCCGTCGCGGATCTGCGCCTCCTTGATCTCGCACAGGTAGCCGTCGAGCCGGCGCAGGAAGTCGGGCAGTTCCTCCGGGGCCGGCGCCGCACAGTCCAGATCGCGATAAACGTGCTGGTCCTCGACCAGCCGGCCGATCTCTTCCAGCAGCAGCGGACCCTTGACCGGGTCGAGCGCCTGCACGGTGTAATACTCGTCGAGCAGGTACTCCAGGCGGCGCAGGGCGCCGTAGGTGCCGGCCTGAGTCATGGGCGGGATCAGGTGGTCCACGATCACCGCCGCGGTGCGCCGCTTCGCCTGCGTCCCCTCGCCCGGGTTGTTGATGATGTACGGGTAGATGTTCGGCAACTCGCCCAGCACGACCTCGGGGTAGCACGACGCGCTCAGGGCCGAGCCCTTACCGGGCAGCCATTCGAGGTTGCCGTGCTTGCCCAGGTGGATCACGGCGTGCGCCCCGAAGACGTCGCGCAGCCAGCGGTAGAACGCGAAATAGAACGGCGGCGGCGCCAGGTCCGGGCTGTGGTAGACGGCAACCGGATCCTGGTCATACCCGCGCGCCGGCTGGATGCCGACGAAGACATTGCCGAAGCGCAGTCCCGGCACCGGAAAGCCGCCCGCGTGGAACAGCGGCGACGCCTCCGGCCCGCCCCACCGCGCCATTCCGGCCCGCGCGTCCACGGGGATGCCGTCGCACCAGGCGCGGAACTGCGCCTCCCCCACCCACCCGGAGCTTTGCGTGTGCGCCGCGGCGGTCGCGAACTCGGGATCCTGCACCGACGCGGCGATGACGGCCTCGATCAGTGCCTGCCCATCCGCCGGGAGTGACAGCCCGGTGTCATAGCCGGCGGCACGCAGGGCCGCCAGCAGTGCGTGCAGGCTGGCCGGAGTGTCGAGCCCGACGGCGTTGCCGACGCGGGCGTTCTTGCTCGGGTAGTTGGCGAGCAGGATCGCCACGCGCCGCTCCGCGGGCGGAGTGTACCGCAGCCGCGCCCAGTTGCTGGCCAGGGCGGCGACGTGCGCCACGCGGTCTGGTCGCGGCTGGTAACGCACCACCTCGGTTTGCAGGGCCGTGTCGTGGGCCAGGGTGTTCTTGAACGAGACGGCGGTGGTGATGATGCGGCCGTCGAACTCGGGCAGAGCGACGTTCATGGCGACGTCGCGCGGCGCCAGTCCGGCCAGGTTCGCCGCCCAGACGTTCTCGCTGCTCGAACAGAAGATCGCCTGCAACACCGGCACGTCGAGCGCGGCCAATCCCCGCACCCCCCCGGCCCCCCTCTCCCACGAGGGGAGAGGGGGGAGCAGGGCTTGCTCCCCTCTCCCCTCGTGGGAGAGGGGTCGGGGGTGAGGGGAGCCGCCGGCGCTGAAACTCGTCGTCGCGAGGAGCACGTCGGTCTCACCCGCGACCAGCGGCAGGATTGCCCCCAGCTGCGGCCCAAAGGCGGCCAGGACGTTGAGGCCGCGCTCCTCCAGGGCATGCACCAGAGCGTCCACGCCCGCGAGGTTTCCGGTGACCCAGTGGGCGCGGTAGAACGCCAGCCCGGCGGTCGGGCGGTCCGGCCGGCGGCAGTGTGCGCGCCACGCGGCGAGGTCGTGAACGTCGGGATGGTCGGGGTGGTAGACGCCGGCCTCGGGCAGCGGCCGCGGCGGGTCGGAACCGAACGCCGTCCCCAGGAAGGTGTCGCCGAGGAAGCGCAGCAGCGCGGTCGCGTTGTCGAGACCCCCCTCGCAGCAGTAATGCAGCACCCGGTCGGCGACCGGCAGCGGGACCGTCCCGAGCGCGGCAAGCTCGGCGTCCGGCGCCGCGTCGCCGGGCAGCACGCACAGGGCCAGGTCATGAGCGCGGGCGAGCAGGTGAATCTCTTCCAGCTGCTCGCGCCAGTAACCCAGCCCGCCGAGGGCGCGCAGCACCACCACCCGGCTCTCTTGCAGCACGTCGTCGAGATAGGCGTCCCGGGCGCGGCGGTCGCGCAGGCGGTCGAGGTTGAGCGCGCGGACGGTCGGAAAGCCGTCGGGGAGGCGGGCGATGGCGGCGGACCAGGTAAGCACCTCCGTGTCGGCCGCGGTCAGGAGCACGATGTCGGCGGGCTCCTGGGCGATGGGCGCGAACGGACCCGCCTCGTCCTCGCCCGGCCACGGGCTGAAGCGCAGGTGCGCCAGTTCACTCGGCAGGGGGAGCAGCGTCCCGTGGTCGCGGCAGCGGCGGGCCCACGCCACCAGGACCGCGTAGTCCTCGCGCGTGGTCAGGCGCCCGTACCACGTCTGCTCGTCCGCGGTGTTGACGCAGCAGACGTTCGGCAGGTCGCACGGGCCGAGGCACCCGGAGACGGTCAGCTGGACGATCTTGTTGAGTTTCTCGGCCTTCCAGAGCGGCTTGAGCCAGTCGAGCGGGACGGCGGGCAGGCCGTGGGCCGTCTGGCCGCAGCAGCACCCCTGGCAAAGGACGATCTGAGCAACCGGCCGGCGGCGCGTGCGCAGCCGCTGGCCGGTGTGCGGTAAGGGCAGGTCGGGGAGCGGTCCGAGGTAGTGCATCCCGCTGTTGTATCGACCCCGGCCCCCGCCTGGCCGTATCCTGACTGACAGAAAGCCCACGGGGGCGGCCCGCGGGCTGCTGGGTGACACGCCAACTCTGTTTGGAAACCAGGGTATTGCCTGCCTTTATTATCCACTACCCACGTCACTTCATCCCGATGCAGTACAGGTACTCGTGCGAGCGGATGAAGAGCTGGCCATCGCTGACCGCCGGGCTGGCGTTGAAGATGCTGCGGTCCCCGAGGTCGTTGTGGGCGAGTAGCTCGAACTTGCCGCCGGCGCCGAGGACATAGGTGCCGCTCCGGCGCGTCACCATGTAGATCTTGCCGTCGGCCGCGATCGGCGAATCGTACTCCTGCTGCGTTTCGTACAGGCGCTCCTGATAGACCGTCTTGCCGGTGTCGGCGCGCAGGCAGTGAACGAGGCCGCTGACGTAGAACAGATACTCGCCGACCAGGACGGGCGAGGTTTGATTCGTGCCGCCCGTCTGCCTCCACACGACATGTGTCTTCGTCACGTCGCCGCGGCCGCCGGCGCGGACCGCCATGACCGAGCGCGTCCCGCCCAGGCCCGCCGCCATCACGTAGATGACCCCCTTGCGCGCGACCGGCGACGAGGTTGGCGTGGTCGTGCTGACGCCCTCGCAGTTCCACAGCTTCACGCCTGTGTCAGGGTCGAGACCGAGCAGCTCGCCCGCCGTGCTGAAGACCAGCTCCGTCTTGCCGCCAGGCACCTCGACCAGGAGCGGGGTGGACCAGGTGTCGCGGAACCCCCTGGTGCGCCAGACCTGCTTGCCGGTCTTCCGGTCGAGGCCGTAGAGGGATGCCTTCTCGACGGTGGCGTTGACGATGACGAGATCCTTGTAGACGACCGGGCTGGCGGCCGAGCCCCAGCTGTTCAGGCCCTCGCCGACCTCCGTCTGCCAGAGTTGCTTGCCGTCGTAGTCGAACGCGAGAACGCCGGTCCGGCCGAAGAAGACGTAGACGCGCTCGCCGTCGGCTGCGGGGGTGCTCGACGAGTAGCCGTGCTGGGTGTGGTAGGTGTTGTAATCGTTCTCGGGGAGCTTCGCCGGGATCTCCTTGTGCCAGAGGACGGCGCCGTTCTTGCGGTCGAAGCAGAGGAGGTGGCGGCGGATCTTCTCGACGTCGCCCTTGCGGGCAGCCTCGTGGCCGGTGAAGCAGGTGACGAAGACGCGGCCCTTCGAGACGATCGGGCTCGACGTGCCGGGGCCGGGCAGCTTCACCTTCCAGGCGACGTTCTCCTTCGGCCCCCACTTGACCGGCAGACCCGTTTCGGAGCTGGTGCCGTCGCCGTTGGGGCCGCGGAAGCCCGGCCAGTCGGCGCCGAGCGAGACGAGGACGCCCACCACGGCGCCGAGAGCTGTGAGTCGATTCCGATTTGCCGTCATGACTTTCTCCCACATCAACCGAGAAGGGATCCCACCTACCTGTGCTGGATTTTAGGGCCAGATTCTCCCACCGAACTCTCGATACCGCGCGATGGCCGATTTTTTCCCTGGCCCCCCGAAGCGCCCTGACTGTTCTTCGTGCCGCTTGCGGCTTGCCGGGCGGTGGATAGAATTGTTGTACCCCAGCCTGCCGAGCAACGCTGGTGTCTGCCGGCAGAAAACCCCGTATGCAGCGCAGGCCACTCCCGATCCACGGGCGCGGCGCCGCCAGCAATCCGCCCAACCGTTTCGAGCGCATCCACTACGAACCCGGCCCGGACCTTGACGCCAGCGACGCGCCCGCGCCGGCAACACCGTTCTACCGCGACCTCTCGCGGTCCGTCCAGATCGTCTCGAAGGTGGTGAAGTTCCATTCGCCCGTGGCCTGGTCCAGAACACAAGTAACGCTCTTGTATTTGCCCAGATCGATGGCCAGAATGGTGAGACTCGCGGTAGGATTCATTGCGGGGTTAGCGCCGTTCCGCGCTGACGCTGCGGGCTCGGACAGGAGCTTGGTCCGCCAGTCCCAGGTCTCGCGCTACCACACGCTCCACGGCTTGCATGGATGCTTTCAGCAGCGGAGGAGACGACACTGATGGAGGTGGTTCCGGCGACGGACGCGGACGTACCCGCCCTGTGCGCACTGCTCGGCGTCCTGTTCGCCCAGGAGGCTGAGTTCCACCCCGACTCGGAGCGGCAGGCAGTCGGACTGCGGGCCATCCTCGGCCGCCCGGAGGTGGGGCAGGTGCTGGTGCTGCGGGACGGGCCGGCGGTGGTCGGCATGGTTAGTCTCCTGTTTCTGCCGTCCACCGCACTGGGCGGTCGGGTCGCGCTGCTGGAGGACATGGTGATCCGGCCGGACGTCCGCGGCGGCGGGGCCGGTTCGCGGCTGCTGAGGGAGGCCGTCGCGTTCGCACGGTCGGCCGGGTGCCTGCGAATCACGCTGCTGACCGACGCCGACAATGCGGCCGCCCAGCGGTTCTATGCCCGGCATGGGTTCGGGCGGTCGGCGATGATCCCGATGCGGCTACCGCTCGGGTAGCCAGGGTACGCCACACCGGGTGCTGCACCCACCCGCAACGCGCTCTAACTGTTCGACATGGCCGCGTTACCTTTGCGAAAGGAGTACCGTATGGTCCGTTTCGTCCTCCTGTTGCAGTTCACCGACAAGGGCCTCGGAGCTGTCAAGGACTCACCGACCCGTGCCCATGAGTTCGCGGACCTTGCCGCGCGGGCGGGCGCCCGGATCGAGGCGCAGTTCTGGTTGACGGGGGAGTACGACGGCCTCGTCATCGTTTCCGCCGCTACGGCAGACGCCGTCGCCGCCCTGGCCTTGCAACTCAGTAGCCGCGGGTTCGTGCGAACGCACCTCTACCGGGCCTATGACGAGGCCGAGATGCGCGCGGCCCTTGCCAAGATCTAGCACGCGCCGGGCAGTCCGGCGCTTCCCGCGCCAACCGTGGCGGTTCGGCGCCTGCGATCGCGCTGGCGTCGTGACACCTGGCTCAGCTGCCCAGTTGCGCGAACACGGCATCCAGCGCCGCCAGGCTCTGCGCTCCGGCATCCAGCGTCGCCGCCTGCCGTTCGGGAGCCTCGTCTGGGGTCTCACGCTCTCTTGATCCGGGTGAATGTCGCGGTTTGGGCGCAACGGCGGGCGAGCGAGCCAACGCCGCTCCTGCGCTGGCGGTTTCGTTCTGCTGCACTGACGTCAGGTCAAGGGAGCCACTGCGGGTGAGGGCAGCGGGAACCGCCCTCCGTGCGAAAGCGGCGCCGTCGGTCCTCAGGAAAGCGTCGAGGCCGTCCCAGTCGCCAACGACGGGCCGCCAGCCAGCCGCGCCGTAGGCGAAGGGGCCGTAATCCGGCGCCCCCGGGCTGTTGCTGTTCTTCAGATACCAGGTTGCCGCCGCCTGCCCGAACTGCCCGAAGGGGTCGAAGACGCCGATGCTGTCGCTGCCGTCGCCGTCCCAGTCGCCCGCCAGCGGCACCCAGTCCGCAGAGCCGTAGGCAAAGGGCGCGAGGTCCGGGGCGCCGGGACTGTTGCTGTTGCGCAGATACCACGTCGCCGCCGGCTGGCCAAAGCCCCCGTTGGGGCTGTACACGCCAATGGTGGTGATGCCATCGCCGTCCCAGTCGCCGACCACGGGGATCCAGCCCGGATGGCCGTAGCGGAAGGGCGCGATGTCCGGGGCGCCGGGACTGTTGCTGTTCTTCAGATACCACGTCATGGTGGTCGGCTCGACGACGCCGATGGTCGTCACCCCATCGCCGTCCCAGTCGCCCGCCACCGGGATCCAGTTGGGGCCGCCGTAGGCGAAGGGCGCCACGTCAGGAACCCCCTGGCTGTTGCTGTCGCGCAGATACCAGGTGGCCGGCGGCTGGCCGAACTGGCCGACGGGATCGAAGACGCCGAGGGTCGTGACGCGGTCGCCGTTCCAGTCGCCGGACAGCCACACCCAGTCCTGGAAGCCGTAGGCGAACGGAGCGGTGTCCGGGGTTCCCGGGCTGTTGCTGTTGCGCAGATACCACGTTGCCGGCGGCTGACCGAACCCCCCACGCGGACTGACGACGCCGATGGTAGTCCGGAGCGACGCGGGACGTTGGCCCGATGGCGGGGGTGGGTCCGACGGCGGCGGCAGCGGCGGCACCTCGACCTGGGTCGAAGCCTGGGCTGCGGCAGGCATCGGCTGACGGTTGCCGGCGTTGTCGGTCGCCACGCTGGAGAAGCCGTAGATGTGGCCGGCCACCCCGGTGAAGGCGGCCGCGGTCTGCGTTGTGCCCGTCAGGAACGGCGTAAACGGGCCGCCGTTGTCACTGACGAAGACGTCGAAGGTCGCCAGACCCGAGCCGCCGACCTCGTCGCTGCCCGACCAGTTCACGGTGAACGTGGTGGGGCTGACGGCTGGCAGCGGCGCCACGCTGCTGGTCGGCGGCGTGGTGTCGGCCGGCGCCACGGCGCTGACCGTGGCCGTCGCGATCGAACTGCGAGTCGGGTCGCTGAGGGACTGCACCTGAACCCGGACGTCGCCCTGCCCGACGGCGGCCAGGTTCGTCTGCACCAGGATCGCGCCGGTGGACAGGCCCGGCAGGCGGAAGATGGGAATCGTCTGCGTCGGCTGCCCGTCCAGGCCGCTGAGGTTGGCGGTGACGGGACCGCTGGTCCTGGTGATGGTCGCCGTGTAGCTGTCCTCGGTGTTGCCGGTATTCTCGACCAGCAGCAGGAAGGACGACGTGCCGGGCAGCGGCAGCACCCGGGCGGCGGGATCGAAGTGGGCTGTCAGCCCGGTCGTCGCCGGGATGCTGAGGGCGGCCGCGGCGCCGACTCGCACGGCCGGGTTGGTGATCGACTGGGCAACGCCCATCAGGTTGAGCGGCCCCGGCAGGGCGAAATCGACGGTGCTGGTGGTGATCGGGACCACCTTGAAGGCGCCGGGGTCGAGGGTCACCTGACTCATGTCGAGGCTGGCGACCAGGGCGGACGGTCCGACCAGCGACAGGTCGAAGGTGTCGCGAACCTGTCCGGTGTTGGTCACGGTCAGCTGGAAGGGGCCGTTGGGCGGGCCGGACGCCGGACTGAGAGCCACGTTCACGCCGCTGGCGACGACGGTCGCCGTGCCGCTCGCCGTGTCGCGGACGGCGGCCAGTGTCGTCGAGGTGGCCGTGGCGACGAAGGGCTGGTCGCCGGCCGTCGTGCCGAGCGCGGGCACGACCGTCAGCGTCACGTCGCGGAAATTGCTGGCTCCGGGCGGCACCTCGACGACCGTCTGGCCGAAGGTCGTGGTGAAGCCTGCAGGCAGGTCGGTCGTCAGGCGGAACGTCTCGGTGACGCTGCCGGTATTGGTGAGCCGCACGGTGTAGAGCGCAGGGGTGCCCTGTCCGGCGACGGCCTGCGTGGGCGTGACGGAGACGACGACGCCGTGCGCCTCGGCCTGGACGGTCGGCAACTCTGCGGCTCCCTGCAAGGTGAGCGCGCCCTGCACCGAGCTGGACACGCCGCTCACGGCGGCGCTGACCACGAAGCCGAACTCGGTGAGCGGAGCGAAGGGGTCGGACGTGAGCGCCAGCGGGACATTGACCGAGCCGCCGGCTGGCACGAAGACCTGGGCCGGGAGAGCGACCCATGCTTGCGGCACGCCCTGCACGGACAGGTCGTAGGTGACGCCGGACGCGGTCGGGTTGGCGACCGTGAGGGTGTAGGCCGCGGCCCCGGCTGGCCGGACCGTTTGCGCGGCCGGAGTGAGTGCCAGCACCTGCCCGGCGAAGACTTCCCGCGGCGGCAGCGTCACCTGGCTCGCCGTCCCCTTGGCGACGAAGTCGAGGGTGGTCGCGCCGGTGACGGGGCGCGACTCGCCGGGCTGCAGGGCGGTGACGGTGCTCTGCCAGGTCAGCGTCCGGGCGGCGCTCGTCTGGTCGAAGGTGAAGTCCCAGACCAGGGTGTCGAAGCTCGTCCCGTTGATGATCTGAGTGGGGGCGACGTTGAAGGAACCGGATACGACCTCGACGCCGGTGCCCTTGGGGATCTGCACCTGGGCCTTCACCGGGATGTCCGCGACGCCCACAGAATAGATGAAGACACCGACGTTGGTGGCGACATAGAGGTGCCCGTCATCGACGAACATGTTACCACCCACTCCGGGCTCGGTGATCTGCCTGGTCACGGTCAGGTTGGCCGGATTGCTGGCGTCGATGAGGAAGATTTGCGACGTGTCGCTGAGAGTTCCCAGGCTGCCGAAGACGAAACGCTTGCCGCCGATCGCGGTCAGACCGTGGTGGCCGCGCGCCGCACGATTGAGCACGGTCGGCGGCGCCATGACCGTGGGGTTGCGCGGATCGGAGATATCGAGGACGGCCATGACGATGTTGCCGACCGGCCCGATGTCGTTGGGGTTGGTGTACGGATCACGCCAGGCTCCCTGGCTGCCGAGTACGTAGGCGCGGTTGCCATCCACGACGACCTGCTGCACCATCATGGTGCCGGGAATCTCCAGGGTGCCGAGCTGCACCAGGTTCTTCGAGTCAGTGATGTCCACGATGCGAATGATTCCCCTGGCCGGGTTGCCGAACTCGTCCTTTGTGACATCGGTATCGGTCGAGGTCGTGCTGGCGACGTACAGCGTGCTGGCGTTGGGCGCAGCCATGCCGAACATGTTGTGGATGCCGCCGTTGCGCGGGATGCCGAAGTCCTCATCGCCGTCGCTGGTGTTGCCGTAGGTGTTGAACAGGACATCGTGGAGGGGGCTGAAGGGGACGGTCCAGTCGAGGGCAACGAGGTCGCCGAACTGCTCGGTGATGTCGTTGCGTTGCAGGATGACGAGGTTGGTGGTGGCAAAGGCCTCATTACCCCGCAAGAGCAGATCCGAAGCAAGCACGTAGCCGAAGGAGCTTGTCGAGACGACACTAGGCGTGGCAGGGGCAGCGAGGGAGATGCGGCGGATCGCGCCGCCGCCGCTCAGTTGGGTCATGCTGACGAGGAAGTTTCCGTTGTCGGCAAGCTCGAAATCATACGCGCCGCCGTTGCCGAAGGGGAGACCGGGGACATGCACGGGGTTGGTGGGGTCGCTGATATTCCATACGGTGTTGATGACATCATCGGCGACGTAGGCATAGTTCCCGCGAACGACCACGTCATGAGCGATGACGGTGCGGGGACTGCCGCGATCGAGCCACTCGGTGAACTGGCCGATCAACTTGAGTTGTTCCGCCGGGGCCACGAGGGCGGTAATGTCGAGGGTGTTGGTGACCGTGCTGGTTCCCGGCGGCAGCGTTTGCGGAGCCACACTCAGCGCGGCGCTGATCGGTGAGCCGACGAGCAGGGTCGTTTGCCCCGTTCCGCCGGGGATTGGATTGCCGCTGAGATCGGTGACGGAGACCGCGACGGTGTACTGCCCTTCGACGAAGCCGGTCGTGTCGAGCGAACCGAGGGCGACATTGAGCACGGAGGCTTGCACGGTCAGCGTCGCGGCGACCGCCGTCGAGGCGAAGACCTGCTGGCCGCTCGGATTACGGACGAGGAACGACACGCGCACGTCCTGCCGGCGATTGACCGCGTTGAGGATCTTCGCGGAAACGGCGACGTTCGTACCCGGAGCGCCGAACGGCGGCGTGGCGATGACGTCCGTGACCGAGACGTGTTCGCGCCGCGCCTGCATGGTGCCGAGGGTTGACTTGCGGATCTCGGGCGTGACGCTGGCGACGCTGACATTGACGTTGAAAGCGAAGGTGAGCAATTCCGTGTCGGAGGTCTGCGTCAAGGTCAGGACCGCTTCGCCGATCTGCCCTGGAGCGACGGTGAGCGCGGTGGTGCTGAACTGGCGGGACACGCTGGCCGGCAGACCGGAGACATCGAGGTTGTAGGTGGTGGCTTCGGTGCCGGTGTTCTGAACTTGAATAGCGTAGTTCACCGGAAGCAGCGGCTGGGCGATGCCGCTGTCCGGGAAGAGATCGACGGTGAAGTTGTGGCGGGCGAGGTTGGTGACGACGACGGCGAAATCATCGAGGGCGGCGCCGAGAGCCAGGATGGCGGCCTGGATGTCGGCGGTGGCCGTCGCGGCGGCGAGCTGGTCGCGGGCGGCGGCGAGAGGATCGACGTAGGCGACGAACTTTTCGTCGATGGCGAGGAGGGAGAGGATGCTATCGAGGGCGGCGAGGGATTGTGACTTGAAGACGGGGCTGGTGGGATCTTGCACGAGGTTGGTCAGGACGAAGCTGAGGTCGTCGAGGCGATTGGCGAGGTCAGCATTCCCAAGTCGCTCGGCGGCGGCCGAGGCGTTGGCGATTGCGTCTGCACCAGGAACGACGAGTTGGACGGCAATCGACAGCCTTTTGGACAACTGCGCACCGAACTCAGCTGTAATGTTCGCACCCAGATGACTGGAAAGCGGACGATCTGGGTCTGGCGTTAGGGTAAGCGTCTGTGTAACGACCTCGCCTGGGTTGAGCGTGAGATCATTCAAGCCGCTGATCGTCATTCCATCCTTTGTGTCGATGTTGAAACGCACTTCCTGGGGGATGTTGCCAGTCGATGTGAGAGTGAATGGGACAGAAACCGGCGTACCCACGAATGCTGGGACATCCGTGGGGAGTTCAAACTCAACGCCGTGGATTTCGGGGACCGCAAACGGAACGATTTGCGTGATGGCATTTCCTGGAGAATGACTCGGTGTGACAGTTACACGAAAAATACCATATGAGCCAGGCGCGCTGATATCTCCCATGGGCCGCAGGGCAAGCCCGACCTCGGCTGTTTCGCCGGGAGGAATGGTAATCTCGGGGACGCTTGACTCGCCCACGAATCCTGAGGTGACATCGCGCAGAGCGATGGTGTAGGTTTCCGCCACGGTTCCAGTGTTTTTGATTCCCAGGCGAAACACCGTGCGTACCTCCGCTCCGTTTCGCTGAATATGGAACAGCGGATCAGGGACGACACCAATGGCGAGCGAGGCATTCCCATTTTGAAGATTCTGGAGTTCCTTATGGGGGGTTGGCGAGAGTAAAAAGCCATCGACAGGCGGGTCGGCGGCGTAGAAGTAACCGAAGGACAGGCCCATGAAAAATCCCAGCTTGAACGATGGAGGTAACGGTGGTCCTTCCACAATGAGCGCCACGGTGTCGAGCATGGCAAGCAGGATGTCTTTGAACTTCAACCACCAATCAAGCTGGTCAGATCCGGTTGAACCAAGGGCTGAGATATATACTCCAGCAAAGAATTTCGCAATTGCTACTGCAGACGCATCCCCAACCAATGCTTCCAGTGCTCCGAGGGCGAACTGATTGTATGGGTTGAACGCAGGGTTGCCCGCTTCGACGGCTGCATACTGTGCGAATGCTCCATGAGACCCATCGTCCAACCGTCCGATTGTTTCTCCGCTCAGCAAATCGATCTCAAACCAGGCGAACCGTGCATTCCCATCGACAACGACCGGACCCGTTGGGGCGAGGATTACGGCCCCGGAGCGCAGCGATTCCTCAAGGAATATTCTCGTAGCGGGAAGAATTTCAAAAAATTCAAGTTGCGAGCGGTCTGCTGGAGTGATCACGTGAATAGATCGACCCTGCTGGGCCGCTAACTCGAATACTCGAGTGACGCCCGTGGCTACCACCAAGTTCCCCGCTTGTTCCTCCGGTTTTATTGCCAGAGATTCCACAATCGTATCAGCGATACCACGATTCAACTGGAATCCGAGTTCCGCTTCCGCAACTTGCCCAGGGTACACCTGGGAACGAATTCCGTTCCTGAGAAGATCCATGATGAAGGCCACGGATTCATTCCCCGTGTTGGATTTGGTGCGTAGGGCGTGAACTCGAGGACTGTCGAAATAAGCCCTCATCAGTGCTGCCTCGGCGAAGGTATTTGTGGCAACATCAGAACCACCGGCAGTCTGCGCCAGGCGTGCGCGAGACATTGAGATCAATAGCCCGGTAAATTTCTTCGCGAGTTCCTGCATTCGTTGTTCACGTTCCGGCCCCTCACGAAGCTCTCTGATTGCCACGATTTCTGATTGAAAGGCATCTCCCAGAGCTGTCATTTCACGGTTGTTGACCAAGACAGATCTTAGGTTCTGCTTTCCCGCGAGAATATTCAGCGTAGTTAGATCCGCCGAAGTTACTAGGGGCGAGAATGCATCTGAGAGATCCAAGGGTGTAGAGCTACCGCGAGTGCGGGCCTCCAGGCCAATGCGGTCCGCGATTGTTATTGTAATAGTTTCGATATCTCTATTAGGTGCTATCAGATCAGCTTCCAAGAACAAACCTGTGAGCATTTGGAGACCATACGGAAATGTTGTGATTGTCTCGCTGAAGTCCGTTCCTCTGATTAGCTCATCCTCCTCAGGGTGCACCGAATCGCCAGCAATCAAGAGATACGGGGAATAGTAATGCCTCGTCAACCCAAAAGTAGGGCTATTTAGCGATTGGGTTTGACCAAAAAAACCAAGAGTAATTGGGCGCCCGACTAACTCTGCCAGATTAAAATTGACTTCAAGAGCCGTCGCCATATCCTGGCCATTGCCCAACAACCCTATCCCCGGCGATGTTAGTTCACGCCTCAGTCGAATTGTCACCTTGTGGCGCAAGGCATCTGGAACTTCTTCCCATGTGGCAACAGTTGTTGTAAATATCTGACCGATCGAGGCTCCAACAAATCCTGGATCGGCATCTTGCATCCCAGCGCCTGTGTCAAGCCTCACCCAATAATGATCGCGCGTCTCAGCCAATAACTGGGGATCATTTTTGGGATCAGATACGTCGGTGCCAGCTTGGATGAACCCCGTGATTCGCAACGGTTCTGGGAACATCGAAAGAATCAACTCCTGGGCCTGAGTATCCGAGAGCGTTCCCTCGGCGTAACCCGCCGGTACGCCCGACGCCCGCATCAGAGCCACTCCCAAACTCGCCTCATCCAACGAATTCCCGGCTTCACTCCACAATGTCCCCCGCGCTCCACGCAACGAACCCACGTAGGACTCGTACCCGATCTCCTGGGTCAAGAATTGGAAGATCTCATTCGCATCCTGATTCAGCTCCGCCGCCTTGGCCTGGATGTACGGATCCTCCCAGTTCGCGTCCGGCGTCGCCGCAAGCAGGGCAGGATCGATGGTGTCGGTGCGCAGCCTGGCCGGGTTGGCGGCGTCGTTGACTGCTGCGGCATTCACCATGCCGAAGGCTTCGGCGCCATCATCAACCTGAAGCGGAACTACGCCGGCGAAAGAAACAGTCAACTGCACGCTCGCTCGACCGAACGGGGCGAGCGTCCCGAGACTCCAGGCCAACTCCTGGCCGTTGCGGTTGGGCAGCACCGTCGCATCGGCGAAACTCACCCCAGGTTCGAGCGTCGTGGTCAACAGCACGCCGCTGACTTCCTCGGCCTGCTGGTTGTAGACCGTGTAGTCGATCTTCAGTTTGTTGTCCTGGATGTCCGCGACGCTCCACGACGACAGCGTCCGCCCCACGCTGATGACGTCGGGGAAATCGCTGGCCAGCAGCACCCGATCCTCCAGCTGCTCCAGTTGCAACCGGCGGTACGGCACCCGGCGACGGCGGGAGGAAGAATCGAGCCAGTTACGAAAGTGGCGATTGAGAAAGCTCATGGGGGAGATACCTCGTTCCGAAGGAGCCTCGGTTCTGTCTGGCTTGCGGCGCGTACCCCAGCAGGGATGGCCACACGGCCCTTATACGTGCGAGCTAGTCCATCGTTATCATTTCCCGGCGGCAGGCGGGAATCCGCCGGAGCCTCTGCGTCCGTCCGAGCCAGCCGTCATCATCTCGCGACCGCTGGCGATACTCAGGGTGGGTTCGCCGACGGCTTGCCTTTCAGCCACTGCCGGAACGCCTCGCGTCCCGCCAGGGGGTGGAAGTCAAAGTGTAACCGCACTACCTGCTTCTGCCACTCCGCTGCCGGTGCCGCCGCGCGAGCCCGGTCCAGTAACTGCATCGCCAGGGTCGCGTAACGGTCGGCCTGCGCCGGGCGGGCGGACGCCTCGACGGTGCGGTCCTTCTCCAGGGTTCTGATGGCGTTCGCGCAGGTCCGGGCCAGGGTGTAGTAGCGCTTCCAGGAGGTCGTCTCGGGCAGCTCGCGGGCCAGCGTTTCCGCATCCGCCACGGCGCGGGCATGATCGCCAGCGTTGCCGCGCAGCGCCGCCAGGGTGACGCGGTGATTGTCCAGCTCCATCGGCGGCGACAGGGCCACCACCTGCTCGTAGTCCGCTAACGCCTCCGCCAGTCGGCCCTGCTTCTCCAGGATCGTGGCCCGCACGCCGTAGGTGCGGAACAACCGATCCCGCAGCCCAACCAGGTTCGGCTCCCGCGCGAGCACCTTTTGCAGGAGCTGTTCGTTCCGGTTGAGGTCGGCCAGAGCCATTTCCGCCTTGCCGGTGCGCAGCAACACATACGACCAGTTGACACGGAGCAGCGCGAGTTCGAGAATGCTGTCGTAGTGGTTGGGGTCCGCGCGGAGCAGCTGTTCCAGATTGCTCTCGGCCTGGTCGTGGAATTGCGTGGCTTCCGCCAGGCGACCCGTCTGGCCCTGAAGCAGCAGACTCAGGCTGAGCTGCGTCTGCGCCAGAGCCAGGCGATGCGGCGGCGCTTCCGGATGCTGCTGGTGCAGCCTGGCGTGCAGCGCCACAGCTTTGCGCCAGTGCGCCTCGGCCGCGGCCTGCTTCCCCTGGCTGTTCAACGCGTCCGCCAGGTTGTGGTGCGCCATCGCCAGGCTCCTGCCGACATCCACGCCGCGCGCTGCCAGGGCTTCATACATTCCCAAAGCGCGCTGGAGAGAAGCCATGCGTTCGTCCTTCTCCTGGTGACGGACCCCGAGCGTCATCCAGGCGTAGGCGAGGCGAGCCTGGTACGACGCCTCCTCGGGAAAGCGCTCGACCAGCCGGGCCAGCAGGTCGCGGGCGGTTTCCTCGTTGGCCCGGGCGGCCTCGTGCTGGCCCAGGGCGTGCTGTAGCTGGGAGGCCAGCTCCCGCGCCTGGGCCACATCCGAGAGCACCTCCGGCTCGTCGCCTTGCTGCCGGGCTGCCTGGAGCAGGAAGGCCAGCGCATCCTCCTGCTGCTGGCGGCGCAGCTCCACCAACCGGGGAACGTCGCCCCAGACGCGGATCCGGTCGAGCATCTGGTTGATCGTCGCGCGGGCCTGACGGTAGTTGGCCGTCGCCTCCTCCTTGCGGCGCCGCGCCTCGTCCGCGTTGGTCTGGGCCTGCTCCAGGGCGAGTTCCAGCTGCCGTTGATGGTTGGCGCTGAGAACCCCGACCACCAGCACGGCGAGCAGCGTCACGCCGATCAGGCCAGCAAGGGCAGGCCGCCGCCGCGCCCATTTCACTAGCCGGCGGACCGGGCCGGCCGGCCGCGCCTGGATCGACTTGCCCTCCAGGAATCGACCCAGATCCTCGGCCAGGTGCGCCGCCGAGGCGTAGCGCTGCGCCGGCTCCTTGGCCAGGCACTTGAGGCAAATCGTCTCCAGATCGCGCGGCACCTGGGGTCGCAGTCGGCGCGGCGGTACGGGCTCCTGGGAGCGCACCTGCTCCAGCGTGTCCAGGACCGACTCACCCGTAAAGGGCGGCTGGCCGGTCAGCAGGGCGTACAGGATGGCACCGAGGCCGTAGACGTCGGCGGCGGTCGTGACGGCCCCCTTTTGGCCGCGCGTCTGTTCAGGGGCCAGGTAACTCGGCGTGCCGACGATGGTCCGCGACAGGGTCAGGGCGTCGTCGTCGATCGGCGCCACCCGCTTGGCCAGGCCGAAGTCCGTGACCAGCGGCTGGCCGTCGGCGTCGAGCAGGATGTTGGACGGCTTGAGGTCGCGGTGCAGGATGCCGCGCTGGTGGGCGTGGTGAATGGCCTGGGCCACGTTCGCCAGCAGGGCGGCGGCCGCGCGCGGGTCGGCCACGAAACGGTCCAGCTGGTCGAGCAGGCTGCCTCCTTCGATTAGTTTCATGGTGAAGAAAGGCTGGCCTTCGCTCTCGCCCACCTCGTAGACGGGCACGATCCCCGGGTGATCGAGCTGGGCGATGAACTCGGCCTCGTTGCGAAAGCGGGACACTTCCGCGGGCGAGGTCAGCGCATCCAGGCGGATCATCTTCAGCGCCACCAGGCGGCCCAGCGAGCGCTGCCGCGCCTTGTAGACAACGCCCATGCCGCCCTGACCGAGGCAGCCGAGCAACTCGTAATCGGGGGCGAGCAGCGCGGCCAAGGGGCTCTCGCGGTCGCCGGGGCCGGGTTGCGTCCGCCCGGTTTGACCGATTGGGAGGGTATCGCTCCGCACGGCTTCCGCGATGGCGTGGAGGGGTGCCAGCAGACGGTGGACGCGGTCGCGGTCGGCAAAGAAATCCTCCAGTTCGGCGGTCAGTTCCTGATACCGGGCCAGCCACTCGCGCCGATCCGGCTTGGCCCCCTCGGCCTCGGCCTGCAAATAGGCGGCCACGGCCTCGTCCAGCAGGGTATCGCGTTCGCTCGGGTTGTTTTGCTCGGGGTGCATGGTGGCTCAATCATCCGGTGCCAGCAGTTCCCGCAACCGTTTCATGCCGCGCCGCAGCAGGCCGCCCACTGCGGCCGGGGTCTTTTCCATCCGCGCGCTGATGTCCGCCACCGAGCAGTCGTGCAGGTGCATCAGCTCGACGGCCGTGCGCTGGTCGGCCGGCAGCTCGCCCAGGGCTTCGGCCAGGCGCAGCAACTGGTCCTCGCGCACCTGCTGCTCGCTCACGGGTGGTTCCTGGCTGGCGAGCAACGCATCCAGCCGGGCGGAGGAGCGCTCCAGCTCGGTTTCCAGGGAGCGCTCCAGCGCAACGTTGCGTGCGCCGCCGCGCAGCCTGCGCACCGTATCGATCAAGGTGTTGCCGAGGATGCGCCGCAGCCAGGCCGTCGTCGCGGCCTCGTCGGTCGTCCGCAGCTGGTCGTGGGCGGCGTGCGCCTTGAGCAGGGTTTCCTGGACAAGGTCGGACGCCTCCAGCCGGGCGCGCAAGCGCGGATCGAGCGGGGCGATCTGGCACCGGGCCAGCAGGCGGAGATAGTTCCGGTACGACTCCAGGGGACGCCCGTTCGGTTGAGAGCGTTGCGCCATGAGAGGCGTCCCTATCAGGATAAGACGGAAGGTTTGACGAAATCGGGCGCGCGGCAACTCCGATTGCCAGGGGGAGGACAATCAGGAGCCTGGGCTTCTGCCCGATTATGGCCGAAACGCGGTCCCCCGACAAGTCGCGAAGCCGGCAGGGTTCAGAGACCCGGACCCGCAGTCGATCCTACCGCCCGCGCTCCTTGAGGAGATCCAGTGGGAAGTCGAAGGAACCCAGATTGAGGAAGGGGAAGAATGCCGATCCGGGCTGGAGAGGGCGTCAGGTGGGTGCGGAAGGAAACCCGAAATCGTGTTTTTGAGACTTGCAGGAGATGGCGTCTCCGCATATAGTAAATTATCTGCATCGATACCAACGCGCGGCCGCAAGAGCCAGTCAGTCGCACAATAGAACCTTTGCCCAGCTTGGCCGCAGGGTTTCATCTTCATCGGCACAGGTATGGCCATCGTGTTCAACAACACGGTGATGGGTATGACCTGCCATGCTCGCCGCGTTTGGTCCGCCGGTTCCTGGTAATCATGAGTCACCTCAGCGCCATTGTACCCGCCGCGCGCGGAAACCCGTATTGTGCAATCACCGCCCAGTCCCTACACTCTGCGCAGTCGGTGCGAACGCTGCAACCTTCTCTGTCGGAGGCAAGCGCATGTCTTTCCCGCAGCCCTCTCGCGGCAAGATCTACGATGACATCACCCAGACCATCGGCAACACGCCGCTGGTGCGCCTGCGCCGTGTCGTCGGCGATGCGAAGGCGACCGTTGTCTCCAAACTGGAGAGCTTCAACCCGCTCTGGTCGGTCAAGGACCGCATCGGCGTCGCCATGATCGAGGCGGCCGAGCGCGACGGCAAGATCAACAAGGACACCACCATCATCGAGCCGACCAGCGGCAACACCGGCATCGGCCTGGCGTTCACCTGCGCTGCCCGCGGCTACCGGCTCGTCGTCACCATGCCCGAGAGCATGAGCCTGGAGCGGCGCCGCCTCCTCAAGGCGTTCGGCGCCGAGGTCGTCCTCACGCCCGCCGACAAGGGCATGAACGGCGCCATTGCCCGGGCGAAGGAATTGCTCGCCAGCACCCCCAACTCGTTCATGCCGCAACAATTCGAGAACCCGGCCAACCCGGAGGTCCACCGCCGCACGACCGCCGAGGAGATCTGGCGTGACACCGACGGCAAGGTGGACATCCTCATTTCCGGCGTCGGCACCGGCGGGACGATCACCGGCGTCGGCGAGGTGATCAAGAAGCGCAAACCGTCGTTCCGGGCGATTGCCGTCGAGCCGACCGCCAGCGCGGTGATCACGCAGAAGATGCACGGGCAGGAGATGAAGCCCGGGCGCCACCGCATTCAGGGTCTCGGCGCCGGCTTCGTCCCCGCCGTCCTCAACCTGGAGACCGTCGATGAGGTGGTTCAGGTGAAGGACGACGACGCCTTCGAGATGGCCCGGCGCGTCGCCCGCGAGGAGGGTATCCTGTGCGGCATCAGCGGCGGCGCGGCGGTGTGGGCCGCCGTGCAGGTCGCCAGCCGGCCCGAGAACGAGGGGAAACTGATCGTCGTCGTTCTGCCGGACCTCGGCGAGCGCTACCTGAGCACGGCGCTCTATCCGGAATGAGACGGGAGCGGTTGGCACATCACCGCCGTGTCGCCCGTGGGAGATTTCGATGCGAACCTGCACCTTCGCCGGGCTGGTGCTCTGTGCGGCCGCCTTCACCGTCCCCGCCGCGGGTGGGAAGGCGGACAACCTGAACGGGACGTGGACCCCCGTCTCGATCGAGATTGACGGCAAGAAACTGCCGGACAAGGAAGTGGTCGGACCCCGGCTCGTCATCCAGGGCAACAACTTCACCCTGCACGTCGAAAAGCGGACCGTCAAGGGCACGTTCAAGGCGGATCCCGCCAGGACGCCGAAAACCATCGACGCCCACTATGAGGAGGGCGGCAAGAAGATGACGGTCCTGTCGATCTACACCTTCCAGGGGGACACCCTGACCGTGTGCAGCGCCGAGCCGGGCAAGGCGCGGCCGAAGGACTTCAAGACCGCCAAGGGCGACGGGCGCGAGTTGACCGTGTACCGGCGGCAGAAGCCGTGAGCGAGCCCGCCGGCGCCGGGACGGGGTCAGTAATCCTCGTCGTCCTCGCCGAAGGGGTCGAATATCTCGAACGGGAACCCGTCGCCGAACAGGTGCGAGAAGGGGTTCAGCGCCTGGACTGCGTCGAGGGCGTGCTGGATGGTCCTGAGCAGTTCCTCCTGCCGCGGATCGCGCGGCATCGCCTCGGCAAGGCGGCGCGCCTTCTCCAGCAATTGCTGCGTCTCGTAGGTCGGGCAGCGGTGCGGGCCGAGGTCGAGGTTGTACTGCGCCTCCAGCAGGAAGAAGGCCGGACTGTCCGGGAACAGCGCCTGCCCGCGCTGGAGGTAGCGGCGGTGCAGTCGCGGCGCCTTCACCACGCCCAGCGCGGTGCAGATGCGTACTAACTGCTCCTCGCTGAAGTTCACGGCGATCGCCTTCTCCAGGTACGTCAGCACCTTCTTCTCGTGCGTCTTCTGCCCGAAGTACGTTACCCCGGCCCTGCGCAGCGCCGCCGCTGTGTCGGCGATGGCGGCCGCCGCGTGGGCGCTCGGCTCGCGGGCCAGTTCCTCCTTGACCTCCCGGTCGAATCGATCCTTGAGCGGTTTGGGCAGCTTGAAGCGGATCGCCTCGATCAGCATGCTGTAGGCGACGGCGAGCCGATTGCCCTCCTCGGCGTGGGCCTGCGTGAGCAACTCCTCGGCGCGAGCGGCGTCGCCGGCCTTGAACTCGCACGCGGACCACTTGCACAGGACGGAGTAGCTCCCGCCCTCGGTGAATGTCAGCGCCGCCTGATACCCTGCTCGGGCGTCGTCGAAGCGGCCCTCCGCGGCGGCCTGGCGGGCCTTGTACGAGTGGGCCGCGCCGACCTTGACGCGCAGCCGCCGCTCCAGCGGGTTCGCCTTCAGCGCCCGCTGGAACATCTCGAGCCCTTCGGCGTAGTGCTGCTTCTCCATCAGCAGATCGCCCAGCCCCTCCAGCGTCGGGGCGTGATCGGGGAAGCGCTTCAGCAGGTCGCGGGCCGCCTTCTCCGCCTTCGCCTTCTGGCCCTTGCGGCGGTAGTGGTCGAACAGCGCGGCGTGCGTCTCCAGCCGGTCGGGGGCGAGTTCGAGGCTCCGCTTCAGGCAGTCCTCGGCGGACGGCTTGAGCGGGCGCGGACGGTCCGGGTGGTTGCGCAGGAACGGCGGCAGATCCTTCAGGGCGTCCAGATCGGGGACGCCGTCGGCGTTCTCGGCCAGGCGCCGCCAGATGAGGGCGCGGACGCGCTCCGCCTGCCCGGCCGGCCAGGCGACCGGGTTGGCCGCGACCGACTGCTCGAACCGCTGCCACTGCTTGTGCGCCTCCGGGAACGAATGGCGACGCTCCATCGCCAGCGCTTCCAGGCGGGCCAGCTGTGGATCGTCGGCCAGCTTACCGAAGACGCGCTGGTAGCGCTTCAGATCTTCCGGCTGGCCGTGGTCGATGATCGCCCAGTAGAAGCACATGGCCAGCCGGCCGACGAGGTGAGGGGCCTCGCGCTTCAGGGTCGGAAGGACGGCCTCCGCCTGCCGGAAGGCGTTGGGGAGGTGGTCCTCGTGGGCGATCTCACGCTGGATCGCCCGCAGCGCCGGGACCAGCCCGGAGCCCTGAAGGCGGTCGGCCTGCTGCTGCAGCAGCGCCTGGGCGGCGGGCGGCTGCGCGGTCCGGAACGGCGGGTCGATCAGGTAGCGCAGCGGCGCAGCCAGCCGCGCCGGGACGCGGTTCGGGTCGAGGCGCTGCCAGTTCTCCCGGGCGCGCTGGTCGTCGTTCTGGTGGTACGCGATCAACCCGCGCAGGAATACCTTCCATTCGAGGAACGGCGACTGCAGCCCGACGCCCTGCAGGGCGGCCTTTGCCTGCTCGTCGCGCCCGGCCGCGGTGTGGGCAAACGCCTGCACGATCAGGTCGAACTGCGGGTGGTGCGCCTCGGGCAGGGTGTTGCGCCCGGCCGCCCCCTGCTGGAGGGCAAAGTCGGCGGCGAACCCGAGCACGCGCGGCACAGCGGCCGACCCGGGGATGCCCTCGACGACCGCCAGCGCCCGCGGGACGTCGCCGACAGCGGCCAGTTCCTCCGCGATGCGCTCTCGCTGGGGAGCGTCGGGGCCGAGTTGCAGGGCGTTCTCCAGGACGGTGCGCGCGTCGCGCGCCTGCCCCTGGGAGCGCAGCTGGCGGACCCGCTCCAGGCAGGCCTGCAACAGCAACCCCTTGTGGGGCGGGGACGGATCCTGTTTGAACAGGGCGCGGGCCAGTTCGAGCGCCTGCGCGGTCCGCCCCTCGGCGAGGGCCTTCTCGACGCGGGATTTCAGGACTGCCGGCGTCAAGGTGAGGGGCACGCCGGACGTTTTCTTGCGTTTCTTGCCCACCAAGGCTCTCCTCCGACTGGCTGCGGGATAAAAACTATTGTAGCGGCCGGGTGGGGGAAAAAGTAAAAAGAGCAGGGGGTCAGGGGACAGAAGAAAGCCCACGGGCGGCGCCCCGTGGACCAGATCCCCGACACCTGGCCCATGGGCGGCGACCCGTGGGTTTGACGCTGCTCCCCCGGCCCTTGACCCCTGACCCCGACGCACGCCATGAACCCGCGGAAACTCATCCTCCTCAACCCCTACCAGCTGCCGACGCAGAACCCGCTGACCCTCGCAACCGAGGACATGGCCAGCTGGATGGCTGGCTACTCCGCTCTCTGGCACCCCGCCGCGCTGTGGAGCGCGGCCGGCCCGCCAAAGGTCGAGCCGGCCTACGACCACGAGCAGCCGCAGCCCGATACCCTCTACGCGCTGCCCGAGACGCCGCCCATGTTCCTGCCCGACGAGTGGCACCAGAAGGTGCGTGAGGTTGGGTCGGTCTGCTTCCACGCCACCCCCGACCGCCAGCAGACCCTCGACAACCTGCGCGACGCCCTGCGCTCGACCGCGCCGGAAGGCCAGGAGCCGCCCCCGGCGGCCGCGCTGCTCGACCTTGCACCGGACCGCGTCGCCCCGTTCCTTGCCGTCGGCCTGGGGTATGTCCTCATCGCCACCCTCAACGACGCGATGGAGCACGAGAACCTGCTGGAGGCCGAGGACTTCTGGCAAGATCTGCAGCAGGCGGCCGCGGCCCTCGGCGGCCTACCGTTCACGCGCACCGGCTCGGCCGACGTCGCGACCGGATACCAGCCTTACCGAGACGACGCCGGCAATTACGACGACTACGGCGGTCCGCAGCACGGGGACGAGTATCAGCCGCAGGACTACGAGCAGCCGTCCGAGCCAACCGGGTTCGAGGAATTCGCGGGGAACACCCAGGCCCAGGCAGAGGAGCCGGCGGAAGGGACGGACGACGAGCGGGCCGGAGCCGCCGCGGCCGAGCCCGCCCCGCCGCCCGAGGAGAAGTGGCATCGCTGCCTGCAGTCGGCCGCCGAGCGGCTACTCCGGGCGCGCGAGATCCTTTACCCGGTGACGATCTACCTTCTCGACATCGCCCTGCTCGACCCGGATCGGCCCGGCCAGCCGCTGCCGCCGTCCTTCGCTCAGGACGTGCCGGTCAACCTGATCGCCGCCTCGTCGCTGCTGGAGCGGCTCGGCCGGGAACACCCCGAAACGCTGGAGCGGTTGCGCGCCAAGGTGGCGACCGAGCAAGCGGAGGTGTGCGGCGGCTGCTACGTCGAGCGCGAGGATGCCCTGCTCCCGATCGAGTCGCAGCTGTGGAACCTGCTGAAGGGCCAGGCGGCGGCGCGGCAACTGCTCGGCGCCGAGGTGCGTGTCTTCGCCCGCCGCCGGTTCGGCGCCCACCCGCAGCTGCCCCTCCTGCTGACCAACGTCGGGCTGACCCGGTGCCTGCTCCTCACCTTCGACGAGGCGACGGTGCCGTCGTACCAGACGACCGTTGTCAACTGGCCCTCGCCCGACGGCAAGCAGGTCGATTGCTTCACCCGGGCGCCGTTCCTGGCCGACGCGCCGGAGACGTTCTTCAACCTCGGCAACTATCTGTTCAAGACGATCCGCGAGGACCACTACGCCACCCTTGCCCTGCTGCACCGCGGGCAGGCCGCGGCGCCGTGGTACGAGGACTGCCTGGAGCTGTCGCGGCTGGCTCCGGTCCTGGGCCAGTGGACGACGTTCTCGCAGTACTTCGGCCAGGCGCAGGCGGGCGAGTACGCCTCGTCCTTCTCGCCCGACGAGTTCCACCACGACTACCTGAGCGAGCGGATCCCCACACACGAGTCGTCCGTCGAGGAACCGGCGGCGCCGGGCGTCCACCCGCCGCCGCGCCGGCAGCCCGGGCCGGAAGCGAAGGTGCCGGTCAGCGCCTTCGCGCGCCACGCCCGCGCCCGCCGGCGCATTGACACCTGCTGGACCCTCGCCGCCATCCAGCGCGGCCTGGCCGGGCGCAACGACCCGCTGCGCGTCGAGGCGGCGCTGTGCGAGCTGGAAGATCGCGTCGAGCTGAACGCCCTCGGCCCGCCGTCGCCCGAGCTGGCGCTGCGTATGACGGAGGTCGAGAAGGAAATCGGGGCCGCCCTCGCCGACCGACTGCTGGCCCGCGCGACCGAGACGCAGCCCGGCTACCTGATCCTCAATCCGTGCAGCTTCACGCGGCGGGTAGCGCTGGAGCTGGAAGGGGTCGCCACGCCGCTGCCGATCCTCGACCCGGTCAAGGCGTGTCAGCTCGACGGGAACCTGCTCCGGGCGGTGGTCGAGGTGCCGCCGCTGGGGTTCGCGTGGATTCCGCGCGCGGGGCCGAAGGGCACCCTCGCGCCGGCGATGCGCATGCGCCTGGCCGACGAGCGGCATGTCCGCAATGAGTTCTTCGAGGCGGAGATCGACCCGGCGAGCGGTGGGCTGCGCGGTATCCGGGACCAGCGCACGCAAACGAATCGGCTGGCCCAGCGGCTCGTCTTCAACCCCGGCGGCACGATGCGCGCGAGCGAGATCAAGACCACCTCCGTCGGCCCGGCGCTCGGGGAGATCGTCACCGAGGGGGCGATCCTGGGCGACCAGGAGCAGATCCTCGCCCGGTTCCGGCAGCGCTTCCGGGCCTGGCTCGGGCGGCCGGTGCTGGAGCTGCGCATCGAGATCTTCCCCGAGCTGCCACCGAAGGGCTACCCGTGGCACGCCTACTACGGGGCGCGGTTCGCGTGGCGCGACGAGCGGGCGATGCTGCTGCGCGGAATGAACGGGACCGGCTGCATCTCGACGCATGTGCGTCCGCAGACGCCGGATTTCCTGGAGTTGCGGCTGGCGCGTCAGAGCACGGTCCTGTTTCCGGGCGGGCTGCCGTTCCACCAGCGTCACGAGGGCCGCATGCTCGACGTCATCCTCGTCCCGGAGGGCGAGACGGCGCAGGTGTTCGAGTTCGGCATCGGCATGGACCGCGAGCAGCCGATGCAAACGGCCCTCGGCACGATCACGCCGGTGCCGCTCGTGCCGACGACGAAGGGTCCGCCGCACGTCGGCGCCAAGGGCTGGCTGTTCCACCTGGACGCCCCAAACCTCCTGCTGACCGGGATGCGGCCGGGCGGCCGCGAGGCGCCAGCCGAGGGTGAGGAGGCTCCTCCCGACCGCTTCGACGCGATCACGGCACGGCTGCTGGAGTGCGCCGCCTTCCACACCCACGCCGAGCTGCGCTGCGTCCGCGACCCGCAGCGGGTGATGCTGCTCGACGCGCGCGGTACGCCGCTCACCGAAGGCCACGCCGACGGCGACGCGGCGATTTTTGACGTGGCTCCGAGCGACCTGGTCCAGCTGCAAGTGGAGTTCGGGAGCTGACGCGACCAGCTCCTTGAAGCGTGCGGGTTACAACCCGTGGGCCTGAGAGTCTGTGCGAGAACCTCTCCCCCGACCCCCTCCCCTGCCAGGGGAGGGGGTCGGGGGAGAGGTTTGCGCACTGGCCTGAGCGGCGCCCGCTTCGCCTTCCGCGGACCGGCCGGTGTGTTAGACTACCTGCGAACCTCAGGACTACCGCCACCGACCCCGCATCAGTCCGGCTCCGGCGGCCGGGGATAGACCCAGATCTCGCCGAACGGCTCGGGCTGCTCGACCAGCACCCGCCGGCCCTTGATCAACTCCAGCGTCGCCAGGAACAGACCCAGCAGCCGCCCGCGCGTCTGCGGGGCGGTGAACAACTCGGTGAAGCTGACCCGCGCCTGCTCGCTGAGGCGGTCCAGGATGCGCTCCATGTGGACGTGGAGGGGCGTCTCGTCCATCACGATCTGGCGCGGCTGCAGCGCGGCCGTCTCACGCATCAGTCGGCCAAACGCGCTGACGAGATCCCACAACTCGACGCGCCGCAACGGCTGGCGCGACGGGTCGGGGGTGGTCGGCACCTCGACCGGCTGGCGCGGCACGCGAGCCTGCTGGCGCTCGGCCTGCGCCTCCAGCAGGGCGGCGGCATCCTTGAACTTCTTGTACTGGATCAGCTGCTTGACCAGCTCCAGGCGCGGGTCTTCCTCCGCCGCTGGCTCTTCCTCGCTGCGCGGCAGGAGCAGGCGGCTCTTGATTTCCATCAGTGTGGCAGCCATGACGAGGAAGTCGCCGGCCCACTCGACGTCGATCAGCTGGATGACGGAGACGTGCTCCAGGAACTGCTCGGCCACCTTCGCGATCGGGATATCGCAGATGTCCACCTCGTTGCGCTTGACGAGGTAGAGGAGCAGATCCAGCGGGCCGCGGAAGACCGGGAGTTCGACCTGATAGTCCATGAGAGGCGCGGAAGGAGGCTCGTGCGGGGGTAACTGCCGGTCGTCATTGTGTCAGGAACCGCCGGCAAATACCACGCGAACCGGCCCGCGGCGGGCCGCTACCCCTGGACCGCGTTCGTCCAGTAGCGGAACGTGTGCCCGTCGATCGGGAAGCGCCCGCTATCGCGCAGCTCCTCCAGTTTCTGGTAGAGCGCCCGGCCCCGGTCGTCCTGCCCGAGCAGGGTCAGACTGCGCAGGATGCGCGTGATGCGTAGCCAGTTATGGTTCGGGGATCCCCACACGTCGGCCACCCGCGCTGCGAAGTTCGGCCCCTCGGTCACCCGCCCGTCGGCGTCGCGGACCAGCCCCAGGAAGGTGAGGATGCGCCCGAACGAGCGCGCCAGGTTCGCCTGCAGCACCGGGTCGGTCCGGAAGGCCTGGATGTCATCCGGGGTCAGGAGCGGGGCATCGGGATTGAAGCGACTCGCCTCCGGCAGCGGGAACAGCCACTGAATGAAATCGTGGACGGCCTCCAGATCGTCGTCGTCCCAGGCCCAGATTGCCTCCAGCCGGCGATTCTCCGTGTCGGTCCCGTCTCCCCGGTAGAACTCCAGTAGCCGCGCCATGCCCCACCCTCCCCAGCCAGCCTCGGCGGGTTACGCACCCAGATGTCCATCAGACCGGGACACTCTTTCGAGAAACGGCCCGGCCTCAGCCGATCGCAACAATGCCGCAAATTCTTGTGAAAGGCCCGCCTGGGACGAGTGATGCGGGCCGCGTCCCGTTTGTCGCGCAAGTTCTGCCGAGTTTGACCGCCCTGTAAAGAGAGAGTACGATTCTCGTAGGAAAACGAAAGGAGGTCGCACTCATGGACGCCACTCGCCCCCGCCGGACTCGAGATGCCGCCCGCCAGCGGTGGTACGCCTCTTCCCGTTGTCGCCGCCTCGCGCGCCTGCTGGGGTTCAAACTACAGCGTGGCGAGCCCGACAAGAAGTAGGTACTTCGAGCGGCCACGCCTTCATCGAGACGGGAGCCGGATCTCCAGCGCGGCGAGGCGCAAAGGATTGGTGGCAAGCCCACGGGTAGCGCCTCGCGGGGGAAGCGCTGGGGACGCGATCCACGGGACGCCACCCGTGGGTTTGCCACAGCCCTTTGCACACCATCCTCCTTGAACTTGCGCTCGCGGTCGGTTGCAGCTGGGTTCCTTACCAGCCGCCAGCGCGCGGTTAGCCCCACGCGCGCTCGCGGCTGGTAAATGCCTCCGCCCGGACTACTTCTTCCTGGGCTGGAACAGGGCGTCGATCTCAGCGTCGGACAGCTCGTCCCGGCCGTTACTCGCGTCGATCACCAGGGCGGTGCCGCTCGGCGCCACCCAGACGAGGTGATTGCCGAGCTGGAACACCTGCCGCGCGGTCGGGTGCCGCTCCAGGATGCGGAAGTAGGCGTTACTCTGCGCCTTGACGGCGACGGACTTCATCTTCGCGTCGAAGGCCTCGTCGATCCAGACGCCGCCGATCTCCAGAGCGTTGCGCGACCCGATGCTGCGCACCGCCGACTGGGACAGCCGCTCCTGCCGCCGCAGGTTGTCCGACTCGCACGACAGATCCACTCCCAGCTTGCCGGCCTGCACCTGCGCCTTGTCGCCTTGCTTCAGGTACAGGTTCGCCTGGTTGTGGACGTTCCAGCGGTCGCGCGTTTCCTGCAACCTGCGCAGGTACAGGTTCGTGTCGGCGTAGCCGGCGGGCAGCTTCTCCAGCTCCCGCTGCGTGTAGCCGAACCGCGCCTGGCCTCCTTCGCCGGCCTGCTTCTGTACCCGACGGGCGTAGTCGTCCACGCTGACCGTTTTGGCGGAGCCAGGCATCTTCAGGCCGGGCGGCGGGGTCGCCGAGGTGGTCGGGCCGAGGTGGAAGCGCACGTCCGGCTTGCCGTCGGGCCGCGGGGCGCCGGCGACCGGAACGGCGGCGTCCGGCACGATCAGGTAACTCGTGTACGGCGTCGTGATGCCGTACCGCTTGGCCAGGACGACGACCTCATCGACCAGCTCCTTCTTCTCCCCGTTGGCGCGGATCTGGTCGAGCAGGTAGCCGACCTTGCGGCGCGCCCACAGATCCTCGACGAACATCCGCCCGTCGTCGGCGCGCTCGGGGAAGTTCACCTCGTAAACGAATTCCTTCGCGTCCTTGCCGACCGTGCCCGTCAGCTTGACCGCCGCGTGGCCGTGGCCGGTGTAGCGGCCGAGGACGACGAGCTGGCTGCCGTGGAACAGATCCGGCAGCTGCGGCGGGTAGACCTCCGCCAGCTTGACGTTGTCGCCGACCGCCAGCTTCAGGTTCGCCAGCACTGGGTTGCTGATCTTGCCGTACAGGCTGCTGACCTTGTGCTCGATGTCCTCGCTCTCGCGGACGTAGGACGCCAGGGCCCGGCTTTGCTCGGCCAGCGCGTCGAGCATGGTGGCGTTGACGTCGTCGCCGACGCCGAAGGTGAAGATGCGCGTGTTGGCGCTGTTCTTGCCGGTGACGTTCTTGAGGATCTTCTCGGGGTTCGTCTCGCCGATGGTCGGCCGGCCGTCGGTGAAGAAGACGACGGTAAACGTCCGGCTGGTGTCGGCGCCGCGCATCGCCAGGGCGGCGAGCAGCGCGTCGTTGATGGCGGTGCCGCCGGTCGCCTCCAGACCCTCGACCCACTTACGCGCCTGGGTCAGCTGGTCCTGCGTCGCGGGGAGCAGGTTCTCGGCGTATTTGTTGACGGTGGTGGCGAAGTTAATGATGTTGAACCGATCCTTCTCGCCGAGATTGCGCAGGCAGTACGTCAGCGCGTTGCGTGCCTGGTCCATGCGCTTGCCGCGCATCGAGCCGGACGTGTCGAGAACGAACACCATGTCGCGCGGCACCTGCTGCGCCTTCGACAGCTCGGCCCGCGGCGAGATCAGCAGCAGGAAGTACCCCGGCACGTCGCTCACCGGCCGGTGGGAGAGGGCGGTCAGGCCCACGTCCTTGCCGCCGGCCTTGTAGTAGAGCTGGAAGTCGCGGTCGAGCAGCGCCTGCTCCTTCGCGAACGTGACGACCGCCTGCCGGTCGCTCGGTCGGGTCATCGTGACGGCGTGGGTCGGGCTGTAGATGTTCGTCAGGGCATGTTGCGATCTGAGAGCGACGCGCAGGCTGAACTTCTCCAGCGTCTGGACGGCCTTGCCGTCCGTCCTGAGCGGGTAGACGTACTCGATGACGCCGTTCTCGCTGGGGGCGACGGACGTGTAGCTCAACGCGATCTTCTGGTCGCCGCGCGGCGGGACGGGAAAGACGCGCAGCCGCAGCAGGTTATTGCCCAGGTACTCCAGCAGGCCCGGATCCTGAGTACGGCGAACAATGTCGGTGTAGATCTTGCGCGCCTTGTCCGCCTCGACCAGTTCGCCGGGGATCTGCTTGCCGTCCACCCACATGGTGAACTTGCGCACGGTCGCGCCCTTCGGGACGGGGAAGACGTAGGTCGCTTCGAGCTGGCGGTCGGTGTGATTGCGGAACGTCTGCTCGACGGTCGTCACCGCCACCTGGTCCTCGATGGTAATGGTGACGAGGTGGTTGAGCATGGCCAGCGGCGGCACCTTCTTCTCAGTCGGGATGAGCAGGCCGCGGGCCTGGGCGGGCGCCGCCGCGGCGAGCAGCAGCACAACGGATAACAGGCGTCGCATGGGGAACCCCTTTCAATGGAGAGGCGCCGGGGGTGGGATGACGCCGCAGACGCCCTCCTGCGGCCGGCCGCTCCGCCCCCCGGGCGGCTCACGATCGCTTCACCCGTTTAGACGACGGCCGCGCGGGGGCGGATTGAGGAAGAGTGAACGCTGTTACAGACGCTGCTGTGTCTCGGTTATTGCTTTCACAAACTGGACTTGCGACAATGTTCCGCACGGAATTGCACCCGCTTCCGGTAACAATCCTGTAACGAAGGTACGACCCCTACCCCGTGCGACCGGCTAGCCGAGGCGAGCGCGGGCTGGTTGTCCGTCCCCTGGCGTCTGTGGGAAAGACCTCTCCTCCCGACCCCCTCCCCTGCGCAGGGAGGGGGAGCAGGGCTGACGCATCAAGCTCCCGTCCAATTATTCGCGGAGCCTTGTTTTTGTCAATCTGCCACGCTTATGATTCTTTCCGGAACAGAGCCTTTCT
>JAANMY010000374.1_pt1 | contig 63797 bp, 51 predicted proteins | sample 7279691 | NCBI WGS metagenome assembly JAANMY01 (sample SAMN14094543, study PRJNA606508) | bioreactor metagenome | isolation source: A lab-scale SPAN reactor treating ammonium-rich wastewater day 388 | place: Ireland: Galway | collected 2018-02-07 | reverse complement strand
CACCTGGGAGCGGCCGACGCCGTGGTGGATCTATTTCGGCCTGATTGGCGGGGGCTGCCTGGTCGGCTTCGTCCTGATCGGCGTCTTCCTCCGCCGCCGGTACGGTGCGAGTTGATCGTGACCGCGTCGAGTCCGTTCCTTTAGTCCCCGGTGAATCACCGGGGGCTGCAGATCACGATTCGGATTGATTGCGCGGACGCTCCAATACGCTTGGGGTTAGCTATTCAAATTTCATCGGGGTGTGTGCAACCTGGTGCTGGGGATATCCGAGGCGTGCAGCGCCCCGCGCTTGGGGCTTGAAATGAAAATTTCCCGCGCTCGCGCTTGGGGCTAGTTGACCACAGACAAGCGCGTGGTTCGCGGCGCACTAAAAAATACACTTAAGTGCTTGCTGTATAAGGAAATAGCGTGATCGTTTCACGCACCGCCCCCCCTTCCGTGAAACGATCACTATGACCACTCTGCTTTCATCGCATGATATTACAGTGTATAGGTTTATGTCGAATAGTAGGCCTGCATGGACGGTTTGAGCGTTTCACGGCCGGTGGGGTGCATGGGGACTCTTTGACCCCGGTTTTGGGTGCCCTTGTGGGAAATCAGCCCTTCTGGTAAAAATGGTTTCGGCCCAGGCTGTCATCGGCTGTCTGGGGCCGTGGATCATTGGGCCTGCACGACGCGGGTTTCGCCCTTTTTCGAGCAGCGAGGGTTCATGAAGAACTTCCTCCGCGCCCTGCGCTTTAGCTGGACCTACCGTTGGCGGTTTCTGACATCGGTCTTCTGTGCCCTGATGGTGGCGGTCTTCTGGGGCGCCAATCTCTCCGCCATTTACCCCGTGCTCAACGTCCTGGGCACGGACTTGAATCTCCATCAATGGATCGACAAGCAGATCGGTGAATACGAGCGCCGGATCGAGAACTATCAGCGCGGCAGCGAGCAGCTCGAAAAACAACTCGCTCAACTCGACGCCATGCCTTTGGGCAAGGAGCGCGATCGCAAGCTGGCTTCGCTCACGGGGCAGTTGGCCCGGGAGGAGACCCATCTCAGCTCGGCGCGGTCGAACCTGTTCTGGTCGCAGAAGGCCAAGCTCTTCATCAACAAGTTCTGCCCGCAAGACAAATTCGAGACCCTGATCGCCCTTTTGGCCCTGGTCTTCATCGGCAACTTGATCAAGGGCATCTTCGATTTCTGGCAGGAATCGCTGGTCGGCAGCGTTGTAAGTCTGACGATCTTCGACCTGCGGAATCGCTTTTACCGCCAGGTCATTCATCAGGACGTGAGCCAATTCTCGGAGCAGGGCACGCACCAGTTGATGGCCCGCTTCACCAACGACATGGAGTCGCTCAGTTCGGGGCTGAAAGCCCTTTTTGGCAAGGTCGTGGCGGAGCCGCTCAAAGCCATGGCCTGCATCGCCATTGCTTGTTTCATCAGTTGGCGATTAACGCTGCTCTTTCTCGTGGTGGTGCCGTTGGCCCTGTTGCTCATGAGCAAGGTGGCGGTGTACATGAAGCGCGCGGGGCGGCGCGTGCTCGACAGCATGTCCAGCATTTACAAGGTCCTGCAGGAATCGTTCCAGGGGATCAAGGTCGTCAAGGCCTTCACCATGGAACGGCACGAGCGCCGGCGGCTCTTCGAGGGCGGCAAGGATTATTACAAACAGAGCATGAAGATCATCAAGATCGACGCCCTGAGCGGGCCAATTTTGGAGGTGGTCGCCATCACGGCCGTCTCAGGGGCGCTGCTCGTCGGCGGCTACCTGGTCCTGAAGGCGGAGACATCGATCTTTGGCATGAAAATGTTCGATCAGCCTCCCCATTGGGTCACGCTGTTGCAGCTTTACGCCCTGCTGGTGGCGATCGCCGATCCGGTGCGCAAGTTGTCCAACGTTTACAACAAGATGCAATCGGCGGCGGCGGCGGCGGACCGCATCTTCGATTACATGGACCGGCAGCCGCGGGTGAATTCGAACGTTCATGGTCCGAGGCTGCAGCGGCACCACGAGTCCATCGTGCTGCGCGATCTGTGTTTTTCATACAAGCCCGATCAGCCGATCCTGTCGCACTTGGACCTGGAAGTCAAGTTCGGCGAGACGATTGCTTTGGTGGGGAAGAATGGCTGCGGCAAATCGACATTGGTGGGATTGATCAATCGGTTCTACGATCCGGATTATGGGTCAATCTTGATCGATGGCCAGGATATTCGGCAGGTCAACCTGCGCAGCCTCCGGTCGCAAATCGGCCTGGTGACGCAAGAGACGATCCTCTTTGACGACACGATAGCCCGCAACATCGCCTACGGCCAGCGGCATGCCTCGCGCGAACTGGTGGAGTTGGCGGCCAAGCGCGCCTACGCCCACGACTTCATCATGAAGCTGAAGGATGGCTACGAGACGCGCGTCGGCGAGATGGGGCATTCCCTCTCAGGAGGCCAAAGGCAGCGCCTGTGCCTGGCCAGGGCGATCCTTCGCGACCCCAGCATCTTGATCCTGGATGAAGCCACCAGTGCGACCGACCTGGAAAGCGAAGCCCTCATTCACCGCGCGCTGAAGGAGTTCACCAAGAACCGCACGACCTTTCTCATCACCCACCGTCTCTCGACGCTGGAAATCGCGGACCGCATCGTCGTGATCGATCATGGGCGGATTGTCGCCGTTGGCCGCCATGAGCAATTGCTGGTGAATTGCGACATCTATATGCGGCTTTACGAAGTGCAAGGGCAGCGCCGCGTCGCTTAACAGCCGTCGAGGGGGCATCCATGGCAGGCCGGATGCAAGCAGCGGCGGAGCAGGGGCAGTTCCTTGTCATTCCCTCGAGTCCCGCGAACTCGCGCCAGGCTGGCGCCGATCGGAGTCAGCGGTGGTTTTGGGGCCATCTGGCCGGCATCCTTCTCCTGAGTTATCCCTTATTTCTGCATCATCTCGGGCAGCGCGATATGTGGAGCAGCCACGAAGGGCGTGCGGCACAGAATGCGGCGCGGATGCTCGAGGACGGTGATTGGTGGCTGCCTCGGCTCTTTGACGGCCGCGTCGAGATGCAGAAACCACCCCTCTATTATTGGCTTGTCGCCTTGGTCGGATGGGGTCAGGGAGAAGTCGATGGGACCGCCGTGAGGCTGCCCGCCGCCTTGGGGGCGATGGGCTGCCTGCTGCTGGTGTTTCTGGCTTTTGCTCAACAGGTGCGGATCTGGGCCGGGGCTTGGGCCGCACTGATCCTAGCTACGATGGTGCGCTTTACGTGGCTGGCTCGGGTGGGACGGATCGACATGCTCTTAACCTGTGCCGTCACGCTGACTTTGTTGGGTTACTGGATGGGCCACCAATCCGAACGTCAGGGCATGCGGGTGCGCGGCTGGTGTTGGCGCGGTTGCGGCTTCTTGGGGATGGCGGCGGCGTTGCTTCTGAAAGGTCCGATTGGCTTCGTCCTGCCTGCCGTGGTCGTGGTGGCAACGCTCGTGGTGGAAACGGGTTGGCTGCGAAGGCAAACGCTCCGCGATTGGGGCCGCTCCGTGCAGTCCGCTTGGTGGGGCATGCCGCTGGTGTTGGCGCTTGTCTTGCCTTGGTTTGTTTATGCGAATGACGCCACAGAAGGGGCCTTTTTTCGGGAGTTTGTTCTCAGGCACAACTGGCAGCGCGGCTTGGGCGGCGACGAACAGCTCGACAGCCACGACCACCCGGCCTGGTATTATTTGGTGCAATGGCCCTTGGATGCCATGCCTTGGTCATTGCTGCTTGTCGCGATTGGCGTGGTCGCTTGGCGGCGGCGGTTGTGGCCAAGCGATTCCCTTGCCCAGTGGGGCTTGCTATGGTTTCTCAGCATGTTCGTTTTCCTTTCCCTCATGCGCTACAAGCGACCCGAATATCTGCTGCCGGCTCTTCCCGGCCTGGCGCTGTTCATGGGCGGCTGGATGCAGGAACTAGGGTCTAACTGCTCTGCCCAATGCCTAAAATGGCTGCGGCTATGCAGTTTCTTGGGGATCGGTCTTTATGCCGTGGGGTGGTTGTTCTATGTCGACCATGTTCTACCCCAACAGGAGAGTCGAAGGGAATGGCATCGCTTTGCCAAAGCGGTGCGAGAATGGGCGCCATCGCCTGGGATGGTGATCTTGTTCCGCGTCGATGCGCATGCCTTGAACTTTCATCTCGGCAGGCCGACCGAGCGACTTTGGGAGTGGGAGAATCTGGATGTCTGGGCGGTTCAACCGGAGCCGATCTACGTCATCATGCCTGAGGAATGGGCACGGGTGTGGGAGAGGCATATGGAAGCGGGGCAACTCTATCCGGTCATCACCACTTCGCAGATCGCGGGTGAGCAGCACGAACGACCCTTAACCTTGTTCCGTACTCAGCCGTTGGAATAAATCGTTTGGGTCTGCCTGCGACGTTGCTGCGTCCTATTCAAGAAAGCGTTGCCCCAGCGACCTGCCCGCCACTAAGATGAAGTCATTGTCCATGAACCTCCTCCATTTGGATACATTCAGTCATGGAGCTTTCCTTCGACCGCGAACCCATCGCCCATCTCGGCCTCTCCGTGGTCATCCCTGCTTATCGGAGTGCCGCACTCTTGCCCGAAGTAGTCGAGGCGTTCACTCAACTGCTCGCCTCACGATCGGCTCCCTCCGAGATCATCGTGGTCGACGACGCCAGCGGCGATGAGACGGCAGAGCGGTTGGGGGAATGGTCCGCCCGATGGCCAAACGCGAAGTTCATTCGGCACGATGAGCATCTTGGTCATGGTGCTGCTCTGAGGACGGGGATTCTGAACGCCCAGCACCCGATGGTGTTTACTTTTCCCGCCATTGCAGGATTCGAACCAGCGGACATCAAGAGTTTTTTGGAGGCTATTGATGAAGTGGACATCGTCTGCGGCGTTCGGCCTGGCAGGAATCGCTGGCAATGGTGGAAGGACGCGTTTCCATCCTGCTGGCTCCTGGGGGTCAATGTGAGCGATCCCCGCTGTCCCGTTCGCCTCTACCGCCGATCCATCTTTGAGCGCTGGAACATTCAATCCAAAAGCGCCTTCGCCCACGTGGAAATCCTGGCCAAGGCGAACTTCCTCACCTCCTTGATGAATGAAGTTCCCGTGCGCGGCCCTGCCCAGATCGCCTGGTTGGATGATCCCTCGGCTGGCAAGGATGCCCGCCGCCTGTTCTTCCATCCCGAGTTTAAAGCGAACCCTCAACCGGCGGCAGCGTCAATGCGTTGACCGTTCCTTATCGAGTTGAGCCGCTGCGCAGAGAGGCCGTCGTGGCTGCCCCATGAGTCGGGGGTGGCGGCAAAGGAGATGGCATGCCCAAACCGTTGCCGCCCAGGGGTTGGAAGAGGGGTAGATTGATATCGTGCGGCACACCTTCGAGGGCGGCCCTCAGGATGTGGTGCAGCAATCGGGGGAAATCCATCCCGGCCTTCTCCGCGGATCGCGCCAGACCAATACCTTCATCCAGGCACGGATTGCAATTCACGTCAAGCACGTGCGGCTTGAGCTCCTCATCGAGTCGCACGTCCACGCGGCCGTATCCCCACCCGCCCACGGCGCGAAAAGCACGCGACGCCACGCTGCCGATCTCGCGGGCCAGTTCCGGATCGACCTCTGCCGGGCAAATGACCTTGGTCTTCTTGTATTCCTCCGTATTTTCGAGGTTCTTGGCGGCGTAGGACATGATGGGAGGAATTTCGGGCGGCAAGGCGGTGTAATCCACTTCCGCCAAGGGCAGGACGCGGAGCCGACTGCCGCCGACCAAGCCGACGTTGAATTCCCTTCCAGGAAGGAAGTGTTGGGCCAAGGCCGGTTGATTCAGATTCTTGATGATGTCGCGCACCTTGTTGCGAAGCTGGGTCTTGTTGTGCACGACGGAGTTGCGATCCGTGCCGATGGCCGCATGTTCCTGGCTTGCCTGGACGATTAAAGGGAAGTGCCAGGCATGATGATCGACGCTGCTCACGGTATTGAGCAGTTCGGTGTCGGGGGGGATGGGGATCCCTGCACCGGCCAAGAGGCAAGCCGTGGTGAATTTGTACCGGCACAGTCCCAGGGCCAAGGCGGGCGAACCGGTGAGGGGATAGCCCATCATGCGGACGAGCGCCGCCAGCCGCATTTCATAAAGCGCCCCATGAACGACGTCGTCGTATTGATTGAACACCACGTCGGGCCGCAGCCGGCGCAATTTGCGTTGAAAGGAGAAAAGGTCGTCAGCCAAGGGGAGCACGGTCACCTGGTGGCCGAGTTTACGGACGCCGCGGGCGATGCGCCGAATCATGGCCAGAAGGTCCTTGCTCCCGCCACGGTCCTCCGGCGCATCGGGTTGGTCCGATTGAAAAGTGTTGTACACGAGAACAACGTGCAAGCGCTTGATGATGATTCTCCAACTGGAACCGAAGCCTGGCAGGGCGGCGCCGCAACCCGTGAAACGGGCGCGCCATGCAAGTTCTTCCTATGATTAACGAGGAGCGAGGGAACAATCAAGCTCGCGTCAGCCGATCCGTAGAAATAACTTCCAACCGCAACTCGCGCGGCAAAGGAAAGCGCACGTGCTCTTCACGGATGAAACGCTCCTCGACTGTGGCGTGGTACCGCTTTTTGAGATGCTCGATGAGTTCTTGAACGACGTGTTCCGGAGCGCTGGCACCAGCCGTGACGAGCACGGTATCGCTATCCTTGAGCCAATCTTCCTTGAGTTCGTGAATCGAATCGATGAGATGCGCGGGACAACCGCGGGTCTGGGCGAGTTCCGCCAAACGCTGGCTGTTGGAGCTATTTTGACTTCCTAAAACCAACACCAAGTCCGCCTCCAGCACCAAGTCGCGCACCGCTTCCTGGCGATTCTGCGTGGCATAACAAATGTCTTCCTTGGGCGGACTGACGATCCGCGGAAAGCGGCGTTTCAAGGCTTCGATGATGACGTTGGCATCGTCCACGCTGAGCGTGGTTTGCGTGAGGTAAGCTACCTTGGCGTCGGGCGGCAGGTCGATGTGGTCGACTTCCTCGGCCGATTGCACCAAGCGGATGTAATCGGGGGCTTCGCCCATGGTGCCGATGACTTCGTCATGGCCGTCGTGGCCAATGAGGAAGATGATATAACCCTCCTCGGCGAAACGGACGGCTTCGAGATGCACCTTGGTCACGAGGGGGCACGTGGCGTCGATGGTCTTGAGCTGTCGCCGCTCTGCTTCTTCGCGGATGAGGGGCGAGACGCCATGGGCGCTGTAAAGCAAATAACTCCCCGACGGGACCTCTTCGATGCGGTCGACAAACACCACTCCCTTGGCCCGGAAGCGATCCACGACGTAACGGTTGTGGACGATCTCGTGATAGACGTACAGAGGCCGGCCAAAAAGCTCGAGGGCTTTTTCGAGGCTATCGATGGCCATAATGACGCCGGCGCAGAAACCCCGCGGATTGGCCAGAATGACGCGCATGGAGACCCTCCTACCCCTTATCGTAGGTTCACTCCTGCAACCGACAACTCAGCCGGGCAAGCAACACGCCATCCCAAGATACCGCACGGATGGTGAATCGTCTTCTGGTCGAAACAGGCCACGCCAAAAGAAAAAGCCGTGCCAGGCTATCCATCCCAGCACGGCTAGGTTGTTTGAGAGGATCGTTAGTCCTTTTCCCATTCGAGTTTGGAAACGCTGATCCACTTTTTGCCTTCGGATTCAGTGACTTTGCCGGTCACCTTGCCCTTCTTGGCTTCGGTGCAGATTTCCTTGTGATACTTGCTGTTGCTGGCTTTGTCGAAATAGATGATCGATTCCTTGCCGTCGGCCTTGACGACGAGCACGGTGGCACAGCTCTTCTCTTTCTTGAGTTCGCATTTGGCACAGCAAATCATGCCGTCAAAGGTGGTCTCTTTTTTGTCTTTGTCATCCGCGGACACGCTGGCCATGAGGCCCAGCGGCACAATCACGCCAAGAACCAGGGTCAACAACATGCGCATGGGTGAATCTCCTGAAGCAAGGTTAATGGTCTCAATGCAGAGAAAAGTATAAGTCGCTAACTAGGTGATTACAAGAGGCTGGGATGATTGGATTTGCTTCCTCATGCCGTTGACCCTTGCCAGAAACGGACTTAATATTCATCAGGACAGAAATCGAGCAACGTTATTCCAACCGGTTTCATCAAAGCCAAATATGGGGAGATGGATTCCTATCGAAATCCCACGCACTGAGCTGACCGTTCATCAGGAGAAGGCCATCCTCGTCAGCGTCGACTTGCCCACCCGGCCCTTGTCCCTGGGTGATCGCTTGGAGGAGATCCGCGGCTTGACGGAAGCCGCGGGAGCTCGCGTCGTTGGGGAGATGACGCAGCGCCGGCAATATCCTAAACCGGCCACCTATCTGGGGAAGGGCAAGGTTCAGGAACTGACCGACCTGGCCAAGGCCGCGGACGCGGATGTCATCATTTTCGACAACGACCTATCCCCCTCGCAAACGCGCAACCTCGAAAAGGCGACCTCGATCAAGGTGCTCGACCGCAGCGAATTGATCATGGACATCTTTGCCACGCGCGCTCGGACCGTCGCGGCTCGACTGCAGGTCGAATTAGCACAACTCGAATACAGCCTGCCCCGGCTCAAAAATATGTGGACGCACTTATCCCGGTATAAGGGCGGCATCGGCTTGCGGGGGCCCGGCGAAACGCAATTAGAGGAAGATCGCCGGCTCGTCGATCTGCGCATCCGCGATCTGAAACAAAGACTTCGCGAAGTACAAGCACGCAAGGAGCGCGAAGTCGCCTCCCGCCAGGAGGAATACACCGTTTCCCTCGTGGGTTACACCAACGCCGGCAAAAGCACTTTGATGAATGCCCTAACTGATGCCGAGGTTTTGACCAAGGACCAGCTCTTTTCGACGTTGGATACCCGAACCCGCGTTTGGAAAGTGAAGAACTGGGGCAAGATCCTCCTGTCCGACACGGTCGGCTTCATCCGCGATCTGCCCCACCATCTCGTGGCTTCCTTCAAAGCCACCCTGGAAGAAGCCCGGCAAGCCAGGCTGTTGCTCCACGTGATCGATGCAAGCAACGCGGCCATGAGCGATCAAATCAACTCCGTTCGCAGCGTGCTCAGGGAACTCGATTGTGATCAAAAACCCAATCTCTTTGTTTTGAACAAGATCGATCGCATCGAGGACGTGCCCAGCGTGGAGGCGCAGGCACGCACCCACTTCAGCGAGGGAACCCGCGGCATCGTCAGCGTGAGTGCCCAAAAAAAACTAGGTCTGGATGCATTGACCCAGGCGGTGATCAACGCCCTGACGGAAGACACCCTCCTTTTGACCGTCACCTTTGACGCGGGCAATGGCAAATTGCTGGCCTACATCGCTGCTCATGCGGAAGTCTTGTCGCAGCGTTATGAAAATGATCACGTCATCGTGGATTGTTTGTTCCCCCGCTCTTTGCTGCACATGCTCGAAGGGCCAGGCATTCGCGTTCAACCCAAGACGTGAAGGTTCGCCGCGGCGGCAAAGCCGAGACCCGCTTTATTCCCTTGCATTGCCAGCTCATGGTTGGTTTCATGGCTATCAATCATGATTCCGATCATGGGGTGCCCCACGATGGACCGGCAACAGTTTGACCAAGCCTTGAACCTTGACGTTCCTCCCGCGAATTGGAGTTTGCCCCTCCAGGCACTCTGGTACGCGGCTCGTGATCAGTGGGATCAAGCACACGCCTGCGCCCAGGAGGACCACAGCGAATGGGGGTCCTGGGTCCATGCGCATCTTCATCGCCAGGAAGGGGACACGGGCAATGCAGCCTATTGGTATCGCCGAGCCGCTCAACCGTTTCCCAAGACCACTATCCAGCAAGAATGGTCGGACATCGTCGATGCCGTGATCCGGCATGGTCAAATTGACGATCGACGATGATCCACGGAGTGACAGGGGAGGCGCTCGCTTGGATCAACCCATTCTGACAACGGCGTCTGTCCCTACACAAGCCATTCAACCATCGCGGCTGATCCTCGCTCCCCTCCTGCCTTTGGCCTTGGCCATGGGGTTGGGGGTGTATCTCGACCGAATGATGGCGATCAACCCTATCGCCTATGGCGTGATGATTGCGGCGGGCATGGTCTTGATGGTTTGGCCGGATCGGTCCCATGGGGTCGATGGGGGCGCCGAAAAGAACGTGCCGATATCCACCAAGACGTGGCTGCGCATGGGCAGCTCATGGGTGGTCGTCCTGAGCATGACTGGGGTCTGGCATCAACTGTACCGTCAACCTGCCGCGGATGACGTCATGCATGCGGCTTCACTGGAAGGTCATTTCGTTCGTCTGCGTGGCAGGGTCGTCTCCGAGGTGGATCGTTATCAGCCGGATCAATTAGACCTGCGTTCCATGGGCTTCGGCGAAGGTGTGGCGTTCACCCTGCAAGCCGAGGCGTTGGATCAGGCCACGCATTGGCTGCCGGTGAGCGGCCAGGTGCGCGTGGGAGTAGGAAGCACGATGTCGGGGGTGTTCGCGGGGGATCGGCTCGAGTTGATCGGCACTCTGCGAAGAACCGGCCAAGCCAGTAATCCAGGTTCGGAGGAGCGCGAACGCCGCTGGCAAGATCAGAGGCTCTTTTGCCTTCTGCACGTCAAGGACGTGGGAGGCATCATCGTCTTGCCCGAGTCGCGCAGCCTTTCCTTTCATGTGGTGGTGGCACAACTGCGTTCGTGGATTCGTGATCTCATCGAGTATTCTTTCTCCGCTGAGACCAGGGGTTGGGTCCAGGCGCTTCTGCTCGGCGAACAGCGGGCCGTGCCGCGCGAGCAATCGGATGGTTATCGGCAAGCTGGCGTCTATCATGTGTTGGCGGTCTCCGGGATGCACCTGGTCGTGCTGGCTGGCTTTGCGGGAATGATCCTGCGCATCGGGCCATGGAACCGAAAGGGCAGATGGTTGGGCTTGACCTTGATGGTGATCCTTTATGCGCTCATCAGCGGCGGGCAGCCCCCCATCATACGAGCTTCGATCCTCGTTTTGGCCTTCATTGGCGGCAAATGTCTGAACCGCGACGTGGAACCGCTCAATGCCTTGGCCTTGGCCTGGATCGTCATCGGCGTTTATGACCCCAGCGATTTGGCACGCACGGGAACCCATTTATCCTTCCTGGCCGTATTGCTGATATTCCTCGTCGTCCCTGCCGCCAATCAGTTCTGGGATCGGCCGATCACCGATCCATTGGAAAAACTGATTCGGGAAGCTGAGCCGCGACTGGTGAAAATGGGTCGCATGGCGCTGCGGTCCGTGGGCATGGCTTACACGGCCAGCCTGATCATCTGGCTTGGTACCTGGCCATTGCTCATGGATCGTTTTCACCTCTTTTCCCCCATTGCCATCTTGCTCGGCCCTCCGGTCATCTTGCTGACCTCATTGGGATTGATGGCCGCATTCGTTTGGTTGTTCCTGGCCGTGTTGAACCTGCCTGGAATCGCTGCATGTGCTGCCGTGGCGGATTGGTTTTTGCAGGGAAGTGCCGTTTTCGTCTCATGGGCGAATCACGCGGGGGTGGGCATTGTGTATTGTGCTGACTTGCCGCCCTATTGGCTGGAATGGGGTTACGCCGGGATGCTGTCTTTGATCTTGATCACGAGCTTGCAAGGCCGCGCCCTGCCTTGGCGGTTGATGCTCATGCTCGCGGCGGTGTGGTGCGGCTCATGCTGGTGGTGTATGGGTCCAAGAACGGTCCCTGGCCAGTGGCGCTGCACCGTGCTGGCGGTGGGGCATGGCCAATGTGCCGTTGTTGAAACCGCTGAGGGACGCGTCGTGTTGTTTGATGCTGGCTCGATCACTGGCCCTGAAGTCGCCACGAACATCATCGCGCCGTTTCTGTGGAGCCGTGGTATGACACGGGTCGATGAGATCGTTTGCTCGCATGCGGATTTGGATCATTTCAATGCTGTTCCCGCTTTACTGGAGCGCTTTGCCGTCGGCCAGGTGAGTTTGAATCCCAGTTTCATGGAGCGGCTGCAAGCGGGCGGGCAGGGCATGATCCGCCTTCTTGAACGCAAGGGCATCCCCATCCGCACATTGTCCGTGGGGGAGAAGCTGAGCTCCGGGTCCATGATGATCAATGTGCTTCATCCTCCCTTGAAAGGTCCCGAAGGACCCGAAAATGCACGCAGTTTGGTGCTCTCGCTCACTTGGGGCGGCAAGCACATTTTGCTCACCGGGGATCTGCAGGAGCCGGGGCTGAGCATGGTCCTTGCGAAACCCATCCCACCTGTGGACATCCTAATGGCTCCCCATCATGGATCGCCGTTATCCAATACGCCCTCCTTGGCGGCATGGGCCAAAGCGCGGCTGGTCATTTCCTCGGAGGGCCGCCTCTTGCGCCGGCAAGTCGATCCTTATTCGCCACTGGGGGCGACTTTTTGGCGAACGCATGAAGAAGGGGCCATCGTTATTGTTGGTCAAGCGTCCGGCTGGCAGGCACGTGCCTTTCGCAGCGGACGTGCCTGGTCGGCCCCGCCGTCCAATGAACGCTCGATTGCAAAATGAGTAGGATAACCTGGCGAATGAACGGATAAGCTCAGACCATCTTTCGTGGACGGGAGAAACACCCATGGCAGTGGATCGACGAGAATTTCTACAGCATGCGCAATGGGCGGGTGGATTTTGGTTCCTCGGTTCCATGGCGAGTTGGGCGGATGATCAGCCGAAAAACAAGCCCTGGCCGAAGTCGTCCTTCCTCGAGGGCAATTTTGCGCCGGTTCATGAAGAGGTCGTTCATGATGATCTGCCTGTGCATGGCCACTTGCCTGCGGCCCTCAATGGCATGTTGGTTCGCAATGGACCCAATCCCCGCTTCCCGCCGCGAGCAAGTTATCATTGGTTCGATGGCGATGGGATGCTTCACGGTGTTCGCCTCCAGGGTGGCAAGGCCAGCTATCGGAACCGCTGGGTGCGCACCGCCAGCTTTCTCGCGGAAGAGCAAGCGGGAGAAGCCCTCTATGGCGGCCTCATGGATCCGCCCAAGGTCACGGACGCACGGGCCAAGGCGCCGCTCAACAAGGCCAACACCGCTCTGGTCTGGCATGATGGCCGATTGCTCGCCCTGTGGGAAGGGGGGCCGCCCCATGAAATCACCGTGCCGAAACTCGACACCGTGGGGCCTTATCAATACGGCGGCAAGCTCAAACATCCCTTCACTGCGCATCCCAAAGTGGACCCGCGCACGGGAGAGATGTTTCTTTTTGGCTACAACCTGGTATTCAAGCCCTATTTACAATACAGCGTCGTCAACGCTAAGGGCGAATTGGTGCATTCACAGCCCATCGATTTGGACGTTCCGGTGATGATGCATGATTTCGCCATTACCGAACAGTACGCCATTTTCATGGATTTGCCCGAAGTGTTCGATCTCAAGCGGGCCATGTCCGGCCAGTATCCGTTGGTCTTCAAGAAAGAGCGCGGTTCACGCTTTGGCATCATGCCCAGGCAGGGAGGAAAAGTGCGCTGGTTCGCCTCTCCCGCTTGCTATGTTTTTCATGTCCTCAATGCCTACGAAAGCGGTCAGGAAGTCGTTTTGCAAGCTTGCCGTATGCCCCGCTTCCCCGACGTGCTCGAACCGGCAGGGCTCAACCCGGGCGAAGCAACGGACGCCAGTCCCATCCTCTATCAATGGCGCTTCCATCTGGGTTCTGGCCAGGTGGAGGAAGGGCCGATCGATGACCTGATGGTGGAATTTCCGCGGGTGGCCGATCGGCATATCGGCCGGCCCACGCGCTTTGGTTACGTTGGCTACTCCCGCAAGGATGAGCCGATGTTCAGCGGCTTTGCTAAATATGAATTAGACAAGCGGATGTGCCAAAAACATGCCCTGGGCGAGGGACGCTTTGCAGGCGAGGGCATCGTGGTGCCCAAGCCCGATGCCAAGGCGGAGGATGAGGCGTGGTTCCTTAGTTTTGTGCACGATCAAACCAACAACCGCAGCGAATTAATCGTGCTGGATGCACAGGATTGGAGTCGGCCGCCGCTGGCTCGGGTCATGTTGCCCGTTCGGGTGCCGTTTGGGTTCCATGGGACGTGGATCGACAATCGGCATTTGCAGCCCGGTTCCTGACGGTGTTTAAAAGCAAGAAAAAACCACGGCCTGAGCGACCGTGGAGGTGTGGTTGAAAGCGGTTGGAACCGTCCGAACGGCCAAGTAAAGGCGGCTAGTCGCCGTTCTTTACGGGTCGTTGTTCCTCCGCGGGCAAATGCGCGGGGACGACTTGCGAACTGCGCGGATCGTTTTGATAGATCCAATAGGTGCGCATGGCGGCGCGCTTCCATGGATCCGTGGTTCGCATCGACGTTTGCGCGACGTTCGAGTCGAACCGGGACGGATCGAAGGTAACATCATTGGCGCAATCCTTGACCCAAATCCATGCGGTTTGACAGCCGCTGGCTTGGACTGGCCCCATCGAGGACCAAGACGAGGTTCCTGAAGCTGGCAATGCACAAGGGGCGGCCCACGTCATGACGGAGCAGCTTGGCTCTGCATGACAAGGTGCAACCGCCAGCGATACGCGCTTCACTGTCACACACGTCGGCTGACATCCCACCGTGATCGTATTCGAAAAGGTTGGATGCATCGACTTATCGTTGGAGCTTGGCACGATCCAGGTCGTGCAGGTCGATTCACATTGACGAGGAGTCTCCGAACAAGACGTCCATGGCATCACCATCGGTTCAGCCATCCCGTGGCTGGGAGCATGGCGGCGCAGGGCCGTGCCTTCCACTTGCATGAGCAATTGTCTCAGGAAGAACGCAATCTCTTCATGGACTTCGGGCGTTTGGCGAACGATCAGGCACTCTCCAGGAGGGAAATAGAAGATGCATGGCCGATGCTCACCCACCCCTTGCCAGCCGTCTTGCCAGCATTGCGGAGCCACCATGTTTTGCAGCATTTGGATGAGGATTTGTGCCGAATAGTGCTCGTTGATCAAACCGGCCACCGGGTAAAAGCGGATGCGTTCATGTGGCGCGGAGGTGGTCGAAGTCGTTTGTGAGCAGCCTTTCTTGGATTCACCGCATGCCGAGGAGGGGCAGCCTTGTCCCTTGCCCTTTGAAGGACAGCACGCCTCACCACTTCCACAAGGAGCCGAGCAGCAACCTGCGGATGGTTTCGAGCAGGAGCTTGTGCATGTAGCGCCATCGGCGGGCGTGCAAGCTGCTTGTTGAACGGCCTTTCCCTTTTTGGCTTTGGCATCGATCTTCATGCCAATGGTGAGTGTGCCATGCGGTTTGCCGTCCTCGGTCCCTTGCGTTTGGATATTGACGTCAACTTTAATCTCGCCACAACCTAAGTGATGGAAGAAACCGCTCATGGATCGTGCACTGTTCTTGATCCAAGCCGGCATCTTCGCGCAAAGTTGACATGGGGATGAGCAGCCATCCGCATCGTCCATGACGGGGCAGGCCTTTTCCGTGCGGGAGGCGAAGAGGACTTTGGGTTCCGAAACATTGGCACGGGGACACGTCAGGGTATCCTCAAGAGTGACAGGCTCCGCCAGATGAAACAGCACGTCGCCGCGAATGTCCTCCAACATGGCCAAGACCACGGGCAGATGAGGAAAGAAATGACCGACCATGGGCATGGCGGAACTGGAGGCGCCATCCGCGGGCAGCCACGTCGGCGGCGTCCGAGCAGACCCCTGAGCGACGAGCGCCAACAAGGAGGGGTCTTCTTGTTCCTCATAGTGCGCGGTCTTCACTTCCAGCGCATCCGGAACAGCTTCCGATTGCAAACCGGAAAGAGCGCGCAATTCGTGGATCAAATGCGGGAGGTCCTGCACCGGCAAGACGTTGGGTTCGGCATGATCCGACAGGATCGAGCCGATCGGATACCGCGGCATGGCCGTCGATGGATGCTCCGTTGCGGCGGCGGGTTGTGAGCGACCCAGCCAGGCCAGGAAAGGCGAATCGGGATGTCGATGGCCGAAATCCATCCAGGCCACCGTGAGCACGGCCGTTGCCACGAAGGTCAGAGCCATCCAACCAAACACTTTGCGCATAGCCTCACCTGTTCTCATGGGGGAAAGGAGCCGCTGTTCGCGGTCGCCTCCGCGCCGCGTTGATCAGCGCGGAGTGAACGCTCGAAAGAGCGCGACGTTGGGGAGAAGGGCCTCCCTGCCCGGGTCATGCATCCATGCATGGCTCTCCCCAAGCGGGCGGCACTATAACGATTGACTTGCCATCAGACTAGCCCAACTAGGGAGATCAAAAATACCAGGATTCTCGGAGGAAAAATGGCAAAGAAAGGGGCCAAGGCGAAGAAAAACAGAGCGGTTAAACCGGACGATCCATGAACCTTGGGAGTGAATGGACGGTCCCTTCGGATGGAGGGAACAACACCATTCCGACGGCGGGCGTTGCCCTTAAGACATCAGAATAATTCGTTCGGGCGAGGAGGGAGGATCAAGTCGATCCTGCCGGCCGCATAATCATCAAAAGATCATGACGTTTCCCCTTGACCTGAAGTGAGAACCAATCCATGATTGATAAAGAAGACAGTGGATGGAACGCGAGACGGAAGCGTCGCCCGCACTTGCGAACCATCCGTTCAACCCCGAGTCAAAGGAGACAGGACCACGCGCCATCCCATCACCAGCCGTTGGCCAGCCTCCTTCACTCCCATCCCGAAACCGAGCGAAAGGAGGGTCACCCCTTAATGGCCACAGCGACTGTGGTTCGAGAACTGTCGCCAGCCCAAGCGGCCGCCCTGGAACGGGCCGCATTGTGTGCTCAAATCGCTGAAGAAAACAAGGCGCGCGATGTCTTGGTCTTGGACATGCGCGGCCTCACTCCCCTGTATGATTTCCTCGTCTTGGCCACGGCCCAGGGCAAACGCCAAATGCATGCCATCTCCGAGGAGATCGATCAACGCTTAACGCAAATGGGCGATCGCCGCCATAGCCTGGAGGGATACCAGGCCTGCCGCTGGATTGTCCAGGATTATGGGGATCTCGTGGTGCATTTATTCGACCCCTTGAGCCGGGACTTCTACCGTCTCGACGAATTATGGGCGGATGCGCCGCGAGTGGATTGGCGAAGAGTGTAGCACGCCGCAGGCTCAGGCTCGAAAAGGCTCAAGGCCATGGGGCTGATCAAGGCCCGCATGGTCACTTGAAGGGTGATCTTTATCATAACTCACGCAGGAATGTCGTTGGGGCATTCCCGCGTGAGTTTTTCATTATCTCTTATCGAACCGTAACCTCCCATGAATGTGACTCAGCTTTTAGAGCAGCGCTTCGCCGACGCCATGGCCGAACTCGCGGTCGACCCAGGCGCCTTCGCCGGCTTGATCAAACCCACCAAGGATGACAAGCATGGCGATTACCAGGCGAACCTGGCCATGCCGTTGGCCAAGCAACTGGGCCGCAAGCCGCGCGACGTCGCCGAGGAATTGGTGCGGCGCTTGCGGGCGGACGATTTCCTCGAGCCCCCGGAGATTGCGGGACCAGGCTTTATCAATCTGCGCCTCCGCGGTGATTGGCTGGCCCAGCACATGCAGTCGTTGTTTCATGATGAGCGCTTAGGCGTCGCGGCGATCCCCAAGCCCCAGAGGTTCGTCATCGATTTCAGCTCGCCCAACGTGGCCAAACCCATGCACGTCGGCCATCTCCGCAGCACGATCATAGGGGATGCGCTCCAGCGGCTGCTGCGCTTCCTGGGCCACGCGGTCATCACCGATAATCACCTCGGCGACTGGGGAACCCAGTTCGGCATGTTGATCCATGGCTGGAAACACCACCTCGATGAAAAGGCGCTGCAATCGGACCCCGTGCAGGAAATGGTCCGCCTCTATTTGCTGGTCAGGGAAAAAATCAAGCAAGCGGGCGCCGCTTCAGAGGACGAAGAAGAGGAAGCAGCCAATCCCGTGGCGGAAGCCTGCCGCCTCGAAACGGCCAAACTCCACGAAGGCGATGCGGAAAACGTTCGGCTCTGGCAGCAGATGATGCCCTGGTGCCAGGCGGAATTGGATCGCATTTATCAGCGGCTCGACATTCACTTCGACCATACGCTAGGCGAGAGCCACTACAATCCCGAACTTCCCGGCGTGGTGCAAGAGCTTATCGCCAAGGGGATTGCCGTGGAGAGTCAAGGGGCCTGGGTGATCTTCCTGGGCGAGAATGAGCCACCGGCCCTGATTCGGAAAAAGGACGGCGCCTTCACCTACATGACCACGGACCTGGCCACCATTCGGCATCGGGTGAAAGTCTTTAACGCGGATACGATCTTGTATGTTGTGGACTCTCGGCAAGCTCTCCATTTTCAGCAACTGTTCACCATTGCCCGCCGCTGGGGGCTGGAGCAGACGCGCTTGGAACATATCGTTTTCGGCTCCGTGCTTGGCACCGATGGCCGGCCGATCAAGACCCGCGAAGGTGGAGCCATCGAATTGGAAGCCCTCCTCGATGAAGCCGTTCAGCGGGCGCGGAAAATCGTTGCGGAGAACAGTCCTGAGCTTCCCGCCGAGGAGCAACAACAAGTGGCCGAGGCGGTGGGGATTGGGGCCGTGAAATATGCCGATCTCAGTCAGAATCGGACCAGCGACTACGTCTTCAGTTGGGACAAGATGTTGGCCATGAATGGCAACACTGGGGCGTACATGCAATATGCCGTAGCCCGGGTGCGCAGCATTTTCCGCAAAGGCGGGATCGCGGTCGAGGATTGGCGCAACGGCAACTACCCCGTGACGCTCGCGCATCCTCAGGAACGGCAACTGGCCCTGGCTCTGATCCGCTTGCCAGAGGCGCTGAACTTGGCGGCCCAGGATTTTCGACCCAACGCCATCACTAGTTATCTGTGGGACTTAGCCAAGCCCTACAGTTCCTTCTTCGACCAATGCCCGGTCCTCAAGGCGGAATCAGAGAGTCTGAAAAATAGCCGATTGGTATTGTGTGATTTGACGTCGCGCATCTTGCAGCAGGGATTGGCACTTCTCGGCATCCATGCGCCCGAACGGATGTGATCAGACGGTGAATGGGCGGATCGTTACTTGTTTTTTTTTCACAATCCCCAAGCCAAGGAATGGCTTTGAGCAGGGATGGGCATTTTTTGGCAACGACCGCTTCGGATTGACAATAGGCCACGGGCCAGGCAGAAGCAATTTGAATCGGGATAAATCTATGAGATGATTGCTACCTTGCCTGCCCAGTTGGGTTAAGATGAACCAGAAAGATTGACTATCATAGGGAGCATGGGCCATGGTCAGCACATCGCGCCGTGAGTTGCTGCGGTTGAGTATTCTCAGTGGGACGGCCATGACCCTGGCGCCCATGGGGTTGTGGGCGCATGATCCGCGCTGGTGGCAAGCAGGCGCTTTGGCGGAGGAGTTAGTGCGAACGCCTCCCCAGACCGAAGGTCCTTTTTATCCTACGAAGCTGCCCCTGGACACCGATAACGATCTGATCATCATCAATGACAGCTTGTCGCCCGCGGTCGGAACCATCGTTCACCTAACCGGTCGCGTCCTGGACCTCAAAGGCAGACCCGTTCGCAACGCGGGGGTGGAAATCTGGCAGGTCGACAACAATGGCGTCTATCTTCACACGGGCAGCGCCAATCGCCGCCAGTGGGATCAACATTTTCAAGGATTTGGCCGCTTCACGACCAACGCATCGGGTGAATATTATTTTCGCACGATCAAGCCCGTTCCTTATCCAGGCCGAACGCCACATATCCACTTCAAGATCAAGCGCGCGGGCAAGGAGTTGCTCACCACGCAATGTTACATTAAAGGCGAGCCCCAAAACGAACGGGATGGCATCCTGCGCTCAATCCGCGATCCCAAGGCACGAGCGAGTGTGATCGTCGATTTCAAACCCGTTCCCAAGTCCAAGGTTGGCGAGGAATCTGCCCATTTCGACATTATCCTCGGACAAACCTTTGAGGATGCACACGGCTAATGAGTCTTCTTGTTTTGTCACTGAAGTGACACAAGATCAACCGTACAAATAATTCATTACCTGCCAAAGCAGCTAAGGGCGTTGTTAGAAGGACGCTCCTTGGCTGCTTATTCATTTCTAATGGGCTTATCTAAAATTTCGTCCTAGGCCCTTGACACCATATATGCACGCTATTAAGATGTTTGATATTGAGACTCAATCTCAATATCATGCCGCCATTTCGTGTATGGTAAATTGGAGTGTCCTCATGACAGCGACTGTTTCGTCCAATTCGACCTTCGATCACAAAGGTCAAAACTTCTTTGCGGCCTTGCCGGTCCTGTCCACGTTAACCTTGTTTCAACAAGGCCAGAAAGAAATCAAAATCCGTCATGGAGGCGAGGTGTATCGCCTCCGCATCACACGGCGGAACAAACTGATTTTGCAGAAATAGCTTACCATCCCGGTTCGCGTGCTCAGCCTGGTCGAGGCCATTTTGGTCTTCACCTTTTGCGACGCAGCGGAACCTGCTTCATGGAAAGGAAAGGTCCCCATGCGTCGCACTTCCACGAGACATGCGTTCACCTTGATCGAGTTGCTGGTCGTTATCGCAATCATCACCTTGTTAATTGCCTTGCTCTTACCCGCGGTGCAGCGGGTTCGAGCGGCGGCGGACAGCATTCGCTGCCGCAATAACTTGCGTCAGATCGGCATTGCCTTGCACCACTATGCCCTGGATCACCATGTCTTTCCCCCTTCGAGCTATGTCCCCGCCGCGGGGACGGCTCCGAATTGGTCAGCCTTCGCGCGACTGCTTCCATATTTGGAACAAGACAACGTCTACAAGATCATCAATTTCGATTTGAATTACGGCGCTCAGCCCCTGGTGACGAATCAACGGATTCCCTCCTACATTTGTCCCGCCGATTACAAATTGCGGGCCAGGCCGACGACGACCGTCGTCCATTACCCCATGAGTTACGGCGTGAATTTGGGAACCTGGTTTGTGTTTGATCCGGTCACGGGTCGGGGCGGCGATGGGGTCTTTTTCCCATCGCAGCGCAAGCCATTTGGCATCACCAGTTTTGCCAGCGTGGCGGGTGATGGCACCAGCCATACCTTGGCTTTTGCCGAGGTGAAATCCTTTCAGCCATATTTGCGCGACTCGGGTCAACCGAGTGGCTTGAATGTGCCCCCCCCGTCATCGCCGAGCGAGGTTGTGGCCTATGGCGGGAACTTCCAACTGAGTTCAGGCCATACGGAATGGGTGGATGGCCGGGCGCATCAAACCGGATTCACGACCACCTTTACGCCCAACACCAAGGTTCCTTATGTCTCCGGCGGCCTGGAATTTGACGTTGATTTCAATTCCAGCCGCGAGGGATTGACCCAGACGTTGCCGACTTATGCTGCGGTCACCGCGCGCAGCTATCACCCTGGTTACGTCAATGGGTTGATGATGGATGGCTCCGCCCACTCTTTCAAGAATTCGATCCGTCTTGAAGTGTGGCGCGCCCTGGGCACGAGGAACGGCGGCGAACCGATCACAAGTGAAGCGTTCGACTAGCATGGCATCCACACTTATCCTGAGCCGGAACGCGGCCGATCTTGGCCGAGTTATTTGAATTCATACAGTGATCTTCAAGACGTTCATACCGATGAAAAGGAGTAGACGATGCTTTTCAAACGTGGTTGGTTGACGGCCATGGTCCTGCTGCTTGGGTGGGCGCCCTTGCAGGCCCATTTTCTCTGGCTGATCCCCGTGGGGACGAACCAGGCCAAGCTCATCTTCAGCGATTCGCTGAAGCCGGACGATCCCGCCTTGATGGACAAGGTCAAGGACGTGCGCTTCTTCGGCCACAACAAGGCGGACAAGCACATCGACCTGAAGTACACCAAGGGCGATGACGGCTTCATGATCGACTTGCCCAAGGAGATGGCCATCGTGGCTGGCACGTGCACCTACGGCGTCTTTCAACGCGGCGAAGGCAAGCCCATGCTCTTGCAATACAACGTTCTTTTGCACCTGGACGATGGCCATTACCCTTGCGAACATTGCATGCCCTTGCAAATCCGCATGGAGAAAGCGGGTCAATGGCAGGTGATCTGGGAAGGCGAACCCGTGGCGGATTGCGAGGTCCACTTGATCGGTCCGGAAGGCGTCCAACGGCAAGTTAAGAAGACGGACAAGAACGGCCAAGTCATGTTGGACTGGGGCGCGATGCCGGCGGGCGTCTATGGCTTGCGCGTCGGCCAGGTCTCCACCGAGGGCGGCGAACACGACGGCAAGAAGTATGATGAACAGCGAATTTACACGACCCTGGTGTTCAAGAAGTCCTAGCTCGGAAGGGACCGCAGTTACTGTAAAAAGGGAATGCTGTAACGCCGACTTTCCCCGACGAAGGTTTTTCGCATAAGATGAGCCAATGTTCGCTTGCATGCGAGCATTGGCTTTTTTCCTTGGCCCTCAATCCATGCCCATGATCGCCATTCGACATTTGCGCAAGGAATACGAAGGCAACGTGGCCCTGCAGAACCTTCATCTGGAGGTGCCCGAGGGGGAAGTGTTCGGCTTGATCGGACCGAATGGTGCTGGCAAGACCACGCTCCTGCGCATCCTGGCCACGCTCCTGGAACCCACCTATGGTTCGGTCCGGGTGGGGGGATTTGACGTCGTCGAGCAGCCGCTCCAAGTGCACAAACTCATCGGCTACATGTCGGATGTGTTCGCGGTTTATGAGAACATGCTGGTCTGGGAGTATCTGGATCATTTCGCCCGCTGTCATGGCGTAGACACGCGGCGGCGGCCTCAATTGGTCGATGAAGTGCTCGATCTGGTCAGCCTGGCCGTGCGGCGCGAAGCGGAGATCAAGAGCCTGTCCCGGGGGATGCGTCAACGGCTCTGTCTGGCCAAAACGCTCATTCATGAACCCAAGCTGTTGCTCCTCGACGAGCCTGCTTCGGGGATGGACCCCGCGGGTCGCATCGAATTCCGCGAGATGATCAAATCCCTGCAGGCGATGGGGCGCACCGTCGTCATCTCCAGCCATATCCTGACGGAGATGGCCGACTTTTGCACGTCCATCGGCATCCTCGAACAAGGGTCGCTGCGCATCAGCGGCCGCGTCGGCGACATCCTGTCACAGCTTCAGCCTGGCTTGCAACTCGAACTCGAATTGCATAGCGGCCATGAACCAGCGTTGAACCTGTTGGAGCGCCACCCCCACGTGCAGCAGTTAAGCCAGGAGAACGGCAAAATTAAATGCCGCTGGTCGGCTGAGCGTTCCGCCTTGCCCGAACTCCACCGCCTGCTGGTGCAAAGCGAGATTGGCCTCATCTCTTTGGCCGTGAAAGAGGACAATCTCGAAGCTATTTACATGAAAATATCGGGTCATCGTACGGCCTAGAATCAAGGGTCGATGCTATGAAGCCAGAGTCTCTGCAGCGTCGTGCCAGGGTGCTGACCGTGGGCCATTGCGGTTTCGATCACCCGCAGCTCCAACGCCTGATCGAGCGGTATTTTAACGCCGACGTCGAGCAAGCCGCCACCGCCGCGGAAGCAGAACGGCTGCTCGATCAGCAGGGTTATGATTTGCTCCTGGTCAATCGCCTGTTCGATGCGGATGGCGATTCGGGAATCGATTGGATTCGGCGCATGAAGGCGAAGGCACAAGGGCAGGCCGTCAAATTCATGCTGGTGAGCAATTATCCGGAGGCACAAGCGGCAGCTCAGCAAGCGGGGGCGTTAGCCGGCTTCGGCAAGAACGCCCTCGGCCAGCCTGGCATGTTGCATACCCTTTCGCAGCATTTGCCGAAGTTGGAGCGTCAAGTGGATTAGTGCAAACCCATGCTTCATTCGTTGTGCCGAAGGCTGGGCATGCCCGATGGCGAATCATCCAGTCTGTTTTAAAACTTCTGGATGAACCACTTGGGGTGGTCCTTTTTGAATTGATCCACGGCGGCATCGCTCAAGTTTTTGGTCCGCAGCATGATGAGCGTGCGCAGGGCTTTCATCGCGGCCATGTCCTTGAGGCACGCATCACTGATCTGCGTGTCGCTTAATTCCAGCTCTTCCAATTGCGGCAGTTTGGCGAGATGATGAATGGCCGCGTCGCCGACCTTGGTCTGGCTCAATGAAACTTTCTTCAGCGAAACGATCTCGGCCACGCCGGCCATGGCTTCATCGGTGACTTTGGTATTTCCCAAGTCCAGCGTGCGCAGTTTGCTATTTTTACCTAAGGCGTTGAGCGTTGTCCCTTCAAGCTCCAGTTCGCTGAGCATCAGGTAGCTTAAGTTGGCCAGCGGCGCGAGATGGGGGACGCCGGCGTCCGTGACCTTCGAACCGCGCAGCAGCAGGGTCTGCAATTGGCTCATGTTCGCGAGGGATTTCATCCCCTCATCGCCGACGTTTGTGCCGCTGAGGTTGAGATATTGCAGTTCCTTCAACCCCAGTAATTCAGCAGCGCCAGCGTCGGTGACGGCAGTGAACCCCAGCGAGAGCTTCTTGAGATTGGTCAAGGCGCCGAGTTCTTTCATGCCTTGGTCGTTCAACTTGGAAAAATCGAGCTTCAGATCCGTCAGGTGCTTCAATGTGGCCAGGGCGAGCAATCCCTCGCCAGTGGTGCTCACATGGTTGAGGTTCAATTCGATCAATACGGGCAGTTGTGCCAAATGCTGGAAACCGCTGCCGTTGAGTTTGGTGCCTTCAAGGTTGACCATCTGCAGGCTCTTGAGCGCAGCCAGCGGCGCCAGACCCTCATCGGTAATCTTCGCTCTGGCCAGTGTCAATGTGCGGAGCGAGGGCAATCCCTCGGCAATTTGCTTCAGGTGCTCATCTTGGCACTGGGCGCCGACCGAGACGCCGACGACGGGCTTGCCTGGTTCGCGTTCGGCCCGGCGCACATTGCCGCCGCATTGCTTGATGACGGCGAGTGCGATTTCCTCGGGCGTCTCGGCCCAAACTGAAGAAACGGGCATGAGCACGCTCGACAACAACATGGCCGCTAGCCAACGCATGGATCGATCCTTTCCAACATGAAACTTCACAGCGCATCCCACTCATTCGATCAGCCAATCGCTATGGCCCGGAATGCGGGGCTTTGTGCCGCCACGGGATGCGAAACGTTACTCTTGACCGCGGTCACGACGGACGTCGGATTTCTTGTGGCCAAGGTGCATGCCGACGGCGATAATGCCGACACCTGCACCTAGGATTCATATGTATGGAGTAGACGACGGCCATGCCAAACAAACCCTTTCCCCTGATGACCGTTCAGCAGCATATCCTCGAGGAGCAACGGCGGCGCTTCCCCGGAGCCACGGGTGAATTTTCCTGGCTGCTCTCCGGCATCACCTTGGCCACGAAGATGATCGATGCCCAAGTCCGCAGGGCGGGGTTGGCCGACATCCTCGGCGGAATCGGCACCGAAAACGTGCAAGGCGAGATGGTGCAAAAATTGGACGTTTACGCCAATGAAGCGCTGCACTTCTGCCTGGGGAATCGCGGCAGTGTGGCGATCATGGTGTCCGAGGAGGACGTCGATCCCGTCGTCGTGGAGCGGGACATGCCGCATGGGAAGTACATTGTTATTTTCGATCCGCTGGATGGCTCGAGCAACATCGACGTCAACGTCAGCGTGGGGACGATTTTCTCCATCTTTCAGCGCGATCCGCAAAACCCCAAGCCGGGCGGACCCAACGAGGAAGTGCTGCAGCCTGGTTATAAGCAATTAGCAGCCGGGTATGTCGTCTATGGTTCCTCGACGATGCTGGTCTACACCACGGGGCATGGCGTCCATGGATTTACCTTGGACCCCACCATCGGCGCCTACATCATCAGTCATGCCAATATCACGATGCCGCCGTCGGGCATTTATTACTCGCTCAATGAAGCCAAAGCGGAATATAGTCCGGAACCGTACCACAAGTATTTGGATTATTTGCGCTCCGGCAAAACGGGGCGGGATTACTCCACGCGGTACATCGGCTCCCTGGTGGCGGACTTTCACCGCACGCTGCTCAAGGGGGGGATTTTCCTCTACCCGCCCACCAAGACCAATCCCACGGGCAAACTCCGCCTCATGTATGAGGCGAACCCCATCGCTTTTCTCGCGGAGCAGGCGGGCGGCATGGCGACCGACGGCAAACAGCGGATTTTGGACATTCAGCCCACCGCGCTGCATCAGCGCACGCCGCTCATCGTCGGCAGCCAGTCGGAAGTGAAGTTGCTGATGGAAATGCTGGCCCACGGGTAGGGCGGCTTAAAACCATTCAGGCCATGCCGGCGCTCGTTTGCCCAAGAAGGCGGCAATGCCTTCCTGGCAATCGGGTGAAGCGGCGGCCTCGACCATGATCGGTTCCGCACTGCGATACGCCGCGGCGCGATCCAGGGCAAGGAGCCGATAGAAATCTCTCTTCCCTTGAGCAATGACGCGCGGACTGGCCCAGGCAATCTTCCTGGCCAGGGTCAAGGTGGCTTCTTCAAGCTGTTCGGCGGGGACCACGCGATTGACCAGTCCCAGCCGGCATGCTTCCTCGGCGCTGATCGGCTCCCCCGTGAACAACATCTCCAGCGCTTTTTTTGCGGGAATAGCGCGGCTCAAGGGAATGCCTGGCGTCGTGCAAAAAAGACCCACCTTCACCCCTGGAGTAGCGAACTGAGCATTCACTGCGGCGACAACCAGATCGCAACTGGCGACCAGTTGGCAACCTGCCGCCGTGGCCAGGGCGTGGACCTGGGCGATGACGGGCTTGGCCATGCCAGGCAGCAACTCCATCACCTGGGCGCAAAGGTGGAAAATGCCCTGAAGCTCATCTTTGTTGCTGGCGGCCATTTCCTTGAGATCGTGTCCCGCGCTGAAGACGGGGCCATTGGCCTTGAGGATGACCACGCGGGTGAACTTGTCCTGCTCGGCCGCGGCCAGCGCCGCATGAAGTTGTTCCAGCAAAGCCTTGGAAAGGGCGTTGCGCTTTTCCGGTTGATTCAACGTGAGGAGGGCGACAGCATCGCGCTGCTCGCGCAGCACCAGGGGGGAGGTCGCGGACATGGGAGTGCTCCTTGCCGAATCAGGTGACGGGATTCGAACCAGGTTAGGCTATCATTTTCTGGACGAGCTTGCCACCCACGTCGGTCAGGCGAAAATCGCGGCCTTGGAAGCGATAGGTCAGCTTGAGATGATCGAGGCCAAACAGATGCAGGATCGTGGCGTGGAGGTCGTTGATGTGAATGGGGTCCTCGACCACGTTCCAGCCCAGATCATCGGTCTTGCCGATCGTGACGCCAGGCTTGAGTCCGCCCCCCGCGCCCCAAAGGGTGAACGCAAAAGGATGGTGATCGCGCCCGCTGACGTCCTTGAAGCCGGGCCGATTCTCACCCAGGGGAGTTCTCCCAAATTCCGACAACCATAGGATCATGGTCGAATCGAGCAGGCCGCGCTGCTTCAAATCTTTGATCAAGGCGGCGATCGGTTGATCGGCCATGCCGCAGTTGAAGGTCAGGGCGGAATCCAGCGCGTTGTGGTGGTCCCACGAGGCGTGGAACAGACTGACGAAGCGGACGCCGCGTTCGATCATGCGCCGCGCTAGCAAGCAATTCATGGCGAAGGAGGCATAAACCCCTTTGCCCATGCGCGCCCGCGGCTTGGAGTTTTTATCGTCCTCGCGGTTGACGCCGTACATGTCCAGCGTGGCATCGGATTCCTTCGAGAGATCGATCAACTCCGGCGCCGAGGATTGCATGCGAAACGCCAATTCATAGGCGGCGATGCGGCTGGCGATCTCCGGGTCGCCCAAATGGGACAGCCGTTGGCGATTGAGTTCGGCCAGCGCGTCAATGCTGGCCTTTTGCCCTTGAGGCGACAGTCCCGCGGGATTGGAGAGGTTGAGGACCGGGTCTCCCTGATTGCGGAAGAGGACGCCCTGAAAGTGGGACGGCAGAAAACCGCTGGACCAATTGGAGGTGCCGCCGCTGGTTCCCGCTCCGGCCGTCAGCACGACGTACCCTGGCAGATCCTCGGACAGACTGCCCAGGCCATAATTGAGCCAGGCTCCCATGGTCGGCCGACCGAAGAACGGCGAGCCGCAATTCATCATCAACTGGCCGGGGTGGTGATTGAACTGCTCGGTGAACATCGAGCGGATCATGCAAATGTCGTCGGCGCAGGTGGCGAGGTTAGGCAGCAGGTCGGAAAAGATCATGCCGCTTTGGCCATGGGGAGCGAACTTGCGCGGGCTGCCATAGATGCGGGCGCCTTCTTTCTGAATGAACGCGAAGCGAACGTTTTTGGTCATCGAGTCGGGCAGCTTCTGGCCATGGAGTTCGTTCAATTTCGGCTTGGGATCGAACAGGTCAATCTGGCTCGGCCCGCCTTCGAGGTAGATGACGATGCACGCCTTGGCCTTTGGTTCGAAATGGGGCGGTTTGGGCGTGAGCGGATTGGCGCTGGAAGGCGGGGAAGCCGCCCGGGCCTGATCCTTCGCCATGAGGGAGGCGAGCGCCAACAAGCCCGCGCCGTTCGCAGAACTGGTGAGAAAATGCCGGCGATTCCACAGCCACGATTCTTCCCAAGGATTCATGCGCGCCTCGATCCCTCGCGGGGTCATTCTCGGGTGATAAATTCATCCAGGTTCAGCACGGTTCGGGCCAGGGCCGTCCACGCCGCGGCCTCCGCAAGAGGGATGGCCGCCGGCGGTTTGTAAGCGCCGATCAAGGATTCCGCCATGGCGGGCTGCTGTTGATACTCATCCCGGAAGTGCTTGAGCAGTCCATGCAGCACGATTCGTTCACGTTCGGAGGGAAGCCGGGCCAAGGCCCAGCGGTAGAGATAAGCCATGCGGACGTCGTCGCTGGCTTGGGCTTCCGTCTTGAACAAGCGTTGCCCCATGGCCTGGGCCGCTTCCATGAAGACCCGGTCATTGAGCAGCGTCAGGGCTTGCAGCGGCGTATTGGTCCGGTCGCGCTTCATGCAGCAGACGTTGGAGTCGGGGGAGTCGAACGTCATCAGCATGGGATAAGGGCTGGTGCGTTGGAACCACGTATACAACCCGCGGCGATAGCGGTCCGGCCCTTGGCTCTCCACCCAGCGGGCGCTGCTAGCGTAGGTCAATTCGGAGATGCCCGGCGGCTGGGGCGGCCGCACGCTGGGACCGCCGACTTTTCTCACGAGCAACCCGCTGGCGGCGAGGGCATTGTCGCGAATGATCTCCGCTTCGAGCCGCAGCCGATTTTGCCTAGCGAGCCAGCGATTGCGCGGATCCTTTTCCGTTAATTCGGGTCGAGCATGCGAAGATTGGCGATACGTTGCCGAGGTCACGATCGAGCGATGCAATTGCTTCATCGACCATCCTTGATGGATCAATTCATGTGCCAACCAATCCAATAATTCAGGATGGCTGGGCGGGTCACCGCGGGTGCCGAAATCATTGGCCGTTTCGACGATCCCGCGGCCAAAATGATGCATCCACACCCAATTGGCCAACACGCGCGCGGTCAGTGGATTGGCGGGCGAGGCGATCCATTGGGCCAAATCCAGTCGGTTGGCGGGGGCTGGACCTGGCGTGGGCGCCTGGCTGGCCACCACGGCCGTGGTCGAGAGCGGCGGCAATACGGCCGGCGTTCCCGCGGTCACTTCCACTCCGGGCCGCATGAAGTCGCCGCGAATCATAACGTGGGTCTTTCGACCCGGGCCTTTCTTGAAAGCTTGCGCCCGCGTCAAGACGGGACGCTTCTGCTCCCATTCCCTGAGCTTCTTGTTCAGTTCGGCCAGCTTCTTGTCTTGACCGTCGAAGAATTGAGCCAGTGTTTTGGCCTGTTCGGCATTGCGCTTGGCTGGCTCAAGCAACAAGATCGTTTGGATGTTCTGCGGAAACTTGCGGAGTTCCAAAACCTTCAGATTCGCTTCCCACTTTTCCTGCTGGGCGGCTTGATGTGCCGCCTTATAACCATCCACTGAAGCCTTAAGCCAGACTTGCATCCGATCGTGGTACAGGGTCAAAAAGGCATGCTTGGCGCGATCGCCCGGCAGCGGCGCTTCCACGTCCACTTCATCGGCGTCATTGAAAAAGGCGAAGAGTTGATAGAACTCGCGCTGCGTGAATGGCTCGTACTTATGATCATGGCACTGGGTGCAGGACATGGTCAAACCCAGGAAGATGCTCGAAGTGGTATTCACCCGGTCCACCACGGCCGCGACGCGAAACTCCTCTTCATCCACGCCGCCTTCCTTGTTGGTCAAGGTGTTACGGTGAAAACCCGTGGCCGCGAGCTGATCCGGCGTGGGTTGTTCGAGGAGGTCGCCCGCCAATTGCTCGATGACAAAGCGGTCATAGGGTAAGTCGCGGTTCAGGGCGTCGATCACCCATTGACGATAGCGCCAAGCCCAAGGCCGACCCGTGTCCTTTTCATAGCCATCACTATCCGCGTAGCGGGCCAAATCGAGCCAATAGCGTCCCCAGCGTTCGCCATAATGGGGCGAGGCGAGCAAGCGATCCACGAGCCGTTCATAAGCATCGACTGCCTGGTCGTTGAGGAAATCGTCGATCTCCTCCGGCCGCGGCGGCAAACCGATCAGGTCGAGATAGACCCGCCGCAGCAGGGTCAGTCGATCGGCTTCCAATGAGGGGGCAACGTTCTCTCGTTCCAATTTGGCCAGGATGAATGCATCGATGGGGTTGCGCAGCCACGTCGGTTGCTTCACGGAAGGCACATCGGGCCGTTTTATGGGCTGAAACGCCCAATGGGTGGACGTCGCCGGTTGAGCAGGTTCTTTTTCCAGCTTCGGTTCTTTAGGATAGGACGCGCCTTGATCGATCCAAGCTCTGAGCAGACCGATTTCATCGGCTGAGAGCTTTTTCTCCGAGGGCGGCATTTCACGTTCGGGTTCCTGCCCTGCAACGAGGTGGATGAGCAAACTGTCGGCACTTTTCCCCGCGACCAAGGCGGGGCCCGAATTGCCTCCCTTGTGGATGAACTCACCGGCATCCAGCCGAAGGCCCGATTTTTGCTTCATGGGGCCGTGGCACGCCAGGCAATGCTTGGCCACGATGGGTTGGATGTCCTTGGTGTAATCGACGGGGCGATCCACCGGCGGGGGCAGGGGCGGCTTTGGCTCATCCGGCTTGGCCAGGACCATTCCCATCAAGCTGAATAGGCCAATTAGGGCCAGTAACCAACGATTCATCATGATGGTCACTCAAAACTGAAGGTAGGTCAATGAGCAGTTCAATGGCGGGAAGTCGTTATGGGTTTCAGTATAAACGGAGATCATGCTGCCAGCAAGCATGCTTTTGTCCGCGATGGATGGTTCTTTTCGGGAATAGGGAGGTCGCGCGGAAGGTAGCGATCATGACTGTCGGCCCATGCCGAACGAAGTCCGGAGACGATTCCCATTATGGCAGGGTGTTTTCCAACACGTCCACGGCGCTCTCCAACCAGTCGAGCAGGGAATAAGGTTCGAGGTCTTCCAGGGCATGATTGCGGGTCACGGACAAGGCATACCAGGTTTTTTTGTAACTTTGGAGCAGCAACGAATAGTTCAAGACGCCGGTCTCAGCACCACCCTTGAAGCCGACGAGGGGCCAGCTCTTAGGATCGACGTCGAAAGGGCGGCTGCGCTGCAGGATCGCCAGGGCGTCGGGTTGCTGCCTGATCCAATCGAGCACGCGGCACAGGTCAGCGGTGCTGGCAAACCATCCCAACCGATCAATGGCCAAGGGTTGAGCCAGCGGTTGCGGATGCTTCAAGGACAGCGTCGGACTGGTTTCCTTCAACCAGCGGCGCCGCCCCGCTTCGTCCAAGCGAAAATAGGCTTCACGCTGTTCATCGGTGCAAATGAGCTTCAATCGGAACAGGTCGCCCGTGCATAAGAGCGGCTGATTGCGTTCGGGATGCTTGAAGCCCAGTTTGCGTTGCATGGCCTCGATGCGTTCCCTGCCGATGGCATGGATGAGATGATCGGTGGCGGTGTTGTCGCTGTGGTTCATCATCAACATGGCCAGGGTGTGCATGGTGACGGGGCTGCCCGCTGGCCAATCTTGGAGCCAGCCGATCGGCAGGGACCGCCACTCTTCGCGAGTCTGAATCACATCGCTCCAGCGCAGCTCCTTGGCTTGGACCGCATCGACCAGCGCGGCAAGGACGATGAGCTTGAAGCTGGAACCAATCGACAGGATGGCGTTCTCTTCCCAGGCCAAGATGTTGGCTCCGGGGGCCGGCGACAAGCGGCGAATGAGCACGGCGGTTGAGCCAGCTTGGTTTTTCAACGCTTGAAGCAAACTGTCCAACGATTGGTTATCCGCTTGGGCGGGCTTGAACAGCAATCCCGTGATGCGATGGGGAGGCGTTCTCTCAATCGCCATGGTGGCGGGGACCTTGACCTGCTTGGGAAAGCGAAACTCGATCTCCGCTTGGTACGGACCGATGATCCGCTTCATTCTGACGCTCATCGCGTGGCCATTCCGTCGTCCCACTTCGCGGAGCAAGGATTCGATCTCTTGGCGGCCGGCGGTCTTAATGAATGCCTCCGTGAACAATTGATCGATGGCGATCATTTGTTCTTGCAAAGCGGGGAGGAGCTTTTCGGCCTGCTTTTTCAGCGCAGCACCTTCGCCCGCCTCGGCCTGCCTATGTTTGGTCAAGTGCATCATTGGCCAGGTAGAAGCTGTGCGTTGGCTGCAGGAAGAGGCGGGATAAACCACGACGAATAGACAAACCAGCCATCCACAGATTTGGCACAAGTGCCGCCGTTCAAACCAAAAAGGCATGAAATGGCTCCAAAAGAAAGCTGCCGCTTAAGTTGCACAAAGATTGCGGACGATACCGATTACGCCGTCCCTGCGCATTTTTCGGTCTACAGTCATTGTTGCTGGTCGCGACGAGGCAGAAAAGATGAAGTTGGCCAAGTTTGCGAGAAAGAAACACGCTCGCCCAGACTGCCTGGACCACCTCGGTCATCGGTCCATGCCGCTTTCTCCATGGTTGGTGGTTTTTCTCCTTGCCGTCAGTTTATTGGTGACGGGCTGCACCAGGCGCTTTTTTCGCCAGCGAGCGGACAACGACGTCGAATCCCTCCTTGCGGAGAAAGCCGACGTCGAACATTGGCCCCTGCTCAACTACTGGATTTATCCGCATCCCTATGCCCGATTCGCGGATTTGACAGGCAATCCGGACCGGCCGCCCATGCCGATCGATGATCCTGCCGCTTGGCTGCTGTCGCCGAGGCCGCAGAAACCCAAACAAATCGGGGATTTCGATGGAACGGGGTATTTGGACGTGATCGAGCAATTCGACGCCGCTAACCGCGCCTTGCTCAAGATGGAGGGTGCAGAGACCCCCGACATGGTGCGATCGAATCGCGAACCCGCAGCGGCACGTCCGCCCCTGCCTCCCCAGGAAACGCAAGCCAACGCCTTGCCGACCAATCGCTGGCATCGCGATCAGCCGTATTTGTTGAATCTGGATCAGTGTTTGGAATTGGCGATTTTCAACAGTCGTGAATTCCAAAACCAGCGCGAAAACCTCTATCTGTCCGCATTGCCCGTGACCTTGCAGCGCTTCAATTTTCTTCCCCAGTTCCTGGCTACCGAGAACGCCGTGCGGGAATGGTCCACCCGGCCATTCCCAGGAGGTCCCACGAATCAAGGCACGCTCAATACAAATGTCGGCGCCCAAAAATTGTTCAGCACCGGGGCCTTGTTGATTCTGCGCGTCGCCAATCAGACCGTTATTGATTTCACCTCCAATGGCAAACCGACGCTCAGTCAATCGACGGCACTGCTGGATTTGACCCAGCCCTTGCTGCAAGGAGGCGGCAGGGCCGTGACCTTGGAGCCGCTGACGCAATCCGAACGCGATTTGCTCTACGAAGTGCGGCGGTTCAACCGCTTCAATCGCGAGTTCTACGTCAATTTGGTCGGTGGTCAACAACTCTCCCTGGGCGGTGGCGGCGGTGCCTTGGCGAACCTGGCCGACCTCAATTTAGGAGTGAGCGGACGGGCTGCCAACGTCGGCTATTTGCCCACTTTGCGGACCTTGGCCAGCGTTCGTGTCGAACAGCAAAACGTCGAATCGCTCGAAGGGCTGTACCGGTTCTTCCTGGCTTATGCCGAGGGGGGGGGGTTTTCGAAACTGCAAGTCGATCAAGTGGAACAAGACCTGAATTCGGCCCGGCTCCGCTTGTTGTCGCAGCGCATTGCTTACTTGGATAATCTCGATCAGTTCAAGCTTCAGCTTGGCTTGCCGACGGATTTGCCTTTTGAACTGGATTTTAGCCCGCTCAAACCCTTGGCGGATCAGATGAGCCGTTTTCAGTTGCTGGAAAACCAGTTCCGCGAAGTGCTGGTGCAATTGGAAAAGGAAGAAGCCAATCCCGAGGCGCCCAAGCGGTTGCGGAGCATCATGGAGGGATTGATCCAAAGCTCCGCTCTGACCGAAGCAACGGCGTTTCGCGCGAACATCCCCGGACGTTGGAGTTATTGGAAGTTTCTCAATTCCGCCGAGGTGTTGATTGCGGGACGAATGGGGAGCATCTTGGCCCAGCCCCTCTATGCTTTCACTCCTGGATCGGCTTTAATGGTCGTCAACATGGTCATTCCGCGCCGGGTGCAGTTGCTCCATGAATTGGAGTTGCGTCGGCAAGAACGCAACCGGCTCTTGGATGAGCAGGAGATCGCCGAGTCGGAGGAAAAGCCTTTTCCTGAAGAAAAACAGCTTCGCTTGGCCGAATTGAGTCAAGAGATCGATATCGCCGAGATGGAGTTAACGCTCTCCTTGTTTGAAAGGGAAACCTTCCGCGACCCGGCCAATCCAGGGCGTGAGAAAATTCTGAGAAGCGATTTATTTCGCCGCATCGTTTATCGGTTCGCTTTATTGTTGGAAGAGTCGCGGGTGGAACGGTTAAAACAATTGGAAAAAGCATGGCCGGAATTGCCGCCCGTGCGTATTAACGATGTGGACTTGTTCCAGGTCAGTTTGGAGGAAGCCCAACACTTAGCGGGAGAAACCGCGTTAAACAATCGTCTGGATTTGATGAATACACGGGCGCAAGTAGCCGACGCGTGGCGGAAAATCGCGGTCTTCGCCAATTCTCTACTTGGCGGGCTGGATTTGCGATATAATGTGAATGTTCTTACCCCGCCGGCGGAGCTCGGTCAGCCGTTGAACTTCAAAGGCCAGATCGCTCGGCACCAATTAACGCTGAACGCGGAATTGCCCCTGGTTCGGCGCCTGGAACGGAACAGTTATCGGGCCAGCCTGATCGCCTTCCAACGACAACGCCGCAACTTGCAAGCCACGGAAGACCAGATCCTTTTTCAAGTGCGCCAGCAAGTGCGACAATTGCGACAGTTAGCCGAACAGTACAAGATTCAGCAGCGGAATTTGCAGTTGGCTTTTTATCAAGTGGACAATGCCTTGGAGGTGCTGCGGGCGCCGCCCGCCGCGGGAGAAACCAGAGACGCCGCCACCGCGGCCGCCGCCTTGACGCAACAGCTTTTGCAAGCCCAACGAAGTCTGCCACAAGCCCAAAACGGGCTTTATCAAACCTGGGTCAACTACCAGGTCACGCGCATGAATCTCTACCGTGACTTGGAATTGTTGCAGATCGATGGAAGAGGAGCCTGGATCAATGAATTACAACCCGATCAGCCCCGCCGCAACGGATCTCCCGATCGCCCCTGAGGGAGCGGCCTCGATGCGAAGCCGGGATGCCGGCGATCAACTGCACCAGCCGTCCGACGCCATCATGCAACACCTGGCTCATCTCGACGAAGTCGTCGAAACCTCCTTGCCGGGCAGCAGCCGATCCAGCTTCCGCTGGCTCTTCATGTCGGTGGGCTTGCTGCTCACCGTTGGCCTAATTGGCGGCGCGGTCTACTACCAGGCCCATCAGCAGGATAGTCTCCCTAAAAACCTGGAGTTCCTGCGCGCGGAGCGGGGTAAAATCGTCGATATCATCGTCGAAAAGGGAGAACTGGAAGCGGCCCGCAACACCGAAGTCATCTGCAAGGTCCGGGCCAGCGGTCGCGGCAACACCGTGGCCTCCACCATTAAATGGGTCATCGACGACGGCAGTCGCGTCAAGAAAGGCGACTTGCTCATGTTGCTCGACGACGCCGGCATCAAGGATCAAATCAAGAATCAAGAAATCGTCGTGGCTGGCGCGCGGGATTCCAAAATCCAAGCCGACAGCCAATTCGACATCATCCGCAGCGAGAATGAAAGCGCGCTCAACACGGCCAAGAACGACGTCGAACTGGCCCGCCTCGATCTGGAAAAGTACCTCAAGGGCGAACTGGAGCAGAAGCGCAAGGACGTCTTCGGCCGGATCACCCTCAAGGAATCGGAGATGCTCCAATCCAAGGATCGGATGGGCTGGTCCACGCGGATGGTCAAGAAAGGTTATCTGTCTGAAAGCCAAGCCCGCGTCGATGAGTTCAAGCTGCGGAGTTCGGAGATCGATCTCGATAAGTTGAAGGAAGAGCACCGCGTGCTGGATGAATTCGATTCCAAGCGCAATGAATTGGACCTTAAAAACAAGCTTGATCAGGCCATCGTGGCCGAAAAAGTGGCCCGCATCACGGCGGTCGCCAAGGAAGCCCAGGCCGCGGCCAAGGCACAGGCGGCCCTGGCCGTGCTCAATCAGGAGCTTTCCAAACTCGATGATCTCCGCGAAGATTTGCGCAACTGCCGCATCTATGCCCCGAACGAAGGCATGGTGGTTTATTTTATCCCCGAAAGCTCGCGCTTCGGCACCGGCTCTCAACAGTCCACCATTGCCGTGGGTGAACCCGTCAAGGAAGGCCAGAAATTGATGCGGATTCCCGACCTGCGCAAGATGCTTGTCCGCGTCAAGATTCATGAATCGATGGTGCGCCGCCTTCAGGAGGATATACTGCAGCGGACGGGTTTTAGCGAATGCCTCTATGCTTCGCAAATGGTGGGACATTTTCAGCTCAACAAATTAATGAGCGTGTTATTGATGTCCCATCTCTCGGACGCGTATGCCGAGTTCGATGATGAAATTGCCGAGTATGGCTCGCCGGCTTGGATCAAGATGGCCGCCATGCCTAAACCCATGCTGGGTCACGTCAAGTTTGTCTCGCCGGTGGCTTCCTCCACCGACTGGATGTCATCCGACGTGAAGGTCTATCAGACGCTCGTCGCCATTCATGATAGCTCGGAAATGCTCAAGCCGGGCATGAGCGCGGAAGTCACGATCAAAATCGACGAGCGCGACGACGTGCTCCGACTGCCCGTGCAGGCGGTCCTGGAATCGGGCGGCCAGCGGTTCTGCTACGTGCGCGAGCCAGATGGCAAAATCACCAAGCGATCATTAGCCACCGGCCTGAACAATAACCAATACATCGAAATTCTCAGCAGCTCGGAAATCAAGGAAGGCGAGATGGTCCTGATGAACCCGCGCGTCTATGCCGAGCGTCTCAAGGACTTGCAAACGACCTTCTCGGACCCGACGGATCAATTAAAGGGGAACGAGTTGAAAGGCCGCGGGCTGCGCCGACCCAACAATGGCAATGGCTCCGACGCCAACGCCCCCATGGCACCGCCCAATGGTGCTGGCGCTCCCGAACCAAGCCCAATGGGAGAGAGCAAGGCCAATCGTGGTTCGCCCAATGGCGGCCCGCGCGGCCAAGGCGAAACCCCGAACCGAGCCTCCGGCAATAACTCTGGAAGCGGCCGCAGAAGCGGCGCCATGAATCAGGATCAGCAACGCCAAATGGCTGAGTTTATGGACAAGATGCGGAAGGCTTCTCCTTCGGAAAGAAAAACGCTGATCAATGGCTTGCCTGTCCCCGACCAAGTCAAGGACCAGATTCGCCAACAATTCAAAGGCCAAGGCATGGAAATCGACGACTAGTTCAATCGAAACCGGTTCCCCACCTGAAGTTGCCAAGCAGTTGGCTCAGCCGAAGGATGCTTCACCTTGTCTGCCATCGCACGCGTCGTCAATTTGGTCAAAAATTACAACCTCGAAGGCGGGTTGGTCCAGGCGTTGCGCGGCGTGAATCTCGATTTCGAGGAGGGCGACTTCGTCGCGCTCATGGGGCCGTCCGGCTCGGGCAAATCGACCTTGCTCAATCTGCTTGGGTGCTTGGATCGACCTTCCGCGGGCCACTACTATCTGGGCAACCAAGACGTGTCCCAGATGGACGACGATCAACTGTCGGAAATCCGCTCCCGCTACCTCGGCTTCATCTTTCAGTCCTACAACTTGATTGCCCAATACACCGTCGTGGAAAATATCCAGGTACCCTTGCTCTATCAGGGCAAGATGAACCAGCAAACGTATCACCGCTGCGTGCGCTTGGCCCAGATGGTGGGTCTCGGGGACCGCTTGGATCACCGGCCGACGCAATTGTCCGGCGGACAGCAGCAGCGCGTGGCCATCGCGCGCTCCCTGGTCAACAATCCCCACGTCATCCTCGCCGATGAAGCGACGGGCAACCTCGACACCAAAACCAGCATCGAGATCATGGAGCTGCTCACCGCCCTCAATGAAATGGGCAAGACCATCATCATGGTCACCCACGAAAACGACATCGCCGAATGGGCGCGCCGCGTCGTCCGCATGCGGGATGGCAACGTCGAGAGTGATGAGCGCAAGCGCCGCGTGCATCGGCGGCCAACCAACCCCTTGGTGGGCAGCCGCCGCTAGCCAGGAGATCGACGATCGCATGATGAGCTTTGAAAACATCGACCTGAATCTCGTCTACATCGCCTTGGGCGCGATGACGCTGGTGCTGTTGCCCATCTTTTTGTGGCACACGCCGCTCGTCGGCGCGAAGACCCGCAACAGCATCAGCACCGCCATCCGCAACCTCTGGCTGCACAAGCTGCGCTCCTTTCTGTCCGTGCTGGGCATCATCATTGGCACCGGGGCCGTCATCGCCCTCATGGCCTTTGGCGAGGGCAGCATGCAAGACGCCCTGGATGACATCAAGCGGCAGGGAGCCACCAATATCATCGTCATGAGCGTCAAGCCCCCGGAGGAAGCAACGTCGACGCGGCGCTCCTTTGTCGCCAAGTATGGCTTGACCGATCAAGATTACAACCGCTTCCAGCAAACGCTTCCCAATTTGGTCGCCACGCTCCCCATGCGCGTCTTTGCGGCGGAAATTCGGCCCGTGATCGAGAGCCGCATGTTTCAAGGCCGGGTCGTGGGAACGACGGCGCATTACTCGACGGTCTATCAGATTCAAGATCGCATCGAACGCGGCCGCTTTCTGGAAGAACAGGATGAAAACCCGGTGCCCCGCAACGTCACGGTCATCGGTTCCGCGATTGCCAGCACGTTGTTCCCTGGCGAGGATCCACTGGGCAAATCGATCAAATTTTCCGGCAAGGATCGGGCCTTCACGATTGTGGGCGTCCTCAAGGATCGAACGCCCAGCACCAGCGCCGGCGACATCGAGGATTACAATGGGGATGTCTACATTCCCTTGGCGGCGTGCCGTTCGCTTCTGGGCGAACTGGTCGTCTTTCGGTCCAGCGGCATGCGGGGCGCCGAACAGGTGCAACTCAATCGCATCGTGCTCACCGTGCAAGTCATGGACCAGGTTCGCCCCACCTCCGAAATGGTGCGGGCGCAATTGGAAGAGTATCACGACCGCAACAAGCGGGATTGGGAAATCAAAGTTCCCTTGGACAAGCTGGAGCAGGCCGAGCGCACCCGCGATCGCTACCGCATGCAAATGGCCATGATTGCTGGCATCTCCCTTCTGGTGGGCGGCATCGGCATCATGAACATCATGCTGGCCACGGTGACCGAGCGGACCCGCGAGATCGGCATCCGCCGGGCCTTGGGCGCCAAGCGGGGCGATATCACCTTTCAATTCCTGGTCGAAGCCGTGGTGCAAACGACCGTCGGCGGCGTGATGGGTGTGGGCTTGGGGTTCGCGGTCATCTATGCCGTGCCCTGGTTGGTCCTCCGTTATTTCGAGGAACGGATTCCCGCCGCGGTGCATGTGCCCTCCGTCTTCATGGCCTTTCTTGTGGCCGTGGTGGTCGGCGTTCTCTTCGGTTGGTATCCCTCGCGGCGGGCAGCCCGGCTCGATCCCATCGAAGCCTTGCGGCATGAATAATGCATTCGCACGAATCATCGCAGCCCCGGGAAGTCTTGAATGTCTCGGGGCTGATGATTGATCCATCATGCTGAAGATGCGGCGATCGCTTTCACCTTGCCCAATCCCTGGTCAAATCGTTTCCAAACCCTCGATGGTCCATTACAATGCGAACCGTGCCGCGGTCTGGAGGCTCCACGACTGGGGAGTTTGCCATGTTTGAAGTGTTCGAACACACGGCCGACGTCGGGCTGCGGATGCGGGCGCCGCGGTTAGAGGAGTTATTCGTCGACGCCGCGCGGGGACTCACGGCCTTGCTCGTGGAAAACCCCGAAGCGGTTGAGCCGCGCATGTCATGGGAGTGCCATCTCCAGGCCGATCAGCGGGATTGGCTGCTTTTCGACTGGCTCAACGAGCTTTTGTACCAATTCGATGTGCATCATCGCTTGCTGGCCCGCTGCTCGGTGCGGCTGGAAGGGACGCAGCTACACGCCTTTTGCGAAGGCGAGACCATCGACCCCGCCAGGCATCGGCTTGATCATGAGGTGAAGGCGGTTACTTACCATGACTTGCAATTGACGGAATCCCCAGACGGCTGGATGGCCGAGGTGATCTTGGATATTTGAGCGAATGCCTGAGGTGAAACATGAAAGCCTATGACGGCCCTTTGGAAAAAGTCAGCGACGTCTGCTACCGCATCCCGAAGGCGTATCGATCGGACATGCGCGTCGATGGTTTGATCTTCGCCAGCCCCGATTTGATCGACCAGATCAAGGACGATCAGGCGCCCGAGCAGGTGGCCAACGTCGCCACCTTGCCCGGGATCCAGAAAGCGAGCCTGGCCATGCCGGACATCCACTGGGGGTACGGATTTCCCATTGGCGGCGTTTGCGCGACGGACCCCGCCGAGGGGGGAGTCATTTCCCCCGGCGGCGTGGGCTATGACATCAACTGCGGCGTGCGGCTGGTGCGGAGCAATTTGTACTTCAAGGACGTCAAGCCAATCGTGCGTCCGCTCATCGAGGAACTGTTTCGACAAGTGCCCACGGGGGTCGGCCGCACCGGCAAATACAAGTTCGGCCGCAAGGAACTGCGCTCGCTTATGCGGCAGGGCGTTCCCTATCTGCTCGGCCGCGAATTGGCCGAACCCAGCGACATCGAACACACCGAAGCTCATGGTCTCCTCGAGGATGCCGAGCCGGATTGGGTCAGCGATCGCGCCTTGGATCGCGGCGCGGAACAGTGCGGCACCTTGGGCTCGGGAAACCACTTCCTGGAAGTGCAAGTGGTCGAACAAATCTGGGATGAGGAAGCCGCGGCGGTCATGGGCCTGGCCAAGGACATGATCTGCGTGCTCATCCATTCTGGCTCCCGCGGCTTGGGCTATCAGGTATGCGATGACGCCCTGCATCAGCTCCGCGGCGTGCCGGAAAAATATGGCATTCATTTGCCGGATCGGCAGTTGGCTTGCGCCCCCATCCATAGCTCCGAGGGTGTGCGCTACCTGGGAGCGATGCGCGCGGCAGCGAATTTCGCCTGGTGCAATCGTCAGCTTCTCATGTGGCAGACCCGGGAAGTCTTCGAGACCATCTTTGGACGCTCTTGGAAGGAACTGCAGATGAACCTCGTCTACGACGTGGCCCACAACATCGCCAAGTTCGAGGAACATGAGGTGGATGGGGTGAAGAAAAAGGTCTGGGTTCACCGCAAGGGCGCAACACGTGCTTTTCCGCCGGGCCACCCGGAGATTCCGACCCGCTATCGCCGCATCGGTCAACCCGTCATCATCCCTGGCGACATGGGGCGGGCCAGCTGGGTTCTCGTTGGCCAACCCGGCAGCATGGAGCACAGCTTCGGGACCACCTGTCACGGGGCGGGGCGGGCCATGAGCCGGACAGCCGCCATCAAACATTCGCATGGACGGCGGATCGACAAGGAACTCGAACAGCGCGGCATCATCGCTCGCGCCCGCAGTTGGAAGGGGCTGGCCGAGGAACAGCCCGAGGCCTACAAGGACGTCGATCTCGTGGTCGACGTGGTGCACCGGGCGGGCATCTCCAAGAAAGTCGCCCGCATGAAACCCATCGGGGTGATCAAAGGCTAATGAGAAACGAATCAGCCTGGTAGTTTATCAATGGAGACGTCCATGGGATCGGTCCCTCTTCGTTCCTTGATTCTGGTTGCCTTGATGGCTGTTGGCCTACTGCCGTTGGCCTCCCTGTCGTCTATTTCGCTGGCCGATGTGCCCATCAAGCCAGACGAAGCCGTGATCCAATGCCTGCAACCGATCTTGGAAAAGCATCAGGTGCCCGGCCTGGTCGGGGCGATCATCCAGGGCGATCGGGTCGTTGCCATCGGCGCGGTCGGCGTTCGCAAACAGGGCGACTCCAACCCCATCACCATTCATGATCAGATGCACATCGGCTCCTGCACCAAGGCGATGACGGCCACGCTCCTGGGCTTGATGGTCCAGGAAGGGAAATTGCAATGGAGTTCGACGCTGGCTGAATTGTTTCCCAAGCATGCGAGCCTCATGCATGCCGACTATCGAACCGTCACCTTGGAGCAGTTGTTGACCCATCGCGCCGGCCTGCCCGCCAATACGGACTGGTGGCGGCTGGGCGCCGATCGGCCCACCAACTTGCAGCGGGAAACGCTCCTCAAAAACGTTCTGAAAGATGCTCCCAAGCATTCGCCCGGCAGCCGATTTGAATATTCCAATGTGGGGTACGCCCTAGCTGGCCACGTCGCCGAGGTGCTAGCCGGCAAGAGCTGGGAAGCGTTGATGAAGGAAAGGCTCTTCCAACCGCTCGGCATGAGCAGCGCGGGTTTCGGACCGCCGGGCGGCAAGGGCAAGCTCGATCAGCCATGGGGCCATCTGCTCCGCGGGGACAAGCTCACGCCCCAACAGCATGACAATGCCCCCGCCCTCGGTCCCGCCGGCACGGCTCACACGTCGTTGATCGATTGGGCCAAATTCTGCGCCGTGCATCTGGGAGCCAGCCAAGGTCCGTCCGCTTTGCTCAAGCCTGAGTTGCTGCAACAGATGCACACGCCGCCCCAGGGACAAAAATATGCCATGGGTTGGAACGTCGTTGACCGCTCCTGGGCCGGGGGACAAGCCCTCAACCACGCTGGCTCTAACACGATGTGGTACGCCGTCGCCTGGCTCGCTCCGAAACGCCGGTTCGGCGTCCTGGTCGTGACCAACCAGGGGGGCGAACCCGCCACGAAAGCCTGCGATGCCGCCTCCGCCTCCCTCATCGATCTCTACGAAAAGACCATGGGCAAGAAGTAGTGGAGCATCCTACAGGAGAACCGCTTGCACTCCCATGGATGCATAAGCCTTAAATGAGATGTGTCACTGACGACGACTCCCTTGAAACGCTCAACTGGTCCATCACGGTCGCCATTGGACGTAAATCTATACTTCACATGACCATGCGTCGATGCTGACCCCATCGTAGTGATCGTTTCACGGGAGGGGGGTGGGTGCGTGAAACGCTCACCTTATTTCCTTACACAGCAAGCACTTAAGTGTGTTTTCTACAGCGCCGCGAACCGTGGTCATTTTTAGCCGCATTCGTGCCATGTCCGCCTTAGGTTGGCATGCCCCTGTAGGGCATGATTTCAACAAGCCCCCGCCGCATCCGAGAAGCCCCGCGAACCATCCCTAACGCGTTACTTAGCCCCCCGTGATTCACGGGGGGTAACCGATCATTCACCTGACACCCCCGCGCACCGGGTTGCGAACACCCCGTTGCACGACCCTCACCCATGCCGACACGGATCCAACACCCCTTGATTTCCATGGAAGTCGACTCGGGGCGCTGACGCAACCCCGCTCGCCAAGTCTGGCAGGGTGCGTTGAGCGCAGCGAAAAGCACCAAAGTGATATCCATCCGTGGATGATAATCGGGCTGACTGTTGGAAACTGAGAATTCGTTTGCTTCAGCCAACATACCAAACTAAATTGCATGGGTTGAGGATGCGGATTGGGGTCATCCGTTTGCTCCGCGACGCTGCTCTATCGCGGAGTGTTAGTGGGCAAGGATTCATCGGTAGGAAGGTCGCCTCATGCCGTCGCAGTATCCCTACCGAAAGACGGTTCGCAACGAATACCTTGGCGTAAGCAAGGTCATTCGCGCGATGACCCGGCGCGAACTCGATTGGCTGGTGGAAGCTCAGCTGGCGAAGTGGCAAGAGCAAGAAGCCCGCAAGCAGCAACAAAAGCGGAAAGATGCGGACCGCGAACGCGCCCGGCAACACGCAGAGAACCTGAGATTACAGGCCGAGGAAGACACCCGAGCCGCCCAAGAGAATATCGAACGATTTCGGACGATCCTCACGAGAAGCCTTGGCGTCAACCTAGCTCTCGATTGGGAACAGTTTCTGGACCGGCGGACCATGCCGCCCTTCAGGTTCAGTCAAGTGAAACCGGACCGTGACCAGATTCGCCTTCAAATTCTCGGGCCCAAACCGGGCGAGCGGCTCGTCGCGTCTCCGATACCTGAGCAGCCGAGTTTTCTAGAGTTCTTCCTTCCCTTCCTGCGCAAGCGACGCTTGAAGCGGGAAGCCGAAGCGGCCGAAGTCTATGAAAGAGAGAAGAAGCGGGCAAGGGTTGAGTTCCTGAAGCGCTTGAAAGAGTACGAATCCCGTGAGAAAGAGGTAGTGGAAAGCTATAACTTGGCCATTCGTACCTACAACGCTCAATTGAAGCATGAGCAGGAAAGGTACATTCGAGAGCGGGATCAGTTCCACGTGAAACAGGAGGCCCACAACAGCGCGGTGCTGGACTTTCGCTCCCGCTACGAGTCGGGCTCGCCCGAGGCCGTCGAGCGGTACATGCAGATGGTACTCGAACGGTCATCGTACCCGGAGCCCATCGCTGGTGAACCTGATGCGCGATTCGACGAAGCCAGCAACACGCTCATTGTCAGTTTTTGGCTGCCGGCACCGGCAGATATTCCGAAAGTCGTCGAGCATAAATACGTGGTGTCGCGCAAGGAAATCAATGCAGTGGAGATGAAGCAGAAGGAGTTCGAGGCATTCTACGACGATGTCATTTACCAGATCGCGCTCAGGACGTTCTCCGAGGTATTCGTCGCCGACGCCGCGCAACGCGTCGAGGCGGTCGTTTTTAACGGTTGGGTCCGCGGAATCGACCGCAAAACCGGAAACCCCTTCACCTCATGCGTGTTGAGTTGTGAAGCTTCGCGAAAGCAGTACGTCGAGCTGGACCTGGCTCATGTTTCGCCGAAAGAGTGCATTCGTGGGCTCAAGGGCATCACCGCAGGGCCGCTCGTCATGCATGCACCGGTGAAGCCGATCATGGAACTGAAGCGAGATGACGACCGGTTCGTGGAATCCAAAGAAGTGCTGGACCAAGTCCGCCCCGAAGACAACTTGGCCGCGATGGCATGGGAGGACTTCGAACACTTGGTCCGAGAGCTCTTCGAGAAGGAATTCGCCCGGACCGGGGGTGAGGTCCGAGTCACTCAGACGAGTCGCGACCGGGGTGTTGATGCGATCGCATTTGACCCAGACCCGATCCGTGGCGGCAAGTTCGTCATCCAGGCCAAGAGATACAACATGGTCGTCCCCGTATCAGCCGTTCGCGATCTTTACGGAACGATGATCGCGGAAGGTGCGACGAAGGGGATTCTCGTGACGACTAGTCATTTCGGGCGGGACAGCCGCGAGTTCGCCAAGGACAAGCCGATCACGCTGATTGACGGTAATAACTTAGTGCATATGTTCCAGAAGCACGGTCGCAATGTACACATTGCAATGCTCCCCAAAGGGGACCCACGCCGCGGATTGGGGTAGTGGCGGGCTAATCAAAGGATGAAACTGACCGGCAGATTCGCCGTCGCAGCCTAGTTTGGCTTTACGGAGACATCAATTATGCCAAAAGACATCTTTATTTCACACTCTCACAGCGACCGTGACATAGCTACGGCCTTGACCGATTGCATCGTATCCGGCGCCGGATTGCGTTATCGAGATATCCTTTGCACCTCTCACTCCCATCCAGATGCTCAACTAAAGCCTGGTGAGGACATCAATCGAACGTTGCGAAAGCACTTGAAAGAGTGTCGTGTCCTTGTTCCAATTATTTCCAGTGATAGTCTTGAGCGAAATTACGTTTTGTTTGAGATTGGTGGTGCGTGGGCGCTTGAATGCAAAATCATGCCGGTCGTAGTACAACGGGAAATGAAAGAGAAGATGCCAGAGATCATACGCGGGCTATTTTATACCGAGTATGATGTACCAGAAAGGGTGAAGGCGTTGATCATCGCTATCGAACGAGAATGTTTTTCCTCGGTAGGGAGACCCGATGATGAGAAACTCGATGCCACGATAAACGAATACTTCGCTAAGCTCAAATTACCGTGACCAAGAACGGTATCTAACGCCATACATTCTTATCGCTACTCTAGCTAGAATAAAGACACCGTGGACCCACCCCGGGCACGCCCCGCGCCCCATGCCGACACTGCCCCACCACCCTTTGATGTCCATGGAAGCCGACTCGGGGCGCTGACGCAACCCCGCTCGCCAAGTTTGGTAGGGTGCGTTGAGCGCAGCGAAACGGACCTACACCCTGAGAATTCGTTTGCTTCAGCCAACATACCAAACTAAATTGCAAAAGTTGAGGATGCGGACTTGGGTCATCCGTTCGCTCCGCGCTGCTGCTCCATCGCGGACCGTCCGGCGGAATCTTTTTACGGAGGTATGCGTAATGTTTATGGTTGGTCGCGTGTTACTGTTGTGCGTGGCGGCCGTCGTAGTCGCTAACGGCGCAGGGGCGGACGATGTTGTTGGCGCGATCTGGAAAGTCGAACGGCAGGACAACAAGGAGATCGTGTGGACATTCCGGGCGGGCCCGAAGGGGGGCGTCTGGTCCGTGCCGAAAGAGGGTAAACCGGAGTTGATCGGCACCTGGACTGGGGGCTCGGGCAAGACGGTCATCAAGATCGATGCAGCGGACAAGCGCAAGCACGGCCCGAAGCGAACCATCACCATCGTGCAAGTAGGCAAGAATCCGCCGAAGTGGCAGGGCGAAGTCGAGTTATCGGACGGCAGGAAGGCCCCGCTCACGGTCACGCTGGTCAAGGACTGATTCGGCGTGTTCCGCGCCGTTGCACCGCGCGTTGCCGCCGGCCGAACCCGGCGCTGCAGCGGACCGGGCCGGCATGACAGTTTTTCGAGACGTCACGATCCTTGCAGCCGGCTCGCAAGTGAACGCGTTCGTTCGGCCGCGGAGGACCTCGGACTGCGAAGGTCCGTTCCTGGAGAAGAACTGAAGTGAAGAACAAAAGAGTGGCTTGGTTTGTTGCGGCGACCACAAGCGCAACGATGCTCGTGTTCATCGCCGCTAAGGTGTTGGAACTGATTCCCGGGGCCACCGTAATCGACGTTGGTGCCATCGCCGTTACCGGTATATTGACCGGGTTATTTCTTGGCTTTGGCCTCACGCTGCGTCGGCATCAGCCGATCGGGGAAGATTGCAACAGAGCCGTACCCGGGGCATAACTGCCGAACCCGGCGCTGCAGCGGACCGGGCCGGCAGCTAGACTTTCCCAGGGTTCAAGCGCCCCGCCGTGGCTGAGCTTGGGTGATAGACAACCAGGGACAGGGGAACAGTTCTGGAGATGGCCATGGGCAAAGTGTCAAGCAGGTCGAAGGAAGTGGATGCCTATATCGCCAAGCAGCCTCCGGAGACGCAGCGCGCACTTGAAGAATTACGCTCATGCATCTGGAATGCAGCACCCGGAGTCTCCGAGTTGATGAACTACAACATCCCCGCGTTTGCCTTGTCCAAAGGGGCCAAGCGCGACCAGCAGATCATGATCGCCGGGTATGCCAAACACGTCGGCTTCTATCCCAGCCCGGATGTCATCGAGGCATTCGCCGATCGGCTCAAGGCGTACAAGTTCGCCAAGGGTTCGGTCCAGTTCCCCGTGAACAAGCCCATCCCCAAGGCACTCGTCGCCGCGATGGTCCGGCTCCGGTTATCCCAGTTGCAGGCATGAGTCCTGGTCGCACACCGCCCCGAACGGCTCCTTCAGGGCCGCTGCATCCCCTTAGCCATGAGACCCAGGCCGTCGGCTGGAGCTAACCGAATCGGCCTTTTGGGCCAAACCAACCATTAGGAACCGGCTCCCGCCGCTTGGTTCACCACGCTGTCCAGCGCACCCGGGACGCACTTGGCGCGTTTGGCGGCGAAGGCCAAGAAACATGGGTCATCCGGCGAGCGATAAAGACTACCCGCGCTCTTGTATTTGCCCAGGTCGATGGCGAGAATGGGGACCGTGGCGGCTGATTAAGTCGTGATTGTTGACACAATGCCATTTCCTCATAGATATGGGACTTGGTCGCGTGGTAACCGCCAAGCCGCCACGCCCCACGGCTGGCATGGCTTCTTTCTGCGAATACTGGAATCGCGGTTTGGCGACCGTGGGTGGAATGCGGAGAGTCACAATCGATGTTCGGCAAATTCGTCAAAGGGATCGTCCGCGGAGCTGCCGCTGGGCTCGGTTACAAGATCAGCCGGATCGTACCGTCCGGGGCGGGAGCTCACGGCATTGATTCGATGGAACATTTCTTGCGACACCTCTCCCGCCTGGGCGTCCGCCCGCGGTGTATTCTCGATGTAGGGGCGAACCGCGGGAGTTGGTCAGCCTTGGCGGTCAAGGTTTTCCCCGATGCCCAGTTCGTGCTGATCGAGCCGCAGGCGGAAATGCTGCCGCACTTGAAGGCGTTCTGCGCCGCGCACCCTTCGGCCCGGTTTGTCGCCGCGGGGGCTGGGCCGGCACCCGGGGAGGCAGTCCAGACGATCTGGGATGACCTGCAAGGCTCCTCGTTCCTGCCTCCCGTGAATGAAGAGAAACTTCGAGCCGGGCGGCAGCGGAAGTCGCCGGTCGTGACCATCGATTCGATTTTTCTTGAGTCGGGACCGCTTCCGGACTTAGTGAAGCTGGACATTCAAGGCTTTGAACTCGAAGCCCTGAAGGGAGCGAGTAGCCTGTTCGGTCATACCGAGTGCTTCGTCTTGGAGGTTTCACTCTTTCGGTTCATGCCCGCGATGCCGGACTTTCGGGACGTCGTCGAGTTCATGCACCAGCGGGGGTATAAGGTCTACGACATTTGCGGCTACCTGAGGCGCCCGCTCGACGGCGCCCTTGGCCAACTTGATGTGGTGTTTGCCCGAGCGAGCGGGCGGTTGTGTAACGACACGCGCTGGTCGCTCGCCGACGACAGCCCGTCGTGCCTCCCGCCGCCCGCCGAAGCCGCCGCTGGCCCTTCGCGTCAAGAGGCAAGCCGGTAGCGGGTGGATACAGGCGGCCCGGGCAGGTGAGCGTGGTCCTTCGGCTGTGGAGGCGGAAGATGGTGCGATTGGATGAGGCCGCGATCGATCGAGCCCTCCCGCTCGTCGCTATCGGGTTGGAGAAGTATCTCCCCCTTCAGGCAGCGCTGGCGACCACGGAAGTCGCTCACGATCGCGACTTCCAGAAGCGCTTCAATGCCTTCTACCGGGTTCGGAGAGGCGCGGCATGGCAGAACGAGTTCGACGCACTGCTCCAACAGGAGAAGTCGTCCCCGCGGCCGTACGGCATGGTCCTGCGGGCGCTATATGAATCGACCGGCCGAGTTGAAGCGTCCTTCGCAAGCAAGCTCGCAGCCACGGTCGATCCGAACAAGCCGGTGATCGACGCGGTCGTCTTGAGGAACGTCAGCCTCCGGCTTCCACCGCCGGGTGCGATCGAAGCACGGCTGGCGCGAGTCGAAGTGGTGTACGCACGGCTTGGGCAAATGTTCGCCGAGTTCCTCGCCTCGGACGGCGGGCAATATCTGGTGGCGCGGTTCGCGGAGGCGTATCCCGGGCGGCCAGTGACCCCGGTCAAGATGCTCGACCTGGTTCTCTGGCAAACGAGGTAGACGCCGCCCTAGACGCTGAACATGATGATGGCCGTGATGTTCGAGCCTGACAGGCTCGTTCTGTCAGCCCAGGGCGCAGCCCTGGGTTTTGGGTTCCCGATCATTCGAGTGATCGACCCTGTAAGGGGCGTTCATCTCTGTCCCACGACACCGCCCCAAACGGCCCTGACAGGGCCGCTGCACCTATTCCCGCGAAGTCTGACGATTTTGGCAATCCTTAGCTCACTTGATGCCGTCGTATGGGTGAATGCGTCCATCGGCGGCAAGTTCCTCGTTTCGAACTAGGGGTTTACCATGACTCGACACTTGATGCTCTGCACCACCGCGCTGGTTATTTGCGGCATCCTCGGCCTGATGGTGGGGAAAGTTTTGGCCGAGGATAAAACGGTGAAATACGAGAAGGAGTGGAAGGGCGGCTCCGACGAGGCGAAAGACAACGATGCCTGGCGACATGCTCCAGACGATAACGTCATCGCCGACCCCAAGGCCTGGGCAAAGCTGTGGAAGGCCTGGCGGTTCGACAAGGAACTGCCCAAAGTGGATTTCGAGAAGGAACTCATCCTCGTCGTTGCCAGCGAGGGTCCGAATCCCATCCGCAACGACAAGCTAACTCTGAGCGCGACGGGCAACCTCCAGTTCGACTGGAGCCACACCGATAAATTGGGGCCCGGCTACCGATACCTGATCCTGCGCGTCAGCCGCGATGGGGTTAAGACCGTGAACGGCACAGCCATTCCCAAGGAATAGGGGGTAACCCGGATCATCACCGCGGCCGCCGCTGGCCTTCCGTGATCAAAGGGCAAGGCGGTTCGAATGGAGCGCAAGTCCCGAGCGCGGAGTGAACGCGGCACTGGAGCCGGCGCTCGGTTTCCTGACCGCGCCGGTGCCCTTCAAGTGGTCGCTCGAGACATGTCCCGCGTCGCTGTCTTGTCGCCGGGGAGGGGAGTTTCTAGGATATCGTTTCCATAAAAAATCACTCTCCGCCATGGCCGAGGTGCTTATGTCCATCGATAAAAGCCTGAAGCGCAAGTCAGCGATCGTCCGCCAACGGAGCGTCCTCAATCGCGAGGAACGCATCAAGCAACTGCAATCCGAGGAGCGTTGGCAGGAAGGTCGAAGCCCGTTTGGCCTGCCCAAGGTGAAGGTCGTGAAGATTGTCCTGAAGAAGGCGAAGAAGGCCAAGACCGAGGAAGCGGCTGAAGGGGCCGCCGGTTCCGCCGCGGGCGAAACCAAGTCCGCTGCTGCCGGCAAGGCTGCCGCTCCCGCCAAGGAAGCCGCCAAGAAGAAGTAACGGCTTCCCTTTCCATCGCATCGAACCGCATGCCACCCGGCCTGATATCAGGTCGGGTTTTTTCGTCCTCGTTCGGCTTTTCGGACGTGGAAACGCGGACCGTCAGCGGGATTCCACGTCTTCCAGGTAGGTGTAGCCATCCATGCCTTCCTCATAGAACTTGAGGAAGAGCCGCGACTCCTCGGGGGAGATTTTGCCGAGCTTGACGGCCTTCTCCACGTCCCTTCGCATGCGGGTGATGAGATGCTCGGCGGAATACTGCACGTAGCTGAGCACTTTCGTGACATTATCGCCCTTGATGACGGCGTCGATGCTGGGGGTGCCATCGTCCTCCATGCTGACGTGGACGGCGTTGGTGTCGCCCAAAAGGTTGTGCAAGTCGCCGAGGATTTCCTGATAGGCGCCGAGGAGGAAGCCGCCCAGGTAATAGGGTTCGCCGTTGAAGGGATGGAGTTCGAGAACGTTCTTGACGTCGCGGAGATCGATGAATTGATCGATCTTGCCATCGGAGTCGCAGGTGATGTCGCCGAGGATGCCGCGGCGGGTCGGGGCTTCCCGCAGCCGATGGATCGGCATGACGGGGAAGAGCTGCTTGATGGCCCAGGCGTCGGGCATGGATTGAAAGACGGAGAAATTGCAGAAATAGGTGTCGGAGATGGAGGCTTGCAGCCCCTGCAGTTCCTCGGGGACGTAATCGATTTCCTTGAGGAGCCTGAGGATTTTGCTGCAAATGGCCCAGAAGAGCTTTTCGGACAAGGCCCGCATGGCCAGGCTCATATGGCCCAGGAGGAACATGGTCATGACCACTTCCACGGCCTGGGTCGCGTCATGGTAGCTTTCGAGCAGATTTTTCTTGGAGATGTCGCGGTAGATGCCGAATAACTCGGCGATCGGCTGCGGCGGATCCTCGGGCAGCTCCGTGGGAACCTGGAAATGATCGAACGTGGACACGCCCAGCACGTCGAAGACCAGGACGCTGTGATAGGCGACCATGCCGCGGCCCGATTCGGTGATGATCGTGGGATGGGCGACTTCCGCCTCGTCGCAGACGCCCTTGACGCGGAAGACGACGTCGTTGGCGTACTCCTGGAGCGTGTAATTGATGGAGGATTCGAAGTCGGTTTGCGAGCCGTCGTAGTCGATGCCCAGACCGCCGCCGACGTCGAGGTACTTCATGCCGGCGCCCAAACGGGCCAGTTCGACGTAGACCCTGGAAGCTTCGGTGAGGGCGGCCTTGATGTTGCGAATGTTGGTGATTTGACTGCCCAGGTGGAAGTGGAGAAGCTGCAGGCAGTCGGCCATGTCGTGGTTCTTGAGGTATTCGACGGCGGCAAGGATTTCGGTGATGGTCAGCCCGAACTTGGAGCGGTAGCCCGCGGAGGATTTCCACCGCCCGGCGCCGCGCGCTGCCAACTTGGCCCGCACACCGATGGCCGGGCGGACGCCGACTTCCTTTGCGTATTTCACGATTGAGTGGAGTTCGGTGAACTTCTCGACCACGGGGATGATGTTCTTGCCGATCTTCCGCGCCAGCATGCACATTTTGATGAACTCATCATCCTTGAACCCGTTGCAGATGATCGGCGTCTCCAGGGCGCCTTCGGTCATCGCCAGCACGGCGAGCAGTTCGGGCTTGGAGCCGGCCTCGATGCCGAAATGGAGCGGCCGGCCGAAGTCGAGGATTTCCTCGACGACGTGCCGCTGCTGATTGACCTTGATGGGATAAACGCAGCAATAGCCGCCGTTGTATTGGTATTCCGTCATGGCCTGCTGAAAGGCTTGATGGATGTCGGCGATGCGCTGCCGCAGGATGTCGGTGAAGCGGAGCAAGACCGGCGGGTTGATGCCGCGGACGACCAGTTGGTCGATCAGTTCCTTGAGATCGATGCCGATCTGATCATGGCGCGTCGGTTGGACGGTGACGTGTCCCTTTTCGTTGATGGAAAAGAAGCCCTTGCCCCAAGCTGTGATGCCGTAGGTTTCCTTGGCATCCTGGATCGACCACTTGTCCATGATTTCCATCAGGGTTGGGTATCCTTCATCGAAAGAGCGTCACGAGCGAGAACCTGGCCGTTTGCCGCGGTTGAAGATGCCGGGGATAGGAAGCGCTCCCTGCATCGCGATGGACTCACAAGGAGCCGGGAAGGCGTGCTGGACATCGGCATAGGCGGCCAAGGCAGCGGACGTTGCCAACGAAACGATATATTCAATTATGAAAGCCAACGCCACAAGTCAAGCCAACCGCGAAAACTTCACGGCCGTCGGGCAAGTTTATTTTCGCGCCGCGTTCTAAGGAAAGACAAGGGAGAAGGCTCGCGCTCACATTTACCTCCTTCCCTTTTATACCGGATCGGCGTCGAAAAGAAGCGATGGCAGCCTGCTTTTTACAGCTTTTTTCCCGGCATGGATGGCTAAAATAGTAATGGATTCCTCTCCACGCATCGTGGATCTCATCTTTGAGGAGATAGCCATGCTCGACCGACCGTGGGCTCGCTCGGTGATCTGTTGGAGCATGATGCTCGGAGGATGCGCCTGGATGCTTGCCTCATCGGGCAAGGTGCGGGCGCTGGATGACGTCATGGCGTCGCCGCCCACGCAAACGTCGGGGGCGGACCTGGACAAGCCCCCTCCCAATTTGATCGAACCGGAAATCTTGACCAAAGGCCCGCTCCATGAGGCCTTTGCCACGCCGACGCCTCTGGACACGGAGCCGCGGCCGAAGATCGACCGGCAGCCTCCCCCCAACATCGAAGAGATTCCGCCGGACCAAAAGCCGGAAGGGGACAACGTCGTTTGGGTGCCCGGTTATTGGAGTTGGGACCTCGAGCGAAACGACTTCGTTTGGGTAAGCGGTTGCTGGCGGTCCATGCCTCCAGGCCGCAAGTGGGTCGCTGGTTATTGGCATCAAACGCCTGAGGGGCAGTATCAATGGGTCTCAGGCTTCTGGGCCAATCAGAGCAGTGATCAAATTGAATACCTGCCCGCGCCGCCGGATAGCTTGGAGCAGGGGCCCAATGTCGCTGCTCCGGATGATGAACACTTCTGGGTGCCCGGCTGCTGGGTCTATCGTGAATCGCGCTACTTCTGGCGGCCCGGCTATTGGACGCCTTGGATGGCCGGTTGGATCTGGAGTCCCTCTTATTATTTATGGAGCCCGGCGGGGTACGTTTTCGTCGACGGCTTCTGGGATTATTCTCTTCGGCGGCGCGGGCTGGCGTTTGCTCCATGCTACTGGGGCGGTTGGTCTTGGGGGCTCGGCGCCTGGGGTTGGCGCTATGGATGGGGCTTGAGCTATCGGCCCTGGGTCGGCCTCGACGCGATGTGGCTGACCGATTCCCTCTTCTGCCGCATGGGCATCGGCGGCTATTATTTCGGTGATTTTTATGGGTTGAGCTGGTGGAACAGGGGCTTCCGGCCCTGGTTCGGCTGCTATGGCTACCGGCTGCATTGCCCCATCTTCACGTATAACCAATGCTTCTATCAGACGCGCAATCCGCAATGGCGCGCGGGCTTGCGACAGACGTACGACCATCGGATCGACAATCCGCAGGCGCGGCCGCCGGGCACCTTCCGCGAACAGCAGCGCCGCGTGGCGGACATGAACCGGCCGGTGCCGGGGCGGATGGATGCGCCATCGCCGCGAACCTTGCCCTCCACCCCCGAGGTGGCCAGGCCGATCAATCGCATGGCCAGGCCCAACGACCCGAATCGGGATCCATCGCTGAACTTGCAGCGGCTTGATCCACAGCGCGTCCGGGATTACACCAACCAATCGCGGACGCTGCAGACAACCATGTCGGAGCGCCGCAACACGGAAAATCGCCTCGCCGCCGAACGGCTGCAGTCCTTGCCTTCCGGGCGGGATGGGGCCAGGGACGTGACGCGCGGCCCGGGCCGGGATGGTCCTCCGGATAGCGGCCGCCCGACCCCGCAAGTGCTGCGCGGCACAGCGCCGAAAACGGAATACGTCAGCCGGCCGATCACGCTGCCCACGCCGCAGGTCGAACGCAGCGGCGGCGCGCCGAACATCTCCCGGACCGCGCCCACGCCGCCGCGTTCAGGGGGAGGCATGACGGTGACCCGGACGCCGCCGCCCACCGCGGCGCCGTCGACCGGCCGCACGATCACGCCGAACGTTCCTAATCTGTCGCGGACACTGCCGTCCCAGCCGTCGCCGCCTTCCATCGGCCGCGGAGTCGCGCCGGATTCGGGGCGAAACATTCAACGGCTTCCCTCGGCGGGCGCGCCAAGTGGCTCGGCGCCGCGCTCCGGCTTCCAATTGCCGCCCAGCGCCGGGAATCGGCTGCCATCTGGCGGCGGGCTGCCGCCGTCGGGCTTCAATCCGCCGCGCGCTCCATCGCCGTCTCCGCCGCCGCGCAGCATTCAGCCGCCCAGCGGCGGGTCGCGCATGCCGCCCTCGGGAGGCAACATTCAACGCGGATTCACGCCGCCTAGTGGCGGCTCGCGGTTGCCGCCCTCCGGAGGCTTCCAGCAAAGGGGCGGCTTCAATCCGCCGCGCGGACCGGCGCCCACCCCGCCTCCGAACCGCGGGGGCAGCAGACCGGGCCGTGGTTAACGCGCATCCAGAAATGAAAATCTTCGACGCCCTCCCACGGATGATTCGTGCGAGGGCGTTTCATTTTATCTACCGGGACATGGACTATTGCAGAAAGTGAACCGCGTTTTGGAACAGACGCAAGCCGTCGCCGTAGCGCTTCAGCCCGAGGCGCGTCCATTGCGGATGTTGCACGGGGAGGAGATGCCGTTCGGGATGGGGCATAAGGCCAAGGATGCGGCCGGTCTGATCGCACAACCCGGCCACATCGCCTTGTGAACCATTAGGATTGTATCCTTCAGAACCGTCCCGTCCCGGCACGTATTGCAGCACGCACTGTCCGCTCCGTTCGATTCGTTGCCAAGCGGCTTCATCCCGGCAAATAAAACGCCCTTCGCCATGGGCGATGGGGACATACAGTTGGCCGTAGCCCGAGAGGAAGGGGCAGTGGTTGGGTTGCCGAGCGCGGAGCGTCACCCAGCGATCGACGAAGGAGCCGGAGATGTTGTAGGTCAGCGTGGCGGGGATGCGGTCGCCATGGTCGGGCGGGATCAGCAGGCCTGCCTTGAGCAGGGCTTGAAACCCGTTGCAAATGCCCAAGATGAGCTTCCCCTGATCGCGGAAGCGGCTCAGCTCGTCATGCATCTGATGATGCAAGCGATAGGCCAGTACCTTGCCCGCCGCCACGTCGTCGCCATACGAAAAGCCGCCCGGCAGGACGAGCAATTGATAATCGTGCAGTTGCCGGGGAGCGGCGAGGAGCTGGTTGATGTGCAGCCGGGCGGCGCTCGCTCCCACGGACTCCAGGGCAAAGACCGTTTCCAGGTCGCAATTGGTTCCGGGGGCCCGCAGCACCAGGGCCGACACTTTGGCCATGCCACTCTCCCAAGGGACGGGATGGGGAGCCGCGTTTTGGCCTGCCGTTCGACAAACGGGCTTGGCTCCCAGGTTAAAGTAGATTATAGAAGTTTGCTAGTGGAAATAGGGTGCGAATGTGGAACCGATTATGACCCATGCCGCGACCTTGAATCGCCGCCCGTTGTCGTTGCGGAAAAAGCTGCTCTTCACGCTGATCATCGTGGTCGGGCTGCCGATCCTGGTGGAACTGGCGTGCCGAGTTGCCTTTGGCTGGAATCGCCATTGGCTCGACTGCCATCGGCCTCACGAGACGCTGGGATGGTGCTTGCGCGAAGGTTGGGCGGGCAAATGGGGTTGGACCGGAGGCTATGCCCGGATCAACGCCCAGGGGCTGCGGCAGGATGAGGACCTTGGTCCCAAAGCTCCTGCGGAAAAACGGCTCCTGGTGCTGGGAGACAGCGTGACCTTCGGGGCCAATGTCAAAACCAGCGAGACCTATCCCGAACAACTCCAAGGCCTGCTGCGGCAGCAACGCCATCCCTGGCGCATCCTCAACGCCGGCGTGACGGCTTATGACGCCTCCCAGGAAGCGGACTGGCTCGAAACGTTCGGCTGGGAATTGCAGCCGGACGCGTTGGCCGTGGCCTTTTGCCGCAACGACACCAGCGTGTCGATCCGCGACCGCGGCCCCGTTGGCACCCGGCTGGGCCAATGGTTGACCGAACATTCCATCGTCTGCTTCCGGGTCGAAAGGCTTTATGCCCGCTGCAGGGCGGCCTGGAAGGGATCCTCGGTCGAAGGCACGCCGCTGGTCCAAAAGCAGGACCTGATCTACGGCTGGCCGCTGGTGGACAAGGCCTATCGGCAGATCGCCGCCTCGGCCAAGGCGCGGGGCGTGCCCGTGGTGCTGTTCATTTGGCCGACGCTGGATTTTCTCGAGGAGCGGGAAACCGAGGACCTCGCGAGCAAGTTGATCAACCTCGCCGCGGAGCTGGGTTGGCAGGTCATCGACCTGGAGCCAGCCTTTCGACCGACTGAAGCCCGGATGTTCCTGGACGGGGACCCGATCCATCCCAGCGCATATGGCTATGCCCGGGCCGCCGAACGTTTGGCCCAGGAACTACCCTGCCTGCCATGGTTTTATTCTCCCCAGGTCCAGGAAACCGCCATCACGAAATCCTCCCCATCTGGCCGGTAATCCGGCCCGTTTAGGCCATGCCTCCATGGTCGATGTCTCATCGATATCATGTTCGTGCCTCTTCGCCGCAGCCCGCCGGGGGGATTTTCCTGCAGCCGGGGCGGCGCGGCTGGGTTATAATCAGGCGTCTTGTCCAACCCCCCACCTTCTGGAGATCAGGTCATGACTCCCACCCCCGCCAAACCCTGTCCCGATTGCGAAGCCATGGAAGCGCCCGCCCTGGATCGGCGACGATTCCTTTCCACCATGGGCGCCGCGGCCACAACGGCGGTCGCCGCGAGCCTGCCGCTGATCGAGGCCGTTCCCCAGGCCGCCGCTCAGTCCACGCCCAAGAGTCCAGCGGAGACCGCGGTCAAAGCGTTTTACGATTCCCTCTCGCCCGAACAGCGCAAGATCATCTGTTTCGAATGGGACCATGAGGACGCCAAGCGCGGCTTGCTGCGCACGCGCGTCTCCAACAATTGGCAGATCACGTCGCCGACCATCGACAGCGGCTACTTCTCGAAGGAACAGAAAATCATCCTCCACGACATTTTCAAGGGTCTGTTTCAGCCCGAATGGTATCCGAAGATGCTCAAGCAGCTTCGGGACGACACCGAGGGCCGGCCCTGGGGCGCGGGGCAAAGCGTGGCCGTGTTTGGCAAGCCCGGTCAAGGCAAGTTTGAATTTGTCATGACGGGCCGGCATCTGACGATTCGGGCCGATGGCAACAGCGAGGACCACGTGGCCCTGGGCGGACCGATCTTCCACGGCCATGCCGCCGAGTCGTTCAACGAGAAGCCGAACCATCCGGGCAACATCTTTTGGCATCAGGCACTGAAGGCGAACGAGGTGTTTCAGATGCTGGATGGCAAGCAGCGGAAGATCGCCTTGGTGGCGGAGTCGCCTCATGAGGCGGACGTTCCCTTCCGCGGTGTGAAAGGGCCATTCCCGGGGCTGCCCGTGACGGAGATGAGCAGCGATCAGAAAGCGGTCGTGGAAGCCACGCTCAAAAGCCTGATCGAGCCGTACCGCCAAGAAGATCGCGACGAGATCATGCTCTGCCTCAAGAAGCAGGGCGGCCTGGAGCGGTGCAGCCTGGCCTTTTACCAGGATGAAGACGTCGGCGACGACGGCGTGTGGGATAACTGGCGGCTCGAGGGGCCGAGCTTTGTCTGGTACTTCCGGGGCAGCCCCCACGTGCACATTTGGATCAACGTGGCGAGCGACCCGGGCGTGAAGCTGAACGCCGCGGGATAAGGCAGCGAATGACGGTCCGGTTGCGGGGCGGTCCGCTTCCACGGTTTACCTGATGGAGGCGCCTCGAACGGTTGGCGTTTCGAGAGAACCGGTATAATAGCCGAAGTTCCGCACCTCCAGGAAATGACTAAGGACCAGCTCATGCGCATCGGCGCCGTGGAATATCTCAACACCAAGCCGCTCATCCAGGACCTGGCCGAACTGGCGCCCCAGGTGGAATTGCTGCTCGACGTGCCCAGCCGGCTGGCGGATCGGCTGCAGCAGGGTGAGATCGACGTTGGTTTGATTCCGGTCGTCGAATATTTCCGCGGGTCGGGGTATCGTATCGTTCCCGACGTCGCCATCGCCTGCCAAGGTCCGGTCTTGAGCGTAACGCTCTTCAGCAAGAAACCCTGGAAAGAAATCGAGACGCTGGCGCTGGATGAAGGATCAAGGACGAGCGCCGCGCTGGTGCAAATCCTGGCGCGGCAAAAGTATGGCATCGCCCCCGCCTATCGTCCGTTTCCCATCGGCCAAGCGGCCGAGGAGGCGGGCACGGACGCCGTCCTGCTCATCGGCGATCGAGCCATGCGGGCCGACTGGCCCGGCTACCCGATCAGTTACGATCTGGGGCAGGAGTGGTGGGATTGGACCGGGCTGCCCTTCGTGTTCGCCTTCTGGGCGGTGCGCGAGGGCGTTCACCTGGGCGAGGTGCAAAACGCACTCGCGGAGGCCAAGCGGCGCGGGTTAGCACGGATTGCCGACATCGCCCGCCAGCAGGCGAAACTCCTGCATCTGGACCCCGCCTATTGTCGCCGCTATTTATCGCACATCATCCGCTTCGACCTGGGGCCGCGGGAAAAGGAAGGGCTTCGCCTCTTTCAGAAGCGGGCTCAAGAGCAAGGGCTGATCCCGGCGGACCAGGAGCTGCGGTTCTATCCGCCGCGGTCATCGGCAACGCTGCTCGTTTCTTGACCCAGCGGCGGCGGCCTGCACGCTCTCGATCACCTCGATGACCGCGATCAACCGATCATCCGCAAGTCATCCTTAATTGCATCCCCTGGACCCCTGCATTAGGATAGGGGAGGGAGGAAGCATGATCGGTCCCATTTTCGATAATCTCTTCGACGTTTGGACGAGAGGCTCGGGTCCCATGGCGGCCTCGGAGGCGGTGCCGCCTGGCCGGGTCAATCCCGTCCTGGTGGAGCAGGTGCGCGTAACGTGCCAGGCCATCCAATCGCTGTACCATCAGGCGGCCGAAGAGGGGATCAAAGAAGGGGCGGCGTCTGCGAAAATGTCCGCCGATCAACTGATGGAGCGGATGGACGATCTGCATCGCGGGTTGATCATCCGCATTTACTTGGAAATGACCGCCGTGGATTGGAGCTGGCGACCCGGCGAAGCCGCCGTCAGCCAGGCCGTCTTCGAGCATCTTTGGGGAAAAACCTTTTCCGAACGCGGCTTGCTCAAGGCCCACGAGCAACTGGCCCGGCAGGAGCCGCCGGACTGGCAAGCCTTGATCAACCCCTTCCTGCGGCTGCCTCCCCTGATGCAGCACCGCGATGAACTGCTGACGCATGCCATGCGGCTGGCCAATTTGGTCATCAAGGCGGATGGCCGGATCGCTCCCCAGGAAAAGCAGCAGCTCCATATCCTGCGCACCCACTTGGAAAATTTGTTGAAGCCGCTACCCTTGGCCGAAGAGAAGCAGCCTCTCCAGGCAGGCCAGCAAGTGCTGCTGACCCAGGAAGCTGGCACGACAGCGACAACGCCGCCTCCCGTGGCCAAACCGGTGGCGACACCGGCCATCGTCCTGCCGCCGGGGGACGCGGCCAAGCAGTTTGCCGAGGCCATGGCGGAGCTGAACGGCTTCATCGGACTGGATTCGATCAAGTCGGAGGTGAAACGGCTCGTCAACTTCTTGAAGATGCAAAAGGAACGCATCAACCTGGGGCTGCCTGAAACCAAGGTGAGTCTGCACAGCGTGTTTCAAGGCAACCCCGGCACGGGCAAAACGACGGTGGCCCGGTTGCTGGGCCGCTTGCTCGGTGCCATCGGGTTTCTCGCCAAGGGGCACCTGGTGGAAACGGATCGTTCGGGCCTCGTCGCCGAATACGCGGGGCAGACCGGACCCAAGGCGAACAAAAAAATTGACGAGGCCCTCGACGGCGTGCTCTTCATCGACGAAGCCTACAGCCTGATCGCCGAGAAGGGGGACGATCCTTACGGGGCCGAAGCCGTGCAAACCCTGCTCAAGCGGATGGAGGATCATCGCGATCGCCTGGTCGTGGTCCTGGCCGGCTATCCTGCTCCCTTGCAGCGGCTGCTGAAAAGCAACCCGGGCCTCTCCTCGCGGTTCAATCGCTATTTCAACTTCCCCGATTACGCCCCACTGGAACTGTGCCAAATCTGGGAGACCTTCTCCCGACGCTGCCAGTATGTCCTCAGCGGGGCCACGCGCGCGAAACTCATCCTGGGGCTGCACTATCTCTGCCAACAAAAGGACGAACATTTTGGCAACGGCCGACTCATTCGCAACCTCTACGAAAAGTCGATCACCCGGCTCGCTGACCGGATCGTCGACATTGCCCCGCTCACCAAGGAAGTGCTGACCCGCTTGGAGCCTGAGGATCTGGCATTTGACGATGTTCCCGCGGAGGTTTGGCAGGCGTTGGGGAAGGGGGAAACGCGCTTCGTCGTCGACTGCACCGGTTGCCAGCACAGCAGCCGCATCCGTCCGGATTACCTGGGACAGCGGCTGCAGTGCAAGCGGTGCCAGAGCGTCTTCTCCGCCGACTGGGGCGAACCAGGCTAATGGACTGCCGAAGCGGTTGGTTTATTTTTCACGTTGATCATCGCGGAATGGGCGATCCATCGGCCGATCGGCCCGATCGAGTCGATCAAGTCGATCGGGCGGGGAAGGTCGCTGGCGGTCGCTTGGCGTGCCCGGTCGCGGCGGGCTGGTGGCGATAATCAGCCAACCACCGCTCTTCAATCGGACCGCGCCAGGGTCCGCGCCTGGGAAGCGAACCTGCGCAGCATCTCGTTGCCAGGCTTTCCCATCACGGCTGTAAACCGGCCAAGGACCCGCGCCGGTGCCGAAGAAATAGAGCAGCTTGTTGTCGCTCACCAGGTTGCCCAGCCAGCGGTCGTTGACGTTGGGCAGCATCACGTCGTCCACGCGATCAAATTGCAATCCATCCTGGCTGACGGCGTGGTAGCCGCGGCCTAGGATCGGACGATTCCGCTGCGGCGGCTGATCCGGACGACGCTGTTGCGGCGGAGCCGCTTGACCTGTCCCGCCCCCGCCATTGTGGGGCACGATCATGTGGTAAACACCGTCATGCAACGCCACCGCGCAGTCAATGATGAGGTGGTCCTTCACGGCGAACCGCACGCCCGGCTCAAAGGCGTAATGCACGCCATCCTCGGAGATCGCGGAGTAAATGGCCGGGGTGCTCGTTCGGAAATCGCGGGATCGATTGGACGTGAAATACATCCGAACGCGGCCATCAGGCAACACCACGAGCGTGGGGTCGAAGGGCCGCATCAAACCCTGCTCCAGGTTGGCGACGACGATCGGCTGCGCCGCTGACCAGCTTTGGCCTTCGTCCTTGGAAAAGCGGACCGCCACCCGATCGAAATGCTGGGGGTCATTTTCCGGGAAATGCTGGAACGCCGCCAGCAATCGGCCGTCCTTGAGCCGCACCAGGGTGGGAACGCCGGCGCGGTCGAATTGACCGATTTTCTGGCTCGTTCCGCGAGCGTCGAATTGAAAAACGTGCACGTCATTGTCCCAGGGGCCAGGGCGATCCGTGCGCGGCCCCGGGGGCGGTGGTTGACGTTGAAAGTCTTGATTCGAACCGGGATTGGGAGGACCCTGTGTCAAAAGGGCCGCGGAAAGCGCCAGGAACCACCCAACAATGCAGACCCCTCGCAGCAACATGATCAACCCCCGAAGTTCGAGACGTGAAGCAAAAAGTGCCCCACGGCCAAATTATAAGACATAATGTCTATGAGTGCAAAACGATTCACCCTCGTTTGCAGAGGCTTGGGCTGAAGTGCCGTGAATGCATGTATGAAACGTAAAAAAAACTCCGTGAAGTCACGGAGTTGAGAGCAGCTCAACAGGGGTTGTTCTTGGCGATGCTGAATCTAATGAGCGTATTGAGCGGCATTCCATAGGAGGAAAGCGACCCGTTCACGCATACGTTGGCTGCGCCGCTTTTCGATCAGCTTGTATGAAAGCCAAATGTAGTAGATTCCCGCCACAGCGAAAGTTTGAGCCAGGAAGACTTCCATAATTTCATGTCCAACATGAAAGGTGAGTTGTGGGTGATAATTTGCATCGTCCGAACACAATATTCATACCCTACAAATCGTAACAATGCAAACGAGGGTAGGAAAAAATCCATGACCGAAACGAAAAATACACTGGTTTTGTAAATTATGCCTTATGGGCTAACTTGTGCTTTTTCACCTGGTCGGCTTTGATGTGCCAGCCGCAGTCGCCGCAAGCGGGGGCTTTGGTGAAGCAGGTGCCGCAATAGAAGGGGCCGCCGTGGAAGAATTGCTCGAAGCGTTCGCGATCCTGCGGGGTTAGCTCGGCGGGATCGGGCAGCATGGTCGCCGCGGTTCCACAGCCTTCGCAATCCCGGTCGCTCATTTTTTCCATGATCTCGGCGTAGTGATCGTGCAGCCACTTGGGCAGCACGCCGCCGCCGCGGCACATGGGGCAGGTCATCTCCAATTGGGCCACGATTGCCTTGCGAATGAAGGCGCTTTTGTTCGGTAGTTCATTCAAGAT